>Ga0265798_10000110_pt1 | contig 158373 bp, 147 predicted proteins | sample P3T30metagenome_FD_192430 | JGI IMG/M metagenome (GOLD analysis project Ga0265798, IMG submission 192430) | Plant litter microbial communities from East Loma Ridge, Irvine, California - P3 T30 | ecosystem: Environmental > Terrestrial > Plant litter > Unclassified | place: USA: California...
GCCTTATCGACTACATTCGCTATTACAATAACGGCCGTATCAAGATGGATTTGAATGGCCTGAGTCCCGTGCAGTACAGGACCCAGGCCATGGGCATCTAACTGTCCCACTTTTGGGGTTCAGTTCAAACCCGTCCACCCTACCGTAGCGTTGACTGCACATCATTAGCCTTTGCGACCGGCGTTTTTCGTTGCGCAGTCGGCGCCTGTCGAGATCGGCAATAGTTTCTGAAATAAAATATCCGCACAAAGCCGATGCCTTGCGGCGTCTTCCATTCCTGCCTTCGATCCGGACACCCATGCGTCTCCTGCAGTGGCACCACGTTTTCAATTCCTGTACCGACTTCGACCAGCTGCGCGCGCGCTGGGACGAGGTGGCGCAGGAGCATTACCTCAATCCCGGACACGGTACGCCGGAGTATCGCGACGCGCTGCTGTCCTTCCTTGCCACGTCACCCTTGCCGGCGCCGCTCAAGTTGAGCGCCGTGCTCAGTTGCGTCAGCGGCTTCGACTTCGACCTGCGTCTGGCGCTTGGCGCATTGGGTGCGCAGGTCGACGAGGCCAATGTTGAGTGGACCGGTCCGTTCGGCATCGAGGCGTTCTTGCTCGGCCCCAGTCTGCGGCTCGACACGCAAGACGCGCAAGTCGCCAGCTTTGCGCTCGGCCGACTGACCGGTCTGCGCGACACGCTACGCCAGGACGGCACCACGGCGGCTGACTGGGAACCGGTGTTCTGGCGCGCCTATCTTGAGCTGGCCTGCCGCTGGGCCGACCTCGATGCGCTCGAACTGGCCTTGCAGCTTGGCGTGACGGTCGATCAGGCCGGCGCAGCTGTGCTGACGGTACTGGCCGAGGGCGTACACGTGCATGCGCCGTACTACAACGCGGGTCGCAGCCATGCCGACTACGTTACGGTGCTCGATCGTCTGCTGGCGCTCGGTCTCGATACCGAGAAATTGTCCGAGGTGATGGTCCCCGCTGCTGCGGCAGTCGACAACACTGACATGCTCGAGAGCCTGCGTGCTCGCGGTGCCGACCTGCACGGCGCGGGTGCGCTGACGACCGCCGCGTCCAGCGCTGCGCACGGCGCCGTCGAATGGCTGCTCGCCCACGGCGCCGACGTGCATGCCGATGGCGAAGCCGCGCTGGCTGGAGCCGCCGCCGCGCTCGACGAAACGCTGGTCGAGACCTTGCTGGCGGCCGGCGCCGACCTGCATGCAGGAGAAGAACTGCCCCTGCGCACGGCCTTCAGCGCACAGCCGTTCGAGCTGTACAACGGCGAAACCGAATTCGTCTTTGCCCGTGCCGAACTGGTGCTGACACTGTTGCGTCACGGCGCCGATGCGGCGCATCCTGCAGTTGCGCTCGCCTTGCGCGAGGCCGAGGATGGCGAAGCCGTACTGGACGAGTTGCTGGAACGGGACGATCTGGAAGAGTCGCATCGCGCCGCCCTGGTGGCGCTGGGAACGGCTGCATTCGGAGGAGCGCAGGAATGATAGCGGCACGCCTGATCGCCGCGGCCTTGGACTTGCCGGTGTTCCTGGTGATGCGCGACGACGGCGAGACCACCGCGTGGTTCGATGCCGCCTACGTGCCGGTAGCCGTGCAGTGGGAAGACGCTCCGGACGACAAGGCGCTGGCGCCGGAAACCATCGACCTGGTGATAATGATCGGTCGTGGATTGAAGCAGGCGCTCGATGTTGCGTTGTATCCGGAGTCGGCCGACCGGACGGCGGCACGCGAGCGAAGGCACCTGGCATGGCGTCGTAAGACGCGCATCGTCACCGACTGGCTGGCGCAGACAGGGCCGGAGGCGCTGGAAGAGGCGACACGTCTCTGGCTGCCGCGCCGCGCGGCACTGGGGCCGCATGCCGATGACGACAGACAAGCAACACTGGCGTGGGAACTGGCGCAGACCTTGCCGTCGTTGGCCGGTCTGCGCGAGGCGTTCGTGCGCCACTCCAGCAACTGAAACGCGCAGGCAGCGCCTGCGCGTCGTCGATCAGTGCTGATCGATCTTGCCGCGCCAGGCGCCGGTTTCGCTGCCGCGTTTTTCCAGCAGTTCCTTGAAGTTCGACAGGTTCGAGCGCGCTTCCATGCGCACCGCGCCCAGGGCGTCGCCGAGCGACTCCAGCGCGCCTTCCGGCTCGTAGTCCATCTGCAGCGCGATGCGGGTAACGGTGTCCGAGATCTTGTGGAAAGTGACCACGCCGCCGTTCTTGACGCCGGTGACGCTGCGCCATGCGATGCGGTTGTCAGGGATCTGCTCGGTGATCTCGGCATCCCACTCCTTGTCTTCGCCGGCCACGTTGGCCTTCCAGTGCAGGTGCTTGTCGTCCAGCTGACGGATTTCCTTCACGCTCTTCATGAATTGCGGGAAATCTTCGAACTGGGTGAACTGGTTGTAGGCGGTGCGCACCGGCACGTTGATTTCGATCGTTTCGACGATCGACGAGCTGGCGCCAAAGCCACGGGTTCCTTTGAATTTCTTCGACAGCAGCACGCCGCCATAGGCCAGTGCGGCCACGGTAATTACTCGACTCAGCATATTCGTTCTCCTTGGTTGGATGTCGCGCCGCATGCGTGAAAAGCTACCGGCCCGTCCCGTGCATGCGGTTGGTGCGACTCGATCAGTGCTCGATACGACGGGCCCCGCGATCTGTCGCGAATCTGTCATTAAAATAAGCGAAAAGACAATGGGGCGGCGCGCGAAAGGATGGGATTTCTGCACCGCAGCATTAGCGGCCTGAGCGCAACGTTGCACGGCGTTTTGGGTGATTCCGCAGCGCAATCGACGACGATCGTACAGCGAGGAGAACGCGATGAAATTGCAGGGAGGATGTTTTTGCGGCGCCGTGCGCTACGCGGCGGAGGCCGAGCCTTTCAACAGCACCTGGTGCCATTGCACTGACTGCCGCAAGACCTCGGGTGCGCCGGCGCTGGCCTGGTTCAGCGTCCGCCGTGACCAGCTGCGCTGGACTGGTACGGAGCCGCAACTGTTTCGTTCCAGTGTGCATGCGTTGCGCGCGTTCTGCCCGTCATGCGGCGCCAGCCTGGTTTTTCTCGACGAAGACTGGCCGGACGAGATCGACATCGCCACTGCCAGCCTGGACGATCCTGAACAAGTACCGCCGCGCGACCATACCTTCGTGCACAGCCGCTTGAGCTGGATGAATTTGCACGACGGCTTGCCCGAATACCAGCGCACGCGAACAGAAGGGTAGGGTTGGCGGCGGAGCCGCCAACCCTACGTTGCAAACACTTCGTTCAACACGTCGATGAACGCGCGCAAGGCCAGCGGCATGTGCCGATGGCCCGGGTAATACAAGGAGAGCCCGCTGGTCGTCGGCGCCCAGTCTGCCAGCACGGGCACCAGCGTGCCGGCCTCCAGCCACGGCCGCGCCGACAGTTCGAACACATAGGCGATGCCCATGCCCGCCGCAGCGGCCTCGACCATCAGGCCAAGGTGATCCAGCGTCAGGATGCCGGGCGGGTCGATCGACAGCGACTGCCCCTGTTTTTCGAAATCCCAGCGGTACAGTTTGCCGCTGGGCATGCGTCCGCGAATGCAGCGATGGTGCTGAAGTTCGTCCGGCGTGCGCGGCGCCGGATGTTGTGCCAGGTAGGCGGGCGAGGCGACGGCGAGAAAGCGCATGCTGCCGCCAAACGCCACGGCCTGCATGTCCTGCGGCAGCGTTTCGGCCAGGCGGATGCCGGCATCGAAACCCTCGGCCACGATGTCGACCAGCCGGTTCTCGGTGACCAGGTCCAGCGCCACCTCGGGATAGCGCGCCAGATAGGCCGGCACTACCGTCTGCAACAACAGCCGGCCGGCGGTCTCGCTGCTGTTGATGCGCAGCGTGCCGGTCGGGCGTGCGCGGAAATCGTTGACGCCGTCCAGCACCACCGCCAGCTCGTGCAGCACCGGCTGCAGGCGCGACAGCAGGCGCTCGCCGGCTTCGGTCAGGGCGACGCTGCGCGTGGTCCGGTGCAAGAGCCGTACGTCCATCTCGCGTTCCAGGCCGCGCATCACGTGGCTGAGGGTGGACGGCGACACGCCCAGCTCGTCGGCCGCCTTGCGAAAGCTGCGGTGGGTGGCGATGGTGACGAAAGCGGTCAGGTCGGACAGGGCCGGTAGCGTCATTGCTGGCGATCCTTCACTAGTGCATGCGAGATTCGACGGATAGTATCAGGAATGACTCAGCCCTATAGTAATTGCACGGCCCCGCAATCCAGCGTGGCGACTTCCTGAAAGGACATGACCATGCAACGCAATTGGCTGATCACCGGCACCTCCAGCGGCCTGGGCCGCATCCTGACCGAAAAACTGCTGGCGCGCGGCGACCGCGTGGCGGCGACGGTGCGCAATCCGCAAGCGTTACAAGAACTACAGGCGCGCTATGGCGATCAATTGTGGATCGGCACGCTGGACGTCGCCGACACCGCCGCCGTCTACGCCGTGGTCGAACAGGCGTTCGCGGCGCTGGGCCGGATCGACTTGGTGGTGAGCAACGCCGGCTACGGCCTGTTCGGCGCCGCCGAGGAAGTAAGCGAAGACCAGATCCGGCGCCAGATCGACACCAACCTGCTCGGCTCGATCCACCTGATCCGCGCCGCGCTGCCGCACCTGCGCAAACAGGGTGGCGGGCGGGTGCTGCAGGTGGCGTCCGAAGGCGGCCAGATCGCCTACCCGAACTTCAGCGTCTACCACGCCACCAAATGGGGCATCGAAGGTTTCGTCGAATCGGTGGCGCAGGAAGTGGCGCCGTTCGGCATCGAATTCACCCTGGTCGAGCCGGGCCCGGCCCGCACCAGTTTCGCGGCCGGGCTCGACGGCGCGGAGCCGCTGCCGGCGTATGCCGCCACGCCATCCGGCGCCATGCGCAAAGCACTGGCCAGCGGCGACTTCGCCCTGAACGGCGACCCCGACCGGATGACCGACGCCATGCTCGACTGCACCGGGACCAGTCCGGCCCCGCGCCGCCTGACGCTGGGCGCCGGCGCGTATGCCTCGATCCGCGCCGCGCTGCAGTCGCGCCTGGACGCCCTGGAAGCGCAGCGCGAACTGGCGTGCGGCGCCGATTTCGAGGAAGAAGCGGCTTAAGGCCTGGCTTGAACCGGGAACAGGCGAGGAAGGACGCCATTCCATGCGCCCTGCATCTTGCCCTGCCTGCCGCCTTGACGATGGGAACATTTGCAGCAGCGGCACATGCGCAAGACCGCTACGCGTCCATGAATGCGCAACAAGGCAGGGCGACATTCAACCATCCCGCCCTGCGCACCTCGTCGTTCGACGTAGCGCTCAAGCTCGATATGTTCGGCGAGACCACCGAGCAGGTGGTCCGGTCGGCGCATTCCAGCGCGTCAAGCTCGATGGTGTGAGCTGCACCAGGCCATGGACGCTCGAACTGGGCATCTCGCACGCCTGCCACAGCGACAACCTGCGCGTCGAAGCGCGCTTGCTGAGCGGCGATGAAGTGCTGGCCGCGCCGGTGCGTAACGCAACCGTCGGCCAGCGCGTGGTGCTGCGCTCCGACGACGATATCCATGCCTCGATGGTGATCCGCAACGCCTGACGGCGCGTTTTTGCAACGGCGGCCGGTACGCTTGAGGGACTGGATGGGCATACAGTAGGCACGACGGTATAATGGCCGGATGCAGAATCTCCTCCATAACCTCAATCCCGAACAGCTCGCCGCCGTCACCCTGCCGTCGCAGAGCGCCCTGATCCTGGCCGGCGCCGGTTCCGGCAAGACGCGCGTGCTGACCACGCGCATTGCCTGGCTGATCCAGACCAACCAGGTGTCGCCGGCCGGCATCATGGCGGTGACGTTCACGAACAAGGCGGCCAAGGAGATGCTGACCCGTTTGTCGGCCATGCTGCCGGTGAACACGCGCGGCATGTGGATCGGCACTTTCCACGGCCTGTGCAACCGCCTGCTGCGCACCCACTACCGCGACGCCGCGCTGCCGCAGACGTTCCAGATCCTGGATTCGCAAGACCAGATCTCGCTGATCAAGCGCATGCTCAAGGCGCACAACGTCGACGATGAGAAATATCCGGCCAAGAACCTGATGTATTTCATCAATAACGCCAAGGACCAGGGCATGCGCGCGGGGCAACTCGAGGCGCATGACCCGATCGAGCGCCGCATGGTCGAACTGTACGAACTGTACGACCAGCAATGCCAGCGCGAAGGCGTGGTCGACTTCGCCGAGCTGCTGCTGCGCTCGTACGAACTGCTGGCGCGCAACGCGCCGCTGCGCCACCACTACCAGATGCGTTTCCGCCACATCCTGGTCGACGAGTTCCAGGATACCAATGACCTGCAATATAACCTGCTGAAGCTGCTGGCAGGGCAGGGCGAACAAGGCGGCGGCGCCATCTTCGCGGTGGGCGACGACGACCAGAGCATCTACGCCTTCCGCGGCGCCAACGTCGGCAATATGTCGGCCTTCGAGCGCGACTACCAGGTCAAGAACCTGATCAAGCTGGAGCAGAACTACCGCTCGCACGGTCACATCCTGGACAGCGCCAACGTGCTGATCTCGAACAACGCCAAGCGCCTGGGCAAGAACCTGCGTACCGACGCGGGGCAGGGCGAGCAGGTGCGGGTGTACGAAGCCTCATCCGACCTGGAAGAAGCGCAGTGGATCATCGAGGAGGCCAAGAGCCTGATCAAGGACGGTTTCACGCGCAACGAGATCGCGATCCTGTACCGCTCGAACGCCCAGAGCCGGGTAATCGAGCACGCGCTGTTCGCGGCCGGCCTGCCGTACACCGTGTATGGCGGCCTGCGCTACTTCCAGCGCGCCGAGGTCAAGCATGCGATCGCTTACCTGCAGCTGATGGACAATCCGCACAACGATTCGGCCTTCCTGCGCGTGGTGAACTTCCCGACGCGCGGCATCGGCGTGCGCACCATCGAGCAATTGCAGATGGCGGCCGACAGCTACGGCATCTCGCTGTACGCGGCGGTGCCGTACATGAGCGGCAAGGCCGGCACCTCGCTGGGCGGATTCGTGAAGCTGATCGAAAGCGCGCGCTTCGAGACCCAGCAACTGCCGCTGCCGGAACTGGTGCGCGTGGTGCTCGAACGCAGTACGCTGCTGAGCCACTACGCCAACGAAAAGGAAGGCGCCGACCGCATCGAGAACCTGGAGCAGATGGTCAACGCCGCCACCCAGTTCGTGCAGGAAGAAGGTTTCGGCACGCAAGCCCCGGCCCATCTCGGACCGCCGGCGCTGCCGCAGGCGGGTGAAGCGCTGGTCAATGCCGACGGCATCGAGGTGCTCGACGGCGGCGCGCCGCTGCCATCGGTGATGTCGCCGCTGTCGGCCTTCCTGTCGCACGCCTCGCTGGAAGCGGGCGACGCCCAGGCGCAAGCCGGGCAGGAAGCGCTGCAACTGATGACGGTGCACTCGGCCAAGGGCCTGGAATTCGACGCCGTGTTCATCACCGGCCTGGAAGAAGGCCTGTTCCCGCACGAGAGCAGTTCGCGCGAACTCGATGGCGTGGATGAAGAGCGGCGTTTGATGTATGTGGCGATCACGCGCGCGCGGCGCCGCCTGTACATGAGCTTTACCCAGCAGCGCATGCTGCACGGCCAGACCCGCTTCAACATGAAGTCGCGCTTCTTCGACGAGTTGCCGGAAGAGTCGCTCAAATGGCTGTCGCCGCGCGTGCAGAGCAACTGGTTCGCCGGCCGCAAGTCGACCACGGCCTGGGACGACGCCAAATTCCGCGAAGGCGGCAGCGACAACAAGATCGCGCAGCAGATCACGGCCAAGTCGGGCGGCGGCAGCGGCTGGCGCGTCGGTGAATCGGTGTCGCACGCCAAGTTCGGCGAAGGCGTGATCGTGAATATCGAAGGCGGGGCCGGCGCGGCGCGCGCGCAGATCAATTTCGGCGCGGCGGGGATGAAGGTGCTGGATCTGTCGATCGCGAAGCTGGAGCGGATCGGGCGTTAAATGGGAGTAGGGTGGACGGGGAACCCGTCCACCCTACCCGAGGCGCGTCATCGCCAACCGACGACGTGCTGATTACTTATCGAGACTAACCTTGCCCTCCGACGCCACCGCATCCTGCGGCTTGCCGAAAATCTCCCGATACCCCACATACATCGAGCACTGCAGCAGCAGCACGAACAAGAAGATCAGCCACATGATCGCCACCCGCGCAATACTGCTGCCGCCCAGCAGCATGGTCAGCACGAAGCAGATCGCAAAAAACAGCCCGAACCACGCCAGCAGCAGCACCAGAAACACGCGCGCGCTGCGCACCACGGCGAAGAAGCTGTAGAACACCGCCTTGAACGGCGGCATTTTCTGCCAGTGAGTGAGTGGCGGCGCGAAGCACAGCGCGATCAGCGTCAGCACGTTCACCGCGATGAACACGAACAGGGCGAAGATGTCCGAGCCCTGCACCTGCGCCGGGGTGCCGGTCTGGCTCTGGGCCGCGACCTGCTCCCAGAACGCGTCGCTGATCACGAAGCGCGCGATCACGGTCAGCACCAGCGACACGCCCAGATAGATCACCCCGATCTTGCACAGCTGCGGCAGCAGCGGCTTGCGAAAGCCGGTCAGGGCCACCGCCGGCGTCACGCGCTGGCCGCTGTCGATCATCAGGCAGGCCTGCATGAAGGCCATCGAAAACGACGGAATCAGCACCACCGCGATCATCGCGCCCAGCAGCGGCACCGAGCTGATCAGGATGCTGAACAGGATATTCGCGAACAGCAGCGTGGTGAGCGCCGCCGGTTGTTGGCGAAACAGGCGGGCGCCGCCCTTGAGCCAGGTCCAGCCGGTCATTGCAGGCATAGTGTTCATACGGGAGCGGAAGCAGAAGCAGAAGACGGGAGCGGCGGCGCCGGATGGGCGATGCGCTCGCGCAGGATGCGTTCGAAGTGGGTCGGGTCGTGCGGCGTGAGCAGCTCGGCCGCGCGCGGAAGATGCAGGTCGTACAGGCGCGACAGCCAGAAGCGCAGCGCGCCGGCGCGCAGCAGCGGCTGCCAGGCCTCGGCTTCGCCTGCGGTGAACGGCCGCACCGCGTGGTAGGCGTCGAGCAGGGCGCGCACGCGCGCCGGGTCGAGCGTGCCGGTCGCCAGGTCGATGCACCAGTCGTTGACGGTGACGGCGACGTCGTACAGCCAGGTATCGACGCCGGCGAAATAGAAGTCGAAGCAGCCGCTGAGGCGCTCGCCCTCGAACATCACGTTATTGCGGAACAGGTCGGCGTGGACCGGGCCGCGCGGCAGTTGCGCGTAGCTTGCCTCGCCCGCGACATCGCGCTGGAAGGCGACCTCGCTGCCGAGCAAGCTTGCTTCATCTTGATCCAGGAACGGCAGCACGGCAGGTGCAGTTTCCTCCCACCAGTCGAGGCCGCGCAGGTTCGGCTGCTGCAGCGCGAAATCCTGCGCCGCCAAATGCATGCGCGCCAGCATGCGGCCGACTTCGGCGCAATGCACCGGCTGCGGATCGAGCTGCGACGCACCGCTGAGGCGGCTGACGATGATGGCCGGCTTGGCGTGCAGCGGCACCACCAGTTCGCCGTCCCGGTTGGCGACCGGCGCCGGCACCGGAATGCCGCGCGCGGCCAGGTGCGCCATCAGGCCGACGTAGAACGGCAGCTGCTCGAAGCGCAGGTTCTCGAAGATGGTCAGTACATACTGGCCGGTCTCAGTTGTCAGGAAAAAATTGCTGTTGTCGATGCCGGAGGAAATGCCTTCGAGCCCGACGGCCTGGCCGAGCGGGAACTGCTTGATCCACTGGTGAAGGTCATCCAGCGAGACCGCGGTAAAAACTGCCATGTGCTAGCAAAAAAGGTGTGGGGATCGGGTGCGCCCCGCGCTTTGGGGCAGGCGGGGCGGCACGCTCATTGTTTGGTGGTTGGCTCCAGCGCCGGCGGAGGCGGCGCGTCGGCACGGCCCGGCACGCCCGGACGGGCCGGCGCCGGGTTGACCGGTTCCGCCGCTTCCTGCTTCTTCGGATTGCCGAAATCAAATTCCATCACCTGCCATTGCGGTGCGCGGATGCCGCTGCTCTGGGCGTCGCCCGGCTGAGCGTTCCCTGCTGCAACGTTGGGCTTCATGATGTAGCGGCTCGGGCCGCTCTGCACTTCGACTTCGGTGACCTGGCCGTCGTTGGCGCGCTTCTCGGTGATGCGGGTGCGCGGACGCGGCTCGATGGTGGTGGCCGGCACGTCGCTGCCTGGTTCGATGCGCTCGAGCTGCGGCGGTTCCTGAAGCGGACGCCCCTGTTGCTGCGCCGGCTGGGCTTGCTGAGTTGCCGCTGCGGCCGGCTGTGCGCGCTGCTGCTGCGTCGGCGTCGTTGCCTGTTGGGCGGCGGCGAAGCCGGCATGGGCGAACAGGCACAGTGTCAGGAGGGCGAGGCGGGGAGTCGTGCGCAGCATGTTGGTCACCTAATGTCGTTTAGTCCATTGTAGCAAACAGCGCAGCTTCACTGTGAAATGTGTGCGGCATTTCCCCGGCCGCAGCAAGGCATCGGCCAGCGGGCCTGACGTGCTTCGCCTCATGCGGATTCTGCGATAATGATGGCTACTTCGGGCGCACCCCCTGGTACCAGGTTTTCACCCGTTGCGCCCCCAATGCCGACCCTGATTTCGCCCCCTATGGACAATACCCTGCTGCTCGTTGACGGTTCCAGTTATCTCTATCGCGCCTTCCACGCGCTGCCCGACCTGCGCAGCCCGGACGGCTTCCCGACCGGCGCCATGCACGGCATGGTCAACATGCTGCGCCGCCTGCGCGCCGACTTCCCGGCCGCCTACATCGCCTGCGTGTTCGACGCCAAGGGCAAGACCTTCCGCGACGACCTGTACCCCGAGTACAAGGCCACGCGCGCGTCGATGCCGGAAGACCTGGGCAAGCAGATCGAACCGATCCACGAAGTGGTGCGCCTGATGGGCTGGCCGATCCTGATGGTCGAAGGCGTCGAGGCCGACGACGTGATCGGCACCCTGGCGGTGCAGGCGACCCGGCGCGGCATGAAGACCGTGGTCTCGACCGGCGACAAGGACCTGGCGCAGCTGGTCAACGACAAAGTCATGCTGATCAACACCATGACCAACGAGCGCATGGACGAAGCCGGCGTGCTGGCCAAGTTCGGCGTGGCGCCGAACCGCATCATCGACTATCTGACCCTGGTCGGCGACACCGTCGACAACGTGCCGGGCGTGGCCAAGTGCGGCCCCAAGACCGCGGTCAAGTGGCTCAGCCTGCACGGCTCGCTCGATGGCGTGATCGAGAACGCGGCCAGCATCGGCGGCGCCGTCGGCGCCAACCTGCAGGCGGCGCTGGAATGGCTGCCGAAGGGCCGCGAGCTGATCACCGTGAAGACCGACTGCGACCTGGTCAAGCACGTGGTCTCGTTCGAGGAAACCCTGGTCGGCCGTCCCGAAGACGCCGAAGGCCTGCGCGACTTCTTCCAGCGTTACGGCTTCAAGACCATGCTGCGCGACCTGGGCGGCGCCCGTCCGGGCGACGGCAGCGTGCGACCGGCCGCCGGCAGCGCGCCGGGGGGCGGTCCACTGAATTCCCCCGAGGGTGCGCAGGGCACGCTGGCCGGCATGCCGGTCATCAAGGGCGAGTACGAGACCATCCTCACCGACGAACAACTGGATAAATGGCTGGCGCTGATCGACGCCGCGCCACTGACCTCGGTCGACACCGAAACCACTTCGCTCGACCCGATGACGGCCGAAATGGTCGGCATCTCGCTGTCGGTCGAAGCGGGCAAGGGCGCCTACATCCCGCTGGCGCACCGCTACGCCGGCGCGCCCGACCAGCTCTCGCGCGAGCACGTGCTGGAGAAGATGCGTGCGTGGCTGGAAAACCCGGCCAAGCCGAAGCTGGGCCAGAACCTGAAGTACGACATGCACATCTTCGCCAACCATGGCGTGACCCTGAAGGGCATCGTGCACGACACGCTGCTGCAGTCGTACGTGTTCGAGTCGCACAAGCCGCACGACATGGACACGATGGCGATGCGCCACCTGGGCTACACCACGATTCCGTACGTCGACGTGTGCGGCAAGGGCGCCAAGCAGATCTGCTTCGACCAGGTCGAGCTGGCGCGCGCCACCGAATACGCGGCCGAAGATTCGGACATCACGCTGCGCCTGCACCAGACCATGCTGCCGCACGTCGAAGAGAACGCGGGCCTCACGCGCATCTACCGCGAGATCGAGATGCCGACCATGGAAGTGCTGCACAAGATCGAGCGCAACGGCGTCCTGATCGACAGCGCGCTGCTGGACGTGCAATCGGGCGAGCTGGGCAAGCGCATGATGGAGCTGGAACAGCAAGCCTATGAAGCGGCCGGCGGCCCCTTCAACCTCGGCTCGCCCAAGCAGATCGGCGAGATCTTCTTCACCAAGCTGGGTCTCCCGGTGATCAAGAAGACCGCCACCGGCGCCCCGTCGACCGACGAAGAAGTGCTGCAGAAGCTGGCCGAAGACTATCCGCTGCCGAAGATTTTGCTGGAGCACCGCGGCATGTCGAAACTGAAGTCGACCTACACCGACAAGCTGCCGAAGATGGTCAATCCAAATACCGGCAGGGTTCATACGAATTATGCGCAGGCGGTGGCGATCACCGGCCGCCTGTCGTCGAACGAGCCGAACCTGCAGAACATCCCGGTGCGCAATGCCGAAGGGCGCCGCATCCGCGAAGCCTTCATCGCGCCGCCGGGCAGCCGAATCGTCTCGGCCGACTATTCGCAGATCGAGCTGCGCATCATGGCGCACATCTCGGGCGACGCGGCGATGCTGAAAGCCTTCGCCGAGGGCGAGGACATCCACCGCGCCACCGCCGCCGAGATCTTCGGCATCCCGGGCGACGAAGTGCAGAGCGAGCAGCGGCGCTACGCCAAGGTGATCAACTTCGGCCTGATCTACGGCATGAGCGCCTTCGGCCTGGCCGCCAACCTCGGCATCGAGCGCGGCGCCGCCGCCAACTACATCGAACGTTATTTTGCGCGCTTCTCTGGCGTCAAGCAGTACATGGACAACACGCGCCTGGAAGCGAAGGCGCGCGGCTACGTCGAAACCGTGTTCGGCCGCCGCCTGTGGCTGCCCGAGATCAATTCGCCGAACGGCCCGCGCCGCGCCGGCGCCGAACGCGCGGCGATCAACGCGCCGATGCAGGGCACGGCGGCGGACCTGATCAAGCTGGCGATGATCGCGGTGCAGGGCTGGCTGGAGGCCGAAAAGCTCGGCACGCGCATGATCATGCAGGTGCACGACGAACTGGTGCTCGAAGTGCCGGACGCCGAACTGGAACTGGTGCGCGTCAAACTGCCGGAACTGATGGCGGGCGTGGCCAAGCTGAACGTGCCGCTGTTGGCCGAGACCGGCGTCGGCAAAAATTGGGAGGAAGCGCACTAATCTTGACATGCCAGGAATGGCTGCGCTCGCTTGGGAAGACGGGCGCGGCCGCTGCTCCGGCACGATGTCGGAATGGCAAAATTGCGAACATAATACCGATCTGAAATATAATGACAAAATTATAAATCGCAGTTTTTCCTTCCTGGCGGTGCTTCCATGGCAGTACAAGAGCGTCCTCTCCAACGCGAGCGACGCGAGGATATCCAGGGCGTGCGCGTCCTCGGTGCCTTGCTGGTGTTTTCCTTCCACGTCTTCTTCACCGGCGTCTCCGGCGGTGTCGACGTCTTCTTCGTGATCTCCGGCTACTTCCTGGCCTCGAACGCACTCAAGAGAAACGAAATCGCGGCACCGATGCCGCTGGTCGCCTTCTACCGCGATTTCCTGCTGCGGGTGGCGCCGCAAGCGGTGGTGGCCCTGATCGGCATCCTGCTGCTGCTGCTCCTGTTCGTCTCGCCGATGGTGTGGCAAGTCAATCTGCGCGACATCGTCGCCAGCGCGGTGTACATGGAAAACCTGCGCCTGGTCAGCCGCGGCCAGGATTACCTGGCGCGCAGCGAAGCGCTGACGCTGGTGCAGCACTTCTGGGCGGTGGCGCTAATCGGCCAGACCTATTTCGCCTGGCCGTTTGTTTTGCGACTGGCCCGGTTCGGGGCGCGCCGCCTGGGCGCCGAGCCGCGCCGCGCGCTCATGACGCTGGTCGTGCTGCTGTCGCTCGCGTCCCTGGGCTGGTCGCTGTACTTCACCCGGGTCGCGCCGGCCACTGCGTATTTCGACTTCTTCTCGCGCTTCTGGGAGTTCGGCGCCGGCGTGCTGCTCGGACTGCACGCAACCCCGTCGGGCGCCGGCCGCACCCAACAGGCGCTGCTGTCCTGGCTCGGACTGGCCCTGTTGCTCGGCTGCGGCTTCCTGATCGGCTCGACCCAGGCCTTCCCCGGCTATGCCGCGCTGTGGCCGGTCTCGGCGGCCTTGCTGCTGATTCATTATGGCCGTCCGCAGGATCGCTACAACGCCGGCTGGCTGTTGTCGCGGCCGTGGCTGGCCGGCCTGGGGGCGATTTCCTTCGGCGTGTATCTGTGGCACTGGCCGCTGTTCGTGGTGTACGACAGCGCCAGCGACGACGACCAGGTGTCGCTGCTGGCCGGCCTGGCATTGCTGCTGGCGGCGCTGGCCTGCGCTTTCCTGAGCAAGCGGATCGTCGACTGGTTCTTCTCGCGCCAGCGCGTCGCCGCGCACCGGATGCTGGTGGCCGCCGGCTGCCTCGCGATGCTGGGAGTGATCGCATCGAGCAGCGAATTCGCGCGCCGCGAGATCGTCAGCAACGGCAAAACCTGGGATGCCGAGGATGTCCGCAGCGACGACTTCATCGCGCCCGGGCCGTTCAGCGTGCGCGACGACAACGCGCCGGTGTACGCAAGCGGCTGCCACCAGGATGGTGTCTCCAGCAAGGTCAAGTCGTGCAGCTTCGGCAAACCCGATGCCGGCCGCACCATCGTGGTGGTGGGCGGCTCGCACTCGGTGCAATGGCTGCCCGCGCTGCTGCTGCATGCCGAGAAGGAGGGCTGGAACATCGTCTCGATGACCAAGTCGGCCTGCCTGTTCGCCGATCCGGCCGACGAAAAACTGTTCGAGACGATGCACCCCTCGTGCGTGTCATGGAACAAGGACGCCATCGAACAGATCATCGAGCTCGACCCGGACCTGGTGATCACGCTGGCTACGCGCCAGTTCGACGAGGGCGACGAGCGCATGGAGTATGTGCCGCCCGGTTACACCGCGCGTTTCGAGCAACTGGGCGCGCGCAGCATCAACGTGCTGGCGCTGCGCGACAATCCGTGGATGAGCAAGGACGTCCCCGTGTGCGTCTACTCGCCGATCGTCGACGACAAAAACCAGTGCGGCGACGAGCGCGACGAGGTGCTCAATGACGAAGCCTATGCCGAGGCACGCCGCACGATTCCGCGCCATGTCCAGGTCGCCGACATGAGCGAGCATTTCTGCGACACCGAGCAGTGTTGGGCAGTCAAGGACGACGTGGTCATCTATCGCGACAGTAACCACATCACCGCCACCTACGCCGAACGCATCTCGCCGGCCTTGCGCGACGTGGTCAGGAACGCGTTCCGGGCGTTTCCGCAAGCGCAGCTGTAACAGGCTGCTCATCCTTGAATGAAATCCAGCGTGCTCGATTCGATGCGGCTGCCGGCCTTGTTAGTCTGTGCATTGGTTTGCTGTGCGCCGGCGACGGCGGCGCAAACCGCGTCCGCATCACTCGTCGTGCGCACCCAGGCGCAGTGGCAGGCGCTGCTTGCTTCAAACCGGGCAACCCCGCTCGATGCGCTCACGCCTTACGGCAAACAGGTCGTCACCGACATGCTGTCCGCGTCGTTCCGCGAAGATGGCTTGCCAAGCCTGCCGGGCGGGATCCTGGTGCGTGAGCTGAACCGCGACGAATTGCGCGCCGTGCTGGTCTTCCTCGACAGCGAAGCTTACTTGGGCATGCTCGAGCGTCAGCTGGTCGGCGCGCCGCTGCGCATGCCGCCTTCCGCCGCCGTCGCGCGCGACTGGCAGCGCCTGCAGGACGTGCTCAGGTCCACCGATCCATCGTCCCGATCGACAAGCGCCACGACGCTTGCCTCGGACGCATCCGTCGACACCTACCTTGCCCTGTTCGGCGCCAGGATGCACGAGCAGCGCTTGCGCGAGCAGACGCCAGGAGACTTGCTGCTGCTATTCGACGCCGCCGCATTCACCAATCTGGTCAATCCCGGCTCGCGGGCGTTCGCGCATCTGCTGCGCGTGCACCGCGAACTCGCGCGGCGCGGCGTTGATACGCGCCGCACGCTCGACGATACGGTGTTGCGCGCCCTGGTCGCGGAGCGCGAGTTCGAACAGGCACGCGCCTTCGTCGCCTCCCGCGAGCACCTGGCCGCGAACGCGGTGCCGCAGGTGGTCGATACGCTGGGCCCCGCATTCGCGGGCCGCAGCGTGTTCGACTACGACCGCGCCGGCCACACGCTCACGCGCAAGGAGCTGCCGGTTGCCGGCGGCGCCGAGCTGGTAATGGTGGTCGACGCGCACTGCCAGCCATCACGCCGTGCGCTGGAGGCGCTGCGCACCGATGCTGCCCTGCGCGCACGCATGCAGCAGGCCAGGCTGACGATCATCGTTCCACCGGCAGCGCCGATCCCGTTCGACTTTGTCGCCGACTGGAACGCGGCCAATCCGGGGCTGCCCATGCGCATCCCGTTCAACCATCGCGAGTGGTCCAGCGTCAACGTGCGCAGCGTCCCGATGTTCTATCTGCTGAAGAACGGGCGCTTGCTCGATCAAGTGACGGGCTGGCCGCCGCAAGGCAACGCGGACGCGCTGCGCGCCATGCTGGACGAATAATCCGCACACGCGGCGGTACGGCGAGCAGCCGCGCCTGATATCCTGTGCCGATCGCACATCGGGCCTGACGCAATATGAAGACATTCCTCAGCACGGCCGCCGGCGTCGCCGCCGGCATTTTGCTTTACACATGGCTGTTCGACAGCCCCAGCCAGCTGGACTGGATGCGCGCCGCTTTCGTGGGCCTGGTGTGCGGTTTCGCTCCCGTGCTCAGTGCGCGGCTGAAGAAGTCGAAAGACAAGCAAGAGCCGCAATGAGGCAAGGGGCGCCAGTGGCCCCGTCTTCATCCCCGTTCCAGCCGCACGAAGTCGACCAGCGCTTGCAGCGCGGGCGAGAGATTTCCGTTCAATGCCGTGGGCGGAGCGCGCTCCGTGACAGGTTTCTGATTTGCATACTGCCGAATGAAGACCAGTCGGACCGGTGTTGACCACCCGATCATTGTCGTCGACGCGCAGGTCCAGGTCCCCATGCACGTGAATCGTGTAGGGGAACGGCGCTCCCCGGAGACCTCTTACATTTGCCTGAACTGGCGCGCAAACGCCTCGCTCACCGGATAGGTCTCGCGCCGCCCGCGCAGGTGCAGCAGCATGCCGGCGCCTTGGCGCTCGATGCGGTCGACCTCGCGCAGGTTGACGATGGTGCTGCGGTGGATCTGCGCGAACTGTTCCGGGTCGAGCTGCCCTATCAGGGTCTTGAGCGGGGTGCGGATCAGCGCTTCGCCGGCGCCGCTGACCACGCGCGTGCACTTGCCGTCGGCCTGGAACAGCACCACGTCGTCGACCATGATCAGGCGCACCGTGTCGCCCAGCGAAGCCTTGATCCACTTGATGTGGCGCGGCGCAGCCGGTGCCGGCGCGCTCGGCGCCGGCGCTGGCCGCTGCGCCGCCGAGCGCGTGCGCAGCCGGTTGACGGTAGCCGCCAGGCGCGCCATCGTGATCGGCTTCACCAGGTAGTCGACCGCGCCGGCGTCGAACGCCTGCAGCGCGTGGCAGCCGAAGGCGGTCACGAACACGATCTGGCTCGCGGACGGCGCCTGCTGCGCCACCGCGATGCCGTCGATGCCGGGCATCTGGATGTCGAGGAACAGCACGTCCGGCTGCAGCGCGTGCATCATGCGCAGCGCCTCGACGCCATTCGCGGCTTCGCCCAGCAGTGTGAGTTCGGGCCAGAGTTCGGCCAGCTTGTCGCGCAGTTCGGCGCGCAGCAGCGGTTCGTCTTCGACGATCAGGGCGGTCGGGTTCAAGCCTGGTCCTTCCTTGGAATGCGCAGCGTGGCCAGCACGCCGCCGCATTCTGCCGGCTCGACCCGCAGCGCCGCCGCGCGGCCGTACAGCAGCTGCAGGCGCTGGTGGATGTTGGCCAGGCCGACGCCGTCGCCTGCCGCCGCTTCGCCCAGGCCGGCGCCATCGTCGCGCACCGACAGCTCGATCCAGCGCTCGGCGCCGCGGCAGGCCACCACCACGTGTCCGGGGCGTGCGGCGCGCTCCAGGCCATGCTTTACCGCGTTCTCGACCAGCGACACCAGCATCGCCGGCGGCACCGGGCAGTCCAGCAGCGCCGGATCGACCTCGATCGAGAAGCGCAGGCGCTCGCCCATGCGGATCCGCATCAGGTTCAGGTAATGCTCGGCCAGGTCGATCTCGCGTTCGACGGTGGACGACTCGGTGCGCATGTCCGGCAGCGCCGCCTGCAGGTAGCCGACCAGATGGTCGACCATGAGCTGGGCGCGGTCCTGGTCCGTGCGGATCAGGTACTTCAGATTGGCCAGCGTGTTGTACAGGAAGTGCGGTTCGACCTGGGCCTGCATCGCGTGCAGCCTGGCCTGCAGCGCGCTGCGCTCCAGTTCCTGGGTGCGCGCGGCCGCGTCCAGCGCGGCGCGGCGCGCGTGGAGCGCGCGTTCCAGTTCGGCGCACACCTTGTCGATGATGTTCAGACCTTCGCCCAGCTGCAGCGCCAGCCGGCCCAGGCCGGGCCGGCGCCGTACGTGTACCCGCGTCAGGCCGCTGCCATGCTGCTCGACCGTGACGCGCACCGCGCCTTCGACCCAGAACGGCCGCACGCGGCCGATGGTGATGCGGCCCGTGAACGGGTTGTGGCGGAAGGCAGCTGGGCGTGCGTAGCCCAGCGCTTCGGCCATGCCGATGCTCGACAGCCGGTCGGCGCACAGATCGAAGGTGGAGATCGGGTCGAGCGGCGACACGAACTCGCGCTCTGGCGCGGATGAGATCATCGCTTCGTTCAGCACGCCGCCGGTTTCGCGCAGTGCGGCCAGTTGATGGCGCGCCCGCGCCGCCGCGATCATGGTCAGCATGCCGCAGATCGCCAGGCCGCCAAGCATCGCCGGGCGCGCCTGGACGTTCAGCCAGGGATTGGGCAGCGAATCGATCAGGATCAGGGCCGCCAGGACGCCGAGCAGCACGACCGGCCACGCGGCGCGCCAGATGAAGCGGCGTGCCAGCTCGCGCTGGGTCGGCATGTCGGACAGCTCGATGTGCGTGGTGCTCATGCTGGTCTCACCTGATTGGGATGGCAGTATTGTAGGCGAGTGGGGCACGCCGGTTGAGTCCATGCGATGAATGCCGGTATGCCCCCGCCATCGTGGGCCGGATGTGCGGATGAATGCCGTCCCGCCGTGCCGGTCCGTTGTGATAAAGAGCGCATTTCTGGAGAGGCCGGCTTGGTAAGCTGGCGCTTTCTCTGATCATCCATCACAGCCGGGCGCGACAAACCCATGAGCCTCATCGCTTCGTTTCATCTGATCCCGGCCGCACTCGTCGACCCGTTACTCGCGGCGGCGCGAGCGCAGCAGGCCGCCTTCGAACACAAGCGCTGGGGGCTGTTCCGGACATGGAAGCCGACCGATCCCGATCCGTTCCGGGATTTCCTGCACAGCCACGGGCGCGAACTGGAAGAGATGGATTATTCCGGGATCGCGCTGGTCTATCTCGAGACGCTGGTGCCGGGCCTGCTGGAATCAAGCCATCCGCTCGGCCAGCGCCTGAGCGACAAGGAGGCGAGCTTCGTGTCCTTCGCGCCCGACTCGGCCAGGCACGCGCTCGACCTGCTGGCCCGCGCGGACTTGTCGCGCGCGGCGATCGAAAAGGTGCTGGTCGACGAAGACCGCGACGACGTTCCCGAATTCGCCGACACGGTCGAGGATTGCGCCAGGCTGCTGGCGAAGTGGCTGGGGCAGGTGACCGACGGCCAGGTCGGCCTGCTGCACAACGGTTGACGATAGCAAGCAGGCAGACAACAGCAAGGACAGCCAATGGGCGCAAAGACTGCGATGCTGGTGTACAGCACCGGCAACCCCAAACAACAGTTGCAGCATTACCCGGCGCTCGACCGCGCAGCGACGCTGGCGCTGGTGCGCCGGCTCTATCCGTCGGCGCGATTGGAGCAGCTGGAAGACGGTGACCTGGGTTCCGCATATCCGCCCGACCGGGTGATCATGGCCGGATGCTTTCCCGGCCTGACCATCCTGGCAGACCGCGAGCTTGCGCTGGAGCGTCCATCGCGGCTGTCGGCCAGCTTCATCGACGCGTTTCGCGACGGCGTGTTGTATCTGCACGCGATGCACAGCGTGGTCGACTGGTTCGCCTACGCGTTCTGGCATCGCGGAACATTGCAGCGCTCCCTCAGTGTCGCGCCCGACAACGGAATCATCGAAGACATCGGCCCCGGCTTGCCCTTCGAGGCGCCGTACCGGGCCGGCGAACATCCGGCGCTGGACCCGGAAGACGATGGGGAAGACTACCCGCTGGACTTCCATCCGCTCGAACTGGGCGAGGCGGCGCTGCTGGCATTGTTCGGCTATCAGATCGAGGGCATGGCCGAGGCCACGCAGCTCGAACCGGAACGCATAGCGCTGATGTGTTTCAGGCGCGGTCGGCGCTGGTGGCCGTTCGGGAGGAAGTAAGGCCTCGGTCGCTGCGGCCCACACCCGGCAGACAGCCCAATCCGACCAGTGTGCGCTCGACCGCTTGCTCCAGCGGCGTGTGCGGTTCGGCGCCCAGCTCCGCGGCCAGGCGCGCGTTATCGAGCTGCAGCGGCTGGCGCCACAGGTAGCGCATCTCCAGCATCTCGCGCATGGTTTCGTGGAACGGGGCGGCCAGGACCACCATCCACCACGGGAAGGCCTTGATGCGCGCGGCGATGCCATGGCGCGCGGCGACGCGCGCGATCGCGCCTGCCATTGCGGTGCCGTCCTGGTCCCAGTGCCCGGTCATGTGAAAGCGCGCGAACGCGGGTAATGCGGCGCGGCGCGCGATCAGCGCGACCATCGTGGCAGCAACATCGGGCAGGTAGGCCCACTGGTGGCCGACGCCGGCGCTGCCGGGATTGGCGATGGCGGTGGGGGCGCGGCCTGGTTTGAGCAGGCCCTGTGCGAACCAGGTGTTGCCGGCGCCCGGGCCGAAGAAGTCGCCGGCGCGCACGATCAGCGCGCGCCCGCCGCGCCGGCCATACGCTTCGAGCCGCGCTTCCATCTGCTCCCGCAGCTTGCCCTTGCGCGTGGCCGGATGCTGCGGCGCTTCTTCATCGGCCAGTGGAAAGGCATCGGGGCCGTAGTTGTAGACGGTACCAGGCAGGACCACCAGCGCGCCGTGAACCTCGGCGGCCGCGATCGTGTTGTCCAGCATCGGCAGCACCTGTCCGGCCCAGTTGCGGTAGCCGGGCGGATTCACGGCATGGACGATCACCGCGCAGCCGCGCGCCGCGTCCAGGACGTCGGCCGCGCACATGGCGTCGCCGCGCAGCCAGGTGATGGCGCCATTGCGGTCGTGGCCATCGCTGCTGTCGGCATCGGCGTCGCGCTGCGGCAGTGTGCGCGCCATCGCAACCACCTTCCAGCCGGCCTGCGCCAGCTGGCGCGCCACTTCGCCGCCGATGCCGCCGGTGGCGCCGAGCACCAGCACCTGGTCCGGTTGTCCGCTGTCTTCGTTGTCGTGCGTGCGCTTGTCTGGATGGTTCATGGCTGCCTCCGTGATTGACGATAACCTCATCCTGAGGCATGCTCGGGCTAAATGGAATTGCATGAGATGTGTGATCATCCATGCGTTTTTGTATAGCGAGGAGCGATGGCGTCGAAGATCGAGTGGGAGCTGTACCGTTCCTTGCTGGCGGTGATGCGCGAAGGATCGCTGTCCGGCGCCGCGCGTGCGCTGGGTATCGCCCAGCCGACCGTGGGACGCCACGTGGCGGCGCTGGAAGCGGCGCTCGGCCTGGTGCTGTTCACCCGCTCGCAGAACGGCTTGTTGCCGACCGAAGCCGCGCTGGCCTTGTGTCCGCACGCAGCGGCCATGGAAAGCACCGCCGCGGCGCTGGAGCGCACTGCCGCCAGCCAGGGCGATGGGGTGCGCGGGGTGGTACGCGTCACGACGAGCGAAGTGATCGGCATCGAAGTCATGCCTGCCGTGCTGGCCGCGCTGCGCCAAACGTATCCCGCGCTGAAGGTGGAACTGGCGCTGTCGAACCAGCTGCAAGACCTGCTGCAGCGCGAAGCCGACGTCGCCGTGCGCATGACGCGTCCCAGCCAGGACGGGCTGGTGGCGCGCCGCGTCGGCGTGCTGGCGCTGGGACTGCATGCCAGCGCCGGCTACCTGGCGCGGCACGGCACGCCGGCGCGCATCGACGACCTGGCGGCGCACACCCTGATCGGCTATGACCAGGAAACCCCGGCCATCCGCGCCGCGCTACGCACCTGGCCGTGGTTCGGACGCGAACAGCTGGCGCTGCGCACCGACAGCGACGTCGCCCAACTGGGCCTGATCCGCGCCGGGGCCGGCATCGGCATCTGCCAGGTCGCGCTGGCGCGGCGCACGCCCGATCTGGTGCGGGTGCTGCGGGACGACTTCACGCTGCCGCTCGAGACCTGGGTGACGATGCACGAAGACCTGCGTCACAGCCCGCGCTGCCGGGTGGTGTTCGACGCCCTGGTGGAGGCGTTGTCGGCGCACGTCGCAGCCGGGGAGTGAGTCCGAAGCGCCTGCCGCCACTTGCCGAAGAGCGGCGCTGCAGTGGCGGCAGCGCCGGATAGAACGCTCAGGCGTATTCGAGCGCTGCGCGTGGCGCCGGTCTGGCCTGGATGCGGCGCGCGCCGTCATCGCTGCCGCCCAGCTTGAACGCCGCCGCTACCTGCGCCAGCCGCGCCGCCTGTTCCTGCATGCTGGCCGCGGCCGCCGCGGCCTGCTCCACCAGCGCCGCGTTCTGCTGCGTCATCTGGTCCATCTGGGTCACGGCCACGTTCACCTGGTCGATGCCGGCGCGCTGTTCCTGGCTGGCGCTGGTAATCTCGGACATCATGTCGGTCACGCGCGCCACGCTCGACACCACGTCGCCCATGGTGGCGCCGGCCTGCTGCACCAGCGTCGTGCCCGCGTTCACCTGCGTCATCGAGTCGCCGATCAGGGTCTTGATTTCCTTGGCCGCGCTGGCCGAGCGCTGCGCCAGGTTGCGCACTTCGGCCGCCACCACGGCGAAGCCGCGTCCCTGTTCGCCGGCGCGCGCCGCTTCCACCGCCGCGTTCAAAGCGAGGATGTTGGTCTGGAAGGCGATGCCGTCGATCACGCCGGTGATGTCGGCGATCTTGCGCGCCGAGGCGTCGATCGAACCCATGGTGTCGACCACCTGGCCGACGATGGCGCCGCCGCGTTCTGCCACTTCGGACGCAGTCCTGGCCAGGCCGTTGGCCTGCAGCGCGTTGTCGGCGTTCTGGCGCACGGTGGAGGTCAGTTCCTCGATCGAGGCGGCGGTTTCTTCCAGCGAGCTGGCCTGCTGCTCGGTGCGCGCCGACAGATCCAGGTTGCCGGCGGCGATCTCGGTGGAAGCAGTGGAGATTGCGGTGGTGCCGTGCTGGACTTGCGCGACCACCGACACCAGCGCATCGTTCATGCTGTGCAGCGCGCGCATCAGGTCGCCCACTTCGTCGCGCGGATACTCGCCGAAGTGGTTGCCGAGGTTGCCCGCGGCGACCGTTTCGGCCACCGCCACGGCGGAACCGAGCGGCGCGGTGATGCTGCGCGTGATCAGGAAGGCGCACACCGAACCGAGTGCCACGGTCAGCACGCCAAGCAGGATCACCAGGCGCGTGCTGCGTGCATTGGCGGCCTCGATGCGTTGCGCGGTGGCGTCGATGGCCTTGCGCTGCAGGTGCAGCAGGCTCTGCACCTTGGCGCCGTAGGCTGCCGCGGCCGGGGCGAACACTTCGTCGTACTGGCGCTCGGCGCCGGGGCCGTCGCCGGCCTTGCGCGCATCCATCACCGCAACCTTGCCATCCTGGTACTTCTTGCGCAGCGTAAGAATGGTCTGCAGCGTTTCTTTTTCTTCCGGCGAATCCAGCAAAACCTCCACCTTTTTGAGGATGGCGGTGGTGTCGGTCACGCTGTCGGCGATCGGCTTGGCGAACACGGTGGCGAGGGTACTGTCGGTGCTGCGCGAGATCAGCGAGGTGCGCGCGATGGCGGAATAGGTCAGCACGTACCAGTCCGAGACCAGGCGTTCCTTGGTCAGCGGCTTGTCCATCATCTCCTTGGTGGCCGCAGCGCTGGTGTGGGTGTTGTACAGCGCCGTGGCGGTGCCGGCCAGCGCAAGAACGAGGATGAGGGCAAAGCCGAAAGCAAGACGGGAGCCGATGCGTAAGTTCTTTAACAGCATGTCGTTATCCGTTGAAACGGGAAATTCCGCAAAGCAAGTATCTATCCTTTAGGCTTAAAAATAAACGGAAAAAATGAATGCCGTTGTAACGGCGCACCACACGATTCCTTATTGATAAGGCAATTGCATATTTGCTCATCCGCGTTTTTCATCTGCGTTGCTCATCCGTGCATTGCGCATGCCTTGCCGGCCCGATGCTAAACTGGCAAGCCTGTTCAACACCGTGTTCAATATTGATAAGGGGATGACCATGAAAGACCTCGTCAACGACGCGAGCAGCCTGCTCGGCGCCAGCGCCTACACCGACGGCCCCAAGCGCCGCGACTTCCTGAAAGTGGCGGCCGGCGCCGGCTTTGCCGCTGCGGCGCTGCCGGTGGCGGCGCAAACGATGATCCAGACCGATACCGACGGCCTGGACGCGGCCGACAGCATCCTGGTCATCAACGGCCAGGACGTGCCGGTGTACCGCGCCCAGCCGCGCGGCAAGACCGACGTGCCGGTGATCCTGGTGATCTCCGAGATCTTCGGCGTGCACGAGCACATCAAGGACGTGGCGCGCCGCTTCGCCAAGCAGGGCTACATGGCGATCGCGCCGGACCTGTTCGTGCGCCAGGGCGACCCGACCAAGGTCGTCAACATCGCCGACCTGATGAAGGACATCATCGCCAAAACCCCGGATGCGCAGGTGATGTCCGACCTCGACACCGTGGTGGCCTGGGCCAAGCAGCGCGGCGGCAATACCGAGAAGCTGGGTATCACGGGCTTCTGCTGGGGCGGTCGCATCACGTGGCTGTACGCGGCGCACAACCTGAACGTGAAGGCCGGCGTGGCCTGGTACGGCCGCCTGGTGGGCGAGGCGACCCCGAATTCGCCCAAGCACCCGATCGACGTGGCGCAGAACCTGAAGGTGCCGGTGCTGGGCCTGTACGGCGGCAAGGACACCGGCATTCCGCTGGAGTCGGTCGAGCGCATGCGCGCCGCGCTGGACAAGGGCAACAGCCGCTCGAGCATCCACGTATATCCGAATTCGGGCCACGCCTTCCACGCCGACTACCGTCCGAGCTTCAATGCGGCCGATGCCAGGGATGGCTGGAACCGCGCGCTGGGGTGGTTCCGTCAGCACGGCGTGGTCTGAAGCCGGAACTGGAGCCGGAACCAGGACAATGCGGTGCGCACGCGGTGCTCTTGGACGAGCTTGGGCGCGGGACGGTACAATGTCCGGTTTTGCGGTTCGTCGCAAGTAAAGAACAAGAGGCTTTCAAATCGCTCCGCTTTTAGACCCGACACTGGGCTCCATCCTGCTGGCCACCGTCGTCGCCGGCGTCGTCAGCATTTCCGGGGCGGCCTTCTTCTCGTTTACGCTGCTGTCCAAGGCGGTGGAGAAGATGGTCAGCCTGTCGGTCGGCATCATGCTGGCGACGTCGCTCTTGCACGCGCTGCCGGAAGCATTCGACTCGGGCGCCGACACCCACAGCCTGTTCGCCACGCTGCTGGGCGGCCTGCTGGCGTTCTTCCTGCTCGAGAAGGTGGCGCTGCTGCGCCATTCGCACCACCACGAGGGCGACGGCCATCATCACGCCCATGGACACGACGCGCGCGAGGCGGGCAAGTCGGGCTGGATGATCCTGCTCGGCGACGGCATGCACAACTTCACCGACGGCATCCTGATCGCGGCGGCGTTCCTGGCCGACCCGGAGCTGGGCATCGTCACCGCGCTGGCGATCGTGGCGCACGAGATCCCGCAGGAGATCGGCGACTTCATCGTGCTGCTCAATGCGGGGTTCTCGCGTTTGCGGGCGTATGTGTTCAACCTGTTGTGCAGCCTGATGGCAGTGGCCGGTGGCTTGCTCGGCTACTTCACGCTCGACCAGGCGAGCGGCCTGATTCCGTACGTGCTGGTGTTTGCGTCGTCGGGGTTCATTTATATCGCGGTGAGCGATCTGATGCCGCAGATGCAGCGGCGCTCGACGGTGAAGGAATCGGTGCCGCAAGTGCTGTTGATTGCGCTCGGCGTGGCGGCGGTGGTGGCGTTGCACGCGTTTTAAAAGGTCAGTACGCAGTGCTGTTTGCGTTAGCGGCTGCGATGCGGACTTGGATTCCCGCCTTCGCGGGAACGACGTTGGTTGGTGGAGCAGGATGCGCGTCGACCTCGAACTTCGGACACGTCCCTCAACCCGTCATTCCCGCCGCTGGCGGCAATGACTTCCCGCGAAGGCGGGAACCCAAGTCCCGTGAACAGCCGATAACGTAGAACGTGGCATGAACCGTCAAGAACCCTCCGAACTGATCGCGCTTCTGAGACACGTAGCCAAATGGCTCCCCCTCTCACTCGCCGTCGCCCTGCTCGCCGGCACCGCCTCCGCCTTCTTCCTCTTCGCCCTCGACTGGGCCACCACCACCCGCAGCGCCCACCCCTGGCTGATCTGGCTCCTGCCATTCGCCGGCTTCGCGGTCGGCTGGATCTACCTGCGCTTCGCCGGGCGCGCCGAATTCGGCAACAACCTCCTGATCGACGAGATCCACGAGCCGAAACAGATCATCCCGCTGCGCATGGCGCCCCTGGTCCTGGGCGGCACCGTCATCTCCCACCTGTTCGGCGCCTCGATCGGCCGCGAAGGCACCGCCGTGCAGATGGGCGGCGCCCTGGCCGACCAGATCACGCACCACTTGAAGCTCGGCCTGGACGACCGCCGCGTCATCCTGATGGCCGGCATCGCCGCCGGTTTCGCTTCGGTCTTCGGCACCCCGCTGGCCGGCGCCGTATTCGCCATCGAGGTGCTGATCATCGGCCGCCTGCGTTACGACGCCATCCTGCCGTGCCTCGTGGCGGCGGTGGTGGCCGATGCGGTCGGCCTGTGGTGGGGCGTGCGCCACACCCACTATCCGCTGGGCGCGATTCCGCCGCTGTCGGCATGGGGCGTCGGCGCCATGATGCTGGCCGGCGCCGTGTTCGGCCTGGTCGGGCGCGCGTTCGCCGCATCGACTCACGCGCTGAGCGGCTGGATGCGCGGGTGCATCGGCTATGCCCCGCTGCGGCCGTTCGTCGGTGGCCTGATCGTCGCCGTCGCGGTCTGGCTGATCGACACCGAGCGCTATATCGGCCTGGGCATCCCGGTGATCGTGGAGTCGTTCCAGCAGCCGCTTGCCTGGTATGACTGGCTGGCCAAGATGGCGTTTACGGTGCTGTCGCTGGGGACCGGTTTCAAGGGCGGGGAGGTCACGCCGCTGTTCTACATCGGCGCCACGCTGGGCAATGCGCTGGCGCCGTTGCTGCACATGCCGTTCGCGCTGCTGGCGGGGATTGGCTTCGTGGCGGTGTTTGCGGGGGCGGCCAATGTGCCGCTGGCGTCGACGCTCATGGCGATGGAATTGTTTGGGGCCGAGATTGGCGTGTATGCGATGATGGCATGCGTGGTCAGCTATCTGTTCTCGGGCCACGCCGGGATCTACCGCTCGCAGCGGATTGGCCGGGTGAAGCCAGGGTATCGGCAGCTCGATCGCGATAAATAAGAGTAAGAGAACACCTGCAAAAAATAACTGATTTGCTGCCGAAGTAGGATGTTTGTACACTAAGTCATGAATGTCGGCTATTGGCCAGAATCCGACCTCCAGGAATCATCAGTACCAGCCTTTTACTAAGAGCGACTTACGATGGAAAAACTGTCCCTATCCGATCTCGCGGCCGAATATCGCTCAATGGCTGAGCAACTGGATGTACAGCTGTACTACAAGGCATTCCACATGTTCCCGCAGCAGGATGGGACCCCCCACGTTGAGATGAGGTCTGGAAAATTTGAATTTGTGGTAACTGAGCGTGGCTCGGAGCTCGAACGAATATCGGGGCTTGATAATGATGAGGTCCTGTACCTGCTTTTTAAGGGAGTCACTTCTACCATGGCCATCTCGTACGAACTGCGCAATCGACAGCCGAATGGTGATGGCAGGGCAGTGTGGTTTCCCTATCAAGAGAAGTTAATAGCAGGGCTGAAACCATCTTGGGGAGTAAAACTGAAAGCAGAACACGACCAAATCCTGCAGAAGTCCCCGTTGCAGCAGTGATATCGGTCTTCGGTTGGAGCAGCCAAGAGTGTCAGTGCCGACAAGCGACTAGGAGCTGGTCGCTAGCAATTGTTCAGTTCGTGTTCACTTGTCGGCACTGACACCGTGCGGCTTATGACACCTAGTGAAATTACCTCTGCGATGCACCGACTATTTCGACATGAGACCGGCGGGAATGATCCTTGGCGTCATCTAATGAAGAACGATGCGCTGGATTGCAGCAAGTGTGATCGACTGCTTGATGATTACATCGCCGATGACGAAGTTGTCGTGTTTGTAGATCCTCGCCACGCACTCCAGTGCAAGCGCGTTGATGCAGCAAAGTACATCGCCGAGTTTATGAAGCTTGGCTATGTCAAAGTCGCTAACCTGTCGTTTTCGGCGAAGGTGACAGTCGCCCCTATCGGAGTAGGCCAAGGCTTGTCGAAGACGCGCAGACCTTCCTTGTCGCTGATAAGCGCCCGGGTCGCAAGCTGTCGTACACTCGACTGACAGCAACCGGCCGGAAGCGTACATCGACCAATCCATGAAAGCGTGCATCAAGCGCCATGAAAAACACCTTATCGACACTGGGCAGCATGGTACTGGTCCTCATCGCCGCAATCACGTTGACCCTCTTGTCGGTGCGTATCGAGCGTATCGGACCTGATCTCATCTCATACGGAAACGTTTGCGGACCCGCTGGCATGGATCCCTGCTATAAGCCCGCATTGAAGGGCGGATTTCCGGTCCCGTATCTGGTTGATGCGTCAGGCATCTCCGTACAGCGACAGCTCGCGTTTTTCGAGGACAATTTGCAGCCATGGGCCTTGATTGCCGACATCGCTCTGTATTTCGCAATCCTGATGTCGATCCTCCGGGCTATCCGGCGTCGCCGGTCGAAGTGAATATCATGCAAAAGCCTTTGGCCGGCGCGCCTTCGCAGGCTGCGTGCTTGAGCACGCCGGCAACATGATTCAGTCTTTGGCGACCGGCCGCGACGGATCGCCAACCCACTCGCTCCACGACCCCGGATACAACGCCGCACCCGGCATCCCGGCCACTTCCAGCGCCAGCAGATTGTGGCAAGCCGTCACCCCCGACCCGCACTGCATGATCGCCTGCGCCGGATCCTCCACCAGCGCCCCGAACTCCTCACGCAGCTGCTCGCCCGGCTTGAACCGCCCATCCGCCTGCAGGTTATCCTTGAAGAAGCGGTTCTTCGCCCCCGGAATATGCCCGCCGACCGGATCGATGGTCTCGTTCTCGCCCCGGAAGCGATCGGCCGCGCGCGCGTCGATGACGATGCGCTGACCATGCTCCAGGTTGTCCATGACCTCGGAAACGGTCACGGTCGGCACGAACGGCGCCCGCACGCTGAAGGCGCCAGGCGGCTTGACCGGCACCTCGGCCGTCAACGCCTGCCCGGCCGCCTGCCACGCCGCTATCCCCCCATCGAGCACCGCCACCGCCTCATGCCCGAGCCAGCGCAGCAACCACCACAAGCGCGCCGCGAACATCCCGCCATGGGCGTCATACGCCACCACCTGCGAATCGTCATCGATCCCGAACGCCCGCAGCGCTTCGGCCAGCGTCTCTTTCTCCGGCAACGGATGGCGCCCGCGGAACACCCCATCCGCACCATGCCTGGCGCCCGACAGCACGTGCTCGATATCGGCGAACACCGCGCCCGGCAGGTGGCCAACGGCATAGCTTTCGCGGCCGGCCGCGAGGTTCATCAGGTCATGGCGGCAGTCGACCACGACCCATTTCGGATCATTGATGTGGTTCGATAACGCTGCGGCCGGGATCAGGGTCTTGTACATGCGCACTCCTCAGGTTTCGCTGGAGATCGGATCGGTGTCCGTGACGACGGCACGGCGCCGTCCCGCACGTATTGTAGAACGCCGCAACGACCCACGCGCTGAGCGGCTGGATGCGAACAGCTCTTCCGGGAAGATCGGCCCGTAAATCAGCGATTCGACAGGGCCATGCCAGATCACACCTACATGCGGACGGTCCGCGGGCGTACATGAGTTCCTGCAAGGCAATGTTAAAGTATTTCGAATGCGCAATAAAAATTGCCAGTATTGCATCTGCTAGGTTTTTGGAAAACATCATGGTTCACTTCGACGACATCTCCCAATGGCGATTTCGCATTTTTACTTCGCTGATGTCGATCGTGCCCGTCGTGGCCCTTGTCGCGGCGGTGCCGAGCGCGGCGTTGGCGATCCACCACGGGTCTCCCGAAGTAGCGCTGATGGATGGCCTGGCTCTCGCGTGGATCCTGGCCATCTGGCGTCTCGACCGCTTGTCTTACCGGCTGCGTGTCTGGAACTACCTGGCGATGCTGTTCGGCGTCGCGGTCGGTTCGATGATCACCGTCGGCACGCTCGGCCTGTGCTATCTGATGGCGCTGCCGGTGATGACCGTGATTCTGCTCGGCATGCGCTCGGCTTTCGGCGTACTGAGCATTTGCGCACTCTGCATGCTGGTGCTCGGCCTGACCGGGCATAGCGACCTGAGGGTCGCCGATTTCGCCGAGGATTCGCTGTTTGGCGTCGGCATCTTCACGCTGAATTTCGTTTGCGTGGGCGGCTTCATCACGTTCACCTGCGGCACGCTGCTGAAAGGACTGTCGGGGTCGTTGAACGATGTGCGCCGTTTCGCCGGATCGCTGGAAGAAAAACGCGACAGGCTGCACGCGCTGAACAGCGAATTGCGGCTGACCTCGGCTGCGCTGGCCAACCTGAACGATATGGTGCTGATCGTCAAAGTAACCGAGGACAGCACGCAGCCGATCATCTTCGCCAATGCCTCGTTCGAACGCAACAGCGGTTATCGCGTGGACGAGATACTCGGCAAAAACATGCGCATGCTGCATGGCCCGGACACCGATCCCGAGGCCGTCAAGAGCATGGACGATGCGATGGCGCGTTGCGAACCGATACGCACCCAGCTCATGAACTACACGAAGGCCGGCGAGCCGTGCTGGGTAGAGGTCGAGACGATCCCGTTCGCCAGCGAAGGCGGGCCGATCACCCACTGGGTCGTGGTAGGCCGCAACATCACCGAGCAGCGGCGTTCCGCCGAGGCGATCCACCAGCTGGCCTTCTACGACGTGCTGACCGGGCTGCCGAACCGGCGCCTGCTGATGGAGCGCCTCGATACGCTGGTGGCGAAGGCCAACGCCGGCGGCGGTCACGGCGCCGTGCTGTACATCGACCTCGACAACTTCAAGAGCGTCAACGACGCCCGCGGCCACGCCACCGGCGATGCGCTGCTCAAGCACGTGGCGGCGCGCCTGATCGGCGCCGTGCGCCAGTGCGACACGGTGGCGCGCCTCGGCGGCGACGAATTCGTCGTGCTGCTCGAAAACCTGGGGCCGGGCGATGCCGCCACGGCCCCCGCCCTGGCAATGGCCGAGCAAGTGGGCGCCGCGCTCGCCGAGCCGATCGAGATCGATGGCCAGGTCTATCAGTCGTCAGGCAGTATCGGCGTGGCCTTGCCGATTCGCCCGGCCCATACCGTGCAGGACCTGCTGCGCGAAGCCGATACCGCCATGTACCATGCGAAATCGGTTGGACGCAACGGTGTGGCCCTGTTTGAAACGGCCATGCTGGCCGACGCCGAGAACGCATTGATGCTCGAGCGCGACCTGGCCAACGCGCTGGACAAGGACCAGCTGGCGGTGCATCTGCAACTGCAGGTCGATCGCGTCGGCACGCCGATCGGCGCCGAGGTGCTGCTGCGCTGGCGCCGCGATGACGGCGTGCTGGTGCCGCCGGACGTGTTCATTCCGGTCGCCGAAGCCAGCGGCTTGATCGTCCCGATCGGCAACTGGGTGCTGCGCCAGGCGCTCGCCGCCTGGCTCGAACTGCAGCGCGCCGGTTATCCGCTGCCATTGTCGATCAACGTCAGTCCGCGCCAGTTCCGCGAACCTGAATTCGCCGATACCGTGCGCGCCGCCTTGAGCGAAACAGGCGTGCCACCCGATCAGGTGATCCTGGAAATCACCGAAGGCATGCTGGTGGACGACCTGAACGAAACCACCGCGCGCATGCGCGACCTGACGCAGCTCGGCATTCGCTTTTCGATCGACGACTTCGGCACCGGTTATTCCAACCTTGCCTACCTGCGCAAGATGCCGTTGTACGAGTTGAAGATCGATAAGAGCTTCCTGCGCGATACGCCACACGACATCAACGGCACCGCGATCGTGCAATCGATCCTCGCGATGGCCGCCCATCTCGGCCTGCGGGTGGTGGCGGAGGGCGTCGAGACTGCCGAGCAGGTACACTTCCTGGAAAACAACGGCGCTCCCTGCATGCAGGGCTACCTGTTCTGCCGCCCGATGCCGCTGGATGACCTGATCGGCCACCTGGTGCATGACCAGGTGCCGGAACTGGCGGCGTAAGCCGGCGCGCTCGATTCCCCGCGCAGCGGCTCAGGATTCGCTGACCACCGGATCGGTATCCTTGACGACGGCCCCGCGCGCCGTCTTGCGCGTATTGTAGAACGTCGCCGCCAGGCCCGAAACCAGGATCACCGCGATGCCCAGCCACACGTGCCAGTCGAAGCGGTCGCCCCAGATCGCCAGTCCCCACAGGCTGGAAAACACGATGCCGGTGTACTGCAGGTTGGCCACCACCAGCACCTTGCCGACGCGGTACGCGCGCGTCATCGCCATCTGCGCCATCAGCGCCGCCAGGCCGAGGCCCAGCAGCAGCATCAGGCTGTACGGCGTATGCGAATGGAACACGGCGCCTTGCGGGCCGTCGCCGGCCAGCGTCATCGTCAGGCCGACCAGGGTAGTGGTGAGCGAGAAGTAGAACACCACGCGGTATTCCGGTTCGCCCAGCTGGCCCAGGTGTCGCACCTGCATATAGGCCATCGCCGAGATCACCGACGAACACACGCCGGCCAGCCCGCCCAGCCATTGCTGGCTTTCCACCGCCGGCTGCAGCACCAGCGTCACGCCGAAGAAGCTCATGGCGATGGCCACCACCAGCGGCCACTCGGCATGCTTGGTCTTGGTCCACCAGCCGAGCGCGAACATCCAGGCTGCGATCCAGATCGGCGCCATGTAGTTCAGGGTCATGGCGGTGGCCAGCGGCAGGCGGCTGATGGCGAAGAACCACAGCCACAGCGACAGCACGCCGACCAGGCTGCGCGTCAGGTGGGCGCGGGGAAAGAGCGTTTTGAAGGTACCGCCCTGGTGGCGCACCAGGAACAGCAGCATCACCGTGCCGACCAGGCCACGGTACATCAGGAGTTCGGAGGTGGTGTAGAACTCGGACGCGAGCTTGACGCCCGCGCCCATCGCGGCGAAGGCGAAGCTGGCGAACAGCATCCAGAGTGAAGCCATGGGAATCCAGGTGAGGCGTTCGCGCGCGATGGAGGAGGGCGCGCGAACGGATTGACTGCGGTTTTCTAAAACAAGATCAGAGCACGTTCCTGCTGCGATACCACTCATGGAAGTGCTGCATGCCGTCTTCCATCGGCGACTGGTACGGTCCTACCTCGTTGACGCCGCGCGCCAGCAAAATCTTGCGGCCGGCATCCATGCGCAGGCCGATTTCGTCATCCTCGACCGCGGTTTCCATGTAGGCGGCGCGCTCGGCCTCGACGAACTCGCGCTCGAACAGCACGATCTCCTCGGGGTAGTAGAACTCGACCACGTTGCGCGTTTTCTGCGGCCCCATCGGCCACAGGGTCGACACCACCAGCACGTGCGGATACCACTCGACCATGATGTTCGGGTACAGCGTCAGCCAGATCGCGCCGTGCTTGGGCGGCTGGCCGTTGTTGAACTTCAGGACCTGTTCCTGCCAGCGCTTGTACGCCGGCGAGCCGGATTTCTGCAGCGCGCGGTTCACGCCCACGGTCTGCACGCTGTAGTCCTGGCCGAATTCCCATTTCAAATCGTCGCACGAGACGAAGTTGCCCAGTCCCGGGTGGAACGGCTCGACGTGGTAGTCCTCCAGGTAGACCTCGATGAAGGTCTTCCAGTTGTAGTCGCACTCGTGGATCTCGACGTGGTCGAACATATAGCCCGAGAAGTCGAGGTCCTTGGTCACCGACAGGGTGCGCAGCTTGTCCATGACGTTGTAGCCGTTCTGTTCGAACAGCAGGCCGTTCCAGTTCTGGAGCGCCGTCTTGGACAGGTTCAGGCACGGCGTGTCGGCGAAATGCGGCGCGCCAATCAGTTCGCCCTTCAGGTCGTAGGTCCAGCGGTGCAGCGGGCAGACGATGTTGTTGGCATTGCCGCGGCCATTGAACATCAGCGCCTGGCGGTGGCGGCAGACGTTGGACAGCACCTCGATGCCGCCCGCATTACGGACCAGCATGCGGCCTTCGTCTTCGGCGGCAAGCGTGGCGAAGTCGCCGATTTCCGGCACCATCAATTCGTGCCCGATATAGCGCGGGCCTGCTTGAAACAGTTGCCGCATTTCGCGCTGCAGCAGCGTTTCATCGAAGTACACATGTACCGGAAGCTGCGCGTTCGAGCGCGCCAGCTTGGCGTGGGTAGCCAGATCGGACATCCCAACCCCCCTTACGTGAAGATCAAGCCAAAGAGAAGAAAGAATCCAAAGACCAGTATCTTTATTGGAGGAATACGGTATTTCGGACAGAACCGGCGATTATACCGTGGAACGGGCTCTACCGTCTTGGGCCGGCGCGCGGTTGGGGTGGCAGGAAGCTTGAGATTTGCCGAAAAAACATCAGTTTCATGGCGAAGGGGAGGGTTCTGTGAACATTCGGGCCAATCCGCGAGTTGTGATTGGCGCAATGTGCGCCCCCTGCTGGGATGGATTGATCTAAAATACGCGATTGGATTGACCCATGGCGCACAACTGGGCGCCCTCACACTACCGACTTATGGCAAAGAATATGACAGCGGACGCCGCGCCCACCAAGGCGACGCCGCCGCAATCCTTCGAGCAGGCGATGGCCGAACTGGCCCAGCTGGTGACACAGATGGAATCCGGCGCGCTGCCGCTGGAAGCCTCGGTCGCGGCCTACGCGCGCGGCTCGGAGCTGGTCAAGTACTGCGCGGCCCAGCTGGAAAAGGTCGAGTCCCAGGTCAAGGTGCTGGAAGGCGACATGCTCAAGCCGTTTTCAAGCGACGAGGATGCGCAATGACCGAATCAATGACGGCGCCGGCATTCGCCTCCTGGACCCACGAGGTCCAGGCTGAAGTCGAGCGCGCGCTCGACGCCTTCCTGCCGCCGGCCGCCGCGGTCCCGCACAAGCTGCACGAAGCGATGCGCTACACCACCCTCGGCGGCGGCAAGCGCGTGCGCCCGCTGCTGGCGTATGCCGCCGGCGCCCTGTTCGGCGCCGATGCGCAGGCGCTGGCGCGCGTGGCCGGTGCGGTCGAGATGATCCACGTGTATTCGCTGGTGCACGACGACATGCCGTGCATGGACGACGACGCCCTGCGCCGCGGCAAGCCGACGGTGCACGTGGCCTACGACGAAGCCACCGCGCTGCTGGTCGGCGACACGCTGCAGGCGCAGGCCTTCCAGGTGCTGGCCGATACCGACACCGCCGTCGTGCCGCCAGCGCGCCTGGTGCAGATGGTGCGCCTGCTGGCGCAAGCCGCCGGTTCCGCCGGCATGTGCGGCGGCCAGGCGATCGACCTCGATAGCGTCGGCCTGTCCCTCAAGCGCGAAGAACTCGAGCGCATGCACCAGCTCAAAACCGGCGCCATGCTGCGCGTCTCGGTGGTGCTGGGCGCACTGGCCGGGCGCGACCTGAACGCGCAGGAACTGCAGGCGCTGGATACCTATTCGGCCGCCATCGGCCTGGCGTTTCAGGTGGTAGACGACGTGCTGGACGCCACCGCCGATTCGGCCACGCTGGGCAAGACCGCCGGCAAGGATGCGGCAGACAACAAACCGACCTATGTGTCGATCCTCGGACTGGAGCCGTCGCGCGCCCTGGCCGAGCAACTGCGGCGCGAGGCGCACGATGCGCTGGCGCCATTCGGAGACAAAGCACAGCGGCTGCGCGAACTCGCGGACCTGATCGTGCAGCGGAAGGCCTAAATGAACCTGTTAGAGAACATCAACGACCCCGCCGACCTGCGCCAGCTGCCGCGCACCCAGCTCACGCCACTGGCCCATGAACTGCGCCAGTTCCTGCTGGAGTCGGTCTCGAAGACCGGCGGCCACCTGTCGTCGAACCTGGGCACGGTGGAACTGACCATCGCGCTGCACTACGTGTTCGACACCCCGCGCGACCGCATCGTGTGGGACGTCGGCCACCAGACCTATTCGCACAAGATCCTCACCGGCCGGCGCGGACGCATGCCCAGCCTGCGTCAGCTCAACGGCCTGTCGGGCTTCCCGAAGCGCGACGAAAGCGAATACGACACCTTCGGCACCGCCCACTCGTCGACCTCGATCTCGGCCGCCCTCGGCATGGCCGCCGCGGCCAAGCTGAAAGGCGAAGACCGTCACGCGATCGCGGTGATCGGCGACGGCTCGATGACCGCCGGCATGGCGTTCGAAGCGCTGAACAACGCCGGCGTCGAGGATGACCTGAACCTGCTCGTCATCCTGAACGACAACGACATGTCGATCTCGCCGCCGGTGGGCGCGCTGAACCGCTACCTGGCGCGCCTGCTGTCGGGCCAGTTCTACGCCGCCGCCAAGAACGTGGGCAAGAGCGTGCTGCCGGCGCCGGTGCTCGATCTGGCCCGCAAGCTCGAAGAACACGCGAAGGGCATGGTGGTCCCGGCCACCATGTTCGAGGAATTCGGTTTCAACTACATCGGGCCGATCGACGGCCACGACCTGGATTCGCTGATCCCGACGCTGGAAAACATCAAGAAACTGAAAGGCCCGCAGTTCCTGCACGTGGTGACCAAGAAGGGCCAGGGCTACAAGCTGGCCGAGGCCGAGCCGATCCTGTACCACGGCACCGGCAAGTTCAACCACCTGGAAGGCATCAAGCCGGCCACCTCGCCGGGCAAGCTGACCTACACCGAAGTGTTCGGCAACTGGCTGTGCGACATGGCGGCCGTGGATAAACGCCTGGTCGGTATCACGCCGGCGATGCGCGAAGGCTCGGGCATGGTGCGCTTCCACCAGGAGTACCCGCAGCGCTACTACGACGTCGGCATCGCCGAGCAGCATTCGGTGACCTTCGCCGCCGGCATGGCGACCGAAGGCGTGAAGCCGGTCGTCGCGATCTACTCGACCTTCCTGCAGCGCGCCTACGACCAGCTGATCCACGACGTGGCGCTGCAGAACCTGGACGTGACCTTCGCGCTCGACCGCGCGGGCCTGGTCGGCGCCGACGGCGCTACCCACGCCGGCAACTACGACCTGGCCTACCTGCGCTGCATCCCGAACATGGTCGTGATGGCCGCATCGGACGAGAACGAATGCCGCCAGATGCTGACCACCGCGTACCACTATCCCGGTCCGGCCGCGGTGCGCTATCCGCGCGGCGCCGGCGTCGGTGCGCCGATCGTCGAAGCGCTGACATCGATCGAAATCGGCAAGGGCGAAGTGCGCCGCACGGGTAAAGATGTCGCGATCCTGGCCTTCGGCTCGATGGTCGCGCCGAGCCTGAAGGCGGGCGAGGAGCTGGATGCCACGGTCGCAAACATGCGCTTCGTGAAGCCGCTCGACGTCGAACTGGTCAAGCGCCTGGCCGAAGAACACGACTACCTGGTGACGGTGGAAGAGGGCTGCATCATGGGCGGCGCCGGCGCCGCCGTGATGGAAGCGCTGGCCGCAGCCGGCATCGCCAAGCCGGTGCTGAACCTGGGCCTGCCGGACAGCTTCATCGACCAGGGCGACCCGGCCGCGCTGCTGGCGTCGGTGGGGCTGGACGCCAAGGGCATCGCCGCCTCGATCCGCGCGCGCCTGGTGACCGCGGGCGAGCCGCGGCTGGTGGTGAACAACGGCTGAAGCGTGCGCGCTTTGTGATCAGAGCGGCGCCGTGTGCGCCGCTTTTTTTGTTGACCAAATGCGCCCCCGACGCAATAAGTGCGAGCGGTAACGAAAGGATGGTGGCGCGTTATGCGCGCGTGCACACGTACACCGCGCCAGCCGTCACCACAAACCCTGCCACCGCCATCACACTCAAGATCTCCCCCAGCAGCGCAAACCCCAGCACCGCCGTCACCCCTGGAATCAGGTAGAACAAGCTCGCCACCTTGCTCGCTTCCCCTTTGCGCATCATGAAGAACAACAGGCTGATCGCCCCGATCGAGTTCACGATCGACAGCCAGCCGGATGCCAGCAGCAGCGCGGGTGTCCACTGCACCTGGAACCCTTCGACGGCCAGCGCCAACACCAGCGCCACGCTGCTGGCCACCGCCAGCTGCACGCAGCCGCCGGTGCGCAAGTCCATGCCGGCGCAGTACTTCTTCTGGTACAGCGTGCCCAGCGTGATGCCGGCCAGCGCCAGCAGCACCGCGCCGTAGGCCGCCGGCCCGGCGTCACTGGCGCCGATCTTGTCCGCCACCACCAGCGCCACACCAAGCAGCCCGCCGGCCAGCCCCAGCCACTGGCGCGTGCTCACGCGTTCGTGCAAAAAGACGCTGGCGCCGAGCGCCGTGAACAGCGGCATGGTGCCGACCATCAGCGCCGACACGCCGGCGCTCACGCCCAGCTTCAGGCCCGTGTACAGGCCGGAGAATTGCAGCGCCTGGATCAGCAGTCCGACCACCACCAGATGCGCATATTGCTTGCCGCTAGCCGGCCACGGCGCCCGGGTCAGGAGCGCAACCACGAACAGCACCAGCGCCGCCACGCCGAAACGCAGGAACAGCAAGGTGAACGGCCCGGCATAGGGCAAGGCGAGCTTGCCCACCACGTAGCCCGAGCTCCACATCAGGATGAACAGCAAGGGCAGTGCGAACGGTCCCACGTTCACGGCCGCAGTTTTCGAAGCGGTCAGCGTCGTCATGATTTCCTCCGGTTTGTATGGCAGCCAGACTATTGGTTATCGTCTGTCGGTACAATACAGGGCAAGAACAACTCACTGTTTCCCATGGAGACACCATGTCGGAGCTGAAACCACGTGATTTTCCCGACCTCTGGGCCTTCGTGCGCGTGGTCGACACGGGCAGTTTTTCGGAGGCCGCGCGCCAGATGGGCAGCACCAAGGCGGCTGTGAGCAAGGCGGTGGCGCGCCTGGAGCGCGCGCTGCAGGTCAAGCTGCTGAACCGCTCGACGCGCCGCATCGGCCTGAGCGAAGCGGGGCGCGCCATCCACGCGCATGCGCAGCGCATGGTCGATGCCGGCAAGGAGATCGAGGCCACGGCGGCCGGCATGCAGGACGGGCCGAGCGGCACGCTGCGCGTGAGCACCTCGATGGCGTTCGGGAATGCCCAACTGGCGGCGCTGCTGCCCGAATTCATGGTGCGCTACCCCGAAGTGCGCGTGGTCTTGAGCCTGACCGACCGCCACGTCGACCTGGTGGAAGAGGGCATCGACGTGGCCCTGCGCCTGACCCCGAAGATCGAGCTGATGAACGCCGTGGCGCGGCCGATCGCGCCGCTGCGCTACGTGCTGGCGGCGGCGCCGGGCTACGTCGAACGGCACGGCATGCCGCCAGACCTCGCTGCGCTGGCGGAACACCGCTGCCTCACCTTCGCCGACAGCGGCCCGGGCGCGACCTGGAACTTCGAGCACGACGGCGCACTGGTGCAGTTGCGGCCCGTCGCCGCGGTGGCGATCAACAGCAGCCAGCCGCTGCGCGAAGCGATGCTGGGCGGCGCCGGCATCGCGCTGCTGTCGACCTTTGTGGTGGGCGAGGATATCCGCTCGGGTCGGGCGCTGCAGATACTACCGTCGGCGCGGCCGGTGGGCATGTTCGGCAGCCACCTGTACGCGGTCTACCTGCAGAACCGGTTCCTGCCGCAGAAGGTGCGCGTGTTCATCGACTATCTGCTGGAGAAGATGGGCGAGCAGCCGCCGTGGGATGCGTTTCTGAATGCGCCGCAGCCGGAGCGGCGCACGGGTTGAGGCGCTAGGTCGATTGCCCGAACAGCGCCTCGGCGCGCTGGTACAGGATCCACGAGGTGGCGATGTACTTGTCGCCGCTTTTCGCCACGTTGCCCTTGTGCGTGTGCGTGAACCCGGCCGGCGCGATCACCAGCCGGCCCTTCCTGGGCGCGATGCGGCGTTCCTGGTACATGAATTCGGTCTCGCCGCCTTCGTCCACGTCGTTCAGGTAGAACATCCACAGCAGCACCCGGTGCAGCGACTCGCAGCTGGCGTTCTGCGGATAGATCTCGGAATGCCAGTGGTGGTAGCCGCCGCTGTTTTGAACGTACTTCTGCAGGTTGATGGTGCCGGGCCGGTACAGCACCCGCACCAGGTCTTCGATGTAATGGCGCCCGATCTCGTCGAAATTGGCCATCGTCAGCACGGTCGGGGTGCCGGTCTGCGGGTGCGCCAGCGTCGGCGACAGGGATCCCATCAGCATCATGCGGTAGCGCTCGACGTACTGCACCAGGTGCCGCATCATGGATTCGAGCAGCAGCTGGGTGGCGTCTTCCCATTCGGGATAGCCGTTGATGGTGATGTCGTAGCTGTCCTTCCTGACCACGTCGACGCCGTTGCCGGTGCGCCCGCGCACCACCTTGTCGCTGGCGTTGAAGCGCGCCACCAGGGCGTCGCATTGCTGCGCCGTGAGGGCGTCGTCGTAGACGCCGATGAAGTCGTCCATCGCGGTCATCGCTCAGCCGCGCTTGCGCTCATGCTGCCACAGCACGTCGCTGCCGCCGGCGAAGCGGTTCAGCACGCGCGCCAGCACGAACATCAGGTCGGACAGGCGATTCACGTACTGGCGCGGGTGGGCGTGGATGGCTTCTTCGTTGGACAACGCCACGATCGCGCGCTCGGCGCGGCGGCACACGGTGCGGCACACGTGGGCGGTGGAGGCCGCGCGCGAGCCGGCCGGCAGGATGAATTCCTTCAGCACCGGCAGGTCGGCGTTGTATTTCTCGAGCAGGGCGTCCAGGCGCGCCACGTGCTCTTCCTTGATCATCTGGTAGCCGGGGATGCACAGCTCGCCGCCCAGGTCGAACAGGTCGTGCTGGATCGAGACCAGTTCTTCACGCGTGTCAGGCGGCATGTCTTCGCACAGCAGCAGGCCGACGAAGGAATTGAGCTCGTCGACCTCGCCCAGCGCATGGATGCGCGCGCTGTCCTTGCCGGTGCGGCTGCCGTCGCCCAGGCCGGTGCTGCCGTCGTCGCCGGTGCGGGTCGCGATTTTCGAAAGTCGGTTGCCCATGATGTGCCTTATCTTTTAGCTAAAAAAACGATGGATCGAGGATACGCCAAAACGCTGTAATTGTGCTTACAATCGAGCCATGCAAGAGATGGTTACAGACCCGGCTTTTGACATGACGGTGCGGCGCGCCCAGGTCGCCGCCGCGCTGCGCGCGCGCTTGCCTGCAAGTTGCGTGCTGTCCGATCCCGAAGACACGCGTCCCTACGAGTGCGACGGCCTGGCTGCTTACCGCCAGCTGCCCATGATCGTCACGCTGCCGACCGATGAAGCACAGGTGCTGGCGATCCTGGCCGTGTGCCGCGAACTGCGGGTGCCGATCGTGCCGCGCGGCGCCGGCACCGGCTTGTCGGGCGGGGCGCTGCCGATTCTTGATGGCGTGGTGCTGTCCACCGCGCGCATGAGCCGCATCGTGCAGGTCGATCCGGCCGCGCGCACGGCCGTCGTGCAGCCGGGCGTGCGCAACCTGGCGATCTCGGAAGCGGCCGCGCCGCATGGCCTGTACTACGCGCCCGATCCCTCGTCGCAGATCGCCTGCACCATCGGCGGCAACGTGGCCGAGAACGCAGGTGGCGTGCATTGCCTCAAGTACGGCCTGACGGTGCACAACGTGCTGCGCGTGCGCGTGGCCACCATCGAGGGCGACATCGTCGAATTGGGCGGCGCTGCCCTGGATGCGCCCGGGCTGGACCTGCTGGCGGTATTCATCGGCAGTGAAGGCATGCTGGGCGTGGTGCTGGAGGTGACGGTAAAGCTGGTGCCGCGGCCGGCGCTGGCGCAGGTGATCATGGCTTCGTTCGCCGACGTGACGGCGGCCGGCAACGCGGTGGCCGACGTGATCGCGGCCGGCATCATCCCGGCCGGGCTGGAGATGATGGACCGCACCTCGGTGCGCATGGTCGAGCCCTTCGTCAAGGCCGGCTACGACCTCGACGCCGCTGCGATCCTGCTGTGCGAGGCCGACGGCACGATGGAGGAAGTGGCGGAAGAGATCGCGCACATGCGCGCGGTGCTGGGCGCGGCCGGCGCGACTGCGATCACGGTGTCGCGCAGCGAAACAGAGCGGGTGCGCTTCTGGTCCGGGCGCAAGAACGCGTTTCCGGCGGCGGGGCGCATCTCGCCCGATTACTACTGCATGGACGGCACCATCCCGCGCAAGCAGCTGGCGCGGGTGCTGGCCGGGATCGTGCAGATGGAGACCACGTATGGGCTGCGTTGCGCCAACGTGTTCCATGCGGGCGACGGCAATATGCATCCCTTGATCCTGTTCGACGCCGGCAGGCCGGGCGAATTCGAACGCGCCGAAGCGTTTGGGGCAGCGATCCTGGCGCTGTGCGTCGAGGTGGGCGGCACCATCACCGGTGAGCACGGCGTGGGCGCGGAGAAGATCAACTCGATGTGCGTGCAGTTCGGGCGCAAGGAGCTGGATGCGTTCTTCGCCGTCAAGCGCGCCTTCGATCCTCCGATGCTGCTCAATCCCGACAAGGCGATTCCTACGCTGCAGCGCTGCGCCGAATTCGGCAAGCTGCACGTGCACCACGGCGCGTTGCCGTTTCCCGACTTGCCGCGTTTTTGAACGGGACGGACTTGGACCACATCGACTATATTCAGGATCGCGTACGCGCCGGCCGGCCTTTGCGCATTCGCGGCGGCGGCGCCAAGGACTGGTATGGCGGGCAGCCCGAGAGCGAGATCCTCGATGTGCGCGGCCATGCCGGTATCGTCGACTACGAGCCGACCGAACTGGTGATCACTGCGCGCTGCGGCACGCCGCTGGCCGACATCGAAGCCGCGCTGGCCGAACGCCATCAGATGCTGGCCTTCGAGCCACCGCATTTCGGACCTGGGGCTACGGTGGGCGGCGCGGTCGCCTCTGGTCTAAGTGGCCCGCGCCGTGCGACGAGCGGCGCCGTGCGCGACTTCGTGCTGGGCGCCAGGCTGCTGGACGGGAAGGGCGAGGTGCTGGCCTTCGGCGGCCGGGTGATGAAGAATGTGGCTGGGTACGACGTCTCGCGCATGCTGGCCGGTTCGCTCGGCACGCTCGGGGTCATCCTGGAGGTCTCGCTCAAGGTGCTGCCGCGTCCCGTCGCAGAAAGCACGCTGCGCTTCGAGCTGGACGAGATCGAGGCCATCCGGCGCCTGAACGAGTGGGGCGGGCGGCCGTTGCCGCTGTCGGGCAGCTGGTGGTGCGGCGGCGTGCTGGCGTTGCGCCTGTCCGGGGCCGAGGCGGCGGTGAATGCGGCGCGGCGTTTGCTGGGTGGCGAAGCGTTGCAGGATGCCGATGCATTCTGGGCCGACGTGCGCGAGCAGCGTTTGCCGTTCTTCGCCGGTGACGAAGCGTTGTGGCGCCTGTCGCTGCCGTCCACCACCGGCGTCATCATGCCCGGCAATGCGCAGGCGATAGAGTGGGGCGGGGCGCAGCGCTGGCTGCGGGCGGGCAGCGACGCCGCCACCGCGCAGGCGATCCGGCACGCGGCGCAGGCTTGCGGTGGGCATGCGACGCTGTTCCGGGGCGGCGACAAGGCGGTCGGCGTGTTCCAGCCGCTGGCGCCGGCGCTCGATGCGATCCAGCGGCGCATGCAGGACGCGTTCGATCCGCAGCGGATCTTCAACCGGGGCCGCATGTTCCCGCAGCGAGAGGGCTGAACGATGCAGACCACGCTTGCAGCTTTTCTCCAGGGGACGCAAGAAGGCGCAGAGGCCGAAAGCATCCTGCGCGCCTGCGTGCACTGCGGCTTCTGCACCGCCACCTGCCCCACCTACCAGCTGCTCGGCGACGAACTCGATGGCCCGCGCGGGCGCATCTATCTCATCAAGCAGGTGCTGGAAGGCGCGCAGCCGACCCGCAAGACCCAGCTGCACCTGGACCGCTGCCTCACCTGCCGCAATTGCGAAACCACCTGTCCGTCGGGCGTGCGTTATGGGCGGTTGCTCGACATCGGGCGCAAGCTGGTCGACGAGCGGGTGGCGCGGCCGCTGGGCGAGCGCATTCGTCGCACCACGCTCAAGGGAGTCTTGCCGCGCGCCGCGCTGTTCAAGTCGGCCGTCAGGATGGGGCGGGCGCTGCGTCCAGTGCTGCCGCGCGCGTTGCAGGACAAGCTGCAACCGGTGCGCGATCCGGGCCGCTCGCCGGCGCGTGCGCATGCGCGCAAGATGCTGATGCTGGATGGCTGCGTGCAACCGGCGCTGGCGCCCAACATCAATGCCGCCGCCGCGCGCGTGCTCGACGCGCTGGGCGTGCAGCTGATCGTGGCGCCGAAGGCCGGCTGCTGTGGCGCGCTGCGCTTTCACCTGAATGAGCAAGAGGCGGGGCTGGACGACATGCGGCGCAACGTTGACGCGTGGTGGCCGTATGTGGAGCAGGTGGAAGCAATCGTGATGACGGCGTCGGGCTGTGGCGTGACGGTCAAGGAATATGGCCACCTGCTGGCGCATGATCCGCAGTATGCCGAGCGTGCGCGGCGCATCGGCGCGATGACGCGTGACTTGTCCGAGGTGTTGCCGCAGTTCGAGCAGCAGCTGGCCGTGCTGGTGCCGATGCGGGGCAGGGGCGAGCAGCGCGTTGCGTATCATCCGCCCTGCACGCTGCAGCATGGGCAGCAGATCCGGGGGCAAGTGGAGAGCGTGCTGCGCGCGGCCGGTATCGACGTGGTGCTGTGCGCCGATAGCCACTTGTGCTGTGGTTCAGCCGGGGCGTACTCGTTGCTGCATCCGGATATCGCGCATGAACTTCGCGAGCGCAAGCTGGCCAGTCTGGCCGCGACCGGCGCCGATGAAATCGTATCGGCGAATATCGGCTGCATCACGCATCTGCAGTCGGGGGCGGCGGTGCCGGTGACGCACTGGATCGAGTTGCTGGACCGTGTGATGAAGTGATCCTTGTTTCTGGCCAGCACCCCTGGCATGTCGTTCCCGGCCTCGTCGGCCACCTTGGCGGGAACCCAAGTTCGTCGCGCTGCCGATATCGCGAGCGTATTGGGTGGTGTTGGCAAACTTGGATCCCCGCCTTCGCGGGGTGACGGTCTTGAGGGTGCGGGAGTTTGGCTGGAGGGCCGCGTATCCGCCTGTACCCGCTTGCACCCGCCTGCACCGCCTGCACCCGATCCACACACGTGATAGCATCGCGCCGATACCATCCACCCACCACCGCATACCAACGTGAGCTTCACCTTTCAACTTGTACGCGACGACGAGGGCTTCCCCGCCGCCGTGGTCTTCGAAGACAACACCAGCCCGGGCCTGGTCCCAATCTGGGAAGCGGCCGGCGTCTACGACGCGCTCTACAACAGCGACGGCCAGCTGGGACGCGAAGTCTCGCGCGCCATCTCGTATGGCCTGGACCGCCTGACCGACGACGCCACGCTGCAGCAACTGCTGCCGCCGGGCGTGTCGATGAACGAGGCGATCCGCTTTCTCGACAACGTCAACCGCGGCTGCATCACGCATGGCGCGGCGTGGATTCGGACGCGCTGAAACGGCGAACCGTGTCTCTGCCGCGACGGATGGGTAGTCGCCGGCTGCAACTGCTTGTACCATAAGGACATTCAGCTCGACCGGGACTTAATTCAATGACCACATCCATCCTTGCCCGCGCCCTGTGCGCCGCCACCTTCGCCGCAGCCTGCGCGGCGCCAGTGCACGCCGACAGCTTCGCTTCCTCGGCCTCCAGCGCGGGTTCGGCCTCGTCGGCCAGCATCTCGGATTCGATCAGCAGCTCCAGCAACAGCTCGAGCGGCGACGACCGCATGGCCGCCGGCCAGTACCGCGTGATCGACATCGCCCAGGCGCCGGCCAAGCCGAACACCACCCGCATGACGCTGCGCGCCGTCGCCGGCGGCCCGGTACAGAGCTACCACCTCGACGTGCCGAACCGCGCGCTGGCGCTGCGTGGCGTCGCCGTGGGCGAACTGGTGCAGGTCAACGAGCGTGTCTACGGCTACGAATTCGCCTACGCCGACACCCGCCGCCCGTTCTTCCTGGCGCTGCAGGACGACTGGCAGAACGATCTGGGTTCGCGCAAGGTCACGATCTGATTCGTCCCTGATACCGCTTCATTGATGTCTTTACGCGTTGCCGCATCCAGGCTCGCCCTGGCTGCGCTGGCCCTGTGCGCGAGCGCCGGCGCCTCGGCCGGCATGCCCAATTTCTGCGAACGCGCCAGCAAGATCACTGCCGCCGAACAAGACCGCGTGCTGCGCTTCGCCGGCGTGGTCAAGGGGGAGCTGGAGCGCTCCGGCGCGCGCGTGGCGCTGATCTCGCGCGCGGGGCTCGACCTGAGCCGCTTCGGGCTGCTGTATTCGCACGCCGGCATCGCGCTGCGCGACAATCCCGGCGGCCCGTGGGCCGTGCGCCAGCTGTACTACGCCTGCGACGATGCCCGCCCGCACCTGTTCGACCAGGGCGTGGCCGGCTTCACGCTCGGCGCCGAAGCGCCCAGCCGCGGCCACGTCTCGCTGGTCTTTCTGCCCGATGAAGAAAGCGCGCTGCTCGAACGCGCCGCCGCCGACAAGCGCCTGGCGCTGCAACTGCTGGCCGGGAAGTACAGCGCCAACGCATACGCCTTCGGCACCCGCTACCAGAACTGCAACCAGTGGGTGGCGGAGCTGATCGCCAGCGCGTGGGGCGGTTTCGATGGGCACGATGGCCTGCACGGCAGCACGCGCGAGCATGCGCAGGCCTGGCTGCGCGAGCAGGGCTACACGGCGGGGCCGGTGAAGATACCGTCGCACTGGATGATGTTCGCCGGGCAGTTCGTGCCGCTGGTGCATGTGGCGGACCATCCGGTGGACGACGTGCATGCGCTGGCGCTGCAGGTCAGCGTGCCGACCTCGATCGAGGACTTCGTGCGGCGCCATGCGCCGCAGGCGCAGCGCGTGGAGATTTGCCACGACGAGGGGCGGGTGGTGGTGCATCGCGGCTGGGAGCAGCTCGGCCCCGAGTGCCGGCCGCTCCCGGGCGACGAAGTGATCGCTATCGCGCCGTAGCGCAGCGCCCATCCAGGGACTGCATTTGCGGAGGCTGCGCGTGCGGCCTTATTGGCTGCACGAATAGCGGAACGACCCGTCCAGCTTCAGAGGCAGCACCAGCGTGCGGATGTTGAGCGTGGCCGAATCGCGGCACAGCGCATCGCGTGCGCCGCCCGTGTTGGTGCGGTAGCGCGCCGCATACTCGGCGTTGAACACAGGCTTGCCCTGGCTGGTGAAGGCCGTGTAGCCGCCGCACTCGTCGTACTGGTGGCACTGCTCGTTGACCGCGAAGTCGAAGTGCGGGGCCAGCTTCGCCAGCTGGTCGACGTCGTTCTTCAGGCCGATCGCCAGATCGCGCGCATGGGCCTCGGTGGCCAGGAACAGGTTGTAGTCGAGCTGCGTCGCCGCCGTGAGCGGGAAGCCTGGGTTGTTGATGTAGCCATCGACGTTGTCCGGCTCGACGCCGTCGCAACCCTTTTCCCTGGCCAGGTCGAGACGCGCCTTCATGATGGTGCGCACGTTGTTCGAGCGCGTGTCGAGCCAGCGTTCGCCCGCCCAGTCATCCAGGTTGTTGCCCATGTCCGCCGCATTCAGCTTCTTGAAGTCGGCGCGCCAGTTTTCCGAGCTGCCGCCCGAGAAGTAGCAGACCACGCGCACGCCGCGCGCCTTCAGGGCGTCGATGGTCGATTGGGGCGTGTCGAACAGGTCGATGTCGTAGACGTTGACTGCGTAGCTGGTGTCGATGGTGCCGGTGAGCTGCCATTGCCAGGTGTCGGTGACGCTCGGAATCCAGCGTTTGGTTTCGATGACGGGCGGGACGACGGGTGGTTCGAGCGGCGTTGTTTCGTCGGTCGGCGTAGTCGGTGTCGTAGGCTCGGTGCCTGGCGTGGATGGATCCGTCGCCGGCGGCGACTGGTCGGACGGCGTTGTCGCCCCCGGTGTCGGTGCAGTGACGATTGGCGCCGTTTCTTTTACTGGTGGCGCAGCATCCGGCGAGGAGCCGCTACCGCATGCGCTCAAGACGAGCAGCGCAGGTAGCGCTCGCAGTATCGCTTTCATGTTCTTGTTCCTCGTTCTTTGGGCGAAATGACAAACAATGCAAAACGGCCCGATCGCAGTAGCGAGCGGGCCGTCGGGAATCGGTGCTCAGACCGATTCGGGGTGCAGCTTCAGACGATTACAGCTTTGGCAGGTACTTGGTCGGGACGACGGTAGCGCCTTCAGCACCGTAGGTCGTCTTGCACTGTGCGCCTTCGGCGCAGGTGATGGTGTACACGACGTTCTTGCCGTCGATGTTAGTGTTGCCGGTATCACGCATCAGGACGCTAACAGTACCGACGGTTGCCGACGTACCAACGGCGGTCACAGAGGTGACGTATTTGCTGTTGATGTCGGTGGCGGTTGCAGGAAGGCCGAGCGTGGTGTTGGTAGAGGTGCTGGACAGCGAACCTTCATTAAACGCTTGAGCAATCGCCAGACGTGCAGGGGACGAAATCGACGACGCTTCGCTGACTTTTGCTTTCGCGGTGTAGTCGCTGTAAGCTGGGATCGCCACTGCGGCCAGGATACCGATGATCGCAACAACGATCATCAGTTCGATCAGGGTGAAACCTTTTTGTGCTTGCTGCTTCATTGGTGCGAATTTCATACAATTCTCCGAGTGGGTGATGTTTCGTGAGCCGGGCTGGCTGTACTTTACTTAGAGCAATAGCTGTGCCAGCTTGAAAACCCCGTTTTTCGTTGTCAAGCACGCATGTTTATGACCATGCCAGCCGTTTGGCACCGAAAAACCCCTGCCACCTGTCAGTGCTGTTGAGTCTGCCAGAATCCTGGCAGCGTATTTAGATTGCCATGTGGCAAAAGAATGAGAGTGCCATGCAGTTCATCAATATCGCTACCGCCATGACCCTGACCGGATGGAGCGAGCGTACCTTCTGGCGCCGCTTCGCCGACGGCTCCGTCCGGCGCGACACCAACAGCGCTGCCGGCAAGTCGATGGTGGAGTTCGACTCGATCAAGCCGCACATGCTGATCCCGCTCGGCGTCGAAGACTATTCCTTGGTGCAGGCCGCCGATGGCGGTAACGCCGAAGCGCAGACTGACCTGGCGCTGCTGTTCATCTCGCATCACAAACTGAAGCAGGGCATCGCCTGGCTGGAAGCGGCAGTGAAGCAGGAACACGCGGCGGCGATGCGCCTGATGGGTCGCTGCCATATCGAAGGCCAGGGCGTGGACCAGGACGACAACCTGGGCGTGATGTGGCTCGCGCGCGCCGCAGCAAAGGGCGACCCGATCGCGCAGGCGCAGATGGGGGCGATATTGCAGAAGGTAGTACAAGACTGAAGCGGGCGACGTTGCATGCGCCCCCGCTTCATATAACAAGTCGAATCAGCGCGCCAGCAGGATCTCGATATCTCGTTCCAGTTCTTCCGGCTTGGTCTGCGGCGCATAGCGCTTGAATACCGCGCCATCCTTATTGATCAGGAACTTGGTGAAGTTCCACTTGATCGACTCGGTCCCCAGCACGCCCGGCGCCTCGCCTTTTAAAAAGCGGAACAGCGGGTGCGCGTCGTCGCCATTGACGTCGATCTTGGCGAACATCGGGAAGCTGACGCCATAGTTCTTCTCGCAGAAGGCGCCGATCTCGGCCTCGGTACCCGGCTCCTGGTGCCCGAACTGATTGCACGGAAAACCCAGCACCACCAGCCCGCGCTCGCCGTAGCGCCGCTGCAGTTCTTCCAGCCCGGCGTATTGCGGCGTGAAGCCGCAGTCACTGGCGGTATTTACCACCAATAGCACGTTGCCGCGATACTGCTCCATTTCGACCGGCCTGCCATCCAGGCTGGTCGCGTTGAAATCAAATACATCCATCTCACTCTCCATTGTTATAGGTAGTGGAGTTTACGACAACATGCGGCCGCGCGCATCGTCGCGCACGTATGCATGCCATCCAAATGCGAGACAACTGTGGCATTTGCCGGCCCTTAGCATTTCTTAACAATTTTCGCGGCAAGCGCATGCGACAATCACGCTCGTTCAAATTGACCAGCCATCATCCACGCTCCATGCCAGTTCTCCGCCAGTCCGTATTACTGCTTGCCCCGATCGTCGCCGGGTCGCTGCTCGCCCCCGGCCTTGCCAGCGCCCAGCAGGCCGGCTCGAATCTGCCTGCCGTGCCCACCGTCGCCGCCGCAGCCACCGCCGCCGCCCAACCGCAAGCCGCCGCCCAGGTCGCGGCGCAAGTGGCCGCGCAGGTGGCCGACGTACCGGTCCAGTCCACCGTCGCCGTCAGCGCCGCGCGTTCGTCGAACCGCATCGACCGCCAGGCCTACGACGTCAAGAGCGACACCGCCTCGACCAACGACACCGTGGCCGACACCTTGAACAAGGTGCCGTCGGTGGCGGTCGACGCAGACGGCAACGTCACCCTGCGCGGACGCAGCAACGTGCAGATCCTGGTGGACGGCAAGCCGTCGGCCATGATGCAGGGCGAGAACCGCGCCGCCGCACTGAGCGCGCTGCCGGCGGCCGACCTGGAATCGGTGGAAGTCATCAACAACCCCGGCGCCCAGTTCGGCAACGAAGGTGGCGGCGGCCCGATCATCAACCTGGTGATGCGGCGCGAACGCACGCCGGGCGGCTTCGCCGCGATCAACGCCAACAAGGGAACCGAAGGCCGCTTCAACGCCTCGAGCTTCGGCAGCTACACCACCGGCCGCATGAGCGTGCAGGGCAGCCTGTATGGACGCCGCGACAGCCGCGGCTCGGAAGGCGAGACCACGCGCGACCGCATCGACCCGCGTACCGGCGCGGTGGCGCACAGTACCCAGTCCTCGCAAAGCGACACCGACACCGACTCGGCCGGCTTCAACGGCTCGTTCAGCTACAACCTGGGCCAGAAGGACGTGCTGGCCGCCACCGCCAGCTTCTCGGCCACCTCGAACGACGGCGCATCCAACGAGCGCTATCGCAGCACGGGCCTGGACGGCCTGGTCGACAGCGAATACCTGCGCAGCAGCGTGCGCGACGCGAATACCCGCAACTACGCCGTCAGCGGGCGACTGGACCACAAGGGCGATCTGCCAGGCGAGGTGCTCAAGCTCGACCTGCGCGTATCCGGCTCGACCTCGGACACCGACATCCGCTACGCCAACGACTACACGGTGCGTCCGACCAATGCGCTCGACGCGCGCACGCGCCAGGACAACCTGAACGAAACGCGTGTGATCGACTTCACCGGCGACTACGAGCGCCCGGGCGAAGCGGGCGTGCTCAAACTAGGCTACAAGGTGGCGCGCAACAGCAATACCATCGACACGCGCTTCCTGAACGTCGACCCGGCCTCGCTGGGCGAAAGCGTCAATCCGCAGCGCACCAACCGCTTCGAACTGGACGAGACCACGCTCGCCCTGTACGGCACCTGGCAGATGAAGCTGGGCGAAAAGTGGGGCGTGCTGGGCGGCCTGCGCGGCGAGTACACCGACCTCGATCTGGACCAGGTGACCACCAACATCCAGGCCGGCAACCATTACTTCGACGCGATCCCGAGCGCCTTCCTGACCTACGACCTGTCGGACACCACCGCGCTGCGCCTCAGTTACGCGAAGCGCATCCGCCGTCCCGGCGCGGGCGACCTGAATCCGTTCGTGATCTACCGCGATGAACTGAACGTCTCGTCGGGTAATCCGAACCTGCAGCCGACGTCGACCGACTCGATCGAGCTGGGACTGGAGACCAAGCTGGGCACCGTCGAGACCAACGTGCGCCTGTATGCACGCAAGGATAGCGACCTGATTTCGGAGCGCCGCTACTTCATCTCCGACACCGTGCTGCTGACCACGCGCGAGAACCAGGGCAGCAGCCGTTCAGGAGGCCTGGAATTCACCTTCAGCGGTCGCGCCACGCCGAGCCTGACCATCAACGCCAGCGGCAACCTGGGCTACTCCGAACAGTCGGTGCTGGGCACCGCCAACACCAGCGAGAAGCGCAACGCTACCTCGCTGAGCGGCCGCGCGCGCATCGCGTACCAGATCAACCCGACCAACAACCTGCAGCTGGTGCTCAACGCCCAGGGCAAGACGCTGTTCGGCGAAGGTTACCGCCAGCCGACCCGCAGCGCCGACATCAGCTACCGCCGCAACCTGAGCCAGGCACTGAGCCTGGTGGTGAACGTCAACGACGTCTTCGATTCGCAGAAGTCCGAGTCGATCACCGAGACCGACCTGCTGCGCGAATACAGCATCCGCCGGCCGGAAGGACGCCTGGTCTACGTCGGCCTGTCGTACCGCTTCGGCAGTTTCGGCAATGCCGGCCAGCGCGGACCGCGTGGGCCTGGCGGTCCGGGCATGGGTCCGCCGCCGGGTGGCGGCATAGGACCGGGATTCCGGTAAATACAGGCGGTATCGCACAACGGCAGCCCAATCGGCTGCCGTTTTTTATGCGGTATAAATATTTGAACAACCATGAGTTGGGCGTGATCGGCCTATGCCAGAATACGGCACCTTCGTTTCCTCCTTCTGGTTTTCGATGCTCCGCCCAACACTCCTCGCACTGTCCCTCGCCGCTGCATTCCCCGCGTTCGCCCAGACCGATACCCCGTCCGCGCCGGCTCCCGTAACCCCTCCCGCGCCGGCGTCGGCGCAGCCCAAGACCACCACCGACACCATCCAGACGGTGGAGGTCAAGGGCGGTGGCAGCTCGTATGACCCGCGGCGCGACGACACCGCCAGCAAGATCGTGGTCTCGAACGAAGAGATCAAGCGCTATGGCGACACCTCGATCCTGGACGTGTTCAAGCGCCTGCCCGGCATCACCGTCGCCGGCGGCGGCGGACGTGGCGGCGGCGAGATCCGCATGCGCGGCCTGGGCAGCGGCTACACGCAAATCCTGATCAACGGCGAACGCGCGCCGGCCGGCTTCTCGATCGACGACCTGTCGCCCGACGTGATCGAGCGCATCGAGATCCTGCGCGCCGCCAGCGCCGAGTTCTCGACCCAGTCGATCGCCGGCACCATCAACATCGTCCTGAAGCGCACCGTGCGCACCGCGCAGCGCGAAGTGCGCGTCGGCTACGGCAAGAGCGAAGAGGCGAGCAACCCATCGGCGAGCGTGCAGCTGTCGGACCGCGCCGGCAAGCTCTCGTACACGCTCGGCGCCAGCTTCTGGCGCTACAACTTCGACCGTCCGTCGCCGTTCGACGACGTGCGCACCGACCCGCAAGGCGCCGTGACGCAAGCAAGCCGCACCGAGCAACAGGATCGCGGCAGCCCGAAAGGCATCAACCTGACGCCGCGCCTGAACTGGACGCTGGAAAACGGCGACACGATCAGCTGGCAAACCCTGTTCAGCTACAACCGCAACAACTACCAGGGCGACGCCGTCACCGACACGCTATTCGGCGCCGCGCCGCTGTACGACGTGCGCGACATGAACAGCCGCGGCACCAGCGGCCTGGCGCGCTCGGACCTGAACTGGGTGCACAACCTGGAAGACGGCGCCAAGCTGGATTTGAAACTGGGCGTCAACGGCTCGCGCAACCGCGGCACCTGGCGCGAGTTCGATTACAACACCGAACGGCTGGCGCGCGACTCCACGGTGCTGAGCGACACCGACGAACGCGGCGTGACCAGCGTCGGCAAGTACTCGACGCCGTGGAAGAAGGACCACGCGCTGTCGATGGGCTGGGACGCCGGCTACACCGAGCGCGACGACGGCCGTGGCGAAAACGAACTGTTCCCGCTGCGCGGCACGCGCGTCGATTCGGACGAACGCGCTGACGCCACCATCGAGCGCCTGGCGCTGTTCATCCAGGACGAGTGGAACATCAGCAAACACTGGTCGATGTACGCCGGCCTGCGCTGGGAAGGCATCGAGACCACCACCGAGGGCAATACCTTCGACACCGCTACCAACCGCGCCAGCGTCTTCAGCCCGCTGGCGCAGACGCTGTACAAGCTGCCGGACAGCCGTGACCAGGTGCGCCTGGCGCTGACCCGCACCTTCAAGGCGCCGGCCGCGAACAACCTGATCCCGCGCCGCTTCACCACGCCTAACAACAGCCAGACCGAACCCGATTACCGCGGCAACCCGGACCTGAAGCCGGAACTGGCGACCGGTATCGACGCGTCGTATGAGCATTACTGGGCGGAGAAGGCGCTGTTGTCGGCCAGCGTGTCGGTGCGCCGCATCGAGGACTACACGCGCCAAGGGCTGGTGTTCGAGGAGGGGCGCTGGGTCCAGACGCCGATCAACGATGGGGATGCGGTTTCGCGCAGCCTGGAGCTGGAAGCCAAGTTTCCGTTGTCGGCGGTGCTGAAGGACGTGCCGGATATGGACCTGCGGGCGAGTGTGTCGCGCAACTGGTCGAGCGTGGATGCGGTGCCGGGGCCGGACAACAGGCTGGATCGGCAGACGCCGTTGTCGGCCAATCTTGGGGTCGACTATCGCACGAAGGACGGCAAGCTGACCACGGGGGCAAGTTTTGCGTTCAATAGCAGCGTGCCGACGCGGGTGAATGTGGAGCAGTTCCGGTATCAGAGCGTGCGGCGCGATCTGGATGTGTATGCGTTGTGGAAGGTGGCGCCGAAGTATCAGGTGCGGTTTGCGGTGAGTAATCTGCTCAGGACGGATGGGGTGTCGGAGTCGACGTATGTGGATGAGGGTGGGGCGTTGCGCAGGACGAGTTATAGCGAGGGGTATGCGATGGGAAGGGTGACGTTGGAGTCGCGGTTCTAGAGATGAATATCAACTCACCGGCTTATGAACACTCACACCCACGATTTTCCCGAATGGCCATTTCCGGATCCTATTTCCACAGCCGCCTTTTGCACGGACAAAGTTGCGCGCGAAAACTTTGACGTGCTGCGGGTAGCTCACGATTTCAATGGAGACTGGCAGTTCCTGGACGGCACTACGGACGATCCGGGCGAACCCGTCATGCTTTGCCTGGGATGTATTTTCGAAAAGCACGCTGACATGGCAGCCATCGCCGACCTTCCGCGCGGTTGGGGCGCTTCTCGCGACGTTGCGGGCGGCGAATGGGAGCGCTGGGAGCTTGATCCGGAAGAAGATGACGACGCTGGTGCGGAAGACGCGGCACACGCATGTCAGGGGCCCGAGGCACGCGCCAAGGTGCGCGCCGATATTGAAAAGTACGGCCTGCATGTCATCAGTGTGATGGAAGACGGCGAGCATCCGCCATTTACCTATTCGGTCGGTATCGAACAGTCGCTCGGCATGCCTGAACTGATTGTCATCGGACTAAAGTCTAGCCTTGCTCACAGCGTCGTCAATGAATGCTATCGGCAGATGAAAGAGGGCGGGGCAATTACGCCTGGCGCGCGCGTTGCTGATTTGCTTGGCGGCGGTTTCGAGTGCGTGATTGGTGAAACTTCTCCCGGACGGGTTGCCGACTACATGTATTGGACGAGCTGGTTCTACAAAGGCCAGCCGTTTCGCGCTTATCAAATCATCTGGCCGACCACTGCTGGGGTGTTTCCATGGAAATCCGGCGCGAGCGACTGGCTTATTGCGCGCAGCCGCTGCTGGCCTGACAAGGTGGTTGACGCCTAGATCCGAGGCATAAGCTCCGAGAGCTGCCCCTAGTTGCTGATCGGCAGAAGCATGATTGGGTCAGTCTGGAAAATTGAAAGCGAGCTAGGCGCTAGGTACTATTCGGACCATGCTCAGTTTTGGCAATGAATCAATCCCACATTTAGTAACGGAGGCAATTATGCCCGAATACGAAGAAGTAGAAAATTTTGTGGCAACTGCCTCCACTACTCCTCGTGATGATCGTCATATCACCGTAACGAGAGAGGTCTTCAGGCATGGATTTTGGTTCGTAACCTGGAATACCTATGGTCCCAAGACTTATCGTGATTCTACCGGGGCTGATTTTGATTATGTTGGAAATGACTCTTACCGACACAGGCGATTAGGGATCGATTACACGCGTGATCGGCAAAAATACGGTTGATTTGTAACGCATTAAGCCGAGGCTATAAAGAAAAGTCGAAGTGAACTGGACGTCAGTTACTGTTGATTTGGCGTGCGGTCAAAGGCGAAAATAATGCAGCGTCTGCATAGTTGGAACACATAAGCTCACTTAGTCATACGTGATTAGGTGGCCGTAAAATATACTATCGACTATTCTAAGGTGTCTATGGAGTCCCTGAATTCATCAGATTTATCCCAAAAAGAGCTGCTTGCAGTGGCTCGGTTAAAAACGGTCGAGGAATGCGATCAATTCGCAGCGAATCTCGCTTCAAACACCAAATTGGTTCAAGCAGCAACCAAACGGTCCGTGGAAATCCAGCTCTTGTCTCACACAAATGTGAACCAGGTTGTGCGAGACGTGTGGGAAGTTCTATATGCGTATGAAGAAGTCCTGTTTATCAAGCACGGTAAAAGACTTAAGGCAAACTACACCCGACGGGCAATCGCAAAGCACGGCGAAATCGGTGCGGTAGAAAGAATTGTATGTCAGCGTTCGGACGATGACGATGGTTTTGCTCGGCTTGTAGCAGCAGGGTTGCCAGGTAAGACGTTTGAGGCAGTAGTTGTTAAATACCCAGAACATTTTTCTGAGCAAGCGATTGCACAAGCACTGGGCAAACTTATAGCGTGACCAAGTTAGAAACACGTCGGATCAGTTCCGACAAGTGGACATGAGCATGAGCTCAACGCTAGCTGTTGTTTATGCCGTGTCCATTTGTCGGCACTGACACCGTGGGCTGAAGCCGCCTGTCAAATTGCAGTGGAATTTCATGGAGCCAGTGTCCTATCGGTACATGTCAAAAGTATTGGTGTCTGCCACCCCTGAAATAGAAGTCCTATTCCGCCCATGAAAAAAAGACCTTTCTTAAGCCATTCTTTACAGGTTCGTTACGACGATAAAGCCATCAATGCCCTTTCACTGGAATCGCAAATGGGCTGCGTATTTGCGTTACTCAATGGAATAGCATCGACAGACCCAATGCTTGTGCCAGAGCGCTGGCTAATCTCTACAGGAGAACGGGACTCGTCTTATCTTTATCAAGCCTTCGATAAGGGCGGTCCTACCCCTGCAGCATTAGCCGTAATCGGACAGGGGAACAAAAAGAACCCGGTACTGCAAAACTTCTCTCTTTGGAACGGAGAAGAAGATCACATCACGCGTGCAACCATTTCGTGCTTGTACAATAGGCAAGATGGGCGAGCTTCCAGTCTGACTCTCAATATGGATTCCAAGCCCGATGAATTTCGACTTGGCCCGTCAAATGCAACGACTCTTCTGACAGATGCAGCTCATATCTATAGTCCAATATACTGCTCATTAGGGCCCGAGCAGTACGACGCAGTGTTTCCGGACCGTCCTGGTGTCGCATGGATGATCTATCTGCGATCACAGCTGACTATCCAGCAGGTCCCTGAGGCGCGTGCACTTCTTCCTGTGGTAAGTAAAAACGAGAAGGGGAAAGAACAACAAATCGGCACAATTGTGGTCAGCGTCACGGATGCCGCCTTCTCCGATCTCAACCCTGAACACGTTAAGATCGCTAACGCGATCGAGATTCGTTTGGTAGACCAAGACTTGCTTCCAAGATTTGTCGACGTTTAGAAGGCACCAGGCGTCACGCAACGATACCAGCAAGAAGTGCGTAACGTCGATGGAAAAAGTTTGTTTAAAAAAGCAGAATCCGAAAGACGTCGCATGTTGTCGTTGTAGCCCAAAAAACTTGTATTAAAAACTCAATTAACGCAGCAAATCCTTGGACGAAAATAGTTTGTACATACGCATATCCGAACGGAGTTGATTGTGGACTCGAACATTCCTGTGGTGATGCGAAACTGCCGCTGCCAAAAAACGTACCTTAAATGTTTCGAAGAAGAATGCGGAAAAGCGGAAATTTGCCAAGTCAGTTCGGACAAGTGGATACGAGCCCGGCGCTAGGGAAGCGCTGATTTATTCTGAGGGTTGGGATTGGCCAGCAAAAAAGGCCTGCAAGGCGCGAAATCGCAGCAATAGCTAGCTATTGCAAGATTTTGCAACGCCGCAGGGCGCCTTTTTTTGCAGCCAAGTCCGCCCTCATGAATAAATCATCGCTTCCCTAGTGGTCGTTTTGGCCGTGTCGATTTGTCGTGACACCGCAGGCACCGAGACTGCAGGCACTCAAGACATGCCGGCGAGTCCGACTATCCACTCACCCCTTAATGTTCGGTCAACGTCCGGCCGCTGCTCGCTGCCAACAAGTTGGCTACCGCCAAGCCTGATGTTCGGTGTACGGACTTTTCGGACGCTTGGCCGTTCCCTGTATGGCCAAGCCCGCCATCAAAGCGATAGTCGACTGCATCGAGCAGTTCCCATTTTCCTTCGCCTTCCAGATGCAGTACATGGGTATGGTGACGCAGCACTGCCGGCCTGTGTGCGATGCTGATGAGCGTCGTACCGCTCTCGCGCAAATGGCCGTACAACGCGGCTTCATTGACACTGTCGAGCGCGCTGGTGGCTTCGTCCAGGATGACGATCTCTGGCGCATGTACCAATACGCGGCCGAAAGCCAAGCGCTGCTGTTCGCCGACCGATAGCTGCTTGTCCCAGTCGCGCATGGCATCCAAGCCGCCAACGCGTTCGGCCAGCCGCGGCAGGTGCACCTGCTCCAGGATGGCTAGCAACTGCGCGTCGCTGAGCGGCGAATGCGCGCTCGGATAGATCAGCTGGCTGCGCAGCGTGCCCGACTGCAGATAGGGCTGCTGTGGCAGGAAGAAGAACTGTTCCATCGACGGATGATGGATCGTGCCGCTGCCTGTCTGCCACAAACCCGCAATCGCACGCAGCAACGAGCTCTTGCCGCAACCGCTGTCGCCGGTAATGAGCAGCGCATCGCCCGGCTTGAGCGTCAGGCTCAATTCCTTGATCAGCACGCGCTCGGATTGCGGCGGATGCAGGGTCAGCGATTGCAGCATCAGGTGCTTGCCCAGCTGCCGCTGGATGCGCGGGTGCTGGTCTTCGCCAGGGGCGGCAGGCGCAGCGTCGCCCAGCACCAGCCGGGACAAGGCTTGCAGGCGGTCGATGCCGGCGATGAAGCGGCTGAGGCTTTCGAAGTTGTCGACGATGACGCCGACTGCGCCCAGCACGGCGGTGAAGGCGCCGGCTGCCTGGATCGCGCGTCCGACTTCCAGTTCGCCCGACAGCACGCCGCCAGCCAGGATCACGCCCGGTAGCACCAGGGTAAGCTGGCTGAAGGTGCGCTGGAACAGGTTCAGGTTGCGCTGCTTCTTGATCAGCTTTGCAAAGTTGTGGATGGCCTTGTCCAGCTTGTGATGGATGCGCGCCCGTTCCTGTTCTTCACCGCGGTAGAAGGCGATCGACTCGGCGTTTTCGCGCATGCGAATCAGGCTGAAACGAAAATCGGCTTCGCGCCGCAGCTGCCAGAAATTCAGGTGGATCAGCGGATTGCCGAAGACGTAAAGCGCAATCGCGGTGCCGATCGTCGCGTACAGCGCCAGCACACCGACCAGCACATGCGAGATCGACCACAGCACCGCGCTGAACGCCACCAACTGCATGATCGAGCCGATGAAGATCAACAGGAAGTGGATCGACCTGCCGGTGAAGGTGTTGATGTCTTCGCTGATGCGCTGGTCGGGATTGTCGATGTCCTTGTCGGCATCGAGTTCGTAGTATTTGCGGCCGGTCAGGTAGCCGGTGAGGAAGCGCCTGGTGAGCCAGCGCCGCCAGCCATTGGCGAAGACGTCGCGCATGTAGTAGTAGAACGCGTAGACCGGTACTGCGAATGCCAGCGTGAGCAGGCAGAACTTCACGGCGCTCCAGAAGCGGTCACTGTTCTTGGCGGCCAGCGCCGAGGTCATTTCGCCGGCCTGTTCGTTCAGCATGACTGCCAGCTTGGTTTCGACCAGCATCAGGACGATCAAGAATATCAGCAGGGTCCAGGCTTTTTTCTTTTCTTCGCCTTGCCAGTAGGGCTTGGCCAGGCCGGCGAATTGCTTCCAGGCGGTGACCGATAGCAGGGGACTGCGGCGTTTCTTTTTTTGCGCGACCGGGTCCAGGGTAGGTGCGGGGTCAGGCGTGGTGGCGGTGGGCGCGGTCATATTCTGCAAGCTGCGGTGAATCACAGTTGCAGAGTGCGCTTTATCGTAAAGACGTTCAGTGCGGAAACATACATAGCCGCCAGCAGTGAAGAGTGACCGTGCAATTTGTTGCTTACGTAGCGCGAGGCCTGCTACGCTGCGGTGTCATCAGGAGAAAGCATGAGCAGAGTATTGATTGTTACCGGTGCCGGCCGGGGCATTGGCGCGGCGGTCGCTGTGCGGGCAGCGCGAGAGGGGTATGCAGTCGCCGTTAATTACCAGCGCGATGACGCTGCTGCCGCAGGTGTTGTGGAACGCATCCGTGCGCAGGGCGGGACAGCGGTGGCCGTGTGTGCCGATGTAGGGAACCTGGCAGCCGTGCAGACGATGTTCACCCGCGTGGAAAACGAACTGGGGCCACTGTCGGCGCTGGTCAACAATGCCGGCATCACTGGTCGCACCGGAATGTTCATGAACGCCGATCCGGCCATGATCGACGAGGTGTTCCGTATCAACGTCCATGGCACGATGCACTGCGCCCGGGCTGCGGTAGCAGCGTTTCGTAAGACTACGAACGGCGGCGTGATCGTCAACGTGTCGTCCGTCGCGGCGCAAACCGGCAGTCCTGGTGAATACGTGCACTATGCGGCCAGCAAGGCTGCGGTCGAGGCGTTCACGTTGGGGCTGGCACGCGAGCTGGCCACTGAAGGCATTCGCGTATGTGGCGTGTCGCCCGGCTCCACACTGACCGACATTCATGCAACGGCCGGCGAGCCCGGGCGACCTGCGCGCATTGCACCGCGCATTCCGATGCAGCGCCTGGCAACGCCGGAAGAGATCGCAGAACCGATTGTATGGATGCTTTCCGACGCGGCGTCGTATGTCACTGGCGCCACGTTACGCGCAGCAGGCGGACTCTAGGCTCCATACAAAACAGGGGCAGGTCCGACAATTGGACATTAGCTGAACACTAGCTAATGTTCAACCCGTGTCCATTTGTCTGATCTGGTCCGCAGATAGATCGTATATAGCCGGCGGGTAGGGACGAGGCGTTTGCGGGTCAAGGGTTAGTGGAAAAATTGGATACGTGAGCGGTGCACGAGGAACTTAGGTTCCCGCCAAGGTGGCCGACGAGGCCGGGAACGGCGGTGCCAAGGTAACAGGTGAATGGTGACGCTTACACTAATCCGAGTTTGTCCATGCCACTCGAGAAGTCGCGGTCCTTCGCGTGTTTGCTATTGAGCTTGATGTTCAACCGCAGGTCGTTCACCGAATCAGCATTACGCAGCGCGTCTTCGTAAGTGATGCGATCAGCCTCATACAGATCGAACAGCGCCTGGTCGAACGTCTGCATCCCCAGCTCGCGCGACTTCTTCATGATCTCCTTGATCTCGTGGACTTCGCCCTTGAAGATCAGGTCGGAGATCAGCGGAGAATTGAGCAGGATTTCGATTGCGACCACGCGCCCCTTGGCTTCCTTCTTTGGAATCAGGCGCTGCGAGATCAGGCCTTTCAGGTTCAGCGATAAATCCATCAGCAATTGCTGGCGTCGTTCCTCGGGGAAGAAGTTGATGATCCGGTCCAGCGCCTGGTTGGCGCTGTTGGCGTGCAGCGTGGCCAGGCACAGGTGGCCGGTTTCGGCGAAGGCAATCGCATGCTCCATCGTCTCGCGGTCGCGGATTTCGCCGATCTGGATCACGTCCGGCGCCTGGCGCAGCGAATTCTTCAAGGCCGCTTCGAAGCTGTCGGTATCGACACCCACTTCGCGCTGCGTGATCACGCAGTTGCGGTGCGGGTGCACGAATTCCACCGGGTCTTCCACCGTGATGATGTGGCCGTAACTGTTTTCGTTGCGGTAGCCGACCATCGCCGCCAGCGTGGTCGATTTGCCGGAGCCCGTGGCGCCGACCATGATCACCAGGCCGCGCTTGGTCATCACCACGTCCTTCAGCACATCCGGCAGCGCCAGGTCTTCGAATTTGGGGATGGCGGTGGTGATTACGCGCAGCACCATGCCGACGCAGCCCATCTGCATGAAGGCCGAGACGCGGAAGCGTCCCAGGTCGCCCGGCGTGATCGCGAAGTTGGCTTCGCGCGTGAGTTCGAAGCCGGCCGACTGCTTGTCGTTCATGATGGCGCGCGCCAGGTCGGCGGTGTGGCCGGGCGTCAGGGCCTGGTTCGACACCGGCGTCATGCGGCCGTCGATCTTGATCGCCGGCGGGAAGCCCGCCGTGATGAACAGGTCCGAACCGCCCTTGCTCACCATCAGGCGCAGCAGGTCGAACATGAACTTGGATGCCTGGTCGCGTTCCATCTGGAGCCTTTTCGTTTAGCTTAGCCGAGGAAGTTTTCCGGGATCTTGGCCGCGGCGCGCGCGGCGCCGGTCGAGATCACGTTGCGGCGCACCAGGTCGGTCAGGTTCTGGTCGAGCGTCTGCATGCCGACGTTGCTGCCGGTCTGGATTGCCGAGTACATCTGGGCGATCTTGGCTTCGCGGATCAGGTTGCGGATCGCGGGCGTGCCGATCATGATTTCGTGCGCCGCCACGCGGCCCGAGCCGTCCTTGGTCTTGAGCAGGGTCTGCGAGATCACGGCCTGCAGCGATTCGGACAGCATCGCGCGCACCATCTCTTTTTCTTCGGCCGGGAACACGTCGACGATACGGTCGATGGTCTTGGCGGCCGACGAGGTGTGCAGGGTGCCGAACACCAGGTGGCCGGTCTCGGCGGCCGACAGCGCCAGGCGGATGGTTTCCAGGTCGCGCAATTCGCCGACCAGGATCGCGTCCGGGTCTTCGCGCAGCGCCGAGCGCAGCGCGTTGTTGAACGACAGCGTGTGCGGGCCGACTTCGCGCTGGTTGATCAGGCACTTCTTGGAGTCGTGCACGAACTCGATCGGGTCCTCGATGGTGAGGATGTGGCCGTACTCGTTTTCGTTGAGGTGATTCACCATCGCCGCCAGCGTGGTCGATTTGCCGGAACCGGTGGGGCCGGTCACCAGCACCAGGCCGCGCGGTTTCAACGCCAGGTCGGCGAAGATCTTTGGCGCATTCAGTTCTTCCAGCGACAGGATCTTCGATGGAATCGTACGCAGCACGGCCGAGGCGCCACGCTCCTGGTTGAAGGCGTTGACGCGGAAGCGCGCCAGGCCGGGGATCGCGAACGAGAAGTCGCACTCGAGCACTTCTTCGTACTGCTTGCGCTGGCCGTCGTTCATGATGTCATAGATCATGCCGTGCACGTCCTTGTGCTCCAGCGGCGGCAGGTTGATGCGGCGCACGTCGCCGTGCACGCGGATCATCGGCGGCAGGCCGGCCGACAGGTGCAGGTCCGAAGCCTTGTTCTTCACGGAGAAGGCGAGTAATTCCGAAATGTCCATTTATAATCCCTGTGCCGCAAATGCCGCTTGGCGCCGTCTCGGCTCGTCTAAAAAATATTTCCCACAGAAAATCATTATGTCCATAATCGCCGCCAACTTGCAAGCTGTCGAAGCGACAATCGCGGCCGCCGTGCAGGCTGCTGAAAGGCCGCGTTCAGAGGTGCAATTGCTGGCCGTTTCCAAGACCTTCCCAGCGGAGGCGGTGCTCGAAGCGATGGCAGCCGGACAAGACGCGTTCGGCGAAAACTATCTGCAGGAAGCGCTGGAAAAAATCGACCACGTCGCGCGCGCGCAACCCGATACCAAGGTCGAGTGGCATTTCATCGGCCCGATCCAGAGCAACAAGACGCGCCCGATCGCGGCCAGCTTCGACTGGGTACACACGGTCGAGCGGCTCAAGATCGCGCAGCGACTGTCCGAGCAGCGCCCTCCCGAGCTGGGTGCGCTCAACATCTGTTTGCAGGTGAACATCAGCGGCGAAGCGAGCAAGAGCGGCGCCAGCGAAGCCGAGCTGCCCGCGCTGGCGCGCGCCGTAGCGCTGTTGCCGAACCTGCGCCTGCGCGGGCTGATGGCAATCCCCGAGCGGGCAACCAATGGAGAGCAGCAGCGCGCCGCTTTTGCCCGCCTGCGCAAGCTGGCCGACGCGCTGCGCGCCGACGGCCTGGCGCTCGACACGCTGTCGATGGGCATGTCGGGCGATATGGATGCGGCGATCGCCGAAGGCGCGACCATCGTGCGCATCGGCAGCGCCATCTTCGGCGCCCGCCATTACGATTAACGAGTAGCGAAAGAAGCCCATGAAAATTGCCTTCATCGGCGGCGGCAACATGGCCAGCGCCCTGATCGCGGGACTGGTCAAGCAGGCCGGCACCGCCATCCATGTGGTCGATCCGAATGCCGACGCGCTGGGGCGCCTGGCGCAGCAGTACGGCGCCAGCACCTCAGGCGCGATCGACGCGCAAATCGCCGATAGTGACGTGGTGGTGCTGGCCGTCAAGCCACAGCAGATGCGCGAGGTCGCGGCCGCGCTGGCGCCACAGTTGAAGGGCCAGCTGGTGCTGTCGATCGCGGCCGGTATCCGCAGCAGCGACCTGGCGCGCTGGCTGGGCGGCTACGACGCCATCGTGCGCACCATGCCGAACACGCCGGCGCTGATCGGCATGGGCGTGACCGGGATGGCGGCGCAGGCCGGCGTGAGCGCGGCGCAGCGCGAGGCGGCCGACGCCGTGATGCGCGCGGTCGGCAAGACCGTGTGGCTCGATGACGAAGCGCAGATCGACGCGGTGACGGGCGTGTCGGGCAGCGGCCCGGCCTATGTGTTCTTCTTCCTGGAAGCGATGCAGCAGGCGGCGCGCGAAATGGGCCTGAATGAGAAGCAGGGCAGGGAACTGGCGCTGGCCACCTTCACCGGCGCGGCGCAGCTGGCGGCGCAATCCGATGAATCGGTCGAGGTGCTGCGCCAGCGTGTGACCTCGAAGGGCGGCACCACGCATGCGGCGATCACCAGCATGGAAGCGGCGGGCGTGAAGGAAGCGATCGTCGCGGCGATGCAGGCGGCTGCGGCGCGTGGACGCGCGCTGGGAGAAGAGCTGGGAAAGGATTGATGCTGCACTGCTGACGGCCGACCCGCGGCCGTCAGCACGCTGTCAGTGCACTTCGAATTTGCGCCAGCCCAGCACCGGCAGCACCTGCTGCGCCAGTTTATAGGCCGACACCCCGGCCGTCACCGCGCCGACCACCCACTTCGGCTTGGTCACCAGAAAGCCCAGCCCGAGGCCGACGCCGGCCAGCACCCAGCCCTTGTTGCGCGCCACGACGCCGGTGGCGCCGCTCATCTCGGACGGCGCCTTGATCTGCGCCACTTCGTGGCCCATCTGCAGGCGCTGCTCGGCGCATTCGGCCTGCAGCAGCTTGCGCCGCGCCGCCAGTTGTTCAAACTTGGTCATGCGGTTCTCCCTTGATGGCGGCCACATCCTTGCGCAGCTCGGCCAGCGTGTTGGCCAGCAGCGGCGGACGGCTGTTGAGACCGGCGCGCACGCGGCCGATGGCGACCAGGCTGCCGATCGCGAACAACGCGATCATGATGCCGATCGACAGCAGGCGATGGGTGTCCCAGAACGCCGCCAGCACGAACAGGATCGCCAGCAGCACCGCGACCACGCCGAAGAAGGCGCCCACCACGGCCCAGGCCAGGTAGCCGAACAGCCGATGCGTGTCTTCCTGCAGCTCGATGGCCGCCAGTTCGAGCCGCGTGCGCACCATGGCGAGCAGGTTGGCTCCGATGCGGCCGATGGTCGCGGTGATGGTCATGGCGATCGCCCTTTATTTACGGGCAATCAGCATGCCGATCACGATACCGATCGCGGCGCCCAGGCCGACCGACTTCCATGGGTTCTCGGCCACGTATTCGTCGGTCGCTTTGGCGGTCGCCTTGGCGCGCTCGACCACGGTTTCTTCGATGTCGACCAGGCTGGTCTTGGCGCTCGAGATGGTCTGCTCGAACTTGGCCTTGGCCGCTTTCAGTTCGTCGCCGGTCAGCTGGCCGCCGTTGCGCAGCCAGGTTTCAGCGTCGCTGATCACGGTTTTCAGGTCGTTGACGAGTTGGTCGCGGGTGCCGGTCTGGGTCGGGATCTTTTGAATCATGCTGGGGCCTCTTGGTAGTTGTCGTTAAAACGGGGCACGTTTCGGACGAATCCGACCGTGCCCGGACTGAATGGTATTTAAGACAATATTAACTCAATGCATAATCTAGTGCGACACCAATGAAAATCGCGGCGCCCAGCCAGTTGTTGTGGCGGAACGCCTTGAAGCAGGCCATGCGCTCGCGGTTGCGGATCAGGAAGTAGTGGTACAGCGCCATCCCGGCCGCCACCGCGATCCCCGCCACGAACCACCAGCGCAGTCCCAGCAGCCAGCCGCACACCAGGTCGATCGCCAGCGCCGCGCCGTAGCACAGCATCACGGCGGCAACGTCATAACGCCCGAAGGTGATGGCCGAAGTGCGGATGCCGATCTTCAGGTCGTCGTCGCGGTCGACCATCGCGTATTCGGTGTCATAGGCCACGGCCCAGAACACATTGGCCACCAGCAGCCACCAGGCCACCGCCGGCACCCCGTTCTGCACGGCGGCGAAGGCCATCGGAATGCCGAAGCCGAAGGCGATGCCGAGATAGGCCTGCGGGATCGCGAAGAAGCGCTTGAAGTAGGGATAGGTGCCGGCCACCACCACCGCCACCACCGACAGCTGTTTGGTCAGCGTGTTCAGCGGCAGAATCAACAGGAACGACACCAGCGCCAGCACCGCCGCCACCATCACCGCTTCCCAGCCACGGATCTTGCCGCTGGTGAGCGGGCGGTCAACGGTGCGCTTGACGTGGCGGTCGATGTCGCGGTCGGCGTAGTCGTTGATGGCGCAGCCGGCCGAACGCATCAAGGCCGTGCCGAGCACGAAGATCAGCAGCACGTGCCAGTCGGGCACGCCTTCGGAAGCCATCCACAAGGCCCACAGGGTCGGCCACAGCAACAGGAGAATCCCGATCGGCTTGTCGGCCCGGATCAGGCGGAAATACAGCGCCAGCTTGGTCATGGAAAGTCGCGTCTTGTGTTGCAAGAACTGTTGAGCAGAAGACAGCGATTCTAAAGGTTTTTGCTGGCGGCGCGGCTACGGCTGGCCGAATCCGAAGATCATGGCGACGAACTCCCACACGCCTTTCCAGAGGATCACCCCGCTCCCCAGCGTGATGGCGACGCACCAGCGTGACAGCGAATATGTGGGCAATGGCTGGAACGCATTGCGCTCGAGCTGCCATGACCAGTACGCCGCCGGGAACCCCAGGCACAGTGTCCAGACCAGCCCGGCAAGGTAGGCGAGCATCAGCAGCAGACCGATGCCGGCGCCGGTGAAACTGTCCACGGTGCTGTTGTCCAGCCAACCCAAACCGCCAAGGGCCGGGGCGGCCAGCACCACGCCCGGCCACATCAGGGTGCGGCTGCGCCGGTGGCCGCGCTCGGTACGCTCTGCATTCATGGTCGATTCCCAAACCGTCGGAGAACGCATCCTGCCACGGCGTTTGCGTGATGACAATTACCTATATCCAATATTTATTTCCAAATATTGTCTTTTTGCTGTCATGCGGGCGACACATGCGTTTGTTTTAATGCATCGGTCCGTACCGGGGGTGGTATGGGCCGGGCGGGCCGATGCGTGGCGCCGACCAATCACACGACAGGCCGGACCACCGGCCACCACAACGATTGGAGTAGCTCACATGAACAACAACGAACTCTCGTCCTCGCGACGCAACCTGCTCAAGGGCATTGCGGGCGCCGGCGCGCTGCCATTCGTCGGCGCCTTCGCCGCGCTGCAGGCCCAGCAAGCCATGGCTGCCAACGGCGCCACGACCCGCATCGCCAGCCCGTACGGCCCGATCGCCCCGGTCAACGACCTGACCACCGGTCTGCCCTTGCTGCAACTGCCGCCAGGCTTCAGCTACAAGAGCTTCGGCTGGCGCGGCGACCTGATGGCCAACGGCCAGCCATGCCCGGGCGGCCACGACGGCATGGGTGTCGTCCAGACCCGCAAGGTCGGCCGCAGCACCGAGATGGTGTTGGTGCGCAATCACGAGATCAGCGGCAGTTCGGCTGGCAATTTCATCAACGCGACCGGCGTCTATGACAGCGGCACCGTCGGCAACGGTTCCAGCAACCGCTCCTGCGGCGGCACCACCAACCTGGTGTTCCGCGACACCGACTGGGTCAGCATGACCCCGAGCCTGGGCGGCACCCAGCAGAACTGCGCCGGCGGCATCACCCCGTGGGGCACCTGGCTCACCTGCGAAGAAATCGGTTCCGACACCGTCACCGCCGGCGGCAAGAAGCACGGCTATGTGTTCGAAGTCATGGCCGACCCGCAGCAGACCACCGGCCAGCCGATCGTCGGCATGGGCCGCTTCGCGCACGAGGCCGCCGCCGTCGATCCAACCGACAGCACCGTGTACATGACCGAGGATTCGTCGGGAAAGTCGGGCTTCTACCGCTACGTGCCGGACTTCAAGCGCGGCGCCGCCGGCTCGCTGATCATGGGCGGCGTGCTGGAAATGGCCAAGGTCAAGGGCGTCAACAACGTCAACCTGGCCACCGCGTCGGTCAACGACACCTATGAACTGGAATGGGTGCGCATCGCCAATCCGGACGCGAATCGCGGCAACGCCACCGGCCTCAACGGCCAGACGATCACCAGCGCCGCCGGCCCGTTCCTGCAGGGCTGGACCCAGGGCGCGCTGCGCATGAACCGCGGCGAAGGCATTTGGTATGCCCAGGGCAAGATGTACGTGATGGACACCTCGGGTGGCCTGGTCAACCGTGGCGCGATCTGGGAACTGGATCTGGCGCGCCAGACCATGAAGTGCATCTATTCCAGCCCGAGCCCGCTGGTGGGCAATATGGGCGACAACCTGACGGTCAGCCCGCGCAACGCGATTCTGATCTGCGAAGACGCGTCCAGCGCCATCACCGACGAGTTCGGTTACGGCCAGCGCCTGATGGGCATCACCTCGGCCGGCGACGCCTACATTTTTGCCAAGAACAACGTCAACCTCACCGCTGCACAGCTGCAGGGTGCGGGCAAGCTGGCGTCGCTGGCCGGCGACGGTCGCGGCAACGAATTCGCCGGCGCCTGCTTCGACCCGAGCGGCCGCCAGCTGTTCGTCAACATCCAGACCCCGGGCATCACCTTCGCCATTTCGGGTCCATGGGGCAAAGGCCCGCTGTAAGCAGCCACCATCACACACAGGGGATATCACATGCACTTCACCAAACTCATCGCTGCGGCAGCAGTCGCCTTTGCCTTCTCGACCTCGGCCAACGCCGCGCTTCTGGTCAGCAGCAACGGCGCGCCGGGCAACACCGTCACCGACTACAGCACGGCCGGCCTGGTCTCGTTCGACCTCGACCTGCTGGACTTCAGCGGCGCGCGCCTGAACTTCGTGCTGCAGGAAGCCGACCTGGCCGGTCCGCTGAGCCTGAACGCGCTGATCAAGAACATGACTTTGCTGTCGCTGCCGAAGTTCAGCTTCGGCCTGCAAGGCATCAGCTTCGCCTCGAGCGGCAGCGTGACCGCCGGCTTCGGCACCATCGGTTCGGTCAGCAACACCGCCGATACTGCCAAAATCGTGTTCAGCCAGGGCGAGACCACCGACTTCTACTTTGGCAATCCGCTCGGCAATCCCGGCCAGTTCGACTGGGTGCTGGACACCACCGGCATGCAGGCCGGCGACCGCTTCTCGATCACGGCGCAGGTGCCGGAACCGGCCAGCCTGGCGCTGATGCTGCCGCTGCTGGCGGGCCTGGCTGCGGCGCGCCGCAAGCGCGTCTGATCGCGCAGCTGCTCGCGTAGCACGATCCTCAAGGCCGGCGCAAGCCGGCCTTGTCGTTGGCGTGTTCCCGTTTCAGGGCCGCGCGCCGGTCGGCAGCGGCCTCGGCCTTGCGGAATGCTGCAGCCACCTGCTCGAGCTTGTCGGGCACGGCATGGCGCATCAATCCACCCAGCACCAGCAGCATCAGCGCAAACACGCCGGCCGCCTGCAGGCGCAGGCCGAGGCGCGACATGCCTTCGCGCGGCTGCAGCAGGCAGGCGCCGATCACGATGCCGGACAGCGCGCCGCCCACGTGCGCCGCGTTATCGGTGCCGTTGATCAGGAACCCCATGCCGATATTGAGCAGCACCACCTGCAGGATGATGCCGAGATCGACCTTGGCGTCCTGTCCGGCGCGGAAGGTGTGCACCAGCAAGGCGCCGGCGGCGCCGAGCAGGGCGCCCGAGGCGCCGATGCTGACCACCATGTTCGGCGCCAGCAGCACGAACGCCAGCGACGGCGGCATGCCGTTCAGGGCTTGCACGGCTTCGTTGGCGTTCCACCAGGCGCTGGCGAAGCCGCCGAACAGGCCGGTGACCAGGTAGATCATCAGGAAGCGCAGGCGGCCCCAGGCGGCTTCGGATACCCGTCCGATCTGGAACAGCAAAAACATGTTGAGCGCCAGGTGCAGCGCGCCGCCATGCAGGAACATCGAGTACAGCAGGCGCTGCCACTCACCGGTGAGGGTGTACGCGCCCAGGTTGCCGCCCCAGTCGATCAGTTCGCGCGGCGTGGGCGAGACCGGGTCGATGCCCTGCAGCGCCATCAGTATGGCAATGCCGACGTTGATGAAGATGAGCCAGAGCGTAGGGGACTTGAACATTGGCAATTGCGGCAACCGTGCCGCCGATGATGGGATAGCCGCCATTGTAGGCTGACCGCCTTTCATTGCTGCGGGCGCAACCGTGCGGGTGCCTGCGCCATCCAATGCTAGACTTTGGCCATCAGACATGAGCCTGGCTCGAGGTGCGATCGACTCGATCGCGCCGTCCCTTCGCGCCAACCGTTCGCACCATGTATCGCATCATGCGTCGCTTCATGTTTTTCATGCCCGCGCCCGGCTTTCGGCCGCGCCGGCGTCCGCGACCTGCACCCAATCAGCGTAAGCCTTCGCGCTTCCTGCAAGTCAAAGGAGTCATTTTGAGCAAAAACCTTTCTATCAGACTGTTGATCCTGTTCTTGATCAGCCTGGCCATGCCATTGGCCCCGGTGCTGGCGCAGGATGCCGCCGAGACCCCGGCGCCGGCCGTGCAGCCCGATCCGCTCGGCCGCGAAACGCCGCGCTCGGCCGTGTCGAACCTGATCCAGGCGCTCGGCCGCCAGGACTTCGAGCGCGCCAGCGAATACTTCGAACTGCCCGCCGGGCGCCAGCGCCAGACCCCGGCCGAACAGGCGCGCGCCTTCCAGGGCCTGCTCGACAATGGCGGTTCGCTCGATCCCTTCGCCGGCCTGTCGAACGAGGCGAGCGGCAAGACCGACGACGAGTTGCCGATCGAGGTCGAGAGTGTCGGCGAGATCCGTATCGAAGACCAGAAACTGCCGATCCTGCTCAACCGCAGCGAGGATGGCGAGCACCAGGTCTGGCGCGTCTCGCGCGAGACCATGACCCAGATCGCGGCCGCCGCCAAGCGCAATCCTGCCGCGCCGGTCGCGGCGCCGGAAAACGAAGTGGTGGTGGCCGGCGCCCCGCTCAAGGACTGGGGGCTGCTGCTCGGGCTGGCCGTGATGACCTTCGGCGGCCTGTGGATGCTGTCGGCGCTGGCGGTGGCCGGCATGCGCAAGCTGGTGCCGGACCCGGCCGCCAGCGGCGCCTACCGCTTCTGCGAGGCGGCCCTGCCACCGCTGAGCCTGCTGATCGCGGTGTTCGTGTTCTATAACTGGGCCGAAACGCTGCCGGTGTCGATCGTGGCGCGCCAGACCCTGCTGCGCTATACCGGCATCGTCACCGTGATCGCGGTGGTGTGGTTCGGCCTGCGCCTGGTCGATGCGGTGGCCGAGCTGGCCATTGCGCGCATGCAGCGCAGCGGGCGGCGCCAGATCGTCTCGGTCATCACGCTGCTGCGGCGCGGGGTCAAGATCCTGCTGCTGGTGTTTTCCGGGATCGGCATCCTCGACACCTTCGGCATCGACGTCACCACCGGCATCGCGGCGCTGGGGATCGGCGGTATCGCGCTGGCGCTGGGCGCGCAAAAGACGGTGGAAAACCTGGTCGGCAGCGTCACCGTGATCGCCGACCGGCCGCTGCAGGTGGGCGACTTCATCAAGGTCGGCGACGTGGTCGGCACGGTGGAAGACGTCGGCATCCGCTCGACCCGCATCCGCACCGGCGAGCGCACCGTGGTGACGATCCCGAACGGCGACCTGTCGGCGCGCCAGATCGAGAACTTCGCCCCGCGCGACCGCTTCCTGTTCAACCCGACCATCGCCATCGCGCCCGATACGCCGTCGGACAAGCTGCGCGAAGCGATCGCCGTGGTGCAGGGCGTGATCGCCGGCGAAAAGAACATGGCCGAAGGCGGCCGCGCGCGGCTGGGCAGCATCAACGACCGCGCCTTCAATATCGACGTGTTCTCGTACATCGACGTCAAGGAATTCGATACCCAGGTCATCATCCGCGAGAACCTGTACCTGACCATCTACGAGCGGCTGGAAAAGGCCGGCGTCAAGCTGGCGTTCCAGACCCGCACGGTGCTGTTCTCGGACCAGCAGCTGGAAGTGATCGGCCAGCGCGCCGGCGCCGACGCCAGCAACGAAGCCGGGGAAGAAGTGGAGCAGCCGCCGCCGCAGGAAACCAGCCTGATCAAGCGCGCCTGATCGGGCGTTGACGGAACCCACCCGCCGCGCAGGCAGCGGCGGGTGGGCAGTGCAAAGAGGCGCTTATGCCGCCGCTTCCAGCGCCACCATCTCGACGCCGGCCAGGTTGCATTCGCCCACCGCGCGGATCACGGCGTCGATCGCCGCGCGCCGGGTAAAGCTCTTGCGCCAGGCGATCACCACGCGGCGCGACGGCGCCGGCGGCAGGAACGGCACGTAGGTCAGCAAGCCGTTCGGGTCCTTCATGTCGGCCACCGAGGCGCGCGGCAGCACGGTCAGGCCGATGCCGCTGGCCACCATGTGGCGGATGGTTTCCAGCGACGAACCTTCGAAGGTGCGCTGCATGCCGTTGCCACTTGAGGGCGCCGAGAAGCGCGCCATCTCCGGGCACACTTCCAGCACCTGGTCGCGGAAGCAGTGGCCGGCGCCCAGCAGCAGCATGGTTTCGCTCTTCAGGTCTTCGGCCGAGATTTCCTTGCGATTGGCCCACGGGTGGTTGCGCGGCATCGCCACGATGAACGGCTCGTCGTACAGCGGCTGCACCGACATGCCGTGGTCCGGCAGCGGCAGCGCCATGATGGCGGCGTCGAGCTCGCCCTGGCGCAACAGTTCCAGCAATTTATGCGTGTAGTTCTCTTGCAGCACCAGCGGCATCTGCGGCACGGTGTCGATCAGGTTTTTTACCAAAGGCGGCAGCAGGTAAGGCCCGATGGTGTAGATCACGCCCAGGCGCAGTGGCCCGGCCAGCGGGTCCTTGTTCTGCTTGGCCAGTTCCTTGATGGCGGCGGTCTGTTCCAGCACCCGTTCGGCCTGGGCCACGATCTGGGCGCCCAGCGGCGTCACCGATACTTCGGAACCGCCGCGCTCGAACAGCGTCACGCCCAGTTCGTCTTCCAGCTTCTTGATGGCGACGGAGAGGGTAGGTTGTGCCACGAAGCAGGCCTCGGCCGCGTGGCCGAAGTGCTTGGCGCGGGCCACGGCGACGATGTATTTCAGCTCGGTCAGTGTCATAGTTGTCTGTCTCTGGTTGGCGCGCGTGCATGCCGCGCCCTGGCGGAACGTCGCATCCGCCATGAAATAATATTTTAACGAATGATAGTCGATATAATTGCCGGGCAGTGCTGGACGCCTGCATCTTTTCAGAAAGGCCCCGCATGTCCTCGACGTTCGGCCCGGCGGAAGCCCAGGCCTATATCCACAAGCTGCTCACCGTGATGCACCACCAGGGCGGCTCCGATCTGTTCATTTCGGCGGACTTCCCGCCCAGCATGAAACACCAGGGCAGCATGAAGCCGCTGAGCCAGCAGCGCCTGAGCGGCGAGGTCACGCGCGCGCTGGCGCTGTCGGTGATGAACGAGCGCCAGCGCGCCGAGTTCGAGGCCGAGATGGAATCGAACTTTGCGATCTCTTTGCCCGGCGTGTGCCGCTTCCGCGTCAACGTGTTCGTGCAGCAGCAGAGCGTGGGCATGGTGGTGCGCACCATCGCTTCCGAAATCCCGAACTTCGAAAAGCTCGACCTGCCCGAGGTGCTGAAGGACGTGGTGATGACCAAGCGCGGCCTGGTGCTGGTGGTGGGCGGCACCGGTTCCGGCAAATCGACCACGCTGGCGGCGATGATCGACTACCGCAACAGCCACTCGGCCGGCCACATCATCACGGTGGAAGACCCGGTCGAGTACGTGCACAAGAACAAGAACTGCCTGATCACGCACCGCGAGGTCGGGGTCGACACGCTGTCGTGGCACAACGCGCTGAAGAACACGCTGCGCCAGGCGCCGGACGTGATCCTGATCGGCGAGATCCGCGACACCGAGACCATGGAACACGCGATCGCCTTCGCCGAGACCGGCCACCTGTGCCTGTGCACACTGCACGCGAACAACGCTAACCAGACCATGGACCGGATCATCAACTTTTTCCCGGAAGAGCGGCGCAACCAGCTGTTGATGGACCTGTCGTCCAACCTGCGCGCGATCGTCTCGCAGCGCCTGGTGCGCACCGAGGATGGCAAGGGACGCAAGGCGGCGATCGAGATCCTGCTGAATACCCCGACCATCGGCGAGATGATCCTGAAAGGGAACTTCCAGAACATCAAGGAAATCATGCACAAGTCGCGCGAACTGGGCATGTGCACCTTCGACCAGGCCTTGTTCGAACTGTACAACAAGGGCCTGATCGGCTACGACGAAGCGATCCGCAACGCCGACTCGGCCAACGGCCTGCGCCTGCAGATCAAGCTGTCGGGCGAGCGCAAGGAGCCGGGGCAGGGTGGCGCTGCGCGGCCGGCCGAGCTGTCGATGGCGATCGAAGACGAACCGGGCGACGAACCGCCGAAACACTGACATTTGCCTTTATATTTTTATGCCTCAATTCGAAAACAAGATCTGCACCCGCGCCGAACTGGCTGCGCGTATTGCCCAACTGCCCAAGCCGACGGTGCTGACCAACGGCGTGTTCGACATCCTGCACCGCGGCCACGTCACTTATCTGGCGCAGGCGCGCGAGCTGGGCGCTTCCCTGATCGTGGCGGTGAATACCGACGCCTCGGTCAAGCGCCTGGGCAAGGGCGACGACCGCCCGCACAACACGATGGCCGACCGCATGGCGGTGCTGGCGGCGCTGGAATCGGTGAGTCTGGTGGTGGAATTCGACGAAGACACCGCTTTGGAGGTGGTGCAGGAAGGGCGGCCCGACATCTACGCCAAGGGCGGCGACTACACGATGGACCAGATCCCGGAAGGCAAGGCGGTGCTGGCCTATGGCGGGCGGGCGGTGGCGATCGACTTCGAGCATGATCGGTCGACCACCAAGCTGGTGGCGCGGATTCGCGGCTAGAACGGACACCGATCATGCACCGCACCGGCTCGGGCACTTGCCGCACCCACCGTACGTTCCCCATCCTGCTGGCCTGCCTGTCGGCGCTGATGCTGCTGTCATCAGCCAGTATCGATGCCGTGGCGCAGGCCACCGCTGCTGATACGCGCTATGCACGCATCGTGCCCAGCCCGGATGGCATCGGCAAGCGCTACATGGGCCGCGAGATCGCTGGCGTGATGGGATGGGAGGGCGCGCAATGGCTCGAGCGCGAAAGCCGCGCAAACGAGGAGCGGCCGGAATTGCTGTTGCGCGAACTGGCGCTGGCGCCCGACATGACGGTGGCCGACATCGGCGCCGGCACCGGCTACTACACCTGGCAGCTGGCGAAACAGGTCGGGCCCGGCGGACGTGTGTATGCAGTCGACGTGCAGCCCGAAATGATCCGTATGCTCGACAGCCAGATGGCAAAGCGCGGCGTGCGCAACGTGGTCTCGGTGCTGGGCAGTGAAACCAGCGTCAAACTGCCGCCGGGGAGCGTTGATCTGGCGATCATGGTCGACGTCTATCACGAGCTTGCCTATCCCGCGGAAGTGCTCGACAGCGTCGTCGGCGCCCTCAAGCCGGGCGGGCGCGTGGTGTTCGTCGAATATCGTGCAGAGGATCCGGCAGTCGCGATCAAACCGCTACACAAGATGAGCGAGAAGCAGATACGGCGGGAGGCCACGGCGCATGGCTTGACGTGGGAACGCAGCATCAAGTCGCTGCCGATGCAGCATGCGATCGTGTTTCGAAAGCCTTGAGCACAGATTTTCTTGCCCTTGCTGTCGATGAGAGCAGGATCGTCATGCACGATCGTCGCTTGGCCGTCCTAGCAGCGCTTTCAGCGCGCAATACGCCACACCCACAAAAATCGCGATGAGCACCGTAAAACCTAAACACTGAACGCCCAGCGAAACGGGGTTGGATGACCACGATTCACAGCGGTACCGAGGTCTGCATATCTCGCCTTCGATCACAATCGCATACAGATCCTTTCCGACCCAGATCGTCAGCGCGATAGACGCCAGCAAGACGATAACCATCACTGGTGCAAACATCCCGGACTGTACTGGCTGATCGCTCGTCGTGGGTGGCAACCGAGCGTTGCTACCCGGATTGGCTGGCTTAGACGCGGGCAAGTGATTTCGTTGCTTCTTTCTGGACATAATCTGACTTCCGATGATGGGCCTGCGGCGGGCCACTAAAACGTCAAACAACCGCTCCTGGCCGAACGCGGCCGTTCGCACCAGCTTAGCAGTTTGCCAGGCCAGAAAATCCATGAACAATCACGAGCGGCCGGATTCCGGACGATAGTACGCATCCCACAGCTTGTTGCGAAACCTGTTTTGCGGATCGACCTGACGCTTGAGTGCAAAGAAGCGGCCGGCATCCGGATACGCGGTGCGGAACTGGTGCACGCTGGCGTGGATTTGGTACGGCAGGTAGAAGCTGCCATCCTGCGCCAGCGCGGCATCGATCAGTTCGCGGGTCCAGCCACGCACGGCGTCGCGCTCGCTGTGTTTCGTTCCCTGCCGGTAGTACAGCACGAATGCGAACACATCCGTGCGAGCCCAGGCCAGCAGGGTGCCCGGGTCCTTGTGGGCGTGGCGGATCGAGACATTGATGACGTTCACCGCATGGCGCCGCAGGATGGTGCGTAGCGCGCCGGCGAAACGCTCCAGGGCCGCCATCGGCACGAAGTATTCCTGCAGCGCATGGATCGAACCGTCTGCTGCCGTGGTCGCCAGCGAACGCACGTCGAGGCTGGCCTGGTGATTGCGCCACTCGACCAGGTCCTGCGCATAAAACAGTGGGTCGAGCATGCGCCAGCGCAGCGCCTTGCCCCATGGCGATCCGCCGAAAGTTTCCTGCATCTGGCGCTCGGTCCGATAGTCGCCGCCGGTGCGCGCCAGGCGTGCCGGTTGCGTCAGCGCGCGGGTCGTGCGCACATGGGTCACCGCGCGCACCAGCGTGTAGTCGTCGGGATACAAGGTGGCGCTGTGCAGGACGGCGTTGCGGTCCGGCGCGACCTGCGTCATGAAGAACTGGCGGTACTGCGCCAGCGGCATCACCCGCGTGCGTCGCTCCAGGCGGTCATTGGCGACCAGGCGCAGCGTCGCTTCCACGATCACGCCCAGGCCGCCATAGCCGCCGATGGCTCCATAGAACAGTTCGCTGTTGTGACTCCGGCTGGCAGCGACCTGCGATCCGTCCGCCAGCACCAGCCGGATCGCTTCCACGCTGCCGACCAGCGGGCCCTGTCCGACGTAGCGGCCGTGGGCGTTCACGCCAAGCGAGCCGCCCACGCTGAAGTCGGCATACGATTGCATGATCTGCAGCGCCAGGTCGTGCGGGTCGATGATCGTCTGAATCTGGCGCCAGGTAATGCCTGGCTGGACGGTAATGCGGCGCTCTGCGGGGACGAAGCGGATGACCCGGTCGAAGCCGCGCATGTCGAGGTGCAGCGAACGGTCGGCGGCGATCTGGCCGCCCATGCCGTAGCGCGCGCCGCCGATCGACACCGGGCCGGGCTGGGCGCACAGCGCGGCTGCGATCTGGTCGAGCGTGCGCGGAACCAGGATGCGGTCGACCGCGACCGGATTGAGCCCGCTGGCGTCGTTCACCAGCGCCGGGCGCGCCGCGCAGGGAAGGCCCAGCGCGGCAAGGGCGAGGGCCAGGCGGCGCCGGCCCGGCATCGAAAGCGTTGAGGTCAAGCCGCGATTCCTCCATTCAAGAAACCCAGCGGCTAAGCTATGCGGCAAACGGAGGCGTGTCAACAGCGCATCCATTCACATGCCATGCGCATTGCAGCGTCGTGTTTGACGAAATGGATGCCGTTGGCAAGAATGCGCGGGTACAACACTGAAAGACCATTGTCATGCCACTGCATTCCGTTTCCCCCATCCCGCCGGATCTGATCCACGGCGCCGTCGAGCTTGAACGTACCGAGTCCGGCATCCTGCCGCAGCGCCTGCCCGCCTGGACGCGTCCGCAGTGGGATGCGCAACTGGCGATGGCGCAGGGGCAGCCGTCCGGCGTGCGCGTGGCGTTTCGCACCACGGCCGGCGTGGTGGAACTGGTTACCTTGCCGACCAAGCGCCGTTACCGCGACATGCCGCCGCGCCCGGACGGCGTGTACGACCTGCTGGTCGACGGCCGCCTGCAGCAGCAGGCCAGCGCGCCGGGCGGCAAGGTGCTCGACATCGACATGATCAGTGGCGCCGCCGTGATGCAGCCGGGCGCGCCGCAGACGCTGCGCTTCGCCGGCCTGCCCGAAGGCGAGAAGACGGTCGAAATCTGGCTGCCGCACGACGAGACCACCGAACTGGTGGCGCTGCATGCCGATGCGCCAATCGAAGCGCTCCTGGCGCCTGCGCAGTCCGGCAAGCGGCGCTGGCTGCACCATGGCAGTTCGATCAGCCAGGGTTCGAACGCGGCTCACCCGACCGGCATCTGGGCGGCGGTGGCGGCGAATCTGGCGGGCGTCGATCTGCTCAACGTCAGCTTCGGTGGCAGCGCATTGTTGGACCCGTTCACGGCGCGCACGATCCGCGACCTGCCGGCTGACCTGATCAGTCTCAAGCTCGGCATCAACCTGGTCAACCTCGACCTGATGCGCCTGCGCGCCTTCGGGCCGGCGGTGCATGGCTTCCTGGAAACGATCCGGGAAGGGCATCCGGACACGCCCTTGCTGGTGATATCGCCGATTTATTGCCCGATCCATGAGAACACGCCCGGTCCGACCATGTTCGATGGCAAGGCCTTGAAGCGCGGCGAGGTGCGTTACCGGACCACGGGCACCGAGGCCGAGGTACGGCAGGGCAAGCTGACGCTGGCGGTGATCCGCGAGCAGCTGCGGACGATCGTGGGAGAGCGCGCGCGCAGCGATGGCAACCTTCACTATCTGGACGGCACCGAACTGTATGGAGCCGACGACAACGCGCGCCTGCCGCTGGCAGACGAACTGCATCCGGATGCGCAGGCGCAGCGGCTGATTGGCGAACGTTTTGTCGACATGGTGTTTGCCAAGGGTGTTTTCGCAGTGCACGCAGACTAGGGTGGGCATGCTGGCAGCCGTCAAAAGTACAGCGCAGCGACACCTTCGGGAGCATGTGATGCGCCCCGCGATCGAGTTGGCAAAATGTCTTGTCCGATATATTTGCTGATAAGAAAATTGCTCCAAGTTATCTATTGGAGCGAAACATGCAAGCTAAAAAACCTGAATCAAAACAGGCGCCGATCCGGCACCGGATGGAGCGTCTGATCGGCGCCGTATGCCACGGCATGGTCGAGCGTGAGGAGACGGTCGCGGTGGCGCTGCTGGCCGCCTTGAGCGGACAGAATACTTTCCTGTACGGTCCGCCGGGCACGGCCAAGAGCCTGGTGTCGCGCCGCATCGCCGGCGTGTTCGAGACGTCGGCTTATTTCGAACACCTGATGAACAGCTTCAGCACGCCCGAGGAAGTGTTCGGCCCGGTCTCGCTCAAGGCGCTCAAGGAAGACCGCTTCATGCGCAAGACCGAAGGCTATCTGCCGAAGGCGCAGTTCGCGTTTTTGGACGAGATCTGGAAGTCGGGCCCGGGGATCCTGAACTCATTGCTCACCCTGATCAACGAGCGCACCTACAAGAACGGCGACCAGGTTGAGCAGGCGCCGCTCAAGGCCCTGCTTGCCGCCTCGAACGAGACGCCGGCGCCGAACCAGGGCCTGGACGCACTGTACGACCGCTTCATCGTGCGCCTGATGGTGCCGCCTGTGACCAAGGTCGAACACTTCGAACAGCTGCTGCAGCGCCGGCCAAGTGCGGCCGACGTCTCCGTGCCGGACGATGCGCGTATCCAATCGCAGGAATGGAGCGCCTGGCTGGAGCAGATCCAAGAGGTTTCCCTGTCGCCCGAAACCTTGACCATCGTGCGCCTGATCCGCGAGCAATTGACGGAGCAGAAGGAGACGCTCGGCGTCTACGTGTCGGACCGGCGCTGGCAGCGCGCCGCCTTCCTGATGTGCGCCTCAGCGTTCTTCAACGGCCGCACCGCGACCAACCACAGCGACGCGCTGCTGCTGCAGCACTGCCTGTGGACGCAGGAGAGCAATCACCAGGCGGTGGCGCAGATCGTGGCTAAAGCGGTGCAGGACACCGGCGTCGAGAGCGGAGTCAGCCTGGCGGACCTCGATCGCAGGAAAGCATCGCTCGATCGCCAGATTCATGAAGAGCTGTACCATTCGTCGGACGTCTACAAGACGGAAAAAGCCAAAAATGGCGATGAAGTATTCCGGCTGGATAAGCCGAAGAATTTTTATTACTGGGACCATTACAGCTACGAGCGGCCCCTCTATTTGCCATATAAATATCTGAAGACGGACCAAGAATTCTTTCCGGTCGACCAGGCCGGGAACGTGGTCAAGGCTCTGACCTGCAAATTCAACGGGCAGGACGCTTGCAGCGTCAGGGAAACCCAAAGCTCGCGTGAGCACATCTTCAAACCGGAGATCCGTTTCCATCGCAACGATAAGAAAGAGGGCGTGCATGCCCTGCTGGTGGATGGGCTGTCCAGGAAGATCGGGGAGCTCAAGAACGATCTGCTGTCGATGCTGGAAACGGTCGGGGCGCGTTCGGCCAAAGTGGAAGCCGAACTGGCGTCGCTGTTCGTCCCTGACGAGAAAACCCGGCTGGCGGTGCTCGGCATGCAAGAGCAGATCAGCCAGATCAAGCTGCGCATCACGGCCTGCGAGCTGCTCGAAGAGAAATGCCGGTGAATGCCCTGACCAATGCGGCGGCGCACGTCGAATCCGGCCTGGCCTCGCGCCACGGCGCGCTGTTCGACGCCGCGCCCGCCCTGCGCGGCCACATCGCCGGGCAGGTAGTGGAATGGGAAGGCGCGACCCGTACCACCTTGTGGATGGAGTTTCCCCACACAGCGCATGCGGAAAACCTGCGCCAGTGGCAACAGCGCTGGCAGGCGTCGTCCGACGCGGCGCCGCAGGCGCTGCAGATCCTGGACGACTACCTGGCCTTCTGCAAGGCGGCCCGCCAGCCTTCCGAGGAGGGATTCTGGCGCAGCCGCTTCGCGCCGCCGCAGCAGCAAGCCACGGCGCTGGCGCAGAAGATGGCGGCCGACCCGGCCATCAGCCTGCGGCTCCTGCTCCAGAAGTGGCAGGAACGGATCGACCACGTGCGCGCGGAGTGGGAGTTGCGTGAGATCGCGGCGCGCCGCGCGGCGCTGCTGGCGCGTCTCGACGAATTGCTGAAGCTGTTCCAGACCCTGCATGAAAGGTTGAATGCGCTGGGGCTCGACACCGGGTTGCTGCTGGATCTGTCCACGGGCAGCTTGACCACGCAAGACATCTGCCAGTTCGAGCGCTGGGCACGCTACCTGACGCAGGACGAAGGCATCAAGCGCCTGTGCGAACTGCTCGGACGGATGCGCCAGATCGAGCTGTCGGAACGCATCGAGCGCGTCAAGACGGCGGCGCTGGTGCACACCGCGCTGCCGGACGTCCATGCGCGCGAAGAGATCGTCGGCATCCGCCTTGGTAACGACATCGAGCATGCGCTGCCGTCCGAGCTGGCCTTGCTGGCCGACCCGGAGACCGCGCTGCTGTTCGACCTCAAGTACGTCGAGTCGGCATTGATGTGCTTCGACATGCAGGGCATGCGCGACGTCTGCGAGGAGGTCGAGGTCGAGCAGGAACAGAGCGTGGCAGAGGCTGACAAGCAGGGGCCGATGGTGATCTGCATCGACACCAGCGGCTCGATGAGCGGCATGCCGGAGACCGTGGCCAAGGCGGTGGCGCTGTTCCTGGCCGCCAGGGCGCGGGAAAGCCGGCGCCCCTGTTACCTCATCAATTTCTCGACCACCATCGACACGCTCGACCTGAGCGGCGAAGTCGGGATGGCCGCCTTGCTGCGCTTTCTCGGCATGTCATTCCGTGGCGGCACAGACGTGGCGCCCGCGCTCGAACACGCGCTGCAGGTCATGGAGCAGGACGCCTACCGCAATGCCGACCTGCTGGTGATCTCGGATTTCATCATGGCCGGCTTGCCGGAGGAATTCCTGGCGCGCATCGAGGCGCGGCGCAGTGAAGGCAACCGCTTCCACTCGCTGGTGGTGGGCGACGCCTACATGACGCAGCGCCTGCACACCCATTTCGACAACGAGTGGGTGTACGAACCGGGGCGCGCGGCGATCCACGAGCTGATCGGGTTCGAGCGCAAGATGCTGGCGCCGGCGCAGGGGGCTCATTGCGGGGCTCTCACCATCCTGTAGCCCACGTGGGTGCGGCCGTCCTCGGTGCGGGGTGGCCATGCTGGTGCCGCTCATCGTCGTCAGTCCGCCGCCGCGCTGCGCCGACAGGATGTCGACGCCGGGCGCCACCAGGTCGGCGCCGGTGTTCGAGAAGCGCGCCACGCGCGGCGTGTCGCCGCTGCGCCCGACGGCGCCGACCTTGATGACGTGCTCGGACGCCGCCGGCGGCATCACGTCGATCGTGAATTCGGGCCGCTGCGATTCGTTGCCGGTGGCCGCGATCAGCAGCACGTCGCGCTTGAGCATGGAACTGGCCAGGTTGTCGAACAGGCCGACGGTTTCACGGTATTGCTTGAGCGCCTGCGAGGTCGCGGCCGCCAGGGGAATGCGCCGCTCCACGTGCTGCCTCTGCACCATCCGCGGAAAGTCGATCCCGAGCGACATCGAGATGGTGTTGGCGCCTTCGGCCGCGGCCCAGTCGATCGCCTCGACCAGCATGCGGTTGGTATTTTCGCCGCTGCCCATCACCTTGCCGACGATCAGGCGCTCGATGTCGGGGGCAATGCCGATGCGCGCCAGGCCGCCGGCGGCGCCGCCGGCGATGATGCCGGCGCAGTGAGTGCCGTGGCCGTGCAGGTCTGAGACGTCGGTCGGCGCGCCTTCGGTGAAGTTGCGCACGACGATGCGGCGCTTTTTAAGCAGGAGAATGAAGGCTTCGTGCGTCAGGTCGATGCCGGTGTCGAAATTGACGGCGTCGCCCGCCGACGCCGGTTGGATGTCGAGCCCGTGTCCGTGACTGCGCGCCGGTCGCCAGCCATCGCGGTTGGCGGAATCGGCCGGCGTGCCCCTGAGAACGATGCAACCCAGTTTCATCTCTCCCTCCATCGTGAGCGCATCGGTTAAGAGGTCCTTGCGGGCCGACTCCAGTACGACAGCGCAAACGAGGGCGTGGTTCCGATGAGCAGAGGCCTCCAGGCGGCTATCTTGGGTGGTGCTAGAATCGGTCGCTTTCCGAGAGAGTCCATGCGCCGCCTTCCAGAATCCCTCGACGCGCTATCCGCCGGCGCCGACCTTGTCCCCGACTCCGCGCGCTGGCGCGAGGTCGCTGCCCTGTATCCGCGTTCATCCGACGCGGTCCTCAACCTCGAGCACGGCTACTTCAGCCCGATGGCGCTGCCGGTGCAGGCCGCGTTCGAAGAAGCGATCCGCTTCACCAACGCCCACCTGAGCCCCTTCCTGCGGAGCGAACGTGCGTATGTCGCGGCTGAAACGTTGCGCGCGCGGCTGGCGCAATTGATCAACGCCGGGCCGCACGAGATTTTGCTGACGCGCAGCGCCAGCGAGTCGATGCAGGTGTTGATCGGCCAGTACCGTGACCTGCAGCCGGGCGATGCGGTCCTGTGGAGCAATCTCGATTATCCGGCGATGCGCTACGCCATGGCCTGGCTGGAAGGGCGGCGCGGCGCACGGCCGGTGGAATTGAACCTGACCCTGCCGCTCGGGCGTGAGGCGCTGCTGGAGCATTACGCGGCGGCGCTGCGCGACACGCCGGGCCTGAAGCTGATGCTGCTGTCGCAGGTGTTTCCGGCCAACGGCCAGATCGTGCCGGTGCGCGAGATCGTGGCCATGGCGCGCGAGCGCGGCGTCGACGTGCTGCTCGACAGCGCGCATGCGCTGGGGCAGCTGGAGGTGGACGTGAAGGCGCTGGACGTCGATTTCGCCGGCTTCAACCTGCACAAGTGGATCGGCGCGCCGCCGGGGCTGGGCTTTGCCTACATCCGATCGTCAAGGCTGGCGCAGATCGAGCCGCATTTCGGCGACCGCGATTATCCGGCGGACGACATCCGTAGCCGCCTGCATGCGGGCATGCCGCCGATCGCCGCCATCATGGCCACGCCGGTCGCGCTCGATTTTCATGAGCGCCTCGGCGGTGCGACGGTCAAGGGCGCGCGTCTGGCCTGGCTGCGGCGCTACTGGACCGAGCGGGTGGCCGGTGTGCCCGGCTTACGGTTACTGACGCCGCAGGATGACGCCGGCGCGCTGGCCGCCTTCAGCATCGACGGCATGGCCGCGCGCGAGTTGCAAAAGGCGCTCTTGGCGCGCTTCGGCGTGTTCACGGTCGAGCGCTCGGTGGTGCATGCCAGCGTGGTGCGCGCCACGGTGGCGATCACCACCGAGACGAGCGAGCTGGATCGGCTGGTGGAAGGCTTGACGGTGCTGGCGCGCGAGGCGGCAGCGCGTCAGGCGCCGCCCGCGTAACCGTTCTGGCGCCAGGCTTCGTACACCACGACTGCCACCGTGTTCGACAGGTTCAGGCTGCGATTGTCCGGGCGCATCGGCAGGCGGATGCGCTGGGCGGCGGGGAAGGTCTCGCGAAAGGCCGGCGCCAGGCCGCGCGACTCGGGGCCGAACACGAACACGTCGCCCGGCTGGAATTGCACTTGCGCGAACGGCGACGAGCCATGGGTGGTCATGGCGAACATGCGCGCCCGATCGGGCTGGGTGTCGGCCAAATAGGCGTCCCAGTCCTTGTGCACCTTCATTGTGGCGTAGTCGTGATAGTCCAGGCCGGCGCGCCGCATCTTGGCGTCGTCCAGCGGAAAGCCGAGCGGCTCGATCAGGTGCAGCTGCACGCCGGTGTTGGCGCACAGGCGGATCACATTGCCGGTGTTCGGCGGGATTTCTGGTTCGACCAGGACGACGTGGAACAAGTGCTTCTCCTTGCTTGATGATTCATGATGCGTGCGGCGGCGTGCGCGCGAACACGATGTTCGTCACGCGCACGGCGCCGGCGTCTTTCAATACGGCCGCGATCTCGTCGAGCGTATGTCCGCTCGACATGACGTCGTCGACCACGCCCACGTGGCGGCCGCGCAGCGCGTCTTCGCGCGCCACGCAAAATGCGCCGCGCACATTGTTGCGCCGCTCGCCCGGCGCGGCGCCGGACTGCGCCGCGGTCTCGCGCGTACGCAAGAGCAATTGCGGCGCCAGCGCCACGCCCATCGCGGCGCCCAAGGGGCGCGCCACTTCGAGCGCCTGATTGTAGCCGCGTTCGACCAGGCGGCGCGCGCCCAGCGGCACCGGGCACAGCACGTCGGGCAGGGCCGGCAGGGCGGCCGCCAAAACCGCATCGCGCAGCACGCGCGCCATCCACGGCGCCAGCGCCAACCCCGCGCCGAACTTCAGTTGCAGCACCAGGCCGTCGAGCGGCGCCGCATAGTCGCAGCCGGCCACAGTGGCGTCGAATGCGGGCGCCTCCGCCAGGCAGCCGCCGCAGCGCCGGCCGGCGTCGAGCGGTCCGAGCGGATTGGCGCAGCACGGACAGCGCGTTCGCGCCAGCACGTACGCGGCCTGGCAGGGGCCGCATACCGCCTCGCGTGCGGGGCCGCCGCAGCCGCCACAGAGCGCACAGGTCGACGGCAGCAGCGCGTGCAGCAGACGCCTGGCCTGCAGGTGCGGCCAGCGTTGCCAGGATGGTCGGAGGGGCTGCATCGGCCTGGTTTTCCACAAACAGGTAAACTGCTGCCATTATCTCATTTGACCGCTCTTGAACCCATGGCCTCTCCTCAATCCTCGTCCAAGCTGAGCGCACCGATCGACCTGGCGCGCGTGCGCGAATTGTTCGCGCGTCCCGAGCGCGTCGCGCCGTCCGACTTTTTGCGCCGCGAAATCGCCAGCCGCATGCACGAACGATTGAGCCTGGTGAAACTGGTACCGAAGCAGGTGCTGGATGCCGGCTGCGGCGCAGGGGCCGACCTGGCGCTGCTGCAGAAGACCTATCCGGCGGCCCAGATCGTGGGCCTGGACGGGGCCGAGGCGATGACGCGCGCGGCGCGCGCGCCGGCGCCGTCGACCCGTGCGCTGAACCAGATGCTGAGCCGCTTCCTGCCGGCCAAGGCCGGCGTCGACGTCGCGTGCGGCGACCTGGGCGACCTGCCGTTCAAGGCGAACTCGCTCGACCTGCTGTGGTCGAACCTGGCGCTGCACTGGCATCCGCAGCCGGACCGCGTGTTCGCCGAGTGGCGCCGCGTGCTGCGCGTGGAAGGTCTGCTGATGTTTTCCAGCTTCGGCCCGGACACCTTCAGCGAGCTGCGCGCCGCCTTCGCCGAGCTCGACCTGCACATGCACGCCCTGCCGTTCGTCGACATGCACGACTTCGGCGACCAGCTGGTGGAGGCGGGCTTCTCGACGCCGGTGATGGACATGGAGCGCATCACCGTCACCTACGACACTGCGCAGGCGCTGCTGGCCGACGTGCGCGCCCTGGGCGGCGATCCGCTCGACACCCGCCGCCGCGGGTTGATCGGACGCGCCGCGTGGCAGCGCATGCTGGCCGCGCTGGAAGCGCAGCGCCGTCCCGACTGCAAGCTGGGCCTCACGTTCGAGGTGATCTACGGTCACGCGTTCAGGCCGGCGCCCAAGACCACGGCGGCGGGCGAGTCGATCGTGCGCTTCCAGCCGCGCAAACCGTGAACTGCATGGCCGATGTGCCGCGTGGGGCGATTTTCCTTGAATAAAAATTAGTGCTTTAGATATAATCAATTGCAATTTTGCTGTCCGGCCTCAAAGGTCGCTTAAAAAAGCGGCAGGCGTGGACGAGGCAGTGTCATGAAGTGCAGCATCCGCAGGGTCGCTTGAATCCGGCAGCATCGTATTGCCGGGTCGGGCGAAATGGTTCTTGCCATGTCCGCCAATGCACGTCGCGCGATGACCCGGCAATCCCCCTTGCGACAAGGTTTCGGAGCGGCCGCGGTTCGTTCTTGGAATTTCTGGCCGTTTAAAAATAGTCTTATTTTTAGGGTGGTTGGGGACATACATGACATATGCAACGCGACTTCAGGCCGTGCTGTCCGGCTGCGCCATCTTCGGTTTAACGATAGGGCTCCCGGCCTGGGCCGAACAGGAAATCACGGGCCGCCCGGTGCAGCACCAGCTCAACATGCAGACCCCCGTCACCGCCGTCGGCGCCGACATCTATTCGCTGCATAACTGGATGATGATCGTGTGCCTGATCATCTTCGTCGCCGTGTTCGGCGTGATGTTCTACTCGGTATTCAAGCACCGCAAGTCGCTCGGGCACAAGCCCGCCACCTTCCACGAATCCACCGCCGTCGAAATCGCCTGGACCATCGTCCCGTTCCTGATCGTGATCGGCATGGCGCTGCCCGCCACCAAGACCGTGGTGGCGCTGAAGGACACTTCCAACGCCGACCTCACCATCAAGGCCACCGGCATGCAGTGGAAGTGGGGCTACGACTACCTGAAAGGCGAGGGCGAAGGCATCTCTTTCCTGTCCAACCTGTCCACGCCGCGCACCCAGATCGGTGAGCCGGGCGTGGCGCCGACCGAGGCGCGCGGCGAGAACTATCTGCTGGAAGTGGACAACGAGATGGTGGTCCCGGTCGGCAAGAAAATCCGCATGGTGTTTACCGCCAACGACGTGATCCACGCCTGGACCATTCCGGCGTTTGCCATCAAGCAGGATGCGATTCCCGGTTTCGTGCGCGACGGCTGGTTCAAGGCCGACAAGATCGGCACCTACCGCGGCAACTGCGTCGAGCTGTGCGGCAAGGACCACGCCTTCATGCCGATCGTGGTGCGCGTCGTTTCGGCCGCCGATTACACAGCCTGGGTCGACGGCAAGAAGAAGGAGATGGCGGCGCTGGCCGACGATCCGACCAAGACCTGGACCATCGACGAGCTGAAAACCCGCGGCGAAGCGGTGTATGCCGCCAACTGCGTGGCCTGCCATCAGGCCAACGGCAAGGGCGTGCCGGCGGCGTTCGCGGCACTGGACGGCTCGCAGGTGGTCAATGGCGAGAAGGGGCACCAGATCGAGGTGCTGCTCAATGGTCAGAAGACCGGCAAGTTCCCGACCGAAATGCCGGCCTGGAAGCAGCTGTCGGATACCGAGATCGCCGCCGTGATCACGTACACCCGCAATACCTGGTCGAACAAGGCTGCGGAAAATATCGTTCAACCGGCCGAGATTCTGGCCGCACGTAAACAGTAACGCCGTAGCTTCGTTCCAGGGATACCGACATGACGACCAGCACGCTCGACCAGACGCACGACCACGCACACGACCACGGTCACGATCACGACCACGCGCACGACCACCCACACGGCTGGCGCCGCTGGCTGTTCGCCACCAACCACAAGGACATCGGCACGCTGTACCTGTGGTTCTCGTTCATCATGCTGCTCTCGGGCGGCGTGCTGGCGCTGATGATCCGCACCGAGCTGTTCCAGCCCGGCCTGCAGTTCTTCCGTCCCGAGTTCTTCAATCAATTGACCACCATGCACGGCCTGGTGATGGTGTTCGGCGCGATCATGCCGGCCTTCGTCGGCTTCGCCAACTGGATGCTGCCGCTGCAGGTGGGCGCTTCGGACATGGCGTTCGCGCGCATGAACAACTTCTCGTTCTGGCTGCTGCCGCCGGCCGCGATCCTGCTGGCCGGCTCGTTCCTGGTGCCGGGCGGGGCCACCGCCGCCGGCTGGACCCTGTATGCGCCATTGTCGACGCAGATGGGGATCGGCATGGACATGGCGATCTTTGCGATGCACATCATGGGCGCCTCGTCGATCATGGGCTCGATCAACATCATCGTCACCATCCTCAACATGCGCGCGCCGGGCATGACCCTGATGAAGATGCCGATGTTCTGCTGGACCTGGCTGATCACGGCGTATCTCTTGATCGCGGTGATGCCGGTGCTGGCCGGGGCGATTACCATGACCCTGACCGACCGCCACTTCGGCACCTCGTTCTTCAACGCGGCCGGCGGCGGCGATCCCGTCATGTACCAGCACATCTTCTGGTTCTTCGGCCACCCCGAGGTCTACATCATGATTCTGCCGGCGTTCGGCATCGTCTCGCAGATCATTCCGGCGTTTGCGCGCAAACCCTTGTTCGGCTACGCCTCGATGGTGTACGCCACCGCCTCGATCGCGATCCTGTCGTTCATCGTCTGGGCCCACCACATGTTCACCACCGGCATGCCGGTAACCTCGCAGCTGTTCTTCATGTACGCCACCATGCTGATCGCGGTGCCGACCGGCGTGAAGGTGTTCAACTGGGTCGCCACCATGTGGAAGGGCTCGATGACCTTCGAGACGCCGATGCTGTTCGCGGTCGGTTTCATTTTTGTGTTCACCATGGGCGGCTTCACCGGCCTGATCCTGGCGGTGACGCCGATCGACATCCAGGTGCACGACACTTATTACGTGGTGGCCCACTTCCACTACGTGCTGGTGGCCGGCTCGCTGTTCGCGTTGTTCGCGGGCTTTTATTACTGGGCGCCGAAGTGGACCGGGCACATGTATCCGGAAGGGCGCGGCAAGATGCACTTCTGGCTGTCGCTGATCAGTTTTAACATCACCTTCTTCCCGATGCATTTCCTGGGCCTGGCCGGCATGCCGCGCCGCTACGCCGACTACGCCACCCAGTTCACCGACTTCAACATGATCGTGTCGATCGGCGCTTTCGGTTTCGGGCTGTCGCAGGTCTACTTCCTGTTTGCGGTGGTGCTGCCGACCATCCGCGGCGGCGCCAAGGCGCCTGCGAAACCGTGGGAAGGCGCCGAAGGGCTGGAGTGGACCGTGCCGAGCCCGGCGCCGTTCCACACCTTCGAACATCCGCCGCTGGTGAAATAAAGGGGGCATGATGAATTCGACGCGCAAGCCCAATAATCTGAAGACCGCCCTGATGGTGGGCGGCCTGGCGCTGTTCTTCTTCGTCAGCGTGTTCGTCAAGTTTCTCTGGCTGAGCTGAGATGGCGACCCAAGCCAGACTGCTGCGCCTGAACCGCCGCACCTTCGGCAAGCTGGTGGTGGTGGCGGTGGCCATGTTCGGCTTCGGCTATGCGCTGGTGCCGGTGTATCGCCAGATCTGCGAGGTGCTGGGCATTAACGTGCTGACGCAAAAGGGCGAGTTCGTGGCGGCGCCGGTGAATTCGCAGGTGGATACGTCGCGCACCATCACGGTCGAGCTGGACGGCAATTCGCAGGGACCGTGGCGCTTCCGTCCGACCACGCGCAGCATCGACGTGCATCCGGGCGAACTGGCGACCGTGATGTACGAAGTTGTGAATACGCAGGGCAGGGCGGTGAAGGCGCAGGCGATTCCGAGTTACGCGCCGCAGTCGGCCACGCCGCATTTCATGAAGGTGGAATGCTTCTGCTTCCGCGAGCAGACCTTGCAGGCCAACGAGGCGCGCCAGATGCCGGTGGTGTTCTTCATTGATCCCAAGCTGCCGCGCGAGGTGAAGAACATTACCTTGTCGTATACGTTCTTCGAGATCGGCGGGGCGTTCAAGGCGGCGGGAACTGCTGGCGGCAAGAACGGATGATGGACGAGGACAAGCCGCATCAGCGCAAAGGGAGTTTTGCGGCCACGATGAAGGCGGTGTTGTGGTCGTTCTTCGGGGTGCGTAAAAAGAAAGATTACGAGAGCGATGCGGCGAACCTGAATCCGGTGCACGTGATCATTGCGGCGTTGATTGGCGTGATGGTGTTTATCGGGCTGCTGATGCTTGCAGTGCGCTTTGCAGTTTCTTAGTTTTATCTACAGCCATACCTATAAGCTTCACTTAGAAGATTCGCCCAAGGAGATAAGGATGAGTTCGCCACAAACCGCCCCTTACTACTACGTGCCCGGGCCGTCCCGCTGGCCCCTGTGCGCCGGCATCTCGATGCTGGTTACCATGACCGGCGCCTCCGGCTGGGTCAACGGCATGGCGTGGGCGCCGGCCGTGTGCCTGGCCGGCATCGCCGCCATGCTGACCGTGCTGTACTTCTGGTTCGGCGAGGCGATCCGCGAATCCGAATCGGGCCTGTACGGCAAACGGATCGACTACGCCTATCGCTGGTCGATGAGCTGGTTCATCTTTTCCGAGGTGATGTTCTTCGGCGCCTTCTTCGGTGCGCTTTTCTACGCGCGCGCCGTGTCGATGCCGTGGCTGGCCGACCTCGATCACAAGATCCTGTGGCCCGACTTTGCCGCTCACTGGGGTAACATCGGTCCGGCCGGCGTAGTCGATACCTTCAACATCATGGGTCCGTTTCCGATCCCGACCATCAACACCGCGCTGCTGCTGACCTCGGGTGTGACCTTGACCATCGCCCACCACGCGCTGCGCGCCGGGCACCGCCACAAGACCGCTGTGTGGCTGGCCGCGACCATTCTGCTCGGCGCGGTGTTCATGGGCTTCCAGGTCTACGAATACATGCATGCCTACCGGGACCTGAACTTGAAGCTGACCTCGGGCATTTACGGTTCGACCTTCTTCATGCTGACCGGGTTCCACGGCTTCCACGTGACCATGGGCGCGATCATGCTGGCCGTGATCCTTTACCGTGTGATGAAAGGGCACTTTACGCCGGATAATCACTTCGGGTTTGAAGGGGCGGCGTGGTATTGGCACTTTGTGGACGTGGTGTGGCTGGGGTTGTATGTGGTGGTGTATTGGCTGTGAGTGGGGGAGCCGACGGCGGTTGAACGCGTGGACGGGGAACCCGGCTGCGCGCCCCGGTCCACCCTACGTAGGGTGGACGGCTCTGCCGTCCACGCGTTCAACCGGCACGTGAATGAATGAACGATATGCTGCCTATCGCAATCCGGTCGGCGCAATCCACCCCATTTGATACGCCGCCAACAGGCACAGAAACAACGCGATCGACAACCCCACCCGCATCGCCAGCGCATGCACGGTGCGATTGGTTCGCCCCTTGTCGCGCATCAGGAAAAACAACGCCGAACCGAGGCTGGCCAGGATCAGGATGAACGCAATGGCAACGAAGATTTTCATGGACCGCCCGCGAAAGGTTGAGGCTTCATTGTAATGCGGTTCGCCTTCCGTTTTCGCCCCATCCCCTTCATCGCGGCGCTGATCGTCGCCATCATCGGCATCCTGCTCGGCAACTGGCAGCAGGGCCGGGCCGCGTATAAAACCGAGTTGCAGATGCAACAGCGCGAGCGCGGCGCCCAAGCGCCCGTCGAGCTCGGCCCCACCATCGCCGCAAGCGACGACCTGGCATTCCGCCGCGTGCACGTACGTGGCGAATTCGTCGCCAACTGGCCGATCTTCCTGGCCAACCGGCCAATGGGGAGCCAGTCCGGGTTTTATCTCGCAATGCCGTTTAAAATAGCGGGTTCGGACATGCACGTGCTGGTGCTGCGCGGCTGGTTGCCGCGCCAGGCCGAGTTCGGAAAACTGCCGCCGTTCGCCACGCCCGCCGGCCCGATCCTGCTCGAAGGCCGGGTGGTGGCCTCGAGCGGAAGGGTGATGGAGCTGGGCGAAGGCCCGCCGGTCGCGCCCGGCGCCCAGGTGCAGAACCTGGCGCCGCAGGAACTGGCACGCGCCAGCGGACTGGCGCTGCAACCGTTCCTGGTGCAGCAGACAGCGCCGGCCACGGCCGATGATCAATTACAACGCGAGTGGCCGGCGCCGGATGCCGGCATCGACAAGCATCGCGGCTACGCCTTCCAGTGGTATGCGCTGGCGGCGCTGGCCGTCCTTTTTTATGTGATGACGGGATTTCGACGTGGATCAGGAAAAACAGATTGACCCCAGGACCGCGCAACGACGCGGCCGCCGCAAGCTGCTGCTGGTGCTGGCCGTGTGCGCCGCGCCATTGCTGGCGTCCTATTTCACCTACTACGTCGCCAAGCCGGTCGAGCGCAACAACTACGGCACCATCCTCGATCCGCGCCAGTACCCGATCCCCGAGATGGCCACCACCACGCTCGACGGCAAGCCGCGCACGTTGCATGACCTGAAAGGCAAGTGGATCATGGTGCGCACCGGCAGCGGCGAGTGCGACGAGGAATGCCAACGCCAGCTGTACGCGATGCGCCAGTGGCGCACCATGCAGGGCAAGAACATGGAGCGCCTCGAGCGCGTCTGGCTGATCACCGACGACAAGCCGATCGACACCGTGGTGATGCGCGAATACGACGGCACCGAGATGCTGCGCGCGCCGGCCGCAACGGTGGCAAAATGGCTGCCGGCCGAGCCCGACACCAAGCCGGGCGACCACGTCTACATGATCGACCCGCTCGGCAACCTCATGATGCGCTTCCCCAAGCAGCCGTTCCCGGGCAAGGTCTACAGAGACATTGCCAAACTGCTCAAGGCCTCGGCCATCGGCTAGTCCGTTCGGCCAGTCCTTCAACAACGATAAGTATTACGCATGGATCTGTCTTCACTGCTTCACCTCGGCCTGATGGGCCTGCTGGTGGCCAGCTTGCCGCTGGCCATGGTCTGGATGTCCACCAGCGTCAACAAATACCGCAAGCTGGTCTGGATCATGGTGTTCCTCACTTTTGATCTGATCGTGTTCGGCGGCTTCACCCGCCTGACCGATTCGGGCCTGGGCTGCCCGGACTGGCCCGGCTGCTACGGCGAAGCCAACCCGTTCCTGGCGCACAGCGAGATCGCCGCCGCCGAAGCGGCCATGCCGACCGGTCCGGTGACGGTGGTGAAGGCCTGGATCGAGATGATCCACCGCTACCTGGCGATGGGCATCGGCGCCCTGATCATGGCGCTGCTGTTCACCTCGATCATCCAGTACCGCCGCACCCGCAACGTCGCCTACAAGCCGGCAATGCCGCTGGCGCTGTTCGTGTTCGTGCTGATCCAGGGCGCGTTCGGCGCCTGGACCGTCACCCTCAAACTGCAGCCGGCGATCGTCACCGGACACCTGCTGCTGGGCATGATGCTGCTGGCAATGCTGGCCTGGATGGGCGGGCGCGAGGACTTCCTGATGAACCCGCCAACGCCGCCACGTGGCGAAGCTGTGGTGCGCCGTCTGCGCGGCCTGCGCGTATTGGCCCTGCTCGGCGCGGTGGCGCTGACAGTCCAGATCGCCCTCGGCGGGTGGGTGAGCACCAACTACGCCACCATGGCCTGCGACACCTTCCCGTTGTGCCAGGGCCAGATCGTGCCGGAACTCGACTTCGAGCACGGCTTCCACCTGTGGCGCGAGTTGGGCAAGACCGCCGCCGGCCACTATTTGCCGTTCTCGGCGCTGGTGGCGATCCACTGGGTGCACCGCGCCTTTGCGCTGGTGCTGGTGATCGTGCTCGGTCTCGCCGTGTGGCGCGCATGGAACATCGCAGGTCTCGAAGCGACCGCGCGCCGGCTGGCGCTGGTGCTGGTGGTGCAGCTGTTCACCGGCATCGCTACCGTGTATTTCGACTTCCCGCTGGCCATTGCCGTCATGCATAACGCCGGGGCGGCCCTGCTTGTCCTGCTGGTGACCATGTTAAACTACCGGGTGAAGTTCCAACTCGACGTGGCGCGCGCAACCCCAGCGCAACAGTTCGCCACGCCAGCACACACCCAATGACGACCCAGACAGCCATCCACAAGCCTCCGAGCCGGTTCTCGCAATACTGGATACTGACCAAGCCGCGCGTGACGCAGCTGGCGGTGTTCTGCGCCGTGATCGGGATGTTCCTCGCCACCGACGGCTTCCCCGGCTGGCAAACCCTGATCGCCGGCACGGTCGGCATCTGGCTTCTGGCCGGCGCCGCCTTCGCGGTCAACTGCCTGGTCGAAGCCAAGGTCGACGCGCGCATGGCGCGCACCGCGCGCCGCGCCACCGCATCGGGCGAGCTCAGTTTTGCACAAACGGCCGGCTTTTCGATCCTGATCGGCGGCCTCGGCATGGTCGTGCTGTACACATTGGTCAATCCGCTGACCATGTGGCTGACCTTCGTCACCTTCGTTGGATATGCATTCATCTACACGATGTTGCTTAAACCCAACACCTCGCAGAACATCGTGATCGGCGGCCTGTCGGGCGCGATGCCGCCGGCGCTGGGCTGGGCCGCGGTGGCGGGCGAGGTGCCGATGGAAGCCTGGCTCCTGGTGCTGATCATCTTCATGTGGACTCCGCCGCACTTCTGGGTGCTGGCGATGTACCGCCGCGAAGACTATGCCGCCTCCGGCCTGCCGATGCTGCCGATCACCCACGGCATGAAGTACACCGGCCTGCAGGTGTGGCTGTACACCATCGGCCTGGCCGCCACCACGCTGCTGCCGTTCGCGGTCGGCATGAGCGGCCTGATCTACCTGGCGGCGGCGATTCCGCTCAATGCCATCTTCCTGCGCCACTCGTGGCGGGTGCACCGCAACTACAGCGACATGGCGGCGCGCAAGACCTTCACCTGGTCGATCGTGTACCTGTCGCTGCTGTTCGCGGCCCTGCTGGTCGACCACTACTTCAAGTTCTGACATGAAAAAACTGATGACCATCGCGCTGGTCGCTGCACTGGCCGTGCTGGGCGCCGGCTGCGACAAGATCAAGGACAAGCCGCCCGCCTTCCACAACACCGACGTCACCGGCGTCGACTACGGCAAGGGCTTCACCCTCACCGACCACACCGGCAAGCAGCGCACGCTGCAAGACTTCCGCGGCAAGCTGGTCGTGATGTTCTTCGGCTATACCCAGTGCCCCGACGTGTGCCCGACCACGATGTCCGAAATGGCCGCCGTGATGAAGGAACTGGGACCATCGGCCGAGGACGTGCAGGTGCTGTTCGTCACCGTCGACCCCGAGCGCGACACTCAGGAACTCCTGTCCCACTACGTGCCGGCGTTCGACAAGCGCTTTATCGGCCTGTACGGCAACGCCGAGCAGACCGCCAAGGTCGCCAAGGAATTCAAGGTGTTCTACGCCAAGCAGCCTGGCGGCGACCCGGGCAGCTATACGGTGGACCATACCGCCGGCAGCTACGTGTTCGACCGCCAGGGCCAGTTGCGCCTGTTCATCCGTCACAACCAGGGCCCGGCCATCATCGCTCACGACCTGCGCCAACTGCTATGATGATGCAGTAAACATCATCTCTACAGGACGGCATGGAACAGCGACCCGGCAGGAACTATACCCGCATCGCCATTGTCGTCCTGCTCACGCTGGGCTGTCTCTACGTCCTGCGTCCCTTCCTGCCGGCGATCCTGTTCGCCGCCGCCGTCGCGATCTCCACCTGGCCCCTGTACCTGCGCCTGCTCGCCAGCATGCGCGGCCAGCGCACGATCGCGGCGCTGACCATGACCCTCACGCTGACGCTGCTGTTCATCATTCCCTTGTCGATGGTGGCCTGGAACCTGGCCGACGACGTCGCCCGTGGTTTCAGCGAACTGCGGGTGATGATCGAGCACCGCGAACTGGCGACCCCGACCTGGATCAGCGAGCTGCCGCTGGTCGGCCCGACCATCGAGTCCTACCTGCAAGAACTGATCGCCAGCCGTGAGCAGATGCTGGCGCTGGCCCAGCGCATGCTGGAACCCGCGCGCCACTGGCTGGTGGCGGGCGGCATCATGCTCGGCACCGGCGTCGTGCAGATGAGCCTGGCCGCTTTCGTCAGCTTCTTCCTGTACCGCGACGGCAACGCGCTGCTGGCGGTGATCGCGGTGACCATGCGCAAGGTGATGGGCGAGGGCGCCGAGTCGATCCAGCTGACCGTCAGCCAGACCGTGCGCGGCGTGATGTACGGCCTGCTCGGCACCGCGCTGGCGCAGGCGCTGGTGGCGGCGATCGGCTTCTTCATCGCCGGCGTGCCGGCGGTGCCGCTGCTGTCGGTGCTGGTGTTTCTCACCTCCCTGATTCCGCTCGGCCCGCCGCTGGTGTGGGGCGGGGCGGCGCTGTGGCTGTTCGCGCACGGCGAGACCGGCTGGTCGATCTTCATGGTGATCTGGGGCACGGTCCTGATCAGCGGCGTCGACAACGTGGTGCGCCCGATGCTGATCAGCCGCGGCAGCAGCCTGCCATTCTTGCTCACGCTGCTGGGCGTGCTGGGCGGCGTGATCGCCTTCGGCTTCGTCGGCATGTTCATCGGGCCGACGCTGCTGGCGGTGGGCTACTCATTGATGAGCGAATGGACCGGCACGCGCGACCCGATCGTGCGCCATGACGAAGAGGCCGATCAGGCCGTCAAATAAGCGCACCAGCACGTACAATCGGGGTTCACATAGAACCGATCGAAACCGCCATGCACATCTGGGTCGACGCCGACGCCTGTCCCGCCGTCATCAAGGACATCCTGTACCGCGTAGCCGAACGCACGCAGATCAACGTCACCCTGGTGGCGAATCAATTGATGCGCGTGCCCGGTTCGCGCTTCATCCGCGCGCTGCAGGTGCCGGCCGGCGCCGACGCCGCCGATGCCGAGATCGTCGAACGGGTCAGCCCGGGCGACATCGTCGTTACCGGCGACATTCCGCTGGCGTCACTGGTGCTGGAAAAAGGCGGCTTGCCGCTCAATCCGCGCGGCGACTGGTACACCAAGGACACCATCGCCCAGCAATTGACCATGCGCGCCTTCATGGAAGAACTGCGCGGCAGCGGCGTCGACACCGGCGGCCCGCCTGCGTTCAGCCAGGCCGACCGCCAGAACTTTGCCAATGCGCTCGACCGCCAACTGGCGCGGGTCAAGCGCCAGCCAGGGGCTGCTTAAGCCTTGCTCGAACACCATAGGGAGATGTCAATGCGTCGTCGTTTCATGCAAGTGGATGTCTTTACCGACGTGCCTTTCAAGGGCAACCCGCTTGCCGTCATCTTCGGCGCCGACGGATTGAATACCGAGCAGATGCAGGCCATCGCACGCTGGACCAATCTGTCCGAAACCACCTTCGTCCTGACGCCGGACGATCCAGCCGCCGACTACCGCGTGCGTATCTTCACGACGCAGGACGAGTTTCCATTCGCGGGGCATCCCACGCTCGGCACGGCGTACGCGGTGCTGCGCGCCAGCTTGCGTCCGAAGACGCCCGGACGATTGATCCAGGAGTGCGGCGTCGGCCTGGTGCCGGTTTGCATCGAGGATGATGGCAGCCTGGCGTTCGGCGCACCACCTGCGACGTGCGAACCGCTGGCGGATGCGTTGCAGCCGCTGCTGTCGCAGGCGCTGGGCCACGCCACGCCCGGTGCGCGGCATGCACCGACGCTGGTCGACATGGGTATCCGCTGGCTGGTCGTGGAACTTGGCAGCGCCGCCGATTGCCTCGCATGGTCGCCGGATGCCGCGACCATGCAACGGCTGCAACAGGAAAGCGGTTCGGACGGGCTGGCGGTGTATGGCGCGCATCCGCAAGGCGGTCCGGCCGATGTCGAGGTGCGGGCATTCGCCGTCGAGCATGGCGTGATGTTCGAAGACCCGGTAACCGGCAGCGCCAACGCCTGTATCGCCCGCATATTGCAGGCCTCCCTCCAGGGTGCAGCGTATCGCGCGCGCCAGGGCACCAGGGTGGGTCGCGACGGGCGCATCAGCGTGCGCTACCGCGACGGAACCCCCTGGATCGGCGGTCACGTCCTCGGCATCATCGAAGGCGAAATCGACCTGCCAGACTGATCGCACCGCCGGCGTTCAGCAGGCGCCGAGCTTCCACGCCAGCGGCTTGCGGTCCTTTTCCAGCATCTCCACCTTCACTTCGCCCGAGGCGGTGCGCACGATGGTGACGGTGCGGTGGAAGTAGACGTACTTGCTGCTGGCGCTATCCTTCGTTTCGCTGCGGGTGACTTCGCCGCGGTCGGGCTGCAAGCGCAGTGCGCGCAGGATCGCGGCGTCGTCCATCGCGCTCGACAGGCGCACGTGGCGGGTGCGGTCGTCGCCGTTGGCTTCGGGATCGCGCCGCTCGCAGGCGCAGGTAGAGGTGGACAACAGGGTGGCCAGGCATAGCAAGCCTGCCGCAATGGATTTGTTCATGGCGTGATCGTCTGAAAGCCGGAGTGCCATGCTATCGTGTGTCGTGCTACCCCGCAATTTCAACATGAAGAGGATGGCCATGGACCAGGATGCCGGCATCGAATACGTGGGTTTCTGGGCACGCGTGGGCGCCGCGCTCCTCGACACCATCCTGCTGCTGATCGTCTCCGTGCCTTTGCTCAGGCTGGTGTATGCGCTCAGCGACTGGGACCTGTATGCCCATACCGCCGACCGGGTCGAGTTCGTGATCGGCTACGTGTTGCCGGTGGTGCTGGTGATCGCACTGTGGATGCTGGTGTCGAGCACGCCCGGCAAGATGGGCCTCGGCGCCGTCATCGTCGACGCCCGCACCTTCGGCAAGCCGAGTCCTTTGCAGTTCGTGATCCGCTACATCGGCTACTTCGTGTCCACCATCCCGCTCGGCCTGGGGCTGATCTGGGTCGGCATCGACCCGCGCAAGCAGGGCTGGCACGACAAGATGGCCGGCACGGTGGTGGTGCGCAAGAAGAGCTTGACCACGAACCGAGGAAAATAGCTGTACCTACTTTTTGGTAAGTATAATTTACCCTCGTCCCATCCGCCGATAGTGCGTGCTGCGCAAACACTCAGGCGTTGCGCACGGCGCGCGCCGAGGCAATCGCGCCGATTTCCTCCATGTTTTCGCTGCCCCATGCGCACACTGGCTGCAAGGTCTTGGCCAGTCCCTTGCCGAACGCCGTCAGCGTGTACTCGACATGCGGCGGCACCGTGCGAAAGTCGATGCGCCGCACCAGGCTGTCATTGACCATTTCCTTGAGCTGCTGGCTCAGCATCTTCTCGCTGACATTGCCCACCATTCTGCGTAATTCGCTGAAACGCAGCTGCTCGCCATGGATCAGGTGGTAGAGGATCAGCAGCTTCCACTTGCCGCCCACCAGGTCGAGGACCGCTTCCATGCCGCAGTTGAAGGGAATTTCCTTGCTGTCGTCGTTTGCCATTTTTCACACTTACAAAAAAGTACGTACTGGTGCGAATGCTATCACACGGTCTACTATCCGGAAACAGCAACGGCAGGCAAGCTCCTGCCCCATCTCTTACCGGAGCCATTCATGCATTCCAGCGATATCCTGTTTCAACCAATCCAGATCGGCGACGTCGAACTCCCGAACCGCATCGTCATGGCGTCGATGTCGCGCGCCCGCACCGAGAACCCTGAGCTGGTTCCCAACGCGCTGCAGGCCGAGTATTACCGCCAGCGCGCCTCCGCCGGCCTGATCCTGAGCGAAGGTACCTGGCCGAGCGAAGAGGCGATCGGCGCGATGCACGTGCCGGGCCTGTTCAACGAACAGCAGGCCGAGGGCTGGAAGCGGGTGACGGACGCGGTGCATGCTCAAGGGGGCCGCATTTTCGTGCAGCTCGGTCACTGCGGCGCGGCCTCGCACCCGGACCTGCATGGCGGCCGGTTGCCGCTGGCGCCGTCCGCCGTTGGCCTCGAGCAGCCGGTGTTCACGCCGGGCGGCTTCCAGACGTCGCCGGTGCCGCAGGCGATGACGCTGGACGATATCGAAAGCACCATCGCCGATTATGCCCAGGCCACGCGCCTGGCGCGCCAGGCCGGTTTCGACGGCGTCGAACTGCACGGCATCGTCGGCTACCTGATTCCGGAGTTCCTCAACGAGACTTTCAACCTGCGCGAAGACCGCTACGGCGGCAGCATCGAGAACCGCGCCCGCTTCGCGCTCGAGGTGCTGGCCGCGATGATCGGCGCCTGGAGCGCTGGCCGGGTCGGCCTCAAGCTCAGTCCCGGCGTCGGCCTGGGCAAGCTGCAGCCGACGGCGCAGACGCTGCCGACCTACGCATACCTGGTGCGGCAGGTGTCGAAGCTGGGACTGGCTTACCTGCAGCTGTACCATCCGGCGGCAGACCTGCGCGGCACCCCGGTCGAGGCGCTCGCGGGCGGCACCGCTGCCTATTTCCGGCCCCTGTACGACGGCGTCATCATGGCCAACGGCGGCCTGACGCAGGCGTCGGCGCGCGCCATGCTCGAAGCCGGCCACGCCGACCTGGTGTCGTTCGGCGCGCCATACATCGCCAACCCGGACCTGGTCGAGCGCTTGCGCCACGATCTGCCGCTGGCGCAGGCCGACCAGGAGACGTATTACCAGGGCGGCGCGCGCGGCTATACCGATTACGCGCCGGCGCAGCGCTAGGTCTGACCCAGCAGCAGGCGCAGCTTGTCGACGTCGATCGGCTTGGTCAGGTGATGGTCGAAGCCGGCGTCGAACGCCATGCGGCGGTCCTTTTCCTGGCCCCAGCCGGTGGCGGCGATCAAGAGCAGCGGGCGCGCCTCTTGGGCCGCGCGCAGGCGGCGCGCCAGTTCGTAGCCGTTGATGTCGGGCAGGCCGATGTCGAGCAGGGCGACGTCGGGCGCGAAGTCCGGCGCGATCTCGAGCGTGGCGGCGGCGCTGTGCGCCATGCGCGTGTGGCAGCCGAACAGTTCCAGCGCCGTCGCCATGGTCTCGGCGGCGTCGACGTTGTCGTCCACCACCAGCACCCGCAATGCTGCCGGCACGGCTTGCGGCGCCGGGTCCGGCGCGCTGTCGACGCAGCCGGCCACCAGCGGCAGGCGCAGGGTGAATGCGCTGCCGCGGCCCGGTCCGTCGCTCTCGACCCCGATCGCGCCGCCGTGCAGGTCGACGATGCCGCGCGCCAGCGCCAGGCCGATGCCGATGCCGCCGCGTGCGCGCTCGAGCGCCGGTTCCAGCTGCGAGAACATCTCGAACACGGTCGCCAATGCCTCGGGCGGGATGCCGATGCCGTTGTCGCGCACGCGCAGTTCGGCGTGGCCGTCGGCGCAGGCCAGTTCGAGGTCGATCAGGCCGCCGTCCGGCGTGTATTTGGCGGCGTTGGCCAGCAGGTTGATCACCACCTGGGCCAGGCGCGTGGCGTCGCCGTCGACGATCAGCGGCTCGGCGGGGATGGACAGGCGCAGCGTGTGGCGCGCGGCCGCCATCACCGCCGCCATGTCGTGTGCGGCGCCGCGCGCCAGCGCGCACAGGTCGACCGGGGCGCGCCGCAGCTGCATGCGGTTCTGGGTGATGCGCGAGATTTCCATCAGGTCGTCCACCAGCCGCGTCAGGTGGCGCAGCTGGCGGTCGAAGGCCAGCATCAGGCGCTCGTCGCCTTCCATGCCGGCGTCAAGGGCGCCGCTGCGCTTGCCGTGTTTCAGACGCAGCACGTCGAGCGCGCTGCGCATCGGCGCCAGCGGGTTGCGCAGTTCGTGCGACAGGGTGGCCAGGAATTCGTCCTTGCGGCGGTCGGCCTTCGACAGCTGTTCGTTCAGGGCCTGCAACTGCGCTTCGGCCTCGCGCCGCGCTTCCAGCGCCGCCTCGGCGGTGCGGCGCGCGCCGAGCAGCGCGTCTTCGTAGGCGTGGCGGTCGACCGACTTGAACAGCGCCCAGTGGTCGGTCGTGCTGCCGTCCTCGTCGTCGCGGCGGCGCACGATGTTGATCAGCATCGGCAACCGGCCGCCGCCGCGCGTGACCAGGTCGAGCTGGATCTCGGCCACCGCGCCTTGCGCGGCCAGCAGCGGCGCGCAGCGGGTGTGGTGGAACAGGCGCGCGCCGACCGACAGCAGCTGCTGGATGCTTACCTTGCCGGACAGCGCGCCGCCGTCGTAGCCGAGCCAGGCGTGCACGGTGGCGTTGGCGCACAGGATCATGCCGTTGGCATCGGTTGCCAGCAAACCGCAAGCAGCCTGTTCGAAGAGAAGGTCGTTTGCAGTCTGGAGGCTGTTCATCGCGGGGTCAGCGCAAGGTATGCGCGATGGTCTGTGAAAGCGTCTGTGACAGATACAGCTCGATCGCACGCGAGCTGGCGGTCGGCGCGCTCATGTGGGGGCAGTGGCCGACGTTCTCGATCAGTGCCAGCGTGCTGTGCGGCAGGTGGCGGTGCAGGTATTGGCCGGCCGTGCGCGGGGCGATCAGGTCGTCGCTGCATTGCAGGATCAGGGCCGGCACGCTTGATTTCGGCACGTCGGCGCGGTGGTCCGACAAAAAGGTGGCGCTGGCGAAGTGGCGCGCGATGGCCGGATCGAGGCGGCAGAAGCTGTTGGTCAGTTCGACCCGCAGGTCGGGCCGGTTGGGCGCGCCCATGATGGCCGGCGCCAGGTTCTGGGCCCAGCCCAGGTAGTTGGCGTCCATCGTGTCGAGCAGTTCGAGGATGTCGCCGCGGCTGAAGCCGCCGACGTAGTCGCCATCGTTGATGTAGGACGGCGAGGGCGCGACCATGACCTGGGCCGCGAAGCGCTGCGGGGCGGCGATGGTGGCCAGCATGCCGATCATGGCGCTGACCGAATGGCCGACGAACACCACGGGCCCGTCGGCGAATTCGTCGACGACCTCGAGCAGGTCGTCGGCGTGGCCCTGCAGCGACGCATGGCGCTGGCGGTCGTAGGCGGCGGCGTCGGAGCCGCCGCTGCCGGTCAGGTCGTAGGTCACGGTGCGAAAGCGCTCGTGGAATGCCGGCGCCATATAGCGCCACATGGTCTGGTCGCAGCCGAAGCCATGACCGAAGACCATCGTGACCGCTCCCGACCCGGCCACCTGGACATTATTTCTAACCTTGACGGACATTTGCTGCCTTCTAGTGATATTCAGTACCTATTTTCCATATACGAAAATATCACTTTTTCGCGTTAAAGTCAGCCCTCATGATGCCCGCAGGATTGATGCCGAACTGCGGCGCTGAATCGGGGCGTCGATCCCGTCAGTCACGGTCGTCGTTTTCGGCCGCGCGTTCCAGCTGCGGAATGACTTTGACCAGCAGGATGCGCGGCCCGTTCATCTTCTTGACCACCACGTCGAATTGCGGGAACTCGATGCGCTGGCCCTGTTTCGGGATGTCGCCCAACTTTTCCATCAACAGGCCGCCGACCGATTCCACGTCGTCCAGGCCCATCTGCTCGTTGTCGATGTCGATCCCCAGCAGGCGCTCGAGCGAGAAGATCGGCAGGCTGGCCTTGCCGATGTACGTCCCGTCGGACTGCTTGAGCCAGTCGTTTTCGTTCATGCGGAACTCGTCGCGGATCTCGCCCACCATCGCGCCCAGCAGGTTGTCGAGCGTGACGAAGCCGACCGGGCGCTTGCCCTTTTCGCCGATCAGGGCGAAGTGCGGCGCGCCGCCCCGGAAGCGCCGGAAGATGTCCTGCGCCGGGGTGCGCGCCGAGATCGTCTCGACCGGACGCAAAAACTGCGTCAGGTCGGCGATCGTGCGGCCCGACTGCAGCGCGAAGTACAGGTCCTTCAGGTGGATCACGCCCAGCACTTCTTCGCCGTCCTTGTCAAAATATGGGTAGCGCGAGAAACGGTTGCGGCGCACCGTCTCCAGATTCTGTTCCAGCGAGCGGCTGGCGTACAGGCCGCTGACTTCATTAATCGGACGCATCAGGTCGGACACGGCCAGCTGGCTGAAGTCGAGCGACTGGGCCAGGATGTTGCGGTCGTCGTGGGTGATCTTTTCGCCCGGGGTGCCGGTGCGCAGGATCATTTTCAGTTCGTCCAGCGAGTAATGGGTGTCGTGCCCGCCCGCGCCGGCCAGGCCAGCCATGCGCAGCACCGTGTTGGCGCTGGCGTTCAGCAGGGCAATGGCCGGGTACATGGCCCAGTAGAAGAAGTACAGCGGCAAGGCGCACCACAGCGCCACCGCTTCCGGCAGGCGGATCGCCAGCGACTTGGGCGCCAGCTCGCCGACCACGATGTGCAGAAACGAGATCACCGAGAACGCCACCACGAACGAGACGCCGTGGATCACTTCTTCGGAGGTCACGCCGGCGAAGGCGAACACCGGTTCGAGCAGGCTGGCGAAGGCCGGCTCGCCGACCCAGCCCAGGCCCAGCGAGGCCAGCGTGATGCCGAGCTGGCAGGCCGACAGGTAGGCATCGAGCTGGCCGTGGACTTTTTCCAGGATGCGCCCGCGCATGCCGGTGGTCTTGGCGATGGCGCGCACGCGCGTCTTGCGCAGCGTGACGATGCTGAATTCCGCCGCCACGAAGAAGCCGTTCAGCGCCACCAGAAACAGGGCCAGAACGAGGAACAATACGTTTTGCATGATCGAGTGTTTGCTAACTGGGTGTTAACAAAAGACAAAGCCAGCGGCCATTGTACCGCCCCTTGGACGGCTCAACCGTCCGCCAGCACACCCTGGTGCACGGCCGACAGGATCGCTTCCACCGCCGGATGCTTGATCTTGCGCTCGTTCGAGATCGCATAGAAGTGCTCGCGCACCTCCGGCACCCGGCCCACCACGTCCGCGCCGAGCTGGACTTTGATGTCGGCGGCCGGCGCCGTCGGGGTAAAGAACAGGCCGAGGCCGCGCCGGCCGAAGGTGTTCAACAAAGCGTTGTCCTCGAATTCGCCCACCACGTCGGGGCGGATGCCGTGGCGCTCGAACCAGTCGTCGATGCGGGCGCGCAGGGCATTGTTGCGGGTCGGGAGCAGGAACGGCGCGCCTTTCAGCGACGCCGGGAAGTCCTTGCGGTAGGTCTTGCTCAGGTTGGGTGCGCCGACCACCACCATTTCGCTTTCACTGAGCAGGTGGCTGAATACCCGCAGCGTGGTCCCGGTAGGCACCGCGCGGTCGGTCAGCACCACGTCCAGCTTGTGCAGGGCCAGTTCGCCCAGCAGCGCTTCGTACTCGTCTTCGTGGCACACCAGGCGCACCGGGGTGTCGAGCTGGGTCGTGACTTCCAATAAGCGGTAGGCAATGAACTTGGGCAGCGAATCGGAGATGCCCACCGCCAGGCGGATGCGCGCGCTGTCCGACGCGTCGAGCGCTTCCTGCATCTGCTCGCCGAGCAGGAAAATCTGGTCGGCATACGACATCGCCAGCCGTCCGGCCTCGGTCAAAGCCAGGCGCCGTCCTTGCTGAGTGAACAGTGCTTTGCCAAATGATTGCTCGAGCAGGGTAAGCTGCGTGCTGACAGTCTGGATCGCCAGGCCGAGGCGCTCGGCGGCGCGCGTGATACTGCCTTCCTTGGCCACCACCCAGAAGTAATACAGGTGGCGGAAATTGATGGGGGTATGGCTCATGCTCGCGGTCCAGGTTTCTGTTTTTTAGAAGGAATCTTTCGATTATCTTCGCTTTTTCAATATCTTGCCCGGTTATACACTGCCGGGTGCAAACAAATAAGAGGGAGAACTACCCATGAAGTACTTTACCTGGTCATTCATCGTGACCGCGATCTGTCTGGCGCTGGCCGGCTGGTGGGGCTACGACCATGGCGGCACGTCCGGCATGATCACCGCACTGGGCGTGGCGGCGATCCTGGCAGTGATGGAAGTGTCGCTGTCGTTCGATAACGCCGTGGTCAACGCCTCGGTGCTCAAGACCTGGGACGAATTCTGGATCAAGCTGTTCCTGGGCGTCGGCATCATCATCGCCGTGTTCGGCATGCGCCTGGTATTCCCGCTGGTGATCGTGGCCGTGGCCGCCGACCTGGGCATGACCGAGGTGTGGAACCTGGCGCTGACCGATCCAAAAGCGTTCTCGACCCACCTGACCAACCACCACGCTGAAGTGGCGGCATTCGGCGGCATGTTCCTGCTGCTGGTGTTCCTCAACTTCATGCTGGACGACGAAAAAGAAACCCACTGGCTGGGCAACATCGAGAAAAAGATCGGTGCACTGGGCAAGGTATCGTCGATCGCCGTGATGATCGCCATCGCTGCATTGCTCTTCAGCATGACTTACGTTGATGAAGCGCAAAAGATGATCGTGTTGACCGCTGGTCTGTGGGGCATCCTGGTCTATGTTGGCGTCGATATGCTCAGCAGCATGCTGGAAAAAGGCGAGGCCGAAGGCGGCAGCGTCGGCGACGCGGTCAAGAAGGGCGGCATCGGCGGTTTCCTGTACCTGGAAGTGCTGGATGCGTCGTTCTCGTTCGACGGTGTGATCGGCGCGTTTGCGATCACCAGCGATGTCGTGATCATCATGCTGGGCCTGGCGATCGGCGCGATGTTCGTGCGTTCGATGACCGTGTTCCTGGTGCGCAAGGGCACGCTGGATGAATACGTCTACCTGGAGCACGGCGCGCACTACGCGATCGGTATCCTGGCGATCATCATGCTGGCCAGTATGAAGTGGCACGTGCCTGAGCTGGTCACCGGCGGTGTGGGCGTGGCCTTCATCCTGGCGTCGCTGTGGAGCTCGCTGCAATACAAGAAAAAGCACGGCGCGGCAGAAGCATAAGGCTGCGCGTGTAACGAATCCGCGGCGAGTGGCAGAACACCAGCTCGCTGCGTTCAACCCCGGTGTTCAAGCAGTTCAATTTAGGAGAATCTCAATCATGGCAATCAGTCTGCAAAAAGGCGGCAACGTCAACCTGTCGAAAGAAGCCCCGGGCCTGACTTCGCTGAAAGTCGCCCTCGGCTGGGATATCCGCGCCACCGATGGCGCAGCCTTCGACCTGGACGGCGCAGTGTTCCTGCTCAATTCGTCGGGCAAGGTCCGTTCGGACGGCGACTTCATCTTCTACAACAACCTGAAATCGGCCGACGGTTCGATCGTCCACTCGGGCGACAACACCACCGGCGCCGGCGACGGCGACGATGAATTCGTCACCATCGACCTGACCAAGGTCCCGGCCGACGTCGACAAAGTGGTGCTGGGCGTGACCATCCACGACGCCGAAGTGCGCCGTCAGAATTTCGGCATGGTCGGCAAGGCGTTCATCCGCTGCGTCAACAATGCCACCAACCAGGAAGTGGCGCGCTACGACCTGTCGGAAGACGGCTCGACCGAAGCGGCGATGATCTTCGGTGAGGTGTACCGTAACGGCGCGGACTGGAAATTCCGCGCGATCGGCCAGGGTTTCGCCGGCGGCCTGGGCCCACTCGCCCGCAACTACGGCGTCAACGTTTAATCTCTACGTTTAATACATAGGCGGAAGCGGTCCACCGACCGCTTCCTCGAAAGGAAGCCAAATGCCAGTTTTTACCGTGACCGGGGACGTCGATCCTTTCCTGCATGTGTCGATGCGGCAGGGCGAGACCATCTATTGCGAATCCGACGCGATGGTGATGATGGAATCGACCCTCGACCTCAAAGGCAAGATGAAGGGCGGGCTCGGTAGCGCCCTGATGCGCACCTTCGCCAACGGCGAATCGTTCTTCCAGCAGCACATCGAAGCCACCCGCGGCGACGGCGACTGCCTGCTCTCGCCAACCCTGCCGGGCGCGATGCAGATCGTCGACGTCGGCCAGAACAACTACATCATCAGCGATGGCGCCTTCGTTGCGGCATCGTCCGGTGTGGAGTTGAAGGTGCGCACCCAGAGCATCGGCAACGCGCTGTTCGCCCAGAGCGGCGGCTTCTTTGTCACCGAGACCGGCGGCAAAGGCCAGGTGGCGGTGTCCGGCTTCGGGTCGATGTCGGTGCTGGACGTCGAGCCGGGCAAGGACGCCATCATCGACAACTCGCACGTGGTGTGCTGGGACAGCACGCTGCGCTACGAGATCTCGATCACCACCGGCACCAGCGGCGGCTTCCTGGGCAACCTGATCAACAGCCAGACCAGCGGCGAGGGCATGGTCCTGCGCTTCTCGGGCCGTGGCAAAGTGTACGTATGTTCGCGTAACCGCACTGCATTCAAAGCCTGGATGCAGCAGCCGGCTAAATAAGGAGAACTAACAATGTCAGTCAATCTGCAAAAGGGACAGAAGATTTCCCTCGACAAGGAAGGCGGCGGTGGTCTGAGCCGCGTGACCATGGGCCTGGGCTGGGACGCCATCAAGTCGAAGGGCTTCTTCGGCTTCGGCGGCGGCAAGTCCGAGGCGGTCGACCTGGACGCCTCGGTGGTGCTGTTCGACGAATCGAACCGCGCGATCGACACCGTCTGGTTCCGCCAGCTCAAGAGCCGTGACGGCAGCGTCGTTCACAGCGGCGACAACCGCACCGGCGCCGGCGACGGCGACGACGAGCAGATCTCGGTCGACCTGAACGGCGTGCCGCCGAACGTCAAGGCACTGGTGTTCACGGTGAACAGCTTCACCGGCCAGAACTTCTCGACCGTCGAGAACGCCTACTGCCGTTTGATCAATGCGGCCAACCAGCAAGAGGTGGCGCGCTTCAACCTGTCGGTGACCGGTTCGCACTCGGCGCAGATCATGGCCAAGCTGTATCGTCATAACGGCGAGTGGAAGATGCACGCGATCGGCGAGAATGGCGTCGGTCGGACGTTTGATGATTTGATGCCGCAGATTACGCCGCATCTGTAATCCGGCTGCGGTCAGTAAGCCGCACCGAAAACCCTCATCCGCGCGCAGGCGTGGATGAGGGTTTTTACGTTAACGAACCAAAGGCTGCAGCCACCCACCCAGCATGAAATGACTGCCGATCGTTGACAGGTTGTAATTATGACAGTAGTGTATTAACCAATTAATACACCAATACGCAATGACCATCCCGCTCACACACCTGTTCTCGATCGTCCCCGGCTCGTCCGACCCGATCTATCGCCAGCTGGTCGATCAGGTCCGGCGCCTGGTCGCCGGCGGCCAGCTGGCGCCGGGCGAGACGCTGCCGTCGGTGCGCGACGTCGCGCTGCAGCTCACCGTCAATCCGATGACCGTGTCCAAGGCCTACGGCCTGCTCGAAACCGAGGGCGTGCTGGTGCGCCGGCGCGGGATTGGCATGGCGGTCGCCGGCCAGCCCAGCGACAAACATGATGCCCGCAAACGCGCCAACCTGCTGCGCCCAACCCTGGAACGCGCCGCGCGCGAAGCGCGCGAACTCGAACTCGATCCCGCCACCGTCCTGGCTCTTTTCACCCACATCCTGAAGGAACAATCGTGACCGCTTCCCCCATCCAGATGCGTGGCGTCGCCATGCGCTTCGGCAGCAAGACCGTGCTCGACGGACTCGACTGGGAGGTGCGCCGGGGCCAGGTGGTCGGCCTGCTGGGACGCAACGGCGCCGGCAAGTCGACGCTGATGGAATGCATGCTCGGCCTGCGCGAGACCGAGGCCGGCAGCGTTACGCTGTTCGGCGAACCGGTGGCCGCGCTGTCGGACGCGACCCGCGCCCGCATCGGTTACGTGCCGCAGAAATCCGATCTGTTCGAGTGGATGACGCCGCTGCAGATGCTGGCCTACTTCGAGGCGCTGTACCCGCGCTGGAACGCGGCGCGGGTCGCGCTGCTGCTGGCGCGCTGGGGCTTCGATAGCTTGAATCTGAACAAGCCGATCAGCCGGCTGTCGGGCGGCGAGAAGCAGCGCCTGTCGATCATCCGCGCGCTGGCGCACGACCCCGAACTGCTGGTGCTGGACGAGCCGGCGTCGGCGCTCGACCCGGCCGGCCGCCGCGCCTTCCTGGGCGAATTGATCGACGACGTGATCGAACGCGGCACAACGGTGCTGTTCTCGACCCACATCCTGACCGACCTCGAACGCGTGGCGCTCGACGTCGCCTTCCTCAAGGACGGCAGGATCGTGCTGCAAGGCCCGCTCGACGAGTTGCTGGAAGACGCGCAGCGCACGTCCGCCGGCGTGCGCGCCGAACCTTTGAGCCTGGAAGAGCTGTTCCTCGAGGTGACGCGATGAGCGCGCGCCTCGGCCAATACTGGCTGCTGTGGCGGGCGGGCTTGAGTTTCACTCACTACTTCTCGCGGCGTCTGCTGCTGCTGGCGGCAGTGCTGGTGACGCTGGTGTGCGCCGTGGCCGCCGCTCATAGCGGCAGTTCCGGCGCCTGGCTCAGCTGGGTATTGTGTGTGCCGGCCGGCTTCCTGCTGTTGGTCTGGTCGATGGCCTGGTTGCCGGGTGCACTCAGGCTCAATTCGCCTGTCAACGCGCAGATGGTGCCTGGTATGCGCCGGCGCCTGATTGAACTGGGTCTGCTGGTCTGGCTGGCGGGCATTGGCCTGCTCGGCGTCGGCATGACGCTGACCGCAGGCATGCCCGGCCCGTCCTTTTGGCTGGCGGTCAACCTGACGCTGGTTCTGAGCGCGATGACGGCGGGTATTCGCCTGGCCGCACTGATCTATTTCCCTGTGCTGTTGGGCTTCATCGCCGGCGACGCGCTGCCTGCGGCACTGGTGGCGGCGCTGCAGGGCGTGAGCGCGTCGCCGCTGGTACTGCTGCTGGTGCCGCTGTTGGGTAGCGTGACGCTGCGGGCGATGTTTCCGCAGGCCGGGGCGCGCCATTGGAAGATGGTGGCGCACCAGGCCAGCGTCGGCGCCTTCAAGACCCCCACGGTCGTGGACCAGGAGCCGAAACGGTTTTCATGGGATGGTCTGCTGCTGCGGCGCGCGCTGGCCCACCGCAAGCCGGGCGCGCTCCTGATGCTGGCGCTCGGACGCAGCATGCCGGGCGCGCTGGCCAACGGGCTGGCGCTGGCCGGGCTCGGGATCGGCGTCTTCGTCTGGCTGGCAAAGCACGGCGCGGTGCCGATCACCACCGATTATTTCGCGAGTTTCACCTGGATCACGATCTCTGGCGTGTTGCTGGTGTTCGTGTTCCAGGCCGGCATGGCCCCGGCCTGGCTGGCGCGCACCACCGGCGAACAGGCGCTGGTGCGGCTGGCGCCAGGCTTCCCGGTCGATGCAGCGGCGTTCAACGGCCTGCTGGCGCGGGTCCAGCTGCGCCAGTCGCTGACGATCTGGCTGATGGTCAGCGGCGCCGCGCTGCTGCTCGGCCTGATCAGTGGCATGGACGGCACGGCGCTGTGGCAGCAGGCCGGGGTGTGCTGCATGGCCCTGCCCACGCTGGGCCTGGCGCTGCGCAACCATGCCAGCAGGCAGGCCTGGCCGGTGTTCGGCATGTGGACCGTTTCCTTCGGACTGAGCGCTGTGGGACCGTTGGCGGGCATCCTGGCGCATGGCTTGCTCGGCTTGCCGTTCTGGCCGGTCGCGCTAGCCGCCGCGCTCACCCTGAGCGCAGTGCTGGTGCGCGTGCGCCTGCGCCGGATGCGCGCGGCGCCGATCGCGTTCCCGGCCGCCAGGCTCGATTGAGGGGCTCGATGCTCGCGAGGCGCACCAGATGCACCGCGTTGTCGCAGCCTGGACGGCGGCGAAAAGTGTCTTAACATGTATTTGAAATGTTGTCGGAAGCCATCGGTAAAAGCTGAAAAAAGCCACAAACCGTTGCCTACTGGCAACCGATAGTCAATTTCCTGCGTGAATACGGTGGTTTTTTGCTGATTTTTTCGAGTGCCCGGGGTAAGGTGAGGTCCGTTAAAACTTGCTTTGCGTAAATTCACCTACCTCCGAGGCACCATGTTCCAACATCTTTCACTGCGCGTTCGCCTGATCGCGACCATGTCTCTGCTGGGTTTCCTGATTGCCGCCATCGGTGCGGCCGGCCTCTATGGCCAGCGCCAGGAGCACGCCGCGCTCGAGCACGTCTACTCGAATCAGCTGGCGTCGAGCATCGCGATCAACAGCGCCAAGAATTTCCTGGCGCGCGCACGCTTCAACTACGACAAAGCCGTGTTCCATCCGGACGCGGACGACATCGCCAATACCCTCAAGCGAGGCAAGAGCTTCATCGACGACTCCGACCGCGAGTGGCAGCGCTATCTGGCCATGCCGCGCGACGGCGAAGAGGAGCAGCTGGCCAAGACCCTGGAGGCCGAACGCAGCCGCTACATCAGCGACGGCATGCTGGCGCTGGCGGGCGCGGTCGAGCAGCAGGACGCGGCCCGCATCGACCAGCTGGCGATGAAGGATCTGACCAAGCTGTACGGTAGCTTCAACAAAGCGTCCGAGGCGGTCGACGAGTACCAGATGAAGGCTGCCAAGCAGAGCTTCGACGAGCGCACCAAGCAGTTCGACGTGATGATGTGGGTCACCGGCGGCGCCGTGCTGCTGGGCCTGCTGCTGGCCGCAGTGTCGTCGTGGCTGCTGCTGCGCGCCATCATGCAGCCGCTGAACCACGCGCTCGGCCACTTCGAAGCGATGGCCGAGGGCGACCTGTCGACCCGCGTCGAGATCGGCCGCGCCGATGAAATGGGCGCGCTGCTGCAAGGCCTGGCCAACATGCAGCGCCAGCTGGCCGGTACCGTGCGCAGCGTGCGCGACAGCAGCATGTCGATCGCCACCGCCAGCAGCGAGATCGCCGCCGGCAACATGAACCTGTCCGCGCGCACCGAGCAGCAGGCCGGCAGCCTGGAAGAAACCGCGTCGTCGCTGGAAGAACTGACCAGCACCGTGCAGCACAATGCCGACAACGTGCGTCAGGCCAACAACGTGGCGCGTACCGCGTCCGAGGTCGCCAACCGCGGCGGCAAGCTGGTGGCCGAAGTGGTGCAGACCATGGGCGCGATCGATGCTTCGTCCAAGCGCATCGTCGACATCATCTCGACCATCGACGGCATCGCCTTCCAGACCAACATCCTGGCGCTGAACGCGGCGGTCGAAGCGGCGCGCGCCGGCGAGCAGGGCCGCGGCTTCGCGGTCGTCGCCAGCGAAGTGCGCAACCTGGCGCAGCGCTCGGCGACGGCGGCCAAGGAGATCAAGGAACTGATCGCCACTTCGGTCAGCAACGTCGAAGCCGGTTCGACCCTGGTCAACAGCACCGGCGCCACGATGGAAGAAATCGTCAGCAGCGTGACCCGCGTGAGCGACATCATGGCCGAGATCCTGGCCGCCGGCGAAGAGCAGAGCGCCGGCATCCAGCAGATCAACGAGGCGGTGGCGCACATGGACCAGGCCACCCAGCAGAACGCCGCCCTGGTCGAGGAAGCGGCCGCCGCCACCGGCGCGCTGCAGGACCAGGCCAGCGCGCTGCAGCAGATGGTGAGCGTGTTCAAGGTGGATCCGGTTGCAGCCGCCACCACCAGCCAGCACTCCCACGCGCGCAGCGGCGCCGCCCACCACCTGGCGCTGGCCGCCGCCTGACGCAACGGCGCCCCGGGGCGCCGACGACAAGCGCGCGACGTGCGCGTCGCTAGGATGCCGACTCCTTCCTCCATGGAGTCGACATCATGTCACTTTCCCGCAGCGCCATCTCCATCGCCAGCCTTGCGCTGGCTTCCTGCCTGATCCTGGCCAGTCCTGACGGCCGCTCCGCGTTGGCGGGCAAGCCCGCTGCTGCGTCGGCCGCACCCGACCTCACCGGCGTGGTGCTGGCGCCGTTCGATAAAGCCCATACCTTCGCCCAGTTACGCCAGGATGCCAAGGCCGCCGGTCCCAGCACCTTGCTGGTCCTGACGCTGGCGCCGGACGGCGTCACCGCCATCGACCTGAGCGCACTGAGCGGCCTGTACGGCGCCGATGCCTTCGACGTCATCCAGCGCTTCGACGCCGCCGCCCTCGACGCACTGGTACGCCAGCCGCAACGCGCGCGCCGCTATTTCTTATCGAGCCTGCTCGGCGTCGGCCCGCGCGGCCTGGCGCACGTCGCCGCCGGCACCAACTATCCGGCCCACGGCGAAGAGACCGGCGTCGACGGCGCCTTCCTGTTCCCCAAACTGTCGCAGGCCGGCGGCCCGCGCATGACGGTGGCCGCCGCCCCCGGCGTGCTGCTCGATTACGAAGTCGAGGTCTGCGCGCGCTTCGACCGCGAGCTGCGCTCGATGGCCGACTTCGACGCCGCGCGCAAGGGCATGTTCCTGTGCGGCGACTTCACCGACCGCGCCACGCTGGTGCGCAACATCGACCTGCGCAACATCACTTCCGGCGACGGCTTCGCCGACGCCAAGAGCGGGCCCGACCGCTTCCCGACCGGCCCGTTCCTGGTGGTGCCGCGCGACTGGAAAGCCTTCCTGGCCGAGGTCACCATCGCCACCCACGTCGACGGCCAGCCGCGCCAACAGGCGAGGGCGGTCGACATGATCAAGGACTTGCCCACCATCGTGCGCGAGACGTTGCAGGAGGCCGGCACGCGTACCTGGTCGTACCGGGGCGGGCGTATCCCGATGGTCGAGCGTGCCGCGATCGGCACCGAGAGCGCGGTGCTGACCGGCACCGGCGACGGCGTCGTGTTCCGCGAGCCGGGCGCCGCCGTGATGAAGGAGGTGATGACCGCGCCGGGTCGCGCCGCGCAACTGGCCGTCATCGAACGCTACCTGGCCGGCGAGGCCGCCAAGCGCATCTATCTACAGCCGGGCAATCGGGTGCGCCATTCGAGCAACTACCTCGGCTGGATCGAGGCCGCCGTGGTGGCCGCGCCGGCCGCAGGCAGATAAGCCGCTCGACGACATTCCAACGACACGCCTGGTTCATCCTTCTCTACGTCGCATCACTCACCGTCCAAACCACAGGGTCATCTCATGAAGCATTCCTTGGCACTCTTCCTCGTTCTCTCCACCGCTTCCAGTCTGGCCGCCGCCCAGCAAGCCCCGCGCTGGGGTCTCGGCATCGGCACCGCCGTCTCCGACAGCGTCTACGCCGGCGAAGGCACGCGCGTCACGCCGTTCCCGCTGGTTTCCTACGAAGGCGAACGCTTCTTCTGGCGCGGCATCAGCGGCGGCGCGCACCTGATGAAAGGCGCCGCCTTCAGCCTCGACGCCACCCTGTCCGCGCGCATCGACGGCATCGACCGCGACGACTTCGGCACCGACGAACTGGCCCGCAACGGCATCGACCGCCGACTGCTGGAAGACCGCGACGACGCCTTCGACCTCGGTCTGGCGGCCAGCTGGCGCGGCGCGGCGGGCCAGCTCACCATCGGCGCCAAGGGCGACGTCACCGGTACCAGCAAGGGCTTCGAGGCCAGCGTGACCTACGCCTACCCGATCCAGTGGGGCGCCACCCGCATTTCGCCCAACATCGGCGTGGCCCACTATTCGAAGAAGCTGGCCAACTACTACTACGGCACCTTGCCCGAAGAAGTCGCGCGCGGCGTGCGCCGCTACGAACCGGGCAGCGCGGCGATCGCCCGTGTCGGCATCGACGTGGTGCGGCCGTTCGCCGGACGCTGGGCCCTGATCGGCAACGTCTCGTACCGCAAGCTGCCGGGCAAGCTGTCGGACAGTCCGCTGCTGGAAAAAGATACCGACGGGGTGGTGTCGGGCTTCATCGGTCTGTCGCGCGGCTTCTGAGTGGGGAGGGCCGGCGCGCGATTGATGCGATACTGGCCCGCGTTGTTATCAAGAACCAAACCATGCACACACCGACATGCCCATCGACATAAGCAAGCAGCCCTTGAGCGTTCTCATTATCGAAGACAACGCCGCCCTGGCGGCCAACATCTACGACTACCTGGAAGCCTGCGGCCACCATCCCGACGCCGCACCGGATGGCGAATCGGGCCTGGGCCTGCTGGCGCTGAACCGCTACGACGCGGTGGTGCTGGACTGGATGATGCCGCGCATGGACGGTATGACCATGCTGGCCCGGCTGCGGCGCGAGCTGAAGTCGCGCATTCCGGTGCTGGTGATCACGGCGCGCGACCAGCTCGAACACAAGCTGGAAGGCTTCACCACCGGCGCCGACGACTACGTGGTGAAACCGGTGGCGCTGCCCGAACTCGAGATCCGGCTGCGGGTGCTGGCGGCGCGCGCCGGCGGCATGGCGGCCAACGCCCAGGTGCTGGAAGTGGCCGATCTGCGCTTCGACCTGGGCACGCTGCAGGTGACGCGCGGCGGCAGGCAGGTAGCCATGACGCCGGTGCGGCGCCAGCTGCTCGAACTCTTGATGCGCCGTTCGCCCGGCCTGGTGCGGCGTGAAGAACTGGAGACGCTGATCTGGAACGACCGCGTGCCCGACAACGACGTCCTGCGCTCGCACATGCACATGCTGCGCAAGGCGGTCGACAGCGGCGCCGAACGCAAGCTGGTGGTCACCGTTGCCGGCAGCGGCTATCGCCTGGGCGGTGCGGATGAATAAGCCGGCGCCCGGGGCGCCGCCATCGGAAGAGCGCAGCCGCAGCCTGCAGCGCAAGATCACTTCGGTGTTCGTGCTGTTCGGGCTGCTGCTGGCGCTAGGACTGACGATCCAGGGCAACCTGAGCCAGCAACTGATCGTGCATCCGATCTGGGAAGAGCTGCTGCGTTCGAGCACCGACCAGTACCTGGCCGACGGCGCGTCGGCCAGGACTCTGCCTGCGCAAGGCCTGATCCGCGGCTGGCGCTTGAAAGGCGACAGCGCGCCGGCCGCCATGCCCGCCTATCTTGCGCAGCTGGCGCCGGGCTACTACGACGAACAGGCGATGGACGCCTGGGATGGCGAGCGCAGCTACGCCGTGCTGGTCACGCCGCTGGGGAACGGTGAACGGATCGTGATGACGGTCGACATCACCGACCTCGAGAACGACCAGAACGCGATGGGGCTGGTCGGCGTCCTGATCGCGGTGGTCAGCGGCCTGGCCATCGTCGCCTCGCTGCTGTGGCTGTATCGCGGCATGCGCCGTCCGATCAAGCTGCTGGCGCAGCGCATGGAACAGCTCGACCCCGAGCAGCCGTCGCAGCGCCTGGCCACCGATTTCGCCATCAGCGAGCTGCACGACATCGCGACCCTGGTCAACCGCCACCTGGAGCGGGTCGAACGTTTCATCGAACGCGAGCGCAGCCTGCTGGACCAGGCCAGCCATGAATTCCGCACCCCGATCGCGGTGATCGCCGGCGCGGTCGACGTGCTCAGGTTGTACGACCTGCCGCCGGCCGCGGCGGCGCCGCTGCAGCGCATCCAGTCGACCACCGACGGCCTGCTTGAAACCATGGCGGCACTACTGTTCCTGTCGCGCGAAGCGGATGGCAACACGCCGCTGGAGAGCACCCGGCTCGACGCATTGATCGCGGTGCTGGTCGACGACCATGCACACCTGCTGGACGGCAAGGACGCGCGCTTCGAGGTCGAGGAACTGCAGCCGCTGTGGGTGGACAGCCCCGAAGCGATCCTGCGCATCGTGGTCGGCAACCTGCTGCGCAACGCCGCCGAGAACACCTGGCAGGGCGCGATCCGCATCCGGCTGGCGGACGGACGGCTGACGGTGCAGGACAGCGGCGCCGGCTTCGACACGGTGGCGGCGGCGCGCCGCTACACCCGCGCGCTGCGCGATTCGGCCAAGCAGGGCGGGGGACAGGGACTCGGCCTGTTCCTCACGCGGCGGGTGTGCGAACGGTTTGGATGGCGCTTGACGATGTCGTCGCATCCGGGGCAGGGGACGCTGGCCGAGCTGCGCTTTCCCGGATAGTCCGGCGCATCAGCCGTGCCGGAGTACCGCCATGCATTCGGCGCCGGCGATCAGGGCCAGGATCACCGTCGTGTGCACGCCGAGCAGCACCAGGGCCGTCGCCCATGCAGCGGGGCGGCTGCCGCCGTACACGCGGCGCAGGGCGATCGCCAGGTAGGCGACGATCCAGAACACCGGCAGCAACTGCAGCCAGTCCCATGGCCCGGCAAGTGAAAGCTCGCGGGAATAGACAATGGCGAGCAGCCAGCCGGCGTTGCCGGGAATGAGCATCATCACGCTGGCCAGCAGGAACACGAAAGCGCTGTAATGCAGTGCGAACACCAGATGCTCGCCGTAGCGGCGCCGCGAGCGCCAGTAAACCAGTTTCAGGTACAGCGCGAACAGCGGCAAGGCGCCGATCAGCATGTAGGGCACGGTGCCGAGGAAGCCCTGGTTCAGGATCGCCGCCTGTTGCTCCTGCGGCGCGGCGACGAACCGTTGCAGATTGTTTGCCCAGGTCGCGTTGACACGGCTCAGGTGCGCCACCGCGTCCTTCAACGGCTCGAACTTGTCGGGATCCGTCCCGGATTTATCGCTCGTATCTTCGGCCACCGTGATCAGGATGGCGACATTGCGCGGCTTGCCGGTGTCGGGATCGGTGGTCTTGTGTTCGTAGGTGAGGCCATAGCTGTCTTCCTTGAAGAACACCTGCGGCAGGTCGACCCCGACGATCTTGATCAGCGCGAACACGATCAGGCTCAGCGTCAGGTACAGGCGCAGCGGATTCACGAACGGTACGCGCCGCCCGCGCAGGTGGTCGGCCGTCAGCCGTCCGGGCGCGAACAGCAGCGCGCGCAGCGTCTGCCACAGCTTGCCTTCCAGCGCCACATAGTGGCCGACGAACTCGTGCAAAAATTCGCCCGCCGACGGCGGATGGGCCACGGTCGCTTCGCCGCACTGCGCGCAATAATTGCCGTGTACCGGCGCGTGGCAGCTGGCGCAGTTCGGCGCCGCGACATGGCCGGCGGCGTCAGGAGGCACGATCTCGAGCGCGGGTTTCACGGTGTTCTTCATCCCTGGTGAGGAAGCTGGTCAAACCGGATAGGGTAGCCCATCGACGCGCGCTCAAAATACGCGCTTTCCCACAGGCCACAACCGGCGTGTGCGATGTCACTCATGCCATAATGCAGCATGTGCACGCGTGACCATCTCTCCATTTCCTTCGCAGCAGACCTGCAAAGGCCGCCGTGCGCATGACCGAAGCAGGCATGTTCCCGGTCGGTGGCGGCGCGATGGGCGCCGCGATGCGCGCATTCGACTGGCAAGCCTCGCCGCTCGGCCCGGCAGTTGCCTGGCCGCCCACGCTGCGCGCCGCCGTCAACATCATGCTCGGTTCGGCCTTCCCCAGTTTCCTGGTATGGGGCCCGCAGCAGATATTGCTGTACAACGACGCCTACGCCGAGATCCTGTGCGACAAGCACCCATCCGCCCTCGGCCAGCCGTTCCGTGCGGTCTGGCCCGAGATCTGGGACGTGCTGGCGCCGCTGGTCGAGCGCACCCTGGTGCGCGGCGAATCGCACCGCATGAGCGACATCCCGCTGGTCATGCAGCGCAAGGGCTACGCCGAACAGACCTGGTTCACCTATTCGTACGGCCCGGTGCGCGCCGACGACGGCGCCGTGCTCGGCATGCTGTGCAACTGCATCGAGACCACCGAGGCGGTGCTGACCCAGCGCCGCCGCGCCACCAGCGAAGCGGTGCTGCGCGAAAGCGAAGCCAATACCCGCGAAGACGCCGAGCGGGTGCAGCTGGCGCTGGCGGCCGGCGCCATCATCGGCACCTGGTTCTGGCACCTGCCGACCGACCGCTTCACGGTGGACGAAGCGTTCGCCCGTTCGTTCGGCCTGGATCCGGCCATGGGCCGCGTCGGCCTGAGCCTGGCGCAGGTGGTTTCCACCGTGCACCCGGATGACCAGGCCGGGCTGGCCCAGGCCATCAACGAAGTCATCGCGCGCGGCGGCCACTACGCCCACCAGTATCGGGTGAAACGGGCCGACGGCCATTATTACTGGATCGAGGCCAACGGCCGGGTCGACCTGGCGCCGGACGGCACCGGGCTGCGCTTTCCGGGCGTGCTGATCGACGTCCAGGCGCGCCGTGCGGTGGAGGCCGAGCGCGACCAGGCGATCCTGAAACTGCGCGCCCTGAACGACGAACTGGAACAGAAAGTCATCGCCCAGGCGCTGGCGCGCGGGCGCACCTGGCAGGTCAGTCCCGACCTGATCGGCGTGATCGGCGCCGACGGTTACTTTGAAGCCTCGAACCCGGCCTGGGAAGCGATGCTCGGCTGGAGCGAGGAAGAAGTGTCGGGCACCTATTTCCTCGACTTCGTGCACCCGGACGACCAGGCCGGCACGCGCGCCGCGTGGAACGACATGCTGGGGCGCGAGCTGCCGGCGCTGCGCCTGGAAAACCGCTACCGCCACAAGGGCGGCGGCTGGCGCTGGCTGTCGTGGGTGGCGGTGCCGGACGACGGCAAGGTGTACTGCTCGGCGCGCGACATCACGGTCGAGCGCGAGCGCCAGGACGAGCTGGAGCGCGCCCAGGACCTGCTGCGCCAGTCGCAGAAGATGGAAGCGGTGGGCCAGCTCACCGGCGGCCTGGCGCACGACTTCAACAACCTGTTGGCGGGCATCTCCGGCAGCCTCGAGCTGATGAACATGCGCATCAAGCAGGACCGGGTAGGTGAACTCGACCGCTACATCGGCGTGGCGCTGGGCGCCACCCGGCGCGCCGCGGCGCTGACGCACCGCCTGCTGGCGTTCTCGCGGCGCCAGACGCTGGCGCCGCGCTCGACCGACGTCAACGCCATGGTCGGCAGCATGCTCGACATGATCCGGCGCACGGTGGGCCCGAGCGTGCAGGTCGAGACCGGCTGCACACCGCGCCTGTGGCCGGCGCTGGTGGACCAGTCGCAGCTCGAGAACGCGCTGCTGAACCTGTGCATCAACGCGCGCGACGCCATGCCCGAGGGCGGGCGCATCGTGATCGGCACCGACCACCGCCAGATCGCGCCCGAGCAGGCGCGCGAATACGACATGCAGGAAGGCGAATACCTGACCCTGTGCGTGACCGACACCGGCACCGGCATGCCGCCGGACGTGATCGCCAAGGCGTTCGACCCGTTCTTCACCACCAAGCCGCTGGGCCAGGGCACCGGCCTCGGCCTGTCGATGATCTACGGCTTCGCCAAGCAGTCGGGCGGCCAGGTGCGCATCGAGTCGAGCGAGGGTGAAGGCACCACCGTCACCATTTACCTGCCGCGCCACCTGGGCGAAGCCGACCGCGACGACGGCGCGCCGCAGCAGCTCGACGCGCCGCTGGCCGTCGCCGGCGAGACGGTGCTGGTGGTGGACGACGAGCCGAGCGTGCGCATCCTGGTGTCCGACCTGCTGGGCGAGTTCGGCTACACCGCACTGGAAGCGGCCGACGGCGCCGGCGGCCTGAAGGTGCTGGAATCGAATGCGCGGGTCGATCTGTTGATTTCGGACGTCGGCCTGCCGGGCATGATGAACGGGCGCCAGATGGCCGATGCGGCGCGCGTCAAGCGGCCGGATCTGAAAGTGTTGTTCATCACCGGGTTCGCCGAGACCGCGCTGCTCAACAACGGGCAGCTGGAGCCGGGGATGTCGGTGCTGACCAAGCCGTTCACGGTGGAGACGCTGGCGGCGCGGGTGCGGGATCTGATTGGAGGCAGGGCGGGAGTGGCGGGCTGAGGCGAGGAGACCGCCGCAGCCATGTGCAGTGCCTGACCCTGGATTAACACCACGTTGGGGAGAAACACAGCAATGAAAATAAAACCTGTCGTCGTTGCACGCGCACTGGTCGTCGCCTTGTGCGGCACGGTTGGCGCTATGGGCGCCATCAGTGCGCCGGCGCATGCAGCCAATCCGATCGTTCCCGGCTGGTACGCCGACCCCGAGATCCGCCTCTACGGCAAGACCTTCTGGATCTATCCGACCTATTCCGACCACTACGGCACGCCCGACGCATCGCGTTCGTTCACGCCGCAGCAGACGCACATGCGCGCCCAGTCCAAGCTGATCTGGGAACCCTACCTGAAGCAGACCTTCATGAACGCGTTCTCGTCGACCGACCTGGTCAACTGGACGGAGCATTCGCACGTGCTCGACGTCGAGAACGTGGCGTGGGCGGCGTACGCGCTGTGGGCGCCGTCGGCGATCGAGCACAACGGCAAGTACTACCTGTTCTTCGGCGCCAACGACATCAAGAGCAACGGCCAATTGGGCGGCATCGGCGTGGCGGTCAGCGACCGGCCCGAAGGTCCGTTCAAGGATGCGCTGGGCCGCCCGCTGATCGGCGAGATCCACAACGGCGCCCAGCCGATCGACCAGATGGTGTTCAAGGACGACGACGGCCAGGTGTACATGTACTACGGCGGCTGGAAGCACGCCAACGTCGTGAAGCTGGCGCCGGACCTGCTGAGCGTGATTCCCTTCCCGGACGGCGTCACCTACAAGGAAATCACGCCCGACCCGCAGTACGTGGAAGGCTCGTTCATGGTCAAGCGCAAGGGCGTGTACTACTTCATGTGGTCCGAAGGCGGCTGGACCGGGCCGGATTACCGCGTTGCGTATGCGATGAGTTCGTCGCCGTTCGGGCCATTCAAGCGCGTCGGCACCATCCTGCAGCAGGACACCCGGATCGCCAAGGGGGCGGGGCACCATTCGGTGGTCAACATTCCCGGCACCGACGACTGGTACATCGCCTACCACCGCCGGCCGCTGAACGACACCAATGGGCACCATCGCGAGATGGCGATCGAGCACATGGGGTTCAATGCCGATGGCACCATCAAGCCGGTGGTGATGACGACCGAAGGCGTGAAGCCGCGCGTGGTGTCGTCATCAAAATAGTGCCGCGACGCTGCCATGCCGTGCGCTTGCCGAAACAGGAGACTGCGCTGCACATCAGCGGTCCGCATCTGGTGGTCGACGCGGACGGTATCCGCCTTCCTTGAGGCGGCAGAGCAAGGAGCAGAGCAGATGCCCGGCGCAACCTAGCGCAATAGGGCGACCGGCGCGCCGGCTTTGCTTGTCGCCAGCTTGAACACGCTCACCGCGCCCGACAGGTTGTGCGCCTGCGCATGCAGCGACGCCGACGCCGATGCCGCTTCCTCGACCAGGGCTGCGTTCTGCTGCATCGTGCTGTCCATGTCGACGATGGTGTCGCTGATCTGCTTGAGTTCGGCATGCTGCGCTTGCCCGGCGTCCGCAATCTCGCCGATCAGGTCGGTCACGCGTTTCACGCTGGAGACGATCTCGTCCATGGTGCTGCCGGCTTCGCCGACCAGCTTGCCGCCCGCTTCGACCTTGGCCACCGAGTCTTCGATCAGCGCCTTGACGTCCTTGGCGGCGGCTGCGGAGCGATGCGCCAGGTTACGCACTTCGGCCGCCACCACGGCGAAGCCGCGGCCCTGTTCGCCGGCGCGTGCTGCTTCCACCGCGGCATTGAGCGCCAGGATATTGGTCTGGAAGGCGATGCCGTCGATGACGCTGATGATATCGACGATCTTGCTCGACGAATCATTGATCGACGCCATCGTCGTGATGACTTGCGACACCACTGTGCCGCCGTGCGTCGCCACGCCGGACGCCGACAGCGCCAGCGAATTGGCGCGCCGTGCGTGCTCGCCGTTTTCGCGCACCGTGGCGGCCAGCGTTTCCATCGAGGCGGTGGTCTTTTCCAGCGACGCCACCTGCTGCTCGGTGCGCGACGACAGGTCCAGGTTGCCCTGGGCAATCTGCGACGAGGCGGCGGCGATGGTATCGGTGCCCTGGCGTACTTCGCTGACCACGTTGGCCAGGCTGCGCTGCATGGTTTGCAGCGACCACAGCAGTTGTGCGATCTCGTCCTTGCCGTCGATCCGGAAGGTGTGGGTCAGGTCGCCGCCGGCCACGGCGTCGGCGGCGTCGACCGCGTGGCGGATCGACTGCGTGACGTTGCGCAAGACCAGCAGGACGATCGCAGTGAGCACCACGCCGCACACGGCCAGGAAGGCCAGCGCGCGCCACAGGTCGGCCATGAAGGCCTCGTCCAGGTCGTCGAGGTAGAGGCCGGTCATGAAGGTCCAGTCCCACGGCTGGTAGGTGAGCACGTAGGCGCCCTTGGCGAACACCTCTTTCTGGTCCGGATGGCCGGGCTTGGGCCACACGTATTCGATCCAGCCCTCACCGCTTTTTTTGGCGATCGCCGCCACTTCCTGGAACAGGCGAGTGCCGTGCGCGTCCTTGTACTCACTCAGGTCCTTGCCGATCAGTTCGGGTTTCATCGGGTGCATCAGCATGGTCGGATGCGAGTCGAGAATGGTGTAGTAGCCATCGGCGCCGTAACGCATCGACTTGAGGCGCTTGAGGGCTTGCTGCTGGGCTTCGACGACCGACAGGGCGCCGCTGGACGCCAGGTCCGCGTATTCCTTGACGGTGGACATGCCGACGTCGGTGGCAAAGCGCAGGGCCACCTTGCGCTCTTCGAGGCGCTGGGCATGGCTTTCGTAGATCTGCAGGATCGCCATGGCGGAAAGGAAGAACCAGCTGAGAATCAGTGGCAGATACAACTTGGTGCGAAAGCTGAGTTTCATGTTGATGGTGAGAGGAGGCGGATGATGATCAAGAACACAACAGTTCATGAATTCTTTGCAATTAAGAAACCATTATATCCAAAATGAAATTGTTAAATGGTCGCTGCTGCAGCCGTGCGCGGCTTCTTAATCCAATCTGAAGTTTGTATCGCATTTTTAAGACAACGATTGTTGTCAAATTGGTGGCGGCAGCGAGGAACAAGTGCGTGGCCGTACAGATTCATCGGTCAATCTCTTCTACGCTACCTGCTGGATTCGGAGAAACCCTCATGACAGACGCCAGGCACGACAGCAGTACAGCGAACGCAACAATCAACAAAACGGCAGCAGAAGGCACGGATCAGCCCGCACCGCGCCGCGATTCCCAGAAAGTGATCTACGCCGCGATCGTCGCCAACCTCGGCATCGCCACCGCCAAGTTCATCGTCGCCGGCATCACCGGCAGCGCCTCGATGGTGGCGGAAGGCATCCACTCGGCGGTGGACACCGGCAACGAGTTTTTGCTGCTGCTGGGCGAACGCCGCAGCGCCCGCGCGCCCGACCGCAAGCATCCGTTCGGCTATGGCAAATCGATGTACTTCTGGGCGCTGATCGTTGCGCTGTCGGTGTTTTCGCTGGGCGGCGGGCTGTCGATCTACCACGGTGTCGCGGCGCTGCAGGATCCGCCGCCGTTGACCGACCCGTTCTGGAACTACGTCGTGCTGGCGGTCGCCGCCTTGTTCGAAGGCTATAGCTGGAACGTCTCGCGCAAGGCGCTCAACGCGGCGCGCCCGCCCGGCCTGACGCTGTGGCAGGCGGTACGCGCCAGCAAGGACGCTTCGGTGTTCACGGTCTTCATCGAGGATTCGGCGGCGCTGCTGGGCATCGCGATCGCCGCCGCCGGCATCGCGCTCGGCCATTACTTCGGCAACCCGTATTTCGACCCGGCCGCCTCGATCCTGATCGGCCTGCTCTTGATCGGCGCCGCCTTCACGCTGGCGCGCGAGACCGGCGGCCTGCTGGTGGGCGAGAGCATCGGACGCGACCAGCTGGCCGCGCTGCGCGCGCTGTTCGAGCGCGAGCCGGCGCTGGACAAGGTGGCCAGCCTGCGCACCATGCAGATGGGGCCGGAGGAGGTGCTGCTGGCGGCGTCGGTCCAGTTCCGGCGCGGCATGCGGATCGACGAGGTGGAGGGGGCGATCGCCCGGCTCGAAGCGGCGATCGCGGCCGAGCATCCGGTGATCACGCACGTGTATTTCGAGGCGTCGGCGCTACGCGCGGCGTTGCATTGAGCGAGCGGGCGTTGAGCGGATACATGGAGGCTGGCATCGCCACGCAGCTGACCCGATGCGCATTGATTGGCCGAATCAATCGGTGCTAATGTGACCGCTTTCACCTCACGAGGATAGCCATGTTCAAGAAATTTGCGGCGGAAGCACTGGGCATCAGCGATATCGGCGTCATCGTCACCCCTGCCGATTACAGCAAGGTCGATGCCGACGATTACCTGTTCAACGAAGACGGCGAGCAGATCTTCTTCCTCATCAAGAGCAAGAAGGACGAGTACTGCTTTACCAACCTGGCGCTGATTCACGTCGACGGCGATTCGGCGGTGTCGTCGAAGCGCACCATCAAGCGCTATGACTACGCCGCGTACCGGGTGACGAACGTGCGCATCGAAACCGCCGGCACGCTGGACATGGATGTCGAGCTCAAATTCGATCTGGACGCCACCCACTTCTCGATCGACATCAAGAAGGCCTTTATCGAACAGCTGAAGGACATCTACAAAGCCTTGATCACGATCGGCAAGCAACAGCATCGCGACGCCGTCTGCCGCGAGAATGCCTTGCGCGCGCTCGACGCCACGGCTTCGGTCCACAAGCTCAATATCGCGCCGGGCGAGGGTGGGCTGGTCACCCAGTACGGCGCGCTGCTGACGGCCTTGAACACGGCCATGCTCGACACGCATACCAAGCGCGATTTCAGCGACGTGTTCGCGAAATACATTCACGCCTGACGGCGTGCATTGTTCGTCATGACCCGACCAGCCCTCGTCACCTTCGACCTGACCGATATGCCCAGCTTGCGCGAGCTGCACCTGCTGATGGCGCGCACGCTGGATTTTCCCGTCTGGTAATGCCTCGCAGGTCGAGTATCTCTGAGCGGACTGAGCCGCAAAACGTCGGTGGCGACACGACGGCAGCGGGATGGTTACAGTCGAGTATCCGCCTCGCAGGAGTCCGCCACTCCCAGAATGCACATGGGAAAGGCGCCTGCCTGCAGGCCCGGTCTGCCGCGGCAGGCCGCGTACCGTCCACCTGCATAGGAGTTACTCACGATGAACAATGACAGCCTGCTCTCATCCGCCCTGATCGGCGCCGTCGCCAGCGCGCGTTCGATGACCCCGATGGCCACCCTGGCCACGGCACGCCTCGCCGGGCGCGACACCACCGGCCACCTGGCCCTGCTGAACCGTCCGCTATTCAAGTACGGCGCCCTCGCCATGGGCGCGGGAGAACTGTATGGCGACAAGATGAAGAGCGCGCCGGACCGCACCGTGTTCCTGGGCCTGCTGGCGCGCGTGATGAGCGCGGGCATCGCCGGCGCCGCGCTGGCGCCGAAAGGCCGCGAGAAGGCGGGGGCGGCGGTCGCCATCGCTACCGCCGTGCCGCTGGCCTACCTGACGCTGGCCGGCCGCAAGAAGGCGATGGCGAGCATGGGCCAGACCAAGAGCGGCCTGATCGAAGATGCGCTGATCGTCGCAGCAGGCGCTGCCGTGGTGGCGCTGGCCACCAAGCCAAGCTACGACTAAGAAAATTGGTGCGCGCGCCGCGTTCAGTGGCCGCGCCGCTGCACCAGCGCCGTGCCGACGCCATGGCGCTTGCCTTCGCTGACCGCCGTCACGGTGCCGTCCGGATTGAACACCAGCGCATTCGCCGCGCCGATCTCTTCCGGTGCGGCTTCCCAGCGCTGCCCGAACCCCTCCAGTGCGCGCGCCAGCGCGCTGCCGCCAAAGCCCGGCTCGACCGATGTTTCCAAAGCATTGCGCTGGCTGAGGCGCGGCGCATCCACGGCCTGGTCCAGCGGCATGCCAAGATCGACGTAGTTGACGATCGTCTGCAGCACGGTGGTGATGATGGTCGCCCCGCCCGGGCTGCCGATGCTGAAGGCCGGCTTGCCGTTCTTGAGGGCGATGGTCGGCGCCATGCTCGAGCGCGGGCGCTTGCCGGCTTCCGGCACGTTCGGGTGCGGGCCCTCGAAATCGAAGTCGGTCATCTCGTTGTTGAGCAGGAAGCCGTAGCCCGGCACCACGATGCCGCTGCCGCCCCATGACTCGATGGTGAAGGTATAGGCCACCACGTTGCCGTCCTTGTCCGACACCGTCAGGTGGGTGGTGTGCGCGCTCTCCGGCGCCAGCCGCACCGACGCGCGCTGAGGACGCAGCGGCACGCTCGGGTCGTTCTGGAACGCGTACGGATCGCCCGCCGCCACCGCGCCCGGCGCCGCACGGTCGGCCCGGATCAGCGCGCGGCGCTGGGCCGCGAACGCTTTCGACAGCATGCCCGCCAGCGGCGCATCGACGTATTCCGGATCGGCCAGATAGGCATTGCGGTCGGCGAACGCCAGCCTGCTCGCTTCCAGGTACAGGTGCTCGGCGCGTGCGCGCGGCAGCGTCTTCAAATCGAACCCTTCCAGGATGTTCAGGGCGTGGGCGACGGTGGCGCCGCCACTGCTGGGCAGCGGCATGCCGTACAGGTCGTAGCCGCGGTAGGTGCTGTGCAGGGCAGGGCGGATGCGCGCTTCGTAGTTGGCCAGGTCGGACAGGCGCATCGCGCCGGGACGCACCGCGACGCCCGCAGCCACCGGCGGCTTGTTGACGGCGTCGACGATGGCGCGCGCGATCGGTCCTTCATAGAAGGCCTTGACGCCGTTAGCCGCAATTTCGCGGTAGGCGCGCGCCATGCCGGGGTTGCGCAACAGCGTGCCGGCTGGCAGCGCCTTGCCCTTGTGCAGGTACAGTTCGCTCGTGGGCGCGAACTGGCGGAATTTCTTTTCGTTCTGGCCGAGCAGGACGTTGAAGTTCTGGTTGATCGTAAAACCCTGTTCCGCCACGGCGATGGCCGGCGCCAGCACTTGATTGAAGCGCATGCTGCCGTAGCGCTCGAGCGCTTCGTGCCAGCCGCGCACCGTGCCCGGCACGCCGACCGCCGCGCCGCTGGCCACCGCCGTGTCGAAGTCGATCGGCTTGCCGTCCTGGCGGAACCAGTCGGCATCGGTCCTGGCCGGCGCCGTTTCGCGGTGGTCGATCGTGATCACGCGCTGGTCCTTGGCCAGGTAGATCACCATGAAACCGCCGCCGCCGATGCCGCAGCTGAACGGATCGGTCACGCCCAGCGTGGCGGCTGCGGCAACGGCGGCGTCGATCGCATTGCCACCCTTGTTCAGGATGTCGAGCGCCGACTGCGATGCCTTGGCGCTGATGGTGGCGACCGCGCCGCCGGTGCCGGTGGCCACCGGCGCGGCAACGGCCTCATGCATCAGAACGATGGACAACACCAGCGGCAGCACTGGCGCGGATGCGCGTGCGCAGACTTTCATCGAAAGCGCGTTCATCGAGCAGCCGCCGGACGTCAGTGGTTGTACATGTTGAGCGCCACCGGATACGACGCCGGCCGTTCGTCGTTCATGCCGCGCGCCGGCGCCGTCAGGTTGCGGTCGAGCTCGATGCGCGAGCCGCGCAGGGCGGGCGAGGTGTAGCCGGGTTTGCCCGGCACCAGCCAGAAGGCCTGGGCGATGCCGCCCACGCGCAGCGTGAACAGGTAGGACACCTGGCCGGCGCTGATGCAGCGCGCGTTGTCCGGGCAGCGGCTGTCTTCGGCGCGCTCGTAGGTGATGCTCAGGCGCTGTTCGGGCGCCAGCACGATGGCCTGGCGCTCGACCAGGTCGTAGCGTGCCTCGGGCAGGCGTTCCGGGGCGGCGCAGGCGCCGAGCAGGGTGGCACAGGCGGCGGCCAGGAGAGCACGGCAAGCAAGGGGCAGGGAGCGCATCGCGATTCGTCCAAGGGGTTTGACGGGAGAATCCATGATAGCAAAACCGCAAGGAAGCGGTCGCGCCACAGCGAAAAGGCGCGTCATATTGCGCGTGATGCCAAGTCATAAACAGGTCATATTCGGCAGCTATTCTTTGTTGCGTAGTCCAAAACACTCCCCTTAACCAGGAATAGGAATAACAAGCCAATGTTCAAGAAGATCCTCGCCGGCGCAGCCGCCGCACTCGTCATGACGACCTCGTTTGCCGCTGACATGACCGGCGCAGGCGCTACCTTCCCGTACCCGATCTACGCCAAGTGGGCCGAGGGCTACAAGGCAGCGACCGGCAACGGCCTGAACTACCAGTCGGTCGGTTCGGGCGCCGGCATCAAGCAGATCAAGGCCAAGACCGTCGACTTCGGCGCGTCGGACATGCCACTCAAGGCTGATGAACTGGAAAAAGAAGGCCTGATGCAGTTCCCGGCGATCATGGGCGGCGTGGTCGCCGTGGTCAACGTCGACGGCGTGACCCCGGGCCAGCTGAAGATGACCGGTCCGGTGCTGGCCGACATCTACCTGGGCAAGATCACCAAATGGAATGCCGCTGAAATCGCCGCGCTGAATCCGGGCGTGAAGCTGCCGGACCTTGATGTCACCGTCGTGCACCGCGCCGACAGCTCGGGCACCTCGTTCCTGTGGACCGACTACCTGTCGAAAACCAGCCCGGCCTGGAAAGACACCGTCGGCGCCGGCACCACCGTGAAGTGGGCCGTGGGCGTGGGCGGCAAGGGCAACGAAGGCGTGGCCGCCAACGTGCAGCGCATCAAGGGCGCGATCGGCTACGTCGAGTGGGCTTATGCCAAGAAGAACAAGCTGGCGCACACTCAGCTGCGCAACAAGGATGGCGTCTACCTGCAGCCTGACGACGAGGCCTTCAAGGCCGCCGCCGCCAACGTCGAGTGGAGCAAGGCGCCAGGCTTCGGCGTGGTGCTGACCGACGGCGCCGGCAAGCAGAGCTGGCCGATCACCGGCGTGTCGTACATCCTGATGCACAAGACCCAGCAAGACGCCCAGAAAGGCCGCGAAGTCGTGAAGTTCTTCGACTGGTCGTTCAAGAACGGCGCCCCGGCAGCTGCCGAGCTGGACTACGTGCCGATGCCGGCCGGCGTCGTCAAGCAAGTGCAGGACGCCTGGAAAGCCAACCTGAAGGATGGTTCGGGCAAGGCGATTCTGTAAGTCACACCGTCCGGCACATCGCCGGATGTGGGGTTGGCGGCTCGACCGCCAACCCTACACCTCTTTCCCCACCGTTCACACCGAGCATCCCATGACAACGGCCAACACGATCGTCCTGGTGATCGACGACAAGCCCGCGATTGCCGAACTGCTCAAGTTCTCGCTGCACGAGGACGAGTGGGTCTGGTATAACGTGGCGAGCCTGGCGCAAGCCTGGGACTTCATCGGGCGCGAGCGCCCCGAACTGCTGCTGCAGGAATCCATGTTGCGCCACGAAGGCGGCATGCGCCTGCTGGCGCGCCTGCGCGGCGACCGCCGCCTGCGCGAGCAGCCGGTGATCCTGCTGGCGGCCGACTGCGCCGAAGGCGAGCGCGCCCATGCCGCCGCCGCTCCCCATCCCGACTTCATCCCCCAGCCGCCGCCCGAAGGTGCCGGCGACGGCGTACGCGAAGGCATCCGCGAAACCTCGCCCGAATCGCGCCTGCTGCGCTCGGGCCGCCTGGTGCTCGATCCGCTCAGCTGCAGCGTGCGGGTCGGCAACCACAAGGTCGAGGTGCGCCACGCCGAATACCGGCTGCTGCGCTTCTTGCTGTGCCACCCGGGCCAGGTGTTCTCGCGCACCCAGTTGCTGGAGCAACTCTGGGAAGCCCACGAATCGCTCGACCAGCGCACCGTCGACGTCCACGTGCTGCGCCTGCGCAAGGCCTTGGGCCGCGCCAAGTCGCTGATCAAGACCGTGCGCGGCGCCGGCTACATGCTGTCGCCGGGTTGATCCGCCCACATTGCTTGCCAACCCGGCCCCGCGCCGGGTTTTCTTTTTGGCGCCCGGCGGTTGTTATTTACATGTCACACCGCTGACATGTTTGCTCTCTAGACTTGCGGCAACTTGTCTTTCTCTCCAGACGCAGCATGAGCAAACATCCCGGCCTCGCCCCTTACCGCAGCAAGCGCTTCCTGGTGCTGGTCTGGCCGCTGCTGGCGCTGCTGGCCTGCCTGACGGTGTGGAGCGCCACGGTGATCCGCGCCAAGACCGAGCAGGAGCGCCTGGACAGCCAGGCGCGCAAGGATGCCGCCGCCTACGCCGAAGCCTACGAGCAGTACATCACGCGCTCGGTGGCGCAGATGGACCAGATCACGATGCAGCTCAAGTTCAGCTGGGAGAATTCGCGCGGGCCGGCTCAACGCGATCTGCTCGATGAGATGCGGCGCGACGGCATGTTCACCGACAGCGCCTTCCACGTGGTGGCCGTGCTCGACCGGAGCGGCGTGGTGCGCTCCAGCACGCGTGCCGGCCTGGTCGGCACCGACCTGGCCGCCGGCAATTACTTCAGCCAGCACCGCGACAACAATTCCACCGCGCTGCGGGTCGGCGCAGCGCCCACCCAGTTCGGCGTCACGGGGGACGTGGTGCTGTTCACGCGCCGCCTCGACACGGGTGACGATGAGTTCGACGGCATCGTGCTGATGGCGGTCGACGCGCGCTACTTCACTTCCTTCGTCAGCCCGGCCACGCTGGGCGCCGGCGGCGTGGTGGCGCTGGCCGGGAGCGAAGGGCGGCTGCGCGTCGAGCAGTACAGCGACGGCAATGCCTTCGTCGACGCCGGCACGCTGCCGCGCGCGGGCAATCTGTGGGCCAGCGACAGCGGCGTACGCGTGGTCGAAGGCGCAGGCACGGGCGCCAATGCCGGCCAGGATGGCTTCCTCGACGGCCAGCCACGCGTGCTGGGCTGGCGCAAATCGGCCGTGTATCCACTGGTGGCGCTGGTCGGGCTGCCGCAATCCGAAGCGCTGGCGTCGAGCAACAGCTACTGGATCGACAGCCGCGACCGCGCCATCATCGGCACCGTGTGCCTGCTGCTGCTGGGCGCCGTGGGCGCGGCCCTGACCCACCGCGCCACGCTGCGCGAACGCGAGCAGGACGAAGTGCGGCGCGCCTACCGCACCGCCACCGAGAGCGGCAACGACGGCTTCTACATGGCAGCCGCGGTGCGCGCGCGCGACGGCGAAATCCAGGATTTCCGCATCGTCGACTGCAACGAGCGCGGCGCCTTCTTCTATGGCGTCACGCGCGATGCGCTGGTGGGATCGAGCCTGTCGCAGATCGACAGCAGCCTGTTCGGCGAAGAACTGCTGTCCACCTACCGCAAGGCGATGGAGGCGGGCTTCCATGAAGACGACCGCAAGATGCCGAGCGACAATCGCCTGAACATCAGCTGGGGCCGGCGCCGCCTGGTGCGGGTGGGTAACGGCCTGGCGGTGACGCTGCAGGACATCAGCGACAAGAAGGCGCACGAGTCCGAGCTCGAGCGCCTGGCGAATGAGGATTCGCTCACCGGCCTGGCCACCCGCCACGCCTTCCTGCACCGCATGCCGGCCATGCTGGCCCAGGCCCAGGCCGCCAGCACCGGCGCGGCGCTGCTGTTCATCGACCTCGATGAATTCAAGCACGTGAACGATTCGCACGGCCATGCCACCGGCGACCAGCTGTTGAAAGCCGCGGCGGGCAGGCTACTGTCGCTGCTGCGCCCGAGCGACGGCGTGGCGCGCTTCGGCGGCGACGAATTCGTGGTGCTGCTCAATCCCTGCGACGGCGAGCGTCAGGCCGCTTCGGTGGCGGCGCGCATCGTCGATGCCTTCGGGGTGCCGTTCCTGATCGGCGACGAACTGCATGCGGTGGGCGCCTCGATCGGCATCAGCCTGTACCCGCGCGACGGCGTCGACGCCGAGACGCTGGTGCGCCACGCCGACATCGCCATGTACGCCGGTAAGAACGACGGCAAGAGCCAGTACCGCTTCTTCGATCCGTCGCTGTCGTCGAACCTGAATTCGCGCGCACGCCTGAAGCAAAACATGCTCGAGGCGCTGGAAGGCGACCAGTTCGTGCTGCATTACCAGCCGCGCGTCGATGCGCGCAGCGGCGAACTGCTGAGCATGGAAGCGCTGGTGCGCTGGCGCCATCCGACGCTGGGCATGGTGGCGCCGGGCGAATTCATCCCGCTGGCCGAAGCGACCGGCCTAATCGTGCGCATCGGCGAGGCCGTGATCGACAAGGCCTGCGCCCAGCTGGCCGCCTGGCGCGAAGCCGGGGTGGCGCTGGTGCCGGTGTCGATCAACGTCTCGCCCAAGCAGTTCCTGCGCGGCGGCGTGCAGCGGCAACTGAGCGGCGCGCTGGCCCGCCATCGCGTGCCGGCCAGCCTGATCGAGGTCGAGATCACCGAGTCGGCGATGATGGGCGACCAGGACGACATCCTGGCCGAACTGGCGGCGCTGCGCTCGCTCGGCGTGAAGCTGCACGTCGACGATTTCGGCACCGGCTACTCGTCGCTGTCGCAGCTGCAGCGCTTGCGGATGGACGTGCTGAAGGTGGACCGCGCGTTCACCACCGAGCTGGCCAATTCGAAGGAGGGGAAGGTGTTCTTCCAGGCCATCGTGTCGATGGCGCACGCACTCGGGATGTCGGTGGTGGCCGAAGGGGTCGAGACCGAGGAGCAGCTGGCGATTCTGCGCGGGCTCGATTGCAACGAGGTGCAGGGGTACTACATCGCGCGGCCGGTGCCGGCGGATGAGATGGCCGGGATGATGCGGCGGCGGTACTTATTGAGCATGATGTCTACATGCTCATAGACTAGATAAATAGTTCTTCAGTTGCTAGTCATCGAACCTAGGACTCTCTCTAAGGTTCAAACTTCTTATCCCATCAAGTTTTATATGCAATGGTAGTGAGGTGATGCGGGGCGTGATGACTCTCCTCATATGACGTCTTGGAGATTGCTTCCATCTTTCACTGACATCCATGCTCAAAAATTCGCAATTATTCTAAAATTGATGTATGTTTGTCATTTACGATCTTTTCTCAGGAGAAGATTGCAGATCGATTTAGACAGAAAAGGTATGAAAAATGCGCTTGACACCCTCAGATCCTGATATCGAAACTCTGATCGGGCGAATCAAATCGAAGGAGATCGATTTGCAACCTGACTTCCAGCGTGGAGAGGTGTGGGGTACTCCAAAAAAGCAGCGTCTGATTGATAGTGTTCTTAGAGACTGGCATATCCCACCGATTCATGTTGTTCTCGATATGGATACGCAAGAGCAGTCAGTTTTAGATGGGCAGCAACGTCTAGTAGCAATTAGGGACTTTGAAAATGGAAACTTCACAGTCGATGGAACACTTGAGCCATACGATTCAGAAATTCATGCGCTAAATGGTCTTACCTATTCTTCACTTCCAATAAAATTTAAGCGAAAATTCGATCAATTCACAATCAGGGTGTTTCGCATTACAGATTATGAGCCTTCAGAGCCAGGAGAGTTATTCTATCGGTTAAATCAGCCATCGGCGCTTACGGCTGCTGAACAGAGAAATGCATTTTATGGAAAGGTCAGGAATCAGGTCAAAGAGCTTGTAGGTGCCATGCTTTCTCAAAACCTGAACCATACTTTCTGGGGATTTTCAAATGCCCGAATGTCATATGACGATGTTATTGCTAGGTCATGCTTGGTTCTTGATAACGGGACTTTGAAAAAAAAGATCAGTTCAAATACGCTTGCGGATCAGTATAGGACTAACCGTGAATTTTCGGTTGCAACAGTCGATTCCGTAAGAAACGCAATTGAACTATTGGGTTCTGCTGTCGAGCTAACTCATGTCAGGCCTAAGTTAAATAAGGCAACAGCGCAAAGTTGGTTAATATTTCTGAGTTCTGTCATGAAGCGGTCAGAAGGGCTCTCAGATTTCCTGTTGGCTAATTTTATACAGGAATTTGAAGGTGCGCGCCAAGACATTGAAAATGGCAGTGAAAATCGGTTCAGCTTTCCAATGCTTACCGAAGCTTTTGGGAAGAGAAGCTTGATAAGCTTAATCAGGGTGTATGACGATAGGTCCACATCAAGAGTTGCAGATACTACGTCTGTCATTTTAAGGGACTTTGTATTATGGACTACGTTCTTCGCATATGGCATGAGCAAAGGCTTTGTCTCGTCGCAAAACGATGGGCAGTGGAGAGCATTAAAAGAGATTTTTGACAATCGACCTGAAATAGAAACCGAAAAAGATGTGGAGGAAATTACCCAGAATATTCAGTGGGGAGAAGCGCTTTGAGGCATGCTAGAACGAATGATATTTGGAGGGCGCTCTTTTCAAGAAATGATTTGCCTATTCGTAAGATCAAAGTGGTTTTCGATGATGTTACAGAAATTGGCTCTCAAACAATTGAAATTCAATCTCCGATTTCATTAATATGTGGTGAAAACGGTGTGGGGAAATCCTCCCTTCTATGGGTGCTTTATCGCGCGCTTGCATCGAATGTTCCGGTTAATGGAATGCATCGTACCGCTCCACCTAAGCTGGCTAGTGGAAAGATCCAGAAAGTTGAAGTGTCGATTGCGAGTGAGAATGATGTTAAAGTTTTTTCAAATGTACTCGATGCTTATAACGCGCTAGACACGCTGAAGAGAAGTCCTGAGCCGCCCGTAATTTTTATAGATCCTACATTTCAAATTCCTGAGCTTGTTCGGGCTATTCGTTCTGATAATAATTTTTCTGATTTATTGGAAGGTGTCGAAGCAGCTGAATTTCAAGGTAATGAACTTGCCTTGATTTCGAACTTAGTTGGAAAAGGCTATCAACGCGTTAAGGTGTACGAAATAGAAAATTATGCTGGATATGAGGTCTTCCCATATTTCAGAGTTGCGGTCGGGGGTAGAGACTATGGTTCGGAAGAAATGGGACTTGGGGAATTAAGTCTCTTAAAAATGTATTGGGCGCTGTCGAGTATAAACCGTCCCTCCATTGTTCTTATAGAAGAGCCAGAGACATTTATTGCACCTCGTTCTCAGCGTGCTTTAGTCGATTTAATTGCAAAATTCTGCAATGAAAAAAAGCTACTCAGCGTGATCTCAACTCATTCAGGAATTATTGCAGAAAGAGTTCCAAATTCTCATCTTTCATTAATTACAAAAGGCACGCCCAACGTTATTATCTCATCAAATCCTGCAGCAAATTTGCTTGTTGAGCGGCTCGGTCTATTTACTCATAAAAATGCTGTACTACTAGTGGAAGATGTCGGCGCTAAAGCTTTGTTGCAGTCTCTATTGGAAGAAAATAATTCCCGTCTGGCATCTGGCTGTGAAATTGCTATTGCAGGTTCTGAATCGCACATTACTTTTGCGTTGAAATCAATGCCAAAAGACAACCCAGTTCGATTTCGTCTGGTTGGGGTATATGACGGAGACGCAAAAAATATTAAGGCTGTAACGGATGCAGATGTTATCTGGCCAAAATTATTCCTGCCAGGAGATGAATGTCCTGAAATACTAATTTATCGTCATGTAAATGATCTCGGGTACGAAGCTGTTGCACAAGAATTAGGAAAGGCAGTTGTAGATGTTGCGACTGCGTTTGGCGGTGCTGATGGAAAAAATCATCACGATTGGTTAAATGAAGTATGCGCATCGTTAAAGATTTCCATAACTGAATTCTTCCAGCGTTTGGCAGCGTCATGGGGAGAACGTAACAAAGAAGAGGCGCAGAAGCTGATCACGCAAATAAAAGCTGCTATTGTTTGAACGATAATAATTTTGAGGGCTAATTTATGGATATTCTTGAAGGACAAAGCTCGTTAGTGCAATGTCCCTTATCTTTAAATTAGTTAGTAAAGGTCTCGAGCATTATGTCGCTCGTGTACCTGATCCTGCTCAGGCCCGAACGAGCGATTCACCTTGCGCCCGCGAATCACCGCCGGGCGCGCCGCGATCTCGTCGGCCCAGCGCTTGACGTGCTGGTACTCGTGCACCGACAGAAACTCGGCCGCGTCGTACAGCTGCCCCAGCACCAGGCCGCCATACCATGGCCAGATCGCCATGTCGGCGATGGTGTATTCGTCGCCGGCCACGTAGCGGTGTTCGGCCAGCTGGCGGTCGAGCACGTCGAGCTGGCGCTTGGTTTCCATCGCGTAGCGGTCGATCGGGTACTGGAATTTTTCCGGCGCATAGGCATAGAAGTGGCCGAAGCCGCCGCCCACGAAGGGCGCCGAGCCCATCTGCCAGAACAGCCAGTTGAGGGTCTCGGCGCGCGCCGCGCCATCCTTCGGCAGGAAGGCGCCGAACTTTTCCGCCAGGTGCATCAGGATCGAGCCCGATTCGAACACGCGCACCGGCTTATCTCCGCTGCGGTCGAGCAGGGCCGGGATCTTCGAGTTCGGATTCACCTCGACGAAGCCGCTCGAGAACTGGGTGCCTTCGTTGATGCGGATCAGCCAGGCGTCGTACTCGGCGCCGCTGTGGCCGGCCGCCAGCAGTTCTTCCAGCATGATCGTCACTTTCACGCCGTTCGGCGTGGCCAGCGAATACAGCTGGAACGGGTGCTGGCCGACCGGCAGTTCTTTTTCGTGGGTCGGGCCCGCCACCGGGCGGTTGATGCTGGCGAAGGTGCCGCCCGAGGATGCGGGGGGCGTCCAGACTTGCGGGGGGACGTACGTCGATTGCTCAGCCATGAGATCTCCTTGGGTTTGCCTGTTCGGTAAGATAGTCAGCAAGGCATTTTAGCCAAACCGGGCGAGACGCGTCGGCGGCGGCACCGTTTTCGCCGGCGCGGTCAGCCGCGCGGCATGGGCCGCTTTCGCTGCCTACAATGGGGCGTCACGATTGATGGGAGATGCGATGCCGATACCGATCGACGACGCCATGCTGGACGATGCGCGCCGCATGAACGCCCGGCTGGCGCGCCTGCCGCGCTTCGGCATGCGTTCGCGCCTGATGCCGCTGCTGATCCAGGGCTTGCTGCGCCTGGGACAGCTCGGCGCCGACGGCAAACTGCGCCGACGCGGCTTGTCGGTCGAGCGGCGCGTCGTCAGCAAGGGCGGCATGACGGTGCCGCTGCGCATCCTGCGTCCGCCCGGACCCGGACCTGCGGCCGGCGTGATCCTCGACATCCACGGCGGTGGCTGGGTGATCGGCAATGCGCGCATGAACGATGTGCTCAATGCCGGCTATGCCGAGGCGTGCAATGCGATCGTGGTGTCGGTCGACTACCGGCTGGCCACGCGCGCGCCACTGCCGGCGCTGATCGACGATTGCCTGGCGGCCGCGCACTGGCTGCTGCGCGATGGCTTGCCGGAATGCGCGGGGCTGCCGATCGTGATGATCGGCGAGTCGGCCGGCGGCCATCTTGCCGCTGCGACCTTGCAGCGCTTGCAGGGAAGGCCCGAGCTGCTGCAGCGCATTGCCGGCGCCTTGCTCTACTACGGCGTGTATGACCTGGCCGGCACGCCCGGCGTGCACGCGGCCGGACCGGACACGCTGGTGCTGGACGGGCCGCGCATGGCGTCCGGCCTGCGCATGCTTACGCCCGGCCTGGACGATGCGGCGCGACGCGCACCCGAACTGTCGCCGCTGTACGGCGAACTGGCCGGGATGCCGCCGGCGTTGCTGATTGTTGGGCAGGCCGATCCACTGCTGGACGATACCGTGGAGCTGGCCCGGCGCTGGCGTGAAGTGGCCGACGTCGCGCTCGATGTGCTGCCGGAAGCGCCGCATGGCTTCATCCATTTTCCGACCGCGATGGCGCGGGCGACGTGCGCGTATGCGCAGGCATGGATCCGCGCCCGCTTCGCCGCGGCGGGCAGTGAAGCATCGCCCGGACTAACAAAAACGTCGAAAAATCTAGCACTATCTGCATCCCGCTAGCATTTCCTGCCACGGCGCTGGCCACGCGCGCTCGTTTTGCCTATCCTGTCTTGCTGAGCCGTCACGTCCGAACCGGACGGCCAATCCAACAAAATCAACAGCCCGACAGGGCAATCGAGACATGACCAACCAATCCCGCCGAGACGCTTTCAAGACCCTGCTGGCCGGCGCCAGCCTGCCGCTGGCCCCGGTCGCCGCCGCCCAATCCGCCACGCCAGCAGCGACCTGTTCGCCCGCCGCGCCAACCCGTTGGAAGCGCGGCATCGAAGGCCAGCGCCGAGCCGACCAGGGCGACGGCACCTTCATCAACCCGATCATCGCCGGCGACCATCCCGACCCGACCATCCTCCGGGACGGCAAGGATTACTACCTGACCTATTCCTCGTTCTATTCCTATCCGGGACTGGTGATCTGGCATTCGACCGACCTGGTCAACTGGCGTCCGGTCGGTCCGGCGCTGCACAAGCCGCTGGGCACGATCTGGGCGGTCGACCTGTGCAAGCATAACGGCCGCTACTTCATCTATATCCCGGCCGCGCCCGACGGCAAGCCGTGGTCGATCTACGTGATCTGGGCCGACAAGATCGAAGGACCGTGGAGCGATCCGATCGACCTCGGGATCGCCGACTGCATCGACCCCGGCCACATCGCCGGCGAGGACGGCAAACGCTACCTGTTCGTCAACGGCATCCGCAAGATCAGGCTCCGGGACGATGGCCTGGCCACCGACGGCCAGCTGGAAAAGGCGTATCAACCGTGGCGCTATCCGGATGACTGGGTCACCGAGAACTTCGCACCCGAAGGTCCCAAGCTGCTGCGCCGCGGCAAATATTTTTATCTGGTGACGGCGGTCGGCGGCACTGCCGGGCCGGTGACCGGTCACATGGTGATCGCCGCGCGCTCGACCTCGGTGCACGGGCCGTGGGAACATCATCCGGGCAATCCGCTGGTGCGCTCGATGTCCGCTAGCGAGCCGTGGTGGTCGCGCGGGCATGCAACCCTGGTCGAAGGGCCGGCAGGCGACTGGTGGATGGTCTATCACGGCTACGAAAACGGCTACCGCACGCTGGGGCGGCAGACCTTGCTGGAGCCGATGGAGTGGACCAGCGACGGCTGGTTCCGCACGCTGGGCGGCGATCTGTCGAAACCGATGCCCAAGCCCAAGGGCGGTAAAGCCGGGCCGGCCGGATTCGCCCTGTCGGACGACTTCAGCCGCAACCGCTTCGGCGTGCAGTGGGCGTTCCACGATCCGGCGCCGGACGAAAGCGCGCGCGCCCAGTACACCGGCAAGGCGCTGCGCATCGCCGGGCGCGGCGCGTCTCCAAGCGACAGCCGGCCGCTGACCTGCGGGGTGGGCGACCATTCGTACGAAGTCGAGGTGACGCTGGAGCTGAGCGGGCGGGGCGAGGGCGGGCTGCTGCTGTTCTACAGCCAGAAGGCATTCGTCGGCCTGGGCTTCGCGGCCGAGCACGTCAAAACCTTCCAGTATGCCGAAGAGCAGGGCTGGGCACGGGTGCCGCGCAAGACCTCACGGGTGCGGGTGCGCATGACCAATGACGAACATGTGGTGACGTTCAGGTATTCGCACGACGAGGGCAAGACCTGGACCCTGCACGGCACGCGGATGGAAGTCTCGGGCATCCATCACAATGTGTTCGGCGGGTTTTTGAGCCTGAAGGTGGGCCTGTACAGCGCAGGGAATGGGGCGGTGACGTTCAGCGACTTCCGTTATCGGGCGCTGCAAGGCTGAGGAGCCGCAAAAAAGCGCATCCCCGCTCGTGGCGGGGATGCGGTTTGACTCTGCGTCGCGCAAGCCGGCTTACATGTAGGCCGCCAGCGCGCCTTTCATTTTCTTGAGCGCTGCCGATTCGATCTGGCGAATCCGCTCCGCCGACACGCCGAACTCTTCCGCGAGCGTATGCAGCGTCGCCCCCGAGCCGTCGTCGTTGGCCAGCCAGCGCGCCTCGATGATGCGGCGCGAGCGCGGATCGAGTTTGCCCAGCGCCGTTTCCAGGCCTTCCGATTGCAGGCGCGTCACCTGCTCGGCTTCCAGCACCCGGGTCGGCTCTTCGCGGTCCGACGACAGGTAGGCGATCGGCGAGAACTTGTCGTCTTCGTCGTCGGTCGGCGCTTCGAGTGCGATGTCGCGGCCCGACAGGCGGGTTTCCATCTCGATCACTTCTTCGCGCTTGACGCCCAGCAGCTTGGCCAGATCGTCGACCTGACCCGGCGACATCGCATCCAGGCCCTGCTTGTTGCTGCGCAGGTTGAAGAACAGCTTGCGCTGCGCCTTGGTCGTGGCGACCTTGACCAGGCGCCAGTTCTTCAGGATGTATTCATGCATCTCGGCCTTGATCCAGTGCATGGCGTACGACACCAGGCGCACGCCCTGGTTCGGGTCGAAACGCTTGACTGCCTTCATCAGGCCGATATTGCCTTCCTGGATCAGGTCGGCGTGCGGCAGGCCGTAGCCCAGATAGCCGCGTGCGATCGACACCACCAGGCGCAGGTGCGACAGCACCAGCTTTTGTGCGGCGTCCAGATCGTTGTTGTCCTGCAGCCGCTTCGCAAGCGAGACTTCTTCCTCGTGCGTCAGCATCGGCAGACGGTTGACGGCGGAGATATACGCGTCGATGTTGCCGAGATTGCCGGTGAAACCAAGTCCCAGAGCACGACTGCCGGCCGGAACCAATGCGGATTGTGCGGACATATTCATTTCCCTTTTAGTAATCTTGCTGCATCCTCAATGTGCCACCCAAGCTTGCCTAAAGGCACTGTTGTTACGCTTGGTTACGCGAAATCACAGTGCGTGACATGGATGCCTGACTTGAATTTTCATTTGGATCGAACCATATATTAGCACTCTCCAGGGGTGAGTGCCAGAAGCCGCCGGGTTGCTTAAGGCTGTCCAAAGTATTGCCTTAAGGAATCAAATTGCCGTCGATTTCACTGTAGAGTAGAGATTGCGCCTTCAGTTGATTTAACTCAAAAGTGAGCTTGAAAACACTGGAAGCGCGTTGAGATACAGGTTACGGCGATAGATTCCGTGACTCTGTTGAATGGCGCACGTAGGCAGACCGCGCGCTGTAGGAGTTTTGCGCACGCGTGCGTAGGGAGGAGCGGCAGTGCCGTAGGATTCGCCGCGGACGACAGGGCGTCAGCGGGATGAGATAAAAGGGAGGCAGCCACACACCATGGCCGCCTCGCCCTGCCAAGGATGTAAGGCCGCTTATCGGGATTTCAACACTTGGTCGTGCAATTTCTTCACAACCATACTGTAGGAGCGACGCCGCCAGCCGGGGCCGGCGCCGCGCATGGTTGTTTCTGCGTATTCAGCGCACCCGCGCCAGATGGCGCCGTACCGACAGCAGCGCGCCCGTCAAGCCCAGGCCGGCGCTGATCGCCAGCAAGCCCGCGACTTCCAGCGCGCCCAGCGGCAGCAGCTGGAAGTTCGAACCGTACAGTTGCGCGAACTCGGCGATCGCCTTGTTCAGCGGATTCAGGGCCAGCGCCACTACCCCCAGCGCCACTGCGCCGGAACCGAGGCCGAGCAGGGCGCCGGTGTAGTAGAACGGGCGGTGGATGAAGTTGTCGGTGGCGCCCAGCAGCTTGGCGACCGCGATTTCTTCCTTCTGCGTCAGCACCTGCAGGCGGATGGTGTTGAACACCACCGCGATCACCACGATGCCCAGCGTCACCGCCAGCAGCAACAGCGACAGGCGCAGGATGGCGAGCAGGGCGGCCAGGCGCTTGACCCAGTTCGAGTCGACCTGCACCGTGTCCACGCCGGGCAGCGCGCGCAATTGCTCGGTGATGGCGTCGACCTCGGCGGCGGCGCCGGCGCTGGCGAAGCCGTCCAGCTTCATCACATAGCTGTCGGGCAGCGGGTTGTCGCCCAGGGTCTCGAGCACCTCGCCCAGGCCGCTGCGCTCCTTGAGCGAAGCGAGCGCCTGCTCACGTGGCACGAAAGCGACTTCGGCGTGCTTGCCGGTCAGGATATTGCGCACCTGCGGCGCCAGCGCCTCGGCGTCGGCGCGGCTGGCGTCTTCGCGCATGAACAGGCTGATCTCGGGATCGACGGACAATTGTTCCGACAGCGGCTTGACGTTGTCGAGCAGGGTAATGCCGGCGAACGGCAGCGTGAGCGCGAGCGCCACCACCAACACGTTGAACAGGAAGCTGCCAGGCGACTTGCGCACCGTGCCGAGGGCGGACTTGAAAGCGAAATGGTGCTGGCGCAGCCACGGGCTCATGCTGCACCTCCGCTCGATGGAACGACAAGTTGACCGTGCTCGAGGCGAATGACGCGCGCGGCGCCGTCCAGCACCTGCTCGTCGTGGGTCGAGATCACGCAGGTCACGCCGGCGGCGTTAAACGCCCGCAATGCGTCCAGCACCCGGTCGGCCGCGGCGCGGTCGAGGTTGGCGGTCGGTTCGTCGGCCAGGATGATCTGCGGCCGGTTGACGATGGCGCGCGCCACCGCCACCCGCTGCTGTTCGCCGCCGGACAGTTCCAGCGGCATCGCCTTGGCGCGGTCGAGCAGGCCGACGCGGTCGAGCGCGGCGCGGGCGCGGTCGGCGGCATCGGCCGAACGGGCGCCGGTCACCAAGAGCGGCAGCATGGTGTTGGCCAGGATATTACGGTCATTCAGCAGGCGCTGTTGCTGGAAGATGATGCCCATATTGCGGCGCAGGAAGGGAATGCCGGCACGCGCGATGCGGCCGACGTCCTGGCCGTTGACGATCACCTTGCCGGCGGTGGGGCGCTCTACCGCCGCCACCATCTTCATCAGGGTCGACTTGCCGGCGCCCGAGGGCCCGGCCAGGTAGACCAGCTCGCCCTTGGCGATGTCGAGCGAGACGTCGTGCAGCGCATACGCGCCCCGGGTGTCGCCGTGCGTATATTGTTTGGATACCGACTGGAAGGCGATCATGGGCATTATCCGAGCAGCGCTTCGACGAATTCTTCGGCGCTGAACGGCTGCAGGTCTTCCAGCTTCTCGCCGACACCGATGAAGTACACGGGAATCGGGCGGGTGCGCGCGATCGCGGCCAGCACGCCGCCCTTGGCGGTGCCGTCCAGCTTGGTGACCACGAGGCCGGTCAGGCCCAGCGCATCGTCGAAAGCCTTGACCTGCGCCAGCGCGTTCTGGCCGGTGTTGCCGTCAATGACCAGCAAGACTTCGTGCGGCGCCTCAAGCATGCCCTTGCCGATCACGCGCTTGATCTTCTTGAGTTCTTCCATCAGATGCAGCTGGGTCGGCAGGCGGCCGGCGGTGTCGATCATGACGACATCCGTACCACGCGCTTTGCCCGACTGTACGGCGTCAAAAGCGACCGCGGCCGGGTCGCCCGAGGCTTGCGAGATCACGGTGACGTTGTTGCGCTGGCCCCAGACCATCAGTTGCTCGCGCGCGGCGGCGCGGAAGGTGTCGCCCGCGGCCAGCAGTACCGACTGGTCGAAGCTCTGCATGTGCTTGGCGAGTTTGCCGATGGTGGTGGTCTTGCCGGCGCCATTGACGCCCGCGATCATCATCACCAGCGGTTCGTGGCGGCCCAGTTCGAGCGGCTTTTGCAGCGGTAGCAAGAGTTCGATCATCAGGCCCTTGAGCGCGCTCTTGACGGCGGCGGCGTCGAGCAGCTTGTCTTCCTTGACCTTGCGCCGCAGTGCGTCCAGCAGGTGCTGTGTGGCGTCCATGCCGGCGTCCGACATCAGGAGCGCCGCTTCGAGTTCCTCGTACAGGTCTTCGTCGATGCGCGCGCCGACGAACAGCAGCGACAGGTTGTTCGAGGTCTTCGACAGGCCGGCCTTCAGGCGCGCCATCCACGAGGTTTTTTTCTCGGCCTCGGTGGTGGGGCGTTCGGCGGTCTCGGGGAACAGGTCGCCGCCTTCGTGCAGGATGCTGGGCGGATTGGAGGCGACCGGGGCCGGCGCAGCGACAGGGGTTGGCGCAGGCTTGGTGACAGCAATGGTAACGGGAGCAGCAGCGGGCGCAGGAGGCGCGACCGGCACGACTGGTTCCGGCGCCGGCGTTTCCGGCGCTTTTTTTCTTTTGAAGAAGCTAAACATAGTCTGGTGGCGGGACTGCGAGGGGACGCCGGCGGGGCCGGCGATGAAAAAACTAGCGAATATTTTACCAGAGCAGCAATACGTTCTCTCTTCGCACGAGAACGAAGGCGCGCCACGGCGTCAGCGTGGCATCGACGCAGCAACCCGGCGCCAGGCGCTGGAAAAGCGCGGCCAACCGCGTTAGATTACTGCACAGAGAGAGCCCGCTCCCACTCCTTATTGGAGCCGATCGTGAACTTTGCGAACTTCTTCAAGCGCCTGGTGCAGGGCGACCATGCCGCCGGCAAGCGCGGCGCACGCCTGCGCACGGTCGTGGTGTGGCTGTTCATCGCCCTGGTGGCGTTGTTCCTGACCCAGCCGACCGGCGGGCCGGCCAGCGTCTTGAGCGCGCCGATCCCGCTGCAGGTCGAACTGGAACCGGAGCCTGCGCCACCGCCTTGATTCAGCCGGCCCTGGCGGCCTGCGCCTGCTGGCGAATCGTCTCCAGCGTCGCGTTCGGCGTGATCAGGTTGCCGTCGTAGCGCAGCTCGATCACGGCCGGCAGCTGTTGCTGTTCGGCGTGCTCCAGCGCGCGGCGCAGGGCCGGGGCGAAGTCGTCGGTCTTGTCGACCACTTCGCCGTGCCCGCCATAGGCGCGCGCCAGCGCCGCGAAATCCGGATTGTGCAGTCCGGTGCCCGACACGCGGCCTGGATACTCGCGCTCCTGGTGCATGCGGATGGTGCCGAACATATTGTTGTTGAACACCAGGATCACCACGCCGGCGCGGTACTGGACGGCGGTTGCCAGCTCCTGGCCGGTCATCATGAATTCGCCGTCGCCGGCGAAGGTGATCACGGTGCGCTTGGGATCCACGATCTTGGCCGCCACCCCGGCCGGCACCGCGTAGCCCATGGCGCCGCTGGTCGGCGCCAGCTGGGTGCGCATGCCGCCGTAGCGGTAGAAGCGGTGCGCCCACGAGGCGTAGTTGCCGGCGCCGTTGGTGATGATGGCGTCGTGCGGCAGCGCGGCCATCAGATCCTGCACTACCTGGTACAGGTCGAGCGGGGCGGCGCCATCCTTGAACACCGGTGGACGCTCCTGCCAGGCGGCCAGCTCGGCGCGCGCCTGCTGCACGCTGCCTTGCCAGGCCGTGGCGTCGACCGGTTCCATGTCCGCCAGCATGGCGCAGGCCTGCGCCATGCCGCTGGCGATCATCAGCTCGGCCTGGTAGACGCTGCCCAGTTCCTCTGGGTCAGGATGGATGTGCACCAGGCGCTGGCGCGGCACCGGTGAGGCCAGCAGCGAATAGCCGCCGGTGGTCATTTCGCCCAGGCGCGGGCCGATCGCGATCACCAGGTCGGCGTCCCTGACGCGCGCCGCCAGCTTCGGGTTGATGCCGATGCCGACGTCGCCGACGTAGTGCGGGTGGTCGTTGTCGAGCAGGTCCTGGAAGCGGAAGGTGCAGCCGACCGGTAACCCGTTGGCTTCGGCGAAGCGCTGCAGGTCGGCGCAGGCCTGCGCGTTCCAGGTGCCGCCGCCGAGCAGCACCAGCGGCCGCCCGCTCTCGGCCAGCATGGTGCGCAACTGCCCGATCTGGGCGGCGCTGGGGGCGCCGTGGTTCGGCTGGTAAGCGCGCGTGTCGGCCACTTCGGCTTTTGCCACCAGCATGTCTTCAGGCAGCGCCAGCACCACCGGGCCGGGGCGGCCGCTGGTGGCGACCTGGAACGCGCGCGCCAGGTATTCCGGGATGCGGTCGGCGCGGTCGATCTGCGCCACCCACTTGGCCATCTGGCCGTACATGCGGCGGTAGTCGATTTCCTGGAACGCTTCGCGGTCGACGAAGTCGTTGCCGACCTGGCCGATGAACAGGATCATCGGCGTCGAATCCTGGTAGGCGGTGTGCACGCCGATCGAGGCGTTGGTGGCGCCGGGTCCGCGGGTGACGAAGCAGATGCCTGGTTTACCGGTGAGTTTGCCGTAGGCCTCGGCCATGAACGCCGCGCCTCCCTCCTGGCGGTTGATCACGAAGCGGATCTGCGAATCGTGCAGCGCGTCAAGCACGTCCAGGTAGCTTTCGCCGGGCACGCCGAAGGCGGTGTCGACGCCGTGCACGTGCAGCGCGTCGACCAGGATCTGGCCGCCGGTGCGGGAAGGGTGGGTCATGGTGAAGTCGTCCTTATCGAAGAGGCATTCCGGGCATTCTAGGTGAGGGCCGCGGGAGTGGCTTTTGAAATGGCGACATCAAATTTCAGAAATTCCAGTGAGCAGGACGCAGTAATGATTCTTGTTAATATCTTTTGTTTCTAGTAATCATTAATACGTGCATTGTGATGGCAATGAACATCAACATGCCTTATTTGCCGGTCCAGTGATATCCTTATAAGGGATTTTTTGATCCAAACGATCATTCATTGTTTTATCTGTTGTAGAAATGATTCCTTGATTCGGAGAATGGACCGGATAAATAAAAAAAAGCCAATGCACACCGTATATAGGGTGTCGCATTGGCTGACGATCGAATGAAATAGCTTAATGCAGCGACGCTCCGGCTTTTGTCGCATTGCGACGGCGACGGCCATAACCGATCAGTCCGAGGCCGCCGGCAAGCAGCAATGCAGTTGCCGGTTCCGGCACTGGCGATGGACCGGTGTCGTCGAGGGTTTCGTAATTGAAGCTGATGGTGCCGAAGTTCCATTGGCCGTCCGGGCCGGCAAAGTCGTCCCAGTCTTCGAAGAATTCCAGGCGCAGGATGCCATCGGCGCCTACCACGAAGTCCAGGCCTTCGGCAACGAGGTCGAGCGTGCCCGAGTAGCTGGCCGTCCCGGAGAATGTGTCCTCGAAGGCCGGGGTCCAGATCACGCCATCCGACGCGGCTGAATCGGTAAACAGCACGCCGATTTCCGAGAGCCAGCTCGGAGAGAACGCAGTGATATTGAATGAATAATTGACGCTGGTGATGGTCGAATTGGCGCCGACATTGTAATTCAGGACGGTATTGTCAGGGTCTTCCAGGAAAAAGCCGTGGCTTTGAATGCCGGTAACATCTACCGTCAACGTCATTGGCGCGGCAAATACCGAGGTGCAGGCAAAGAAAGACAGGCCGGCCAGCATTTTGGTCATGGACTTCAGCGACATGTAAAACCTCCCTAGTTAGTGTGAGCCAATTGTGTATGCAACAACTGTGCCTGCCAATTTATTCGAATTTAAATCGTTGATTCCAATTGAAATAATATCTATGCATAGCATTGGAATTATGGGGGTGTAAGTTTTCCCGACATGACTTTTAATAATGTTCGCCCCTGCATTGCCATCGAATGCGCCGGTATTCCAGCGCCCGACCACCCCGCCGACCCCGAATGCGGTTACAATGCTGCCCGTGAAGCAGGCCAGGCAGCCGCTGGCCCACGCCGCAAGGTCGTGGGCGGGAGGAAGGTCCGGACTCCACAGAGCGGGGTGACGGTTAACGGCCGTCCGCTGAAAGCTCCTGGTGTAAACCTGGGGTATAAGGCGAGGAATAGGGCCACAGAGACGAGCGTATTCAGTTACGGTGAAACGCGGTAACCTCCACTCGGAGCAATTCCAAATAGGCACGCGTTGATGTTGCTCGCGGAGCGTGCGGGTAGGAAGCTTGAGCGCTGGAGTAATCCAGCGCCTAGAGGAATGGCTGTCCAGGCGTTGCCGCAAGGCGACGCTACACAGAATCCGGCCTATCGGCCTGCTTTACATTGAATTTCAGTCGGCTCGCTCGGGGCGACGTTCGCACTGGCGAGCCCGCCAGACGGAGCCCCCGATGCGCAGTGCCCAGAGCTATATCCTTGCCCTCGACGGGGGCACCACCAGTTCGCGCGCGATCCTGTTCGACCATGCCGGCTTGCCCGTGGCCAGCTGTCAGCGCGAATTTCCCCAGCATTTCCCCCAGCCCGGCTGGGTCGAGCACGATCCAATCGACATCTGGCACAGCCAGCTGGCCTGCGCGCGCGAAGTCATCGCGCAAAGCGGCATCCATCCCGCGCAGATCGCCGCCATCGGCATCGCCAACCAGCGCGAAACGGCCATCCTGTGGGACCGCGCCACCGGCGAACCGGTCGCCAACGCCATCGTCTGGCAAGACCGGCGCACCGCCGGCGCCTGCGACCGCCTGCGCGAAGCGGGCCGGGCGCCGTTGATCGCCGCGCGCACCGGGCTCGAACTGGACGCCTATTTCTCGGCCACCAAGCTGCAATGGCTGCTCGAGCACGTCCCCGGCGCGCGCGAAAAAGCCGGGCGCGGCGAGCTGGCCTTCGGCACCGTCGACAGCTGGCTGGTGTGGCGCCTGTGTGGGCGCCACGTCACCGACACCGGCAATGCCGCGCGCACCATGCTGTTCAACATCCACACGCTGGAATGGGACGACGAGCTGCTGACCCTGTTCGAGATCCCGCGCGCGCTGCTGCCCGAGGTGGTGCCGAGCGCCGGCGTGGTCGGCGTAGCCAGCGAGGAATGGTTCGGCCATCCGATTCCGATCGCCGGCATCGCCGGCGACCAGCAGGCCGCCACCTTCGGCCAGGCCTGCCACCGCAAGGGCCTGGTCAAGAATACCTACGGCACCGGTTGCTTCATGCTGATGCATGCGGGCGACGCGCCGCCGCTCTCGCATTCGCGCCTGCTCAGTACCGTGGGCTGGACGGTCGGCGGCGCCACCGATTACTTATTGGAAGGCAGCGTGTTCATGGGCGGCGCCACCGTGCAATGGCTGCGCGACGGACTCGGCATCATCCGCGAGTCGAGCGATGTGGAAGCGCTCGCTACGAGCGTGCCCGACAGCGGCAGGGTGATGCTGGTGCCGGCCTTTACCGGCCTCGGCGCGCCGCACTGGGATCCGTACGCGCGCGGCACCATCCTCGGCATGACGCGCGGCACCACGGCGGCCCATATCGCGCGCGCCGCGGTGGAGGCGATCGCTTACCAGAGCGCCGAACTGCTGGCGGCGATGCAGAACGACGCCGCCTGCCAGGTGACCGAGATGCGCGCCGATGGCGGCGCCGCGCGCAACGATCTCTTGATGCAGTTCCAGGCCGACCTGCTCGGCATTCCCGTGGTGCGCCCGCGCGTGACCGAAACCACGGCGCTGGGCGCGGCCTACCTGGCCGGCCTGGCCTGCGGCTTCTGGGCGTCGCTGGAAGAGATCGAGCGCCAGTGGCAGGTCGAGCGCCGCTTCGAGCCGACAATGGCGCCGGATCGGCGCGAAGAACTACGCGCACGCTGGGCGAGGGCGGTGGATCACGCGCGCTCGTGGGCGGTACCGGAGCAAGTTGCATGCCCCACAGCAAGTGTTGCGTAAAACCAGCAAAATCAACACAATCGAAAAAAGTGATGAAATTGATTTGATTCCGTACGGAAACGAGGTATCATATTTTCCGAGTTCAGCAATTCGGCAATCACGGTGACTGCCACTGACCACGGAGAATCAACATGTCGACTTCGAAGCGTATCCGCGTCCTGGCAGCCGTCCTGGCAGCCGCCCTGCCATTCACCACCGGCGTTGCCCAGGCCGGCTCCCGCAACGCGACCTTCGACGTGACGATGCGCGTGATCGCCGACTGCACCATCGGCGCCACCGGCATCGACTTCGGCACCACCGGCGTGATGAGCGGCGCGATCAACGGCACCTCGAACATCAATGTGACATGCACCAACACCACGCCTTACAATGTGGGCCTGGATCAGGGTACCGGCACCGGTTCGAGCGGCACTACCCGTTACCTGGCGGGCGCCAGCGGCAACGCTGACACCGTGGAACTGAAACTGTTCCGCCAGTCGGGCAGCGGCCTGTGGGGCAACACCCAGGGTACCGATACCCTGGGCGGCACTGGAAACGGCACCCAGCAAGTGCTGACCGTGTACGGCGAGATCCCGAAGCAGAAGGCCGTGACCCCGGACACCTATAAGTCGACGATTACTGCAACCATTTATTTCTGACGGAGTGCATGCATGCGCACTGTGCGTAGCGTAGCGCTGGCGGCGGCCCTGGCCCTCGGCGCCATGGCAGGGATGGCGAATGGCGCCAACCTGCAGATCTCGCCCGTATCGATCAGTTTCCAGCCGGGCCAGAATGCGGCCGGCATCCAGCTGCAGAACAATGGCGACACGCCGATCTACGGCCAGGTGCGCGTGTATGCCTGGGACCAGAAGGATGGCGCCGACGTCCTCACCCCGACCACCGCCCTGGTGGCCAGCCCGCCCGTCATCGAAATTGCCGCCAACAGCGCCCAGACCATCCGCCTGGTGCGCCGTGCCGGCGCCGCCGCTGCCGGCAACAGTGGCGGCGAACAGACTTACCGCATCCTGATCGACGAACTGCCGCGCGGCGACAGCCAGCAGGGCAACGTCGCGATCCGCCTCCAGTATTCCGTGCCCGCCTTCGTGCTGCCGGCCGACACCCAGGCCGCGCCCGCGCTGGCCTGGAGCGTGTTCCAGCGCGCCGGCGCCTGGCACCTGCGCGCCAACAACAGCGGCGCCCTGCATGCCCAGATCGGCGCCACCAGCGTGCGCCTCGGCACCCAGACCATCGAACTGAGCAAGGGCCTGCTGGGCTATGCGCTGCCGGGCCGTACGCGCGAATGGCAACTCCCGGCCGAGGTCGTCAAAGGCATGCCGGCGCCGCTGGCGATCCAGGCCATGGTCAACGCACGTCCGCAAAGCGCCAGCGCGGCCGTCGCACCGGACTGATGCCGCCGCAATGCTGACCCGCCGCGCACGCTGGCGGGCGCTGCCCCCGGTCTGCCTGCTGGCCGCCAGCCTGACGCCGATCGCGGCCGCCGCTGCCAGCGTGGCCGTGGCCGCCGGGGTGGGGCAGCAGGCCGCGCCTGCCGCTGCTCCCGCCGCTGTGCCTGCTACCGCGCCTGCGGGCGCACTTGCCGCCGCCAGCGCCGCGCAGCCGGTCGAACTGTTCCTCGACGCCAGCATCGACGGCGAGCGCACCGGCCTGCTGGTCTCCGTATTCCAGAGCGGCGCCACATTGCGCATGACGGTTGAAACGCTACGCGAACTGGGCCTGGACCCGGCGCGCTTCGGCGTTGCCGGCCGCACCGACTTCGCCCTCGACGAAGTACCCGGCTTGCGCTACCGCTACGACGCCGCGGCCCAGACCCTCGACCTGAGTCCGGACGCCAGCCTGCGCGCGCCCAGCCTGCTCAGTGCGCGCAACGTGCGCAGCACCGGCCAGGCCCAGGCCAGTCGCGGCCTGCTGCTCAACTACAACCTGTTCGCGCAATCGGTCGGCGGCGCCGTCGCCGGCAGCGCCGAGCTGCGCTATTTCGACCGCCACGGCACCCTGACCAGCACCGGCAGCGCGATCTTGCGCGGCGAGCGGCGCGGCTATACCCGCTACGACACCAGCTGGGTGCGCCCGTTCCAGGACCGCCTCAGCACCCTGCAGCTGGGCGACACCGTGACGCCGGCCCTGGGCTGGACCCGCGCGCTGCGCCTGGGCGGCGTCGAATGGCGCCGCAACTTCGAGCTGCGGCCCGACCTGGTGACCTATCCGGTGGCCTCGCTGGCCGGCTCGGCGGTGGTGCCCAGCAGCGTCGACCTGTACGTCAACAACGTGCGCCAGTTCTCGACCGAGGTGCCGACCGGCCCGTTCGTGATCGACCAGGTGGCCGGCCTGAACGGCGCCGGCCAGGCCACCCTGGTCACGCGCGACGCGCTCGGGCGCCAAGTCGCCACCACGCTGCCGCTGTACGTCGACACCCGCCTGCTGGCGCGTGGCCTGAACGATTACGCGGTGTCGTTCGGCGCGCTGCGGCGCGACTACGGCCAGCACTCGTTCAGCTACGGCAGCCCGGCCGCGATCGCCTCGTGGCGTCACGGCTGGCGCGACACGGCGACGCTCGAAGGCCATGCCGAAGCAGGCCCCGGCCTGGGCCTGCTGGGCGCCGGCGTGCTGGCGCGGGTGCCCGGCGCCGGCGTGGCCAGCGCCGCGCTCGCGGCCAGCGGCGGGCGCCAGCGCGGCTTCCAGGCCAGCCTCGGCTACCAGTACGTGTCGCCGCGCTTCGCCTTCGACCTGCAGTCGGTGCGCGCCAGCGCCGGCTACGGCGACCTCGGCGCCCTGGAGGGCACGCCGGTGCCGCGCGCACTCGACCGCGCCAGCCTGAGCACCTCGTTCGCGGGCGGCCACAGCCTGAGCGCGAACTTCATCCAGATGCGCATCCCGCAAACCTCGGCCGCGGCGCCGATACTGACCACCGATCCGCTCGGCGTGATCGGCACGCTCGAGCCGGCCCCGGCCGTCTCGCGCACCGTGTCGCTGGCCTATTCGCGCAGCGTCGGCACGCGCGGCCACCTGAGCGTGAGCGCGTTCCAGGACCTGGCGCGGCGCGCCGAGCGCGGCATCAGCTTCACTTTCGGCATGGCCTTCGATTCGCGCATCTCGTTCAACACCAACGCCGGGCGCCAGCGCGGCGAAAACGTGGCCTCGATGTCGCTCGGGCGCGCGCCCGACTTCGACGGCGGCATCGGCTGGGCGCTGCAGGCCGGCACCAACGGCGCCCAGCGCTACGACCAGGCGCAAGTCCAGTACCTGGGCGCGCACGGCCGCGCCACCGTCTCGACCCAGCGCGTGGGCGAGACCCGGATCGCGAACCTGGACCTGAGCGGCGCGCTGGTGGCGATGGACAATACGGTGGTGGCGGCGCGCCAGGTGGGGCGCGGCTTCGCGCTGGTCTCGGTCGGCGTGCCCGGCCTGCCGGTGTTGCAGGACAACCGCCCGATCGGCCGCACCGACGCCGGCGGGCGCCTCTTGGTGCCGGACCTGATGCCGTACGCGGCCAACCGGATCGCGATCGACCCGTCCTCGCTGCCGCCCGACACCCGCATCGACATCACCAACCTCGACGTGGTGCCGCGCCAGTACGCCGGCGTGGTGGCGCGCTTCGCGCTCGCGCGCTACGCGGCGGCGACCTTGACCCTGGTGAAACCCGACGGCAAGGCGCCGGAAGTCGGCACCCCGGCGCGGCTGGAAGGCAGTGCACAGGGTGCGGTGGTCGGTTACGATGGCGTGCTGTTCGTCGAAGGACTGCAACAACAGAACCGGGTGCTGGTCGGCGCCGGCAAGGACGCCTGCGAAGTGCGTTTCGCGTACAAGGCGATGGCGGGCGAATTGCCGGCCATCGGACCGCTGGTGTGCCAGCCCGTGCAAGGAGAATCGAAATGATCATGCAAATCGTGCGGCGCGGCCGCTTTCTTCGTTCCATGCGTCTGACGCTGACTGCGCTCGCGCTATGGCTGCTGGCTGCATCCGGCGCGCGCGCCGACACCTGCACCGTCACCATGACCGACATCGACTTCGGCCAGATCAGCACGATCGCGGCGCGCGACTACACGGCGCAGGGCACGCTGAACGTGACCTGCAACTGGACCCTGCTGCTGGGCCAGTCGGCGCTGCTGCTGCCGGCCGCCAACGTATGCGTCAACCTGGGGCCGGGCAGCGGCGGCGGCACGGGCGACCCGCGCTACATGATCAACGGCGGCCGGCGCCTCGGCTTCAACCTGTACACCAATAGCGCCATGACGGCGGCCTCGATCTGGGGCGGCGCCGGCAGCACCATCGGCGCCCAGCCGGTCACCGGCACCATGGTCGGGCTGCTGTCGCTGGGCGGCGTGACCCAGAGCGTGACCATCTACGGCCGCATTCCCGCCTCGGCCCTGTCCGGCGTGAGCACGGCCGGCAACGCCGACACCGTGTACACCAACAGCTTCGCCGGCCATGGCACGCTGCAGTATTCGTTCGGCGCCGGCAAATCGTGCACCGCCGGCACCACGGTACCGTTCTCGTTCCAGGCGCGCGCCACGGTGAGCAACAACTGCGTGATCGGCACCAGCAACCTGACCTTCGGCACCGGCAGCCCCTTGAGCGACCTGCGCGCCAGCGCGCCGCTCTCCGTGACCTGCACCGCCAACAGCGCCTACCAGCTCTCGCTCAACGGCGGCCTGGCGGGCAACCCGGCCGCGCGCAGCATGACCAACAGCCTCACCGGCGAAAAGCTCAACTACCGCATCTCGGCCACGCCGGACGGCCCGGCCTGGGGCGACGGCACCGGCGGCACCTCGGTCTACAGCGGCACCGGCAGCGGGGGGACGCAATCGGTGATGATGTACGGGCTGGTGCCGAAGCAGAAGGCGCCGACGCCGGGGGATTACCGGGATACGGTGACGGTGCTGTTGACGTTCTGAAGATGGCGTTGCTTTCAGCGCTCATCCGGTAACAACTGATTACCAGCTCATGCGACGCGCATGCCCGATGACGTCCGGTTCAGGTATCCTGCACGCTCCACAAGGAGACGCGATGAAAGCTTTATCGACCGTGTTCGCACTGGGCTGCCTGCTTGCCGCCAACGCCCAGGCCCAGCGCCTGGTTCCCGACCCGGCATTGAACCAGCCGCCGCAGCTGGAAGAAAAGAAGGTGCAACAACCCGATCCCTTCGCCGGCGCGCACCGGCCGTCGCCGCACGTCTACGGCGGCGACGTTGCGGCGCAGCCGAACGACCATCTGCTCAGGAGCTTGCGGCGCGATCCGCAGTTGCTGGGCGGGGTCGAGGTGGCGCCGAACGTCGCGATCGAGGGCGGCACCGTGCTGCTGCCCGACCTCGGACTGCACAAGGTCGACCCGGGGACCGAGAACGCGCCGATCGACCTCAAGGAGCGCGGCACCAGCAACCACCTGGGCGTGAAATATGCGCTGCCCGAGGGCGATGGCGTGTCGGCTTACGGCAAGGTGGGGGTCGCGCACAGCGCGCGGCAGGTGGCCGGCAGGGCCGTCACCGACACCGGCGTGTACACCGGCGCCGGCGCGAAATACAAGGTCGACAAGGCGACCAGCGTCAGCGGCGAATACACGCGCCATGGCGACGCGGCCTCGAAGTTCGGACGCCTGAGCAAGGATGGGATCAAGGCCAATCTGAAGATGGGCTTTTGACAGCCCGGAGAGAAGTCATCGCCGCCGGCGGCGGCGATGAATCACAACACAGGGATCAGCGCCCCTGGTCCGACGGCACCGCATGCAGCCAGCGCGCATGCACGAAGCGCGCGACGTAGTCGAGCGCATAGCCCAGCAGGCCGATCAGGATGATCGCCGCCGTCAGTTCCGAATACGCCAGCCGGTCGCGCGTGTCGAGGATGAAGTAGCCCAGGCCGGCCGACACGCCCAGCATCTCGGCCGGCACCAGCACGATCCAGATAATGCCGATCGCCAGGCGCACGCCGGTCAGGATCTGCGCGGTGATCCCCGGCAGCACCAGGCGCCACACGACTTCCCGGCGCGTGGCCGACAGCGAGCGCCCGAGCAGCATCCAGTTCGGATCGAGCTGCGCCACGCCGGCGGCGGTGCTGAGCATCAGCGGCCACACGGCGGCAAACGCCAGCAGGAAGTACACCGGCGCGTCGCCCACGCCCAGCACCATCACC
>Ga0265798_10000111_pt1 | contig 158241 bp, 117 predicted proteins | sample P3T30metagenome_FD_192430 | JGI IMG/M metagenome (GOLD analysis project Ga0265798, IMG submission 192430) | Plant litter microbial communities from East Loma Ridge, Irvine, California - P3 T30 | ecosystem: Environmental > Terrestrial > Plant litter > Unclassified | place: USA: California...
ATCCATGAGGGTGCGGAGAAGACCTATGGTGATTACCTGAGCATCTGGAAGATGGTTAACGGCAAGTGGCAGCTGGCGCTTGATCTTGGTACGACACACAACAAGCCTTTGAACAAGGTAACGCCGAAGTTCATTGAGCCTGCTTCGTTTGTGAAGCCGAAATACACCAATGATAAGGATATTGCAACTGGAAAAGGGATTATCCTGACAACTGAAAAGACGCTTGAGACTTCTTTGAAATCGTACGGCATTGCGGCGTTTTCCGGCTTCCTTAGCAACGATGCGAGGTTGTTGTTTCCTGGTCGTGAGCCGATCATTGGGAAGGATAACATGCTTGCTTTTTACAACAGCATGGTAAGCAAGATCTCTTTTAAAACCACGAAAGCAGATAAAGCACTAGGTGGTGATCTGGCTTATACTTATGGTGTTGCGACCATCGATTACAAAGCGGATCTTAGAGAAAGCTTCCATTACGTGAACATTTACGAGCGTCAGGCAGACCATAACTGGAATCTGATCCTGCAGATCTACACCCCTGCGGAACGCTAATAGATACGATATTTCGGAGAGGGTTTCTTATTCATTTAAGGAACCCTTTTCTTTTTATGAAAGCAGTCAACTTCCTTTTTTACAACAGCAATTAACTTCTTTTTTACAACAGCAATCAACGGATAAGGGCGTTTTGAACGTTAATCTATATAGAACTGTGCGGTGTGTTTATTTCAGCGTTTAGGGGATTTTCAGGAAATGCTCAAAAAGCTTAATGCCCGTATGATTTTTTGAGTGTTTAGGAGACGGGAGATAGGTGCGTTGAAGGTCTGAATGTTGATAAATAATAGCAGGTTACCCAGCGAGAAAAGGCTTGGCGCTATGATCGTTAATGATGGTCGGGTACATTGGTTCTGGACAATTTAATATTAGAAGAATACAGTGTCGAAACGCACTGGATGAAAGCATATAAGCGTAACGCTACATACACTTGATACATGAAAAAAGCATACTTAATTATTTCCCTGGCCGCACTGAGTTTGAGTGCATCGGCGCAGAAGTTTGATTTACAGGGGCACATGGGTGCTCGTGGTTTGATGCCTGAAAATACGGTGGGCAGTATGATCCGCGCTTTGGATCTGGGTGTTACAACCCTGAATATGGATGTGGTCATCACGAAAGACCGGCAGCCGGTATTGTCGCATGAACCCTATTTCAACCATGAGTTCAGCCTAACCCCGCAAGGCAAGGAGATTACCTTGAAAGATCAAAAGAACTACAACATCTTCAAGATGGATTATGAGCAGGTGAAGAAATTTGATGTGGGCAGTAAGGTGCATGCCCGTTTTCCGGGGCAGCAGAAGTACAAAGCTTACAAGCCTCTGCTTGCAGAAGTGATCGACTCGGCCGAAGCACATGCGAAAGCAACAAAGCGTGCAAAGCCATTTTACAACATTGAAACAAGCTTAATCCGTAAAGGTGATGTGGAATTCCAGCCTGAAGCTTCTGAGTTCGTGGAGCTGATTATGGCAGTGGTTAATGAAAAGAAGATTGCGAAGCGGGTGATGATCCAGTCCATCGACATCCGTACACTGCAGTACCTGCATGAGCACTATCCAAAGATTAAGACATCGCTGGTTGTAGACGAAAAGGTCGACCTGGAGCAGAACATAGAGACACTTGGATTTAAGCCTACCGTTTATAGTCCGTACCATGTTCTAGTGGGAAAGGGCTTGGTAGAGCGCTGCCACAATCTGGGCATAAAGATTATTCCATGGACGGTAAATTCGGTGAAAGACCTGAACTACCTAATGGGGCTGGGTGTAGATGGGGTTGTGTCAGACTTCCCGAACATTTTCCAGATGGTGAAACCAGCGAAGAAAAAGTAAATACAAAAAGGGGCGCCTGATCATCATCTGATCAGGCGCCCCTTTTTGTGTAATATTCCGGGTTATCTAGATTAGTCCAGTTTTGTGGATTTTTCCGCTTTGGTGATTATTCCGGTCTGGACATTCTTCCGGATTGTGAATTTGTTCCGGTTTTTGTGGCTGTTGATGGCTATTATTTAGCAGCACCCTTAGTCCATATTTTCAGATCGCTACAGTCGGTGAACTCATCGTCTATCTTGATGTAGGTATTTTCGCGGCGTTTCTCGAACCATTCGCTTAGTACCTTGTCCATTTTCTCTTCCTGTGCACGTTCTTTGAACTTTGCGTAATCCTGCTCCAGGTTACCCTTGTGCGGTGGAATCTTAGATTTCAACAAGATTATCTTGTAACCTTCTTTGCCATCCTGGCCGGTAAAAGGAACAGGTCTGGAAACGCTACCAACTTTCATCGTGTCGATCACTAGGAAGTCGCCTGGCTCAATTTTGTCTGCAGGGATGTATGTTGTTCTTGCGGTAACGTTATCCGAGAATAACTTCATACCGCCGTTGTACTTACTTTCCTTGTCGCTCGAGTAAAGTGAAGCGGCAGTTGAGAATGGCAGTTTTTTATCTGTGATGTTTTTGTAGATGGAGTCTGCGTGTAACTTTAGGCGTTCCATACTTTGAGGTGTGGTTTGCGGACGCACAAGGATGTGGCGTGCATGAACCTGTTCACCACGGCGTTCAATAACCTGTAGAATGTGGTATCCAAACTCGGTTTCGAATACCGGGGAAACCTCACCCGCTTTAAGTTTAAACGCCCAGGCAGTAAATTCTTTCGCCATTACGGTTCTATCGAAGAAACCAAGGTCACCACCATCTCCTGCGGAACCAGGGTCCTCAGAGTAGGTTTTTGCAAGGAAGCCGAAGTCTTCACCGCTTTTAACGCGAAGTCTGATGGCATCCAGCTTGTCGTAATATCTTTGTTTTTCTGCTTTGGTCAATTCCGGGTGCATAACAATCTCACCAATCTCATACTCTGTATTGATGTCTGGAAGACTATCTTTCGAGTAAGACTCGAAGTATTTCTTTACTTCGATAGGGGTTACGTATACGTTCTCCGTGATTTTACCCTGCATCTTGTTGGCAATAAGCTGATCGCGGACATCCGGTCTGATTTCGTCTTTGTACTGCAGTACGGAACGGTTAAGGAAAGTTTCTAAACGATCCTGACCACCAGCACGCTGGATCTGGTAACGCATCCTTCTGTCTACCTCATTATCCACCTGATCGTCTTCCACATACACGGAATCGATTTCAGCTTGTTGTTTAAGAAGTTTTTGTACCAGCATTTGCTGTAAGATGTAGCATTTTACCTTTTCATCAGGTGGGTTCCCCTGGTTAAGGTACATCACGTACTGCTGATTGAGCTCAGAAGCGAGGATGATGTTGTTACCCAGAACCGCAACCACTTTATCGATGTTCTTTTTCTGGGCTTGAACGTTTAAAAACAAGCAGATTAATCCGCCTGCAATAAATAAAAATTTCTTCATTCTGTTTTGTCCTGTTTTGTATAAACGGTTTCCCTGTAGGTTATGACTTCTGCTTTGTTTAGAAAAGGCCTCAGATCATCGGGCAAACAATTCATATTAAGGTATAAAAGTAACAATTTAAGGGGCTATAATAAGATATTTAACTAATTTTAACAGAAAAATGATTCCTGTTCTAAGCATAGCATGTCTGATCAATTAACGAACAATCCCGAAGCTTTACGCCTTTTTTTTACAGAAGAAATTTACCTGATTGATGCGCCTCAGCATCGTGCTGGAAGTGTTTCTGAGCGTGTTCACGACAAGGTTGTTGGAGATATTTCTGAGCATGGCCATGTTTCTGGAGAAGTTTCTGAGGATGTTCAAGACTATGTTCCTGGAGATGTTCATCGAGCGGTTCCAGTAATAAATGGAAATGATGGAGCGGTGCCGGATTTGAGTAATGTAGAACAGGATTCATTGCCTGCGATACCCGATGCATCTGCGCCTGCTACTCAGCCTTTCAGTTACGTAGGTGCCAATGAGCGGAACATCCTGATTCTTGTCAACGACGACCGATATCCGGTGAGTACGCTGGAGGGTCGTGAACTGTTGGGCAACATCCTTAAAGCAATTGGTTTGAACAGGAATGATTGTGCGTTGGTAAACTATACAACCTGCGGTGGTGCAAACTTTCAGCAGTTGAATGACTTCTTCAAACCGCAGTATGTCTTTGCATTTGGTGTTACCCCAGAACAGTTGGACATCAGAGGGGCGGGGTATAACAGCATCGTGGACCAGGGCGCAAGCAAACTGATTTTCTCCAGCAATCTGGATGCGCTTAGTGGTGACGCCACTACGAAAAAGCTGCTTTGGGGCAGTCTTAAACAAATCAAACTTTAATGAAACAACTCGTTTTCGCAACACATAACAAGAATAAACTCGCAGAGGTGCAGTCGATCCTGCAGGGTAGGTACGAGGTGCTCGGCTTAACCGAGCTCGGACTAACGGATGAAATCCCGGAAGATGGAAGCAGCTTCGCGGAAAATGCATCTTTAAAAACCCACTATGTCTATGAAAGGCTTCAGCTGGATTGCTTTGGTGATGACAGCGGATTGGAGATAGAGGCTTTGAATCAAGAACCGGGGATTTATTCTGCGCGTTATAGCGGTGGAGGCGATGCCGCCAATACACAACTCGTGTTGCAGCGAATGACGGGGATCAGCAACCGCAAAGCGCGGTTTAAAACGGTAATTTCGTTGCTTGTAGATGGAGAGGAGCACTTTTTCGAAGGACAGCTTAATGGCATAATCGTCCATGAACCACGCGGTTCACAAGGCTTTGGCTACGATCCGATATTCCAGCCTGATGGGTACGATATTACGCTTGCGGAAATGACGATGGCGGAAAAGAACGCCATTAGCCATCGGGCACTTGCCATGAAAGCTTTACTGGACTGGCTTCTTCTTTAAGGTATCCAAAGCACTAGATTTCGAGTTACCAGTTGACGTGTTTGCAGGTTTTGCTGTAGATGTCGGTTTCTCTGTAGTTGTTGTTGGCTTCCGTGTGGTTGCTGCAGGTTTGACAGCAGATCCCGCTTTCCCTTTTGTGTCAGTCCTTTTCACATCGCCATCTCCCGAAGTTGCTTCTTCTGCTTCAGAAGCTGCGGCATTAGTGCTTTTTCCCGTAGTTTTAGTTCCTTTAGCGCTTGTTCCTTTAGGGTTTTTTGGATCAGATTTCCGCTCATCAGACTGTTGCGCATCCGGATCTTTGTTGTCCTTTTCAGCGCCATCCGCGTTTGCATCTGCTTTTGCTTTTGGTCCAACAGGTTTCTTCGAAGGCCTCGCTTTCCTTGCTTTCGGATTGGTGATGTCGCGTTTGGACAATGGTCTCAGCTCTGGTTTCCACATGAAGCCAGTCAGAAACACATCTTCATCCAGCTTGGACAGCGGTGTAATCGCACTTTCCGCTTCTTTGATGGTCACCAGGTCGGCAATCTCATCGTCCTTGAACGTGATTTTCAGCCTGCTGCTCACCGTCTGGTTCATTTCCTTGTAAACATTATTATCGTCTTTTGTGAAGTAGATGCTTTCCGCATTACCATCCACATAAAGGCTCTGGATCTTGCCTTCTCTGAAGAAGCCGGTCATCACCTTACCCTTGACCTGGTTGAAGTGAGCAGAATCTTTCTCTACATTCACCGAAAAAGCGGATTGCAGTACCTGCACCGAGCTCAGCTTGGAGTTCTTCATCTGCAGGTAGATTGTATCGCCAGTTTGTTGTGAGCCTTCACCCCACATGATCGGGTTTTTAAACCACCTAAGGGTTGAATCCGCGCTATTGTAGAAGAGGGAATCTGACTTCGCCTGCAGGTTGGATTTGTAAACCCGGACATTATGGTAGGCCTTAATGGCACGCACTTTCACCGTATCCGTGGGGTCTAATATGACAGGGGGCTTAGCGGCAGCTTTGGTTTTCGTGGTATCTTTCGCAGCGGCGGATTTTCCTCCGTTCGCAGCTGAAGCTTTGCCTGTACTTGCTGCGGCATTTATTGTCTTCGAAGCAGGGTTATTTGTGCTTTTCGCAGTTCCTGTAGCGGCCTTTATTGCACCAGATGTTGCTTTTGAGATGCTATTTGCCGCATTGGTCGCCGCAGCCTTTGCATTAGCATTTGCTGTTATGCCCGAAGCAGCCTTCTTTAAACTATCTGTAGCGGCTTTGGAAAGGGCATTTCCTGTAGTAGCAACTTTCTTTAAACTATCTGCAGCAGCATTTAAAATGACACCAGTAGAATCAGATCCGGCGATTTTCTTCAAGCTATCCAAACCAACATTTCCTGCAAGCACAGCATTTTTGAGATCAGGGTTAGCTGCATCCAATTTCTTTGCAGCCGCTGCTGCCTTTGCCGCCGCCTTCGCAGCTTTACCTTTTAGCTTGGGCACTTTCCCTTGGGGCACCTTGCTGATTGCAGCTTTGGAAAGTGAATCTGCAGGGCTGGTTGCCTGGCTGACAGCACCAGCCTTCCCAGCGCCGGTACCAGCAGCTCCGGAAACACCCGAATTACCAGCCTCCTCAGCCTTTCCGCCCGAGCCCTGCCCAGCGGCTTCCGCACTACCTTCCTCTTCCTTCCGCCCGGCAGCTTTCCCAGAAGCCGCTTCCTGCGCTTCCGCATTCCGCTTCTTACGCGCTGCCTTCGGATCCTCGCCATTTTCCGGCGCATCCGATCCAATCTCGTTATCCTTCTTAACCACCGGACGCGGGATTAACTTCAGCGTCTGCCGCAACACCATCTGCGTTTCCAGCGTATCCGCGCCAACCCAGAGTGTATCCGGGCGAAGCACGTCATTCACCTTCACCGAATCCTTCCCCATACCCACATACGGGTTCTTCGTCACCAGCGCACGTTCATCCGCCTTATAGTAGTAGCCCAGCTGTCCGTAAAGTACGGTTCTGTCAACGGTGTCACTGAACACGATGTTACGCACAGCTTTACCGTACCCCGCAATCCCGTCGTAGTACAAACTGTCGCCCTTCAGCGACTTGCTCCCGGAAGTATATAAATTCTTCCGCCCGAAATAGGCGTATTCCGACTTGGTGTTGTACGCACCATTTTCAGTATATAGATTATCGTCTTTCCCTTTGATGTTGGTTGGACCGTAGAAATAGGTCCAGCTGTTCAGCGTATTGTAGCGCATGGTGTCTGAAAGGATCCTCACCTCCGGACTCACCACCACCACGTCGTACCTGAAGTAGGCATCCCTTGAATTTGCGAAATAGTACCCGTTTTTACTGGTTACCGTCACGTCGTTTTCCGCCTTGGCGCCCTTGCTCACAATCTTGCCACCCTGTACATAGGTACCCACTTTCGTGTTCATGTTATAATCCAGGATGTTCGTCGTCAGCACAGAGGTGCGATCGAGCAGTCGCACATTGCTCGACAAGTGGGCCATCTTCGTGTTCCCATCATAGGTTAGCCGGTCGGAATAGATGTTCACCGTATCCGCCTGATTGATGTGTACATTGTTGTACGCTTCAAAAACGTTGCGTGCTTCAAAAAACACGGCACTATCGCAGCGTAGAATCGCATTATCCTGCTGGAAAACAGGCTTCCGCAGGTATGATATATTCGATTTTAAATCGACGGTACTATGCTGTGAATTCACCAGTGTAATTTTGGTGCGTTTCTGCGCCAGCAAAGTAAAGGGTATCAGTAGAAAAAATAGTAAAAAGTGTAATTTCTGCACAATACAAAGTTAGTTTTTTTGCTTCCCATTTTTAATTAAATAATTTTACCAGATGTTACCTCTGCAAAGCTTCCGCGCTTTCATTTCCCGCCATCAACTCTTTCAGCCTGGACAAAAAATCCTGCTCGCCGTCAGCGGGGGTAAAGATTCTGTACTCATGGTGCATCTATTTAAACAGGCAGGATTTGATTTTGGTATAGCGCACTGCAACTTTCAGCTTCGCGCGGATGAATCACAGCGTGATGAGGCCTTCGTAAAACTGCTTGCCGCAACCCTGGAAGTGCCTTTCCACGTTACCCATTTTAATACCAAAGCTTACGCCAAAGCACATCGAAGTTCCACACAGATGGCCGCCAGAGACCTGCGCTACCATTGGTTCGAGCAGATTCGTGAGCAGGAAGGATATGCAGCCATCGCGCTTGCACATCACCAGAACGATGCCATTGAGACCATGCTCATCAACCTAACCCGCGGCACCGGCATCTCAGGCCTGCATGGCATCGCACCAAAACGCGGGCAGCTCATCCGTCCGCTACTTTTCCTCAACCGGGAAGACATTGAAGCCTTAATCCAGCGCGAGCAAATCAACTACGTGGAAGACAGCTCCAATGGTACCGATCACTACGCAAGGAATAAAATCAGGCTCCATGTGATCCCGCAGCTTAAAGCCATCAATCCGAGCCTGGAGCGAACTTTCGCCCAAAACATTCAGCGCTTCCAGGAAGCGGAAGCCATCATACAGCAAACCGTAGCCGACCTGCGCAACTGCATCCTAAAGGAAAGCCCAGCCGGCCAAACGTTGCAGATCGAAGCAATCCGCGCATTGAACCCGCAAAGCCTGCTATGCTATGAGCTCCTGAAGCCATTTAACTTCACGGAATCGCTGGTGGGGGAATTACTGAATGCGCTGGAAAAGCAAAGCGGAACCTCTTTTTACAGCACCACACACCGGATTACCATAGACCGCCAACAGCTCATCATTACGGCAATTGCAGACGCCGCCGCCAACAACAACGGCCTCATCCACCCCGCAGATGGACAGCTGGAGCTCCCGTACCATACCCTAAATATCCGTTACGAGCAGGGCAATGAATTTTTCAGGAACGGCAAGGCCTATGTAGATTACGACCTGCTGATCTTCCCACTGGTGGTTAGAACCCGACAGGCAGGCGATGTATTTGTCCCACTGGGCATGAAAACGCACAAAAAGCTTAGCAACTTTCTGGTCGATGAAAAGGTGCCACTCCCGGAGAAAGACAAAATCCCCTTGATCCTGAATGGCAATGGCGACATCATCTGGGTGGGGGGTATGCGGCAGGACAATAGATACAAAGTGCAAGCTACAACAAAAAAAGTCGCTATATTCGAGCTGAAATTAAAGCAATGAGTAACCAGAAGTACGCTTATTTAGAGAAACAATACATCGGTAGAGATTACATCCGGATCTGTATCCGACTACTGCTTGCGGCTTTCTGTTTCGGTGCGTACGTTTACGAGCGCGACCGTGATAATACACAGGATCTCTTCCTGGTAGTCGGTTTCGGCATCATTGGCATCTCTATTCTACTGCTTTTCCTGATCCATTACAAGACCATCATCGTCAACAAAAGCATCATTCTGGATGGTCTATGGACCGCCAAGATGGTTAAGATCGACCTGAACAGTATCGTCAGCGTTCGCAAGGATCAGTACAACAACTTCTTCTTCAACAACCCCGTCTACAACCTGCACCGCAAGGGCAGTATCCGCTTCTATTCTTCCGGCCAGGATGCCGTAGTCCTTACCGACCGCGATGGCCTGGAATACTACATTGGCACCCAGCGTCCAAACGAGATGTACCTCGTGATCAAGGACGAAATGAGCAAGTAAGCCGCCAACAAAAAGAAATTGCATTTGTTTAACACTATACTCACTTTAAGTAGTGTTCTTTGCCACGAATAAAAATTTAAATGTTGCGCGCATGTGTATGCTGTTCAGCTAGCTTTTCAACTGCTCATAGTCGCCCCATTGCCTTTTAACGCAAATAGCAAAAATGAAAATAGGTATTGTTTGTTACCCGACTTTCGGTGGAAGCGGTGTTGTTGCCACAGAACTTGGTAAAGCACTCGCTGATGAAGGTCACCAGGTACACTTTATTACATACAGTCAGCCCGCTCGGCTCGACTTCTTCTCTGCCAATCTTTTCTACCATGAAGTTTCCGTAAGGGACTACCCGCTGTTCGACTATGCACCTTACGAGTCTGCACTGGCCAGCAAATTGGTTGATGTGGTGCGCTTCGAAAAGCTGGACTTACTGCATGTACACTACGCCATTCCACATGCTTCTGCGGCCTTTATGGCCAAGCAGATCCTGGCCAGTTACGGAATCGATATCCCGGTAGTCACCACACTCCATGGTACTGATATCACCCTGGTGGGAAAAGATCCAACCTATAAACCTGTCGTAACGTTCTCCATCAACCAATCTGATGGCATCACAACCGTTTCGCAGGACTTGAAAGAAGATACCCTGAAACATTTCGACATCAAGAAGGAAATCAAGGTGATCCCGAACTTCATCGATTTCAACCGCTTCAGCTTGAAGCCGAAAGATCACTTCAAAAAAGCGATAGCCCCAAATAATGAGCGCATCCTGATTCACACATCCAACTTCCGGAAAGTGAAACGGACTTTCGATGTGATCAAGATGTTCCATAAGATCCAGCAAACCATTCCGTCTAAGTTGCTCATGGTGGGCGATGGACCGGAACGTGCATATAACGAGCAGCTGTGCCGTGATCTGGACATTACCGACAACGTACGTTTCCTTGGTAAACAAGATGCAGTGGAGGAAATCCTTGCCGTATCTGACCTGTTCCTGATGCCTTCAGAGTCCGAAAGCTTCGGCCTAGCGGCACTTGAAGCCATGGCTTGTGGTGTACCAATCATCACCACCAATGCAGGTGGTTTACCGGAACTGAACGTGAACGGTTTCTGTGGTTATATGAGTAATGTGGGCGATGTGGAAGATATGGCGGCAAATGCCATTAAGATCCTCGAAGATGATGCGGTACTGCAAGGTTTCAAAGAAAACGCTTACAAGCGTGCACACGACTTCGATCTAAAGAAAATCCTGCCAATATACATCAACTACTACACGGATGTAATTCAGAAAACAAAAGGATAAAATTCAATTATTTAACAGGCGCGAATACCAGGCAAACTGGCGCGCCTAATTCGATCCGCTTACCAGTATCGGTCAATGCACCAGTTTCTTTGTTGATCTTAAAGATCACCACATCATTGGTGTATTGGTGCGCAACCAGCAGGTAATTACCTGTAGGATCGATGGCAAAGTTCCGCGGACCCTTACCTTGGGTTGGAATTTCCGATTTCTTCAGTAGCTTCCCGTTCGCTTGTACGGCAAACCTGGTGATGCTATTTGCATTCGCACGATTGGTGGTGTACAAGAATTTTCCATCAGGGGTAAGGTGGATATCGGCAGCGCCGTTTTCTCCTTTAAGATCCTTCCCGAAAATAGGTGCCTCCTGTAAAAGGCTTAACTTCCCATCCTTATAGCTATAAACATTCACAATGCCGCCCATCTCTGTTAACAGATAAGCGAATTTGCCATCCTTGCTAAAGGTGATGTGTCTTGGACCCGTTCCAGCTTTCACCGAAACACTATCATGCGCAACAAGCACATTGCTGGTCTCATTAGGGTTGTATTTGTAAACATAGATCTTGTCTTTTCCAAGATCATTGGAGATCACATACTTCTTATCGGGGCTAAAACGCACCTGATGTACATGCGGACCTTCCTGTCTGCTCTTGTCGATGCTGCCACCGCTATGCTGAACAACTTGCTTTGGCCCTGTTACGGCACCAGAACTATCGCGTCCGAAAACAGAGATGCTACCGCCAGAATAGTTTGCCGTAAGCACATTCACATCGTCAGCAATTACAAAGCAAGGATCTGCGCCCTTGGTTGCAAGTTTATTCAAAGGCTCCATGCTGCCTTTAACCGCGTCAAAACTAAAAGCACTTACACTGCTGTTTGCGCCATCCTCACTCACAGCATAAACAAAGGCGTTGTCTTTGCTTACTGCCAGGTAACTTGGATTGACAACATTCTTGGTGATGCTTTTAGCTCTGAATGCCGCGGTTTTAGTATCAAAATCATAAACATAAATCCCTTCACTCTTACCAGTATTGGTGTATGTGCCAATAATCAGATTGTATTCGTTGCTTTGTGCCATGGTTTGCATACTGCAGAATAAAAAAGGTAGGAGGAAAAGACGCTTCTTCATGTTTATTACTTAATTAAATGTTTGATCTGGATCAGCTCATGCTCTTCCAGGTATCTCCATCTGCCACGTGGCAAATCTTTCTTGGTCAGGTTGCCATAAACCACACGGTCTAATTTAACAACTTCGTAGCCAAGATGTTCAAATATTCTTCTTACAATACGGTTTTTTCCGCTGTGAATCTGAATACCAACCTCACGCTTAGATCCGCCGGTTACATAAGATACGTTGTCTGGTTTAATTACGCCATCTTCAAGCTCCAGACCGAACTGAATCTTGTTCATGTCGCCCTGACTTAAACTCTTATCTAACTCTACGTGGTAGATCTTCGTGATGCCATTTCGCGGATGCGAAAGTTTGTCGGCAAGATCACCATCATTGGTCATCAAGATAAGGCCAGTCGTGTTACGATCTAAACGCCCAACAGGGTAGATGCGCTCGCGACTTGCTTTTTCAACAAGCTGCATAACGGTTTTACGTTCCTGAGGATCGTCGGTTGTCGTGATATAGTCTTTCGGTTTGTTCAGTAAAACGTAAGTTTTCTTTTCACGTTTCAACAATTCACCATTGTATCTGATTTCGTCTTTCGCCGGATCTACTTTATGTCCAAGTTCTGAAATGGCCACACCGTTTACAGAAACCACACCTGCAGCAATCAGCTCATCCGCTTTACGACGGGAGCAGATACCGGAATTAGCAATGTAGCGGTTTAAACGAATTAGTCCGTCATCCGCCTTTTTAGGAGCATCTTTTCTAACGCGCATAACTGGTGCACGCTCGGAAGAGAAGCTTGGTCTGTATTCGCCAGCATCAGAATCGCGCTTGCGGAAGGGTCTGCTGTCGGTAGATCTTGAAGCACCACCTTTGCGGTCTTCAAATTTTCTTGCCGGATGATCGCCTTTAGCACCAAACTGGTCTTTTTTGATGTAGCTGCGGGTTTTGCCTTCGCCACCATCTCTGCCTTCCTTATTCTCGAAAGGTCTTTTTCCTTTATAACCAGTGCCGGTTTCCGGGCGACTAGCACCTGGTCTTCCAGCACCGCTGAATTTATTATCTCTAGGTCCGCTATCTCTTGATGCGTTATCTCTCGAATCTCTGTCTCTAGGATCTCTGTCTCTTGAATCTCTGTCTTCGAATGTGCGTTTGCCTTTGTAGGTACTTCCAGATTCCGGGCGACTGGCACCGCGGTAAGATCCAGTATTTTCAGTACGGCCCGTAGAAGTACGGCCTGCACCGCCAAACTTGTTGGCACCGGCGTCTTTATCTCCGAAAGGTTTCTTACCTTGATATCCGCCTTCTTTTCCTTCTTTGTCGGCAAAAGTCCGTTTGCCTTTGTAGGTACTTTCGGTTCCGGCAGGGCGCCTGTTAAAACCATTCCGGTTACCTGGGGTGGACTTGTCATCCCGACTGTTCCTTTTGTTATTGTTGATCATAAAACTGTGTTAACTGCATAATTAATGCGAGCGCAAATTTAACAAAAAACGCTGATTCTACCGTGCTTATTTTCAGCAGGATCAAGATTATTAAAATCGTAGCTGAGGGCTATTTAAAGGCTGATTTTAGCGCTCATTTCTGTAATAGCTTGATAATTAGATAAATATAACGTACATTTGTCGCCGTTCTAAATTGTTAACCAAAAAAAGGAGGAAAATGATAAGGAAACACATAATAACATGTACGGTAATTTTAACATTACTGGTTATGGCAAAAGTGTTAGCTCTCAAACTGCCCCAGACGAAAAAAACAAGTGCTGAAGAAGCGCAAACGATAGTGAAAAATACGGTGGTAACACCTGCAGTTGCCCCGATTGTTGAGGTAAAAGCGCCCGTGAAAGCGAAGGCCAAACTCAACTTTGCAAAGGAAACACTTCCAATGGCGGATGCCCGGGTGAAGCTGAAAATGAAACGTTACCTTGCATCTTATAGTTACCGGAAAACACAAACCAACCGCCTGCATAGAAAAGCAGCAGAATGGTTTCCAGTAATCGAACCCATCTTGAAAGCCCATGGGATTCCCAATGATTTCAAATACATGCCCCTGGTAGAGTCCGGGTTGAAAGACGGCACCTCACCAAAAGGCGCATCTGGCTTCTGGCAATTTATGCCGGGTACCGCAAGAAGCTACGGCCTGAAAGTAAATGGCAAAGTGGATGAACGTAAGAATTTACGGAAGTCGACCATCGCTGCTTGCAATTACCTAAACGATCTTTATGACGTGTTTGGCAATTGGACATTGGTTGCTGCAGCTTATAATGTTGGTGACAACCACATGAAAAAGCAGATCAGCCGTCAAAAACAGGATAACTACTACAAAATGAAACTGAACCGCGAAACCGGCAGTTACGTGTATAAACTTATCTCTATGAAGGAGATTGTTAAAAATCCTTCAAAACATGGCTACAGGGAATCCAAAACCTTACTTGCTTTCAACGACAAGTAGTACTAGCATGATCTAAATTGATTAAGCTGCTTCTTATATTCTAGAACGTAAAAAGAAACAGCAGCAATCAATACTTATAAACACCTTACATTTGCCGGATTTATCCGGCTTTTTTGTGGCTGCAAATTTGCTAAACCTAGTTAAAGGCGCTTCAAGCGCTCAATTTGAATATGAGTAAAAACAATGTTGATCTCGGCGAACAAAAAGATGTTGAAGTTTACGGCGCCCGGGTACATAATCTAAAAGATATAGACGTTTCTTTTCCGCGCAATAAGCTGGTGGTAATCACTGGTTTAAGTGGAAGCGGAAAGTCCTCCTTAGCCTTCGATACCATCTATGCCGAAGGTCAGCGACGCTACATGGAAACTTTCACAGCCTACTCCCGCCAGTTTATGGGTGGGATGGAGCGCCCGGATGTGGACAAAGTGTCAGGGCTGAGCCCGGTGATCGCCATCGAGCAGAAAACAACCAGTAAGAATCCACGCTCTACCGTCGGTACCATTACGGAAATCTACGATTTCATGCGCTTGCTGTTCGCCCGTGCTTCAGAAGCTTTCTCCTACAATACCGGAGAGCGGATGGAACGCATGACCGACGACCAGATCCTCAATACCATCTTCAATAAATATGCAGACGTGCCCGTGAACATCCTTGCGCCCGTTGTAAAAGGTCGTAAGGGTCACTATCGCGAGCTTTTTGAGCAAATCCGAAAGCAGGGCTATGTAAAGGTGCGTGTAGATGGCGAGATCAAAGACATTGGCCTGAAAATGCAGGTAGACCGCTACAAGATTCATGATATTGAAGTGGTGATCGACCGGCTGATTGTAGACCGCAAGGACCAGAAACGTTTGCAGGATTCCATCGCCACCGCCATGAAAATGGGTAAAGGCGTGATCAAGATCAGTGATAAGGACAATAACGTCTCCCACTTCAGTAAATTCCTGATGTGCCCAACAACGGGTATTTCTTATGATGAGCCACAACCAAACAGCTTCTCGTTTAACTCCCCTTATGGTGCATGCGAGCGTTGCGACGGCTTAGGGTATATCTTTATCGTAGATAAGGAATCGGTGATGCCGAACCCGAAACTCAGCATCATCAATGGTGGACTGGCACCGCTTGGCGAGTATCGCGACATCTGGATGTTCCAGGTGCTTAAAGCACTGGCAAAGAAATATAGCTTCTCGCTATCCACGCCAATAGAGAAGCTGTCTGAAGAATCCATCAACTTAATCCTCAACGGCACACCAGAATTACTTTCCGTGGCTGTAGAATATAACAAGTGGAATGTCCAGAACTATCAGGTGACTTTCGACGGCATCATCAAACTGCTCGAAGAGCAGCAAGAAAAGAAGTCGGCCGGCACTACAGATGACCTGGAGGCTTTCCGCAAACTGCATACCTGCCCGGTTTGTAACGGCGCACGCTTAAAGAAAGAAAGTCTGCATTTCAAAGTAGACGGTAAAAACATCTTCGAACTCGCAGAGATGGACATCATCAGCCTGCGTAACTGGTACGAGGATCTGGAAAGCCGGTTAACCGACCGCCAGAATACCATTGCACGGGAGATCTTAAAAGAGATCCGCGCCAGACTGGGTTTCCTGAGTGATGTTGGTCTGAACTACCTTTCTTTAGATCGTACTGCAAGAACCCTTTCCGGAGGCGAGGCGCAGCGAATCCGTTTGGCAACACAGATTGGTTCGCAGTTGATGAACGTGATGTATATCCTGGATGAGCCAAGTATAGGCTTGCACCAGCGGGATAACGAGCGACTGATCAATGCATTAAAAAACCTGCGTGATCTGGGTAATACCGTGCTTGTGGTGGAACATGATAAAGACATGATCCTGGAAGCCGATCACGTGATCGACGTGGGCCCTGCTGCGGGTATGCATGGCGGAAGGATCGTTGCCGAAGGCACACCTGCTGATATCTTGAAATCTGACACCCTTACTGCAGCTTATCTGAATGGCCGCAAGGGCATTGAGATACCAAAAAAACGCCGCAAAGGCAATGGACACAAGTTGTCCATCATCAAGGCCAGCGGACACAACCTTAAAGATGTATCCGTAGACTTCCCATTGGGTAAACTGATTGCCGTTACCGGTGTATCCGGAAGTGGTAAATCCAGTCTGATCACGGAAACGCTGTATCCAATCCTGAACCATCATTTCTTCAGGGCTAAGAAACATCCGCTGCCTTATGAGAAGATCAATGGCCTGAAAGATATCGATAAGGTCATTGAGATTGATCAGGCACCCATCGGGCGTACACCACGTTCCAATCCATCTACTTATACCGGTGTGTTTTCAGACATCCGTAACTTATATGTACAATTACCGGAAGCGAAGATCCGCGGTTATAAACCAGGACGTTTCTCTTTCAACGTAAAAGGCGGGCGCTGTGAGACCTGTCAGGGTGCTGGTATGAAGGTCATTGAGATGAACTTCCTGCCGGATGTTTCTGTTCCATGCGAAGAATGTGGTGGCAGAAGGTACAACAGGGAAACCCTGGAAGTGCGTTACCGCGGCAAGTCCATCAGCGATGTACTCGACATGAGCATCGAAGATGCCTGTGATTTCTTCGAGAACATGCCTGCGATCTATCGTAAGATCAAAACGCTGAAAGATGTTGGCCTAGGCTACATCACCCTGGGCCAATCCTCAACCACCTTATCCGGCGGAGAGGCACAACGTGTGAAACTTGCAACGGAACTTTCCAAAAAAGATACCGGCAGTACTTTCTATATTCTGGATGAGCCGACCACTGGATTACACTTCGAAGATATCAACGTATTGTTGGGTGTTCTACAGGAGCTGGTGGATAAAGGCAATACGGTATTGGTGATTGAGCATAACCTGGATGTGGTTAAAGTGGCCGACTGGGTCATTGATCTGGGCGAGGAAGGTGGTGCAGGCGGTGGTCGCATCCTTTTCGAAGGCACACCAGAAGGATTGATCCAGAATCCGATAAGCTTGACCGGTAAATTCCTAAAGAAAGAAATGGAGGCATAACATGAGCCATAAGATCCTGAGCAACTATCTACCAGACAATTCCGCACCAGCTGCGATTATTGTAGGCGAAGGGCTGACAAGTACGGCCGTTTACAAGTTGATTACTGCTCAGGATGTAAATCGCCTGGTGCGGCCTCGTAAGTCTTTCAGTCATAAAGGCACTTACGGCCATGCGCTCATCATTGCAGGGCAGGAGCAAACCATGGGCGCGGCACTGCTTTGTGCCACTGGCTGCCTCTACGGGGGCGCAGGCCTAACGACCGCATCTATCCCGGCATCAGGACTTACCGCTTTAAACACGGCGCTGCCGGAAGTGATGTACCTAGGCAGGGAAGCGTTAGAAGACAGAACCAACCTCGAGAAATTCAATAGCATTGCCATAGGCCCGGGGCTGGGCAGAGATGAGCCCGTTGCAGGACTACTACAAGCTGCATTTTCCAGAAATAAACCAGTGGTTATCGATGCGGATGCCATCAATCTGCTAGCTAAAGAACCGGAGTACCTAAGCAGCATCCCCGAAGGCTCAGTGCTAACGCCGCACATGAAAGAATTTGACGGACTTTTTGGGGAGCACCACACTTGGTTTCACCGCATCCAAACGGCCAGGGAGATGGCCAAAAAATACCAGATTGTCATCCTACTTAAAAATCAATACACCTTTATAATAGATCAGCGCTCCAGCGTGTATATCAATCAGACCGGCAATTCGGCGATGGCGCAGGGTGGCATGGGCGATGTGCTTACTGGTTTGGTGGCGGCAATGATTGCGCAAGGTTACACGCCATCAGATGCGGCAGTACTTGCTTGTAACGTCCATGGAAGCTCAGGGGATGCCCTGGCAGCCAACAGATATGTCGTTACGGCCTCGCAAGTTGCGAAACACATCCCAGAAATTTTAAAAGCTTTACTTAAATAGATACCCCGGCAAAGACCACCATCTGATCCATGGTTGGGTTTACGCTACCCCCACGTTTTTCAAGAGTCACGGCAAAGGCTTCTGCGTTAGGAATTTCCTTCATCCGGAGTAAGATCTGTGCAGAATCTGTTTTGACATCGAATACACCAAGATCCACAGGCTTACCACCAACCAATGCCCAAAGTTGGTATTGATGCGCCTGATCATTTTCCGGCAGTTTCATCCTGGATTTATCCAGCACCACATCCTGACTTTTACGGTTCCAATACACCATCATTTTTGACGCAGGAGAAGTTCTTGTTCCGGCAAGCTGAACAATTGCCCAGTTTGGATCATCAATCATGTCTGCCACAGTCTGTAGCTCAGTATTGGTTTGCTTCAGCACATTCATGCCTTTGGCATAACGGTCTGTCTCCGTACGCAGGGCGATGATCTGTTGCTGTGCCTTGCCGAGTTCAACATGCGCATTAATTAGCGCAATGCCACTTACAACAAGCAGTCCAACGCAGGCAGCCAGCGCATATATCAGTGATTTATTGGAACGCTGTTCAACCCGAACCGGTGGTGGAGGCTGAATGCTAAATGACGTTTGCTGAACAGGATTTAGTTTAGCTTCAAGCTCGTTGAAGAGGTTTTCGCGGGGATCAACAGCATTTTCGATCGCATACGCTTCCAGGGCAATCTCAATTGCCTCCAGCTCACGTTTAATCTCGGGAGCAGACGCAGCCATGCGCTCCACCTCTAACATTTCAGGCGCAGACAGTTGCCCTAGAACGTAAAGTTCGAGAATTCCGGATTCGATATATGCTTTATGCTCTTCCACTAATTAAACTGCTTTCTTAATTCTACTATTGCCGTTCTAATCCTGGTTTTTACCGTACCTAAGGGGAGGTTTAAAGCCTCCGCAGCTTCAGCATGGGTAAAACCATTGTAATATACCATTTCCAACACGTTGGAAAGTTCAGGTTTAAGGCCTGTTACCAAATCGCGCAGTCCCAAAAGTTCAATGTTAATAATTTGTTTTTTTTGATTGTCAATAACAGCTACGTTATTTTCAATGTCCTGGTTTTTTCCGGAATTCTTGAAGTCCTTCGAACGAAGTTTGTCAATGGCAAGATTTCTTGCAATATTCATCATCCAGGTAAACAGGCGTCCTTTTGTAGCATCATACTTTTCAGCAGCATGCCAGATCTTCAGAAAAGTTTCTTGTAACAGGTCTTCCGCCAACTCCGTATGCTGGGTAATTCTTAAAATCACACCGAGCAATGCAGCGCCATACATGTCGTACAAGGCACGCATAACGGTGATGTCCTGGTTCTTCAAGGCTTGAACCAGTTCTTCTTCTGAAAGCTTTAATTTCTTTGGAGTTGTCAAAATTGCTTGGAATACTGATCAACAACAAGAACAGCATGCTTTTGTTTTAGAAGTCAAACAAGTGTTTTTCTGCATGGTATGAAGAACGCACCAATGGCCCGCTTTCCACGTATTTTAAGCCTTTTGCCAAACCAACTTCCTTGTACTTCGCAAACTGATCCGGATGGATCCAGTCTACGACAGGGTGGTGGTTTTTTGTTGGCTGCAGGTATTGCCCTAAAGTCAGGATGTGAACGCCATTGGCCACAAGATCATCCATTGCTTCATAGATATCATTTTCTGTTTCGCCAAGACCCAGCATGATGCCGGTTTTTGTCCTTAAGCCGAACTCCGAAATTCTTCTCAGACATTCCAGACTTCTGTCGTATTTAGCCTGAATACGTACTTGTTTGGTCAATCTTCTAACGGTTTCCACGTTATGTGACATCACTTCAGGACGTTCTTCCAGCACACGATAAAGGTTATCCCAGATACCTCTGAAATCAGGAATCAGCGTTTCCAGTGTGGTTTGCGGACTTTCCCTGCGGATGGCCTGTAAAGTTTCTGCCCAGATGATGGAACCACCATCTTTCAGGTCATCGCGGTCTACCGAAGTAATTACGCAATGTTTAACCTGCATCAGTTTTACAGATTGTGCTACACGATCCGGTTCGCCAAGATCAACGGCTAACGGACGGCCCGTAGCAACGGCACAGAAAGAACAAGACCGGGTGCAGATGTTACCCAGGATCATGAAGGTTGCCGTTCCGGCACCCCAGCACTCACCCATGTTCGGGCAATTTCCACTCTCACAAATGGTATGTAGCTTATGGGTGTCAACCAGACTGCGCACTTGCGCATATTCTTTACCAACTGGAAGTTTAACCCTTAGCCAGTCAGGTTTACGTTGTACGGGATTCGCTGAAACAACCGGAAGTTCAATCATAATACAAAGTTAAGCAATAGGTTTGAATAGTTACATAAGTCGATATTTTGAATGTAATGTCAGCGTAATAAGAATAGAACGGGTAAGGGGATCAATCGCGTGTTGATTGCCTCTCCGCCGGGTATTGTTCGCCTGGAGGCGAAGCATAGGCGAACGAAAGGCGAACAATAGGCGAACGAAACGCGGTTGATGTACGGGTCGTTTGTGGTTCTGCCCGCGCTTGGTTTATACCTTTTGCTTTCGTTGTTGTGTTCCCGCATATCCACGACTATCTGTTAATTCTTAAAATAAATCCCGCCCAACTACAAAAATAGTTTGCAAACTATAAAAATAGTAGTAACTTCAATTATCAATAAAATACTGGTTATGAGAGAACTTACAAAAGCGGAAGAACAGGTGATGCTGATCTTATGGGACATGAGGGAAGCACTTGTCAAGGAGGTCATCGAGAAGATGGACCCGCCCAAGCCGGCTTACAATACCGTATCCACGGTGATCAGGGTATTGGAAGGAAAGGGGTTTGTTGATCATAAGGCGATAGGAAATACGCACATCTATTTTCCGGTGATTACGGAAGAGCAGTACAAGCATTTCGCGTTCGATAAGGTCATGAACAATTACTTTGAAAACTCGTATCAAAGCCTTGTTTCTTTTCTGGTGAAGGAAAAGAATATGGATATGGACGAACTGGATGCGCTGATTCAAATGGCTGAAAAGCTTAAAAACAAGAAATCATGACCTGGCTGTATTACCTGCTCGAAGCCAATCTGTATCTAGGTATATGTTATGGCTTTTATCTGGTTTTTCTGCAGCGGGAGACCTTTTATGGACTGAACAGGTGGTATCTGATTTTTGTATCGGTGCTGTGCTTTGTGATTCCGCTGCTGCGGATTGGCAGTTTAAATCAGCTGTTTGTTAATGCTAGGGATCTGGATCTGGTTTATGTGGACCCGAATTTCAGTGATAGCGGTAGTCGTTTGTACGGCCTGTCGCTTGCCGAAGTGCCCCTGTACATTTACCTGTTGATAGCTGCTTATTTTGCTGTTCAATTGCTGATTAGTGTGTACCGAATTCTTGCCATAGCAGCCAGGGCAAGAAGGCGCAAGTTGGGCGACATTGTTTATCTGGAGCTGCACAATACGCAGGCTGCATTTTCATTCTTTAATCTGCTGTTCGTAAACCCCGCAAGTGCCGGGCAGGATACCATTCTAAAACATGAAATGGTGCATATTCAGCAGCGCCATAGCCTGGATATCCTATTTTTTGAAGTGCTGAAGATTCTCAGCTGGTTCAATCCGGTTGTATGGTTGATGCAACAGGAAGTGAAGCTGCTCCACGAGTATATTGCTGATGAGCTGACAACGCGGGAGGCTATGCATAAACATGAATATGCGATGTTTCTGATTCAAAATTCATTTGGAGTGAAGCCCAGCTACCTGACCAATCAAATATTCAATCCCTCAATATTAAAAAGGAGAATAAGTATGTTAAACAAAGAAAGATCGGCAGGAAGAGCCAGGCTCAAACTGCTGTTAACAGTGCCCCTTGTGGGCGGAATGCTTTTCGCATCCACCGTGGCGTTTAGTAAGGACTATGCTTTGGTGGACCTTTATCCGGAGCAGGACATGGTTGAAGATTCGCCGCTTCGTTTGAATGCGCTAGAGCAGGGGAGTGTGTCTGTTGTGCAGGAACCCGTTGTTCAGGAGATCAAGCTTTACCGCTTGAACCATAAGGTTGATGCGAAGGGTAAGCGTGTTGTGGAATATGATAATCGGCTCGTGGTGATCAATGGGAATAGTACGCAGTCTGGCGTGATTATGCAGGTGCAGGGTTTTGATAAAATGGTGGAGCTGAATGCAAGCGAAGCGAAGGCAAAGTATGGTGACCGGGGTGCTTCAGGTGCGTTGGAGTTTACCGGGCAGGATACGAAGACCTTAGGGTTGCGGGATGATGTGCGTTTCCCGCCGCCGATTGTTAAAAAGAATGTGATGTTTCCGCCACCTCCTCCTCCAGCGCCGCCGGTTTCTTCGAGGAATGGGGTAAAAGGAAAGACCAACGCGCCCAAGAAGGGCGAGGTAAGGTTTCCACCGCCAATTGTTAAAAAGGATGTGCCACCTCCGCCACCGCCAGCACCACCCGTTTCGGGTCGGAAAGATGTTCCACCACCGCCACCGCCTGTTGAACCTGCTATGCAGGGGGCTGAAGTAGCTGCGGCAGCGAAAGGGTAGAATGAACATTGAATGTCCCATGGTGGGTGGAGTACGGTCTGCCATGGGATTACTAAACACTAAACATGAGGGTTGTTAGATACTTTTATTATCAATTATATAGCTACTATTCACAAGACCCAGCGCCGCTTTTTAAGGTATTCTCAGCAGCTTTTGTGGGTTTGTTTTTAAATTTTCTAACCCTAACATCATTAGTTTCTATTCTTCTAAAAACACACTTCATCTTTTTTGTAACGGAGAAAGGAATCGGCCGACTTTGGCCTTTACTGTTTATAATCCCTCTTTTTCTAATCGTGAGATTCTACATGAAACGCCGAGGCTGCCATACAAGGATTATGAAGGAGTTTAAAGATCAATCTACGCGGCAGAACCGGAACGGCCGTATAGCTGTAATTACACACTTTGTAGGTTCTTTCGCACTGTTTTTCTTAAGTTTATGGCTACGCGAATCGATGATGAACTTCTAACAGAACCGCATTGGTGTTTTACATCAATAGAGAAAATACTTTAGCCGTATAGCTGGATAAACGTTCCAAATGAATTTACTTTTTATATGCAGTAGAAATAAATGGCGCAGCAGAACCGCAGAGGACCTGTTTAAGCGTTTAAACGGCTATGAAGTTCGCTCGGCAGGAACTGCTGAATCCGCGAGGGTTCGCGTGAATGAAAAATTACTGGTCTGGGCAGATATCATCTTTGTTATGGAAAGGGACCATAAGAAGAGATTACAGCAGAAGTTTTCTTCAGATGTGCTCAATAAGGAAATGATTGTACTTGACATCCCGGATGAATATCAGTATATGGATGAGGCACTTGTAGAGATCTTAAACGAAACTATCCTACCTTATTTAGATAATTTGAGTGCAAATAACCGCTAAAGGCCAAGTTCAAAAAAGGAATTGCTAACTTGAATGTCAAATCTATCCAGCTATGAAAAGTAAAATCTTACTGGTCGTATGCTTGCTTGCCGTAATGGCCATCAGCAGCACATTCGCACAATCAAGTCTTTCGGGGATCTCCGGGGCATGGCAGATTAAAGAAGCCGACAAAGAACAAATACTGATATTTCAGGACGGTTTCTTCTCACATACGGTCTACAATAAGGCTGACAAGCAGTTTGCTTATAGTCGTGGTGGAACCTATACAAGCACTGGAGATGCATTGAACTTGAAAGTTTCTTTTAATTCAACAGATCGGGAGGAAGTGGGTAAGCAGTTGACCGCAAAATATTCCATTTCCGGGAAGACGGTTAAGCTATCCACCAACGGGGAAACGCAAAACTGGCAGCGGGTTGATGATAGTTCTGCGCCCCTGGCTGGTGTATGGCGGATCACTTCTCGCATGCAGGATGGTAAACTTACGCCCATTCATCAAACGGGCTCAAGACAGACTTACAAAATTCTTACCGGCACTCGTTTTCAGTGGGCGGCCATAGATCCGGAGAAAAAGGAGTTTTTTGGTACTGGTGGGGGAACTTACACCTTCAGCGACGGTAAATACACCGAAACCATTGAATTTTTCTCGAGGGACAACTCACGTGTTGGCGCTTCGCTTTCTTTTGAAGGGAAGTTGGAAAACGGGGACTGGCATCATAGCGGGAAGAGCTCCAAGGGTGATCCCATCTATGAAGTCTGGAGCCGGGTGAAATGACCGAACTCGAAACTTATATCCACCAGCATTTCAGCATCAATAACATTCTAAGCACACTAGGGTGGGCGGGATGCGGAAGAAACAGAATAGCCTGCTGTTAGAGCGCTATCTTAATTTAGCATTCCTGACATGGGCGAGGTGGTGTTCGCAATGCCATGCATAGATGCCAATATTGGTTTTCAAAGAAATCAATGCATCGTTGTCAGGATGTATGAACTGCCTTTCCAGGTCGCTTTCAGAAAGTCCTTTAAGCAAGTGCACCCACCTTTCATGTAAGCCTTCGAGCATCTTCAAGGCACTCTCAACAGGGATGTCCTTTGAATCTGAGAGTTCCGCCCATCGGTCTTCATAGTACGGTTTGATGGTCGGCGTATCTTCCGTGAGTGCAAGTTTAAAGCGGATCATGCTGTTCATGTGACTGTCTGCGCAATGGTTCAGGACTTGCCGGATGGTCCAACCGCCTGGGCGGTATCGTTTTTCAAGATCCTGTTCCCTGAGGTTGCGCACTTCTTCGCTTAATTGCTGCGGAAATGCTTCAATGATGCTGATCCACTGGTCAATCTGTTGTTTGTCGATGTGTGGTCGCTGTTGAAATTTCCCGATCGGATATTTCAGTTGATCTAAGTTTTGTTCCATAGAATATTCTTGTATTACATGTATTATCAGCAATGCGGTTTGATTATTATCAATGCGTTGGCCATAAGTTGCTTGCAGGTTAAGGTATGCATATTTAATCTTTGAAGAAATACTTTTGTATGTACTAGCCTTTAAGTTTATTGAAGAATATGCTGAATAATTCTTTGAACAAATGCTTTTCTACGGGACGGCCTTTCATTTTCTTAAAGAATATGCTGGTTAATTGTTTGAAGAATTGCTTCTGTATGTACTAGCCTCTCAGTTTATTGAAGAATATGCTGGTTATTTAATCTATGGATAGTAAACTAGCCCTAACCGCAACGCTCATGTTTAAATTACGAATGCTGCTCGCAGCAATTTGCCTCTTGTTTGTCCTTTCTTGCTCCAAAGAAATAATTAGCTGTTTTACACCGCCTGAACCAACGTTTATACGATTGCTTGATCGCAATGGGGTGGATCTGTTAGATCCTTCTAATCCAAATGGATATAAGTTGAGCGCCACCAGTATGTACTACATGGAAAATGGCGGGAAGGTGCTTAGCCCGGTAAAGCTGGATTCCTTGCCAAATGGGAACATGTATTACCTAAACACTGAAATTTCCTGGAACGCAGACGGAGGACGTGAGTTCTTCCTTACTTTATCTCCAACGATTACAGATAAGATTTACTTAAGGTATGATGCGGTATCGGAAAGAAAGTGTTCGTTTTTCAAGCTGCTGGAGTTCAAATACAATGATGTTGTTTATACTAAAAAGAAGATAACGGGCAACCTGGAGGCTTATGAGATTGTAAGGTAGTGTTTCGAAGTGCTCGGTTTATAGAAACTTCATTGCTTCTGCTTTTGCTTCAGCTTAAATTATTTACAAGGTTTTTATATATTGATGAACATTCCCTTAATTAGAAATTTATGAAGATGTTGCTCACCGCTGTTTTACTTTCTTCTGCTTCTGCAGGATTTTCTCAGGCACCCAATGCAGGTGCACTTCACGCGCAAATCAAGACTTTAAACAGTACAATACTTTCCCTGAAAGGGGAAAACAAGGTGTTAAAGGATAGTGTGAAATCTGTTTCAGATCAGAATCATTACTTCCGCGAAACATTGAAGATTCAGGAGTCGAAGTTGCAAACCGCCACTGCTGGTAATTTTGATTTCAACCTGATGAGCTGTAAAGCGCAGCCAGGGAACAACGCTGTTATCCTTGAATTTTTAATTGTCAATCATGGAGCCGACGGTACGGTTCAGTTCATCCCCGGTAGATATGCTGATATAATCGACTTGCAGGGCAATGCCTATAAACCTTCGGACATTAAGATCGGCTCGGAAAAGTACGCAAGCACGGTTTTCAAGGAGGTTCCCCTTAAACTGACGATCACGGTTAACGGCATTGATCCTGCTGTTAAGCTGTTAAAACTGGTGAACCTGGAATTCTCTAACCCGCCGACCAACTATAAGAAACAAGCAGTTGTGTTTAAGGACATCACCATTAAGTAATGAAGGTAATCGGTATGCAGGCACCAGAAATGAATTGGAATGATGATTAGCGCTGTTTTACGGGTGCTTGTTATTTTGCTCCTGACCACCACCACAGCCCTGGCCCAGGATCCGGTTATAGGTGCACTGAAGGAGCAACTGGTTCCACTAGATTCCAATCAACAAGACGGCTATACCATGAATATGGACCTGTTTAGTACGGCGATTTCAGGTAATCAAATCCTGGCTCTGGGAGAGGCAACGCATGGAACAAAGAATTTCGTGGACTTCAGACTAGCTATAATTAAGAAGTTGGTCGGGGAACATGGCTATCGTGCAATTGTGACTGAAAGCGACTTCTCCAGTACGCTTGCAATGAACGATTACATCGTTTACGGAAAAGGCAACATTCAGAAATGCTTGCAGGATATGGGCTACTGGATGTGGAACAACCCTGATTTTCTGGAAACCATAACCTGGTTAAAGGACTACAACGCAACAAAGGACATAAACAGCAGGGTTCATATTTACGGTTGTGACATGACCGTTCCGATGATCATAGGCGAGGTTTTAGGCGGTAAACAGGTGTTGAAAAAGCCTTTAAGTCCTGAATCTGTTGCTGGAATGAAGGTGCTAAGTGCATGGCATACCAAGTCACTGGCTAAGGATGAAGAAGTTACTTTAAAGCATCTGGCTGAAGAAGTAAAGGTCGAGCTTGCGGCACATCCGGACACCAGCACCTTCAGAAATTCCCTGAATACGATCTTGCAGGTCATCGCGTTCCGGATGGCTGGGCAGGGGAAAGTTTCGTCCGCGCTCCGCGATAAATCCATGTTGGATAATATAAACTGGATTCTGAAACGTGAGAATGGCGGTAAGCTTATATTTCTGGCGCATAATCTACATATCGCGAGAAGACCAATGATCGGCGGCTGGGAGAATGTCGGTACACTACTAGGGAAGACCTTCGGCACCAGGTATTATGCTTTGGGACTTAGTTTCTACAAAGGCGCCTTTAGGGCTCAGGATCGTGATAGTGGAAAAAGTGCAGTATTCCAGGTGGCTCAGACAAGCAAAAAAGCGCTGGAGTACACGTTTAATGAAACTGGTGTTTCGAATTTTTACCTTGATTTTGCATCTGTTAAAGGGAAGGCTGCCTTAGCTGATCTGCTTTTTAAGAAAAAATCCTTAAGATCGATAGGTGCAATTTTCTCATCTGCCAAAAGGGATGAGGCAGCGACATCAATAGATGCGGTCGCGGTTGAGGTTTTTGATGGGCTGGTCTTCTTTAAGAACACGCATGCAATTGCACCGTCTTTTGGTTGGAAGAAATACGATTAACATCTGTCTGCTAAGGGGCTGTAGTTTACTGGGGAAATAGCTGCCATTGAGCTGTAGTGTAATATGAATTTAGCTGAAATTGAATTGTAGTTATTATGGAACCAGTGCAATGAGCTGTTTTAACCTTGGAGCCAGCTGCAATTGTATCTAGATATCTGCAAGTAATCTGTAGTTAAATTATGGAATCAGCTACAATATAGATTAGAAAACATTCGCTCAAACATGAATTACATGAAGCTTACGTACATTTTTATCCTACTTGTTTGTGTCGGTTTTACAGGAAACGCCCAAGTTGTATCCTTTGAGATTGACAGTGTAAAGTTCAATAAACCGCTAATGTCAATCTTGGATAGTCTCTATAAAATAGATCAACTTTCCAGGTACAACTATCTGGAGGCGATAAAGGAGAAAGCGGACGCGGCCAGGGCAGACAGTCTGCTGGCTATAATGCGGAAACAAGATCTGGAAAACCTTGCAGCAGCAAAAGCCATCATCGCTAAACACGGCTGGTTAGGTCCGCAGGATGTGGGCATGAATGCCAGTCAGGGGTTGTTTCTGATCATCCAGCATGCAGACTTGAAAACGCAGGAGGCATACCTGCCAATTATCCGTACCGCAGAGAAGCAGGGCAAATTACTATCCAGTAATCTGGCGATTTTAGAAGACGCGTACGCATGCGGAAGGGTTTAAAGCAGCTATATGGAAGTCAGGGGTTTTCAGATAAAGAAACCGGCAAGAAGTATTTCTATCCTATCGAAGCACCAGATGGGGTAGACGATCGCCGGAAGTCCATGGGCCTCGTTCCCATGCAGGAATACGCAAAGGCCATGAACATAGCCTGGGATCTGGAAGCGTACAAGAGAATGTTACCGGAAATAGAAAGGGTTGCGGCACGGCAACAACGCTGAGAATTGATAGCTTTACGGCGGACAGCAATTGCTATTATTTACGACTTCTCCAGATGTTTAAAGCATTATACCTCGTTTTGTGCCTTACGGTTTTAACCTCCGCTGCGCTATGTCAGTCTGCACACCAGGATAGCCTAGTGAAACTAGCTCGAGCAGATGCAAAGAAATTCACGCTGCAGGATGATGTATGGAAAACCCATAAGCGCCGTTTACCGGTAACTTCAGATTATTTTAAACCCACACAAAGCAGTACGGGAAATATGGCATTATTAACAGACTCCATCTACGTGAAGGCTTACCGAGAGGCTGCTTTCAAGAAGAACAAACACCGGCGTACCCCTTGGCACACCGTGTTGGTGGGCGGTGGTATAGCTGCCGGCCTGTTTGTGACTATGGCGGCAGCTATAATTATATTCGTCGGTCCAACGATGAACTAGTCACAAATTCAACGAAGAACCTTTGCTGTTTAAATGTATTTATAGGCCTGGGGCCCTTTAGCTTCTTTCTTTTCCACTGTACTTCAACTCCAATTCTGGGCTCTTGGCATACATATCCCAGAGTTCATCAATGGTTTTACCGGACAACTTCACCCAGGTATCCTGATTATAAGTGTGGTTTCTAAGCTCTTTATCTATCTGGATGATCACCCCAGGTTTAACCTTTTGATCTATCCACTCAAAGAAACGGGCGGTTATCCGATAGCTATTCTCATATTTTCTCTCGTTGTGCTTCGCGGTAAACTCCGGCAAATACCATTTGGATCCTATATTATCCACCCCATATTTGTAGCGAATGAAATCAGCAATGCCCTCTGTCAACCACACCGGTCCGGATCCATAACCATATCCTTGCACCAGGTGCATCCCTTCATGTGTCACAATGTCGATATCTGTCGGATGCGCATTCATATACGTGGTGCTATACAGGATGCGGTTTCCGCTGGCTTCCGCAACACCTTTATAAGCAGTGTCCGTTACGAACAACACATCGTGCGTGGTCTTATCATTGAACGTACTTACAAGCACAGGGAACACCTTGAAGTATGTTTCTATAAGCTCCTTTTGGATCACTGGGTTGAAAGCTGAATTCTTGTTGATGAACACCAGCTGATAATCACCCCGCTTAATGGTATCTACAGAATTCCAGTTCTTGTGAAGGGCGGTTTGAAGATGCGCCTGAAAGGCTTTGGAGTTCTCTTGCTTTTTGATCCATCGGCTGTTAACCACGATTTCTCCAGGTTTAGCGGTCAAAGTGAACTTCTTCGCGGTATCAATGACGCGCATGGTAACCTCCCGCTTGGTGCGATAACCATCCGCTGCGGCGAAACCTGGGTATGTCGCCATAAATGACGCGTTTATCTGCGCGGTATCCAGCTTGACTTTAGTCTTGTTGATAATGCTAATGGAATACGGGCGGGGTTTTCTCTGGGCTTGGGCCGAAAAGGCAAGGGCTGCTACGATTGTAAAAACGGATATCTTCTTGAACATGAGTGAATTATTTTGGCTAAAAATAACTGATGTTACGATATCCTCCTGTAAAAATAAGGCTACCAATTTACCTCCATCGCTATTATGCGGCCTTTAGTAGTCCGGCTGCTCCGTGAGGCTGGGATTAACCAGCTGTCGCTTGTTTGTCAGTTTCGCTGCCCTTTGAAGAATCTCTACGATACCTTCATTTCTCACAATGTACATGCCCAGCGCTTCCTTTGATATCCCTTCCATCAATCTATACGTAAAAACAGGCGCTTGGTGCTCAAAGTAGGTGTCCATGTATTGAAAAGAGATGTTGCTAAACTGTTGCAATTCTGCAGCAAGCTCTATGATGTGCGTAGAAATGATGAAAGCAGCGGTTCTAATTGTCGAGAGTTCCGAGATGATCAGAGACGAGCCATCAAATGCGTCTTTCACGTTTGTACCCCTGAACAGCTCATCGAAGATGACGAACATGCGGTCATGCTCCAGCAGATGCTCTGCAACTTCCTTGACCCGTTTGACCTCCGTGTAGTAATGACTTAGCCCCTGATTGATGTTGTCGGGCAGGTTTATGGTTGTAACCAGCCCATTAAACACCGTTAGTTCAACAGCTGCGGCTGGAACGGGAAAGCCCAGATGGGCGAGGTAGACAATCAAGCCTAGCGACTTCAGCAGCGACGACTTGCCGGCCATATTAGAGCCGGTGAGAAACATCAGATTCTGCTGCTCACCCAACCCAATATTGTTTCTCACCGGGTTTTTGATTGCCGGATGAAATAAACCCTCTATGTTTAGCCTGATGTTGTAAATTTCGGAAAAGAAAAGTCCTTCGCCGCGGCCACTAATGCGATGTTTTCGAAGATGTCCAGTTCATAAACGAGCTCCAGCAGCAAGTTGATGTTTTCCTTTTCTGCACCTCGTAATGCACGGTCTAATCGGGTGATGTCTGAAAAACTTAAACGCTTTTCATCCAGCAACGTGGCCTTGGAGAGCACCCCATTTACGATTATGCCCGTGATCTGATCAAAGATCGAGTGTAAATAGGACGGTGCACTTTCACGATTATATTGCGCTATAAATTCAAGTAGGTATCGCGACAACTGGATCAAATAGCGCTGCCCAGTCTTTATTACGTAGTAATCATTGCTGGAGTTGCGCTTCGCATAGTCGGCGAGGGCATCGAGTGGATTGTTCTTAAATGCAGGAAACTTACTTTTCAGGTAGAAGTCTACGAGATCAATCTCCTCGTTCTTAATCTGCAGGCAGATCTGATGATCATAGAAGTACTTAATGGCATCTCTTCTTAGTATTATATCGCCCAGATTGTTGGATGGACTTTCCATGATCGTTATTAACCGTTTCCTTGCAGCCAAGGTTCTGGTATGTTTAAATAGATCATAAATGGAGCTGGAATCCACCTTCGCGGTAAATATTTCCAGATCACTGAAGGTTTGGGTGTCAATTATAAAGTGCTCCACTGAATAAGTTTAATCTTGCTGTTGCATTCCTGAGGTATGTTCAATGTAGTCATTGTAGGCCATCGCGAAGTATTTCGCTAAATCCTTCATCTTCAGCTTTCCCGTCTTAAGCGTTTAATGATGTTAATTAACTGATGTCTTTCAAACCAATGATCCGCCCGTTTAGGAAGTCAAACTCAGAGCGCCCAGTTAAGTTAAGTGTTTCCCCCGACTTAGGCCCATTTGGAATATCAACCTGCAAGACCCCACGGTAAGAAATGTCAACCTTAACCTGATGTCCGGAGAAAGTCCAGGAAGTAATGGTTTGTTCCCGCTCCTTGAAATACCCCTTTGCTGTTTCGGCCTGATCAACAAATGCAGCAAGCCCTGTAGTACGGTGCGTCACCTCACCATTGGATATATTTTCAAAAACGACGTGTTCATCCAGATGTTTCGCCATCCCGGCGATGTCGAAGTTGTTGTAAGCAGTGATGTAATCTACTATTATTTGCTTCTGTTCTTCCTCCATACTTATGCGCCTTGATTTTTATGTCTAATAAGATATCCACTACAATATCTGCAATTCCTAACATTTCTTACATACCTCCTAGATTATCTATACTCTCTAATTAAATGGGTTCTGCCTTTCTTAACGCTTCTTTAAAAACCTGTCAGGTTATATAACAGACCCTATCAATCGCGTTGCAATTCTTAAGAATTTCTTAAGTCACTAGTCGAATTAGATATAATATCCTATCAACTGCCGTCTGCAAGTCTTAACACTTTCTTAAATTACCTGTCAGAATATATTGCTTACCTTAAAAACGTAATCTGAATCGTATACCAGGTATTGATACCGCATTTAAGCATGGAAAATATACGAAAAAAGAGAAGAAACTAATGAACGAAGATAGAAGAGCATTCATCAAAAAAGCAGGATTACTAAGTGGTGCTGCGGGCCTTTTCAGCGTGTTTCCTGCGGCCATCCAAAAAGCACTGGCCATAGATGCAAAAACTGGCAGCACCTACCTTGATGCGGAGCATGTCGTATTCCTCATGCAGGAGAACCGCTCCTTTGATCATTGTTTCGGTACGCTAAAGGGTGTACGGGGATTCAATGATCCCAGGGCTTTGAAGCTATCCAGCGGTCATCCCGTATGGCAGCAAAGCAATGCTGCGGGTAAAACCTACGCGCCTTTCCGCTTGAACCTGAAAGGTACCAGGTCCACCTGGATGAGCTCCTTACCGCATTCCTGGGAAAACCAGGTGGATGCCTTCAACGGCGGCAAAAACGATAACTGGTTGGATGCGAAAAAGTCCGGCCAGCCGGAGTTCCAGGAGATGCCGCTCACCATGGGCTACTACAATCGGGAGGACCTCCCTTTCTATTACGCCCTCGCAGATGCATTCACGGTGTGCGACCAGCACTTCTGTTCTTCACTAACCGGCACCAGTCCCAACCGCCTCTTCTTCTGGAGCGGCACCATCCGGGCGGAGCAGCAGGAAGATTCAAGGGCCCATATCTGGAATGACGAGATCGACCATAAGGACATTCAATGGACTACCTTCCCGGAAAGGCTTGAAGACCTCGGTATTTCCTGGAAAACCTACCAGAATGAACTCAGTATTCCAGTGGGGTTCGAAGGGGAGGAGGCCGACTGGCTCTCCAACTTCACCGACAATGATCTGGAGTTCTTCAGGCAATTCAACGTCCGCTTACATCCTGAACACTTGAAATACCTCGAGCAACAAGCAAAGAGTCTTCCCGAGGAAATCAAGCAACTTAAAGCAACCATCGCACAGCAGCCGAATGATAAGAAACTACAAGAAGCACTGAAGAAAAAGGAAGCACGCTTAACAAAGGTCCTTGCAGATCAGCAGCAATGGACCCAGGCGCGGTATGACGCATTAACGGAACGTGAGAAAAACATCCATAAGAAAGCCTTTGTCACCAACCGCGATGACCCAGATTACCACAGGCTGGTAGACATGCAATATGAAGAAGCTGGCGCTACGCGCAACATGAAAATCCCCAAAGGGGATGTGCTTCATCAGTTTCGCAAGGACGTGGAAAGCGGGGAACTGCCAACGGTCTCCTGGCTGGTGCCACCCTGCAATTTCTCCGATCATCCCGGTGCCCCTTGGTACGGCGCCTGGTACATCTCTGAAGTCATGGACATCCTCACCAAAAATGAAGAAGTGTTCAAGAAGACCATCTTTATCATCACCTACGATGAAAACGACGGCTACTTTGACCATGTGCCACCATTCCTGCCGCCGCATACCGCTAAGCCGGGCAGCGGAAAAGCATCCAAAGGCATAGACACCCGCGTGGAGTTTGTTTCCGCAGCGCAGGAAGAGGCGCGAGGCTTCAAAGAGCAGCGCGAAAGCGCGATCGGGCTGGGCTTCCGGGTGCCCATGCTGGTTGTATCGCCATGGACAAAAGGCGGCTGGGTAAACTCGCAGGTCTTCGATCACACCTCCAATCTCCAGTTCCTGGAGCACTTCCTGTCTGCCAAAACCGGAAAGCAGGTGCAGCAACCGCAGATCAGCGACTGGCGGCGGACGGTTTGTGGGGATCTAAGTTCAATATTCAGAACCGCGGATGACCAGCAATCCAAAGCGCCGCAACCACTAAACAAGGAAGCTTTTCTGCAAAGCATCCACAACGCTAAATTCAAGGCTTTACCTTCGGAATTTACAACCCAACACATCACCAGCCAGGAAAAAGGCGTAAGGCCTTCAAACGCGCTGCCCTATCAGCTGGAAGTAAATGCAAAGTATACTGAAGGCAAGCTTAAGCTTGTTTTTGCCGCTAAAGCGGAAGCTTTCGGTAAAAAAAGTGCTGGCGCACCATTCATTGTCTACATGCCAGGAAACACAGCGAAAGCAATAGCAAACACAAACGCAACAGCAAACCCAAACGCCAAGCAAAGCTGGTCCAAGATGAACAGCAGGCATTATGCGGTAAAAGCCGGCGATCAGATCAGTGATGAGTTTCCAGCAGCGATGTTCCAAAAGGGGATGTACCACCTTGAAGTTTATGGGCCCAATGGGTTCTACCGCGAGTTTAAAGCTTCTGAACAAAGCCCGCAATTGGAAGTAAGCTGCAGCGCGCAGCCAGATCGGCTCGATCCAAAAAAGCTGTCTGGCAACATAGAACTGCAGTTCAAGGGAACTGCAAAAGGAAAAATCACGATCACGGACAATGCATATAAGACAAAAGCTAAAACCATCAGCCTAAAAGCAGGAACCGCATCAGCAGTGCTGGAACTCAGCAAGAGCTTCGGCTGGTATGATTTCAGCGTATCCATGGAAGGCCATCCAGCGTACCTCCAAAGGTTCGCGGGTAAAGTCGAAACTGGAAAACCCAGCTTCAGCGACCCGCTAATGGGGGGCTTAACATTGGCCCCAAAAGCACAATAAAAAGGGGATGCCAAACGGCATCCCCTTTTCTATCGCAATCTCGTGATTACTTCTTCGCCCACCATAACGGGGTCAGCACTTCATCTTTGCCACCTAAATCAGACAATGCCTGACCATAACCTGCTGCATTCGTATTCTTCAAGCTTGATGGATATCTTAACCGCTGCGGAAAGAACTGCACATTGCTCGTCATGTATGTCGCATCCGTTAATGCCGGAAGCGTCTGCAATGGAATCTCAATCACTGGGTTTTCAAAGAAAGGCAAACCTGTTCTTCTGTGATCGTTCCAGGTCTCTAATGGCAACCAAGGGGTTTGCGCAATAAACTTCTGCGTGATGATCTTGGTCAAATGGTCGTTCTTAACCGTGCCATTCTTATATAGATCATTCTTAGGATACCCTACTGTAATATTACGTCTTGTACCCGTAAATCCTTCTTCATATTCCATCACGCGACTTGTTGGTTCAGTTGTATGGTTCCAGCTTACAGAAGTACCTACACGGTTGTAGCTTTCAGAAGTCAGGTAACCGCCAAGTTGCGTTCCATTATACTGGAAGCTTTTCTGGATTGCCATCTCATATGCCGCCTGTGCGGTCATCGGCGTGTTCCAGCCACGAACCGCAGCTTCAGCAATCAGGAAGTAAGATTCCCATGGACCGAAAAATACGCGTTTATTGGTGCTGGTACGGAACTGCATGTTCAAACGCGGCATCGCGCCAGTGAAGTTATACACCTGGTTTAAGGCTGTTTTAGGTCCCCATGCACCATTGATCCTCGCATTCCAGCTGTATTTCGCATCAATTGCCTTGATGTTGTTTCCAGCCGCATCTCTCAGGTTTCTTACCGTCAGCAAATCATCTGAATTCTGATCCGGGAAGTTTGCACTTTCAACGTCCCCAGGAATGCTGAAAAGCACGTACGCACGTGGGTCCATAACTTCCGGCAAGCCGTTAAGCCAGAATCCCGCACCTGGTGCATTGGTCTTGGTTGCAAATTGCTCCGGATAGTACTGTCCAAGCCAGTTTGCCGGTTTGATGTACGACTGGAACTTAGGTGCCAAAACGTCTGCAGATTTAATGCCACCCAGACCGATCATCAGGTTGTTGATGGTTGCAGAGATCGGTTGTGCGTTCCAAGGGCGACTCATAACGCCACTCAAATCACTCCAGCCATCTCTTTCCTGTACCTGAAAACTTTCGTCCATGCTGGTGATGAAGTCATTCGAGGCGCCACCAGCAGTCATTACCGCTTCAAACTCTGACTGTGCCTTAGCCGGATCAACTTCGGATAAGCGCATTGCTAAACGCATACGTAGCGAGTTCGCATACTTGCGCCATTTTGCATAGTTGTACCCAAAAGCCGGATCTTGTTTATCCAGTCCTGATGGGTTCTGAACAGTTAGGTCAAGCTTCTGACTTGCATCTGCAAGCTCCGCAAGCACGTGGTAGTACACGGTTTTTACGTCGTTAAATTCTGGATTGGTTCCATTAAAACCATTCACCGGAATGGGTCCGAAGTTATCAGACATTTCGCTCATCAGGTATGCTCTCCAGATCCGCGCCACCTGAATCAGGTTTGGCGTATGTGGTTTTGCAAGACCTGCTTCCGTTTGCTTCTCGCCCAATTGAATGGCTGTGTTGGTCGCATTCAGCCATCTGGCAACCTGGTCGTAATACACGCTTGTCCACTGGTCGTTGTAGTTACCTACAGAAAAGGTTCCACCTTCCGACATCTGACGGCCTGCAGCTTTCCAGTACAAAACGAATGAACGTTCTGCAACATCCGGATTCATCTGCGCGCCCATGATAGAGCCGTTGATGAAGTATTCCACCTGTGCCTGCTCATCATTGGCAGCAACAGGATTTACGTTGATTTCTTCAAATTTCTTGCATGATGCCAGCACTAAGGTTGCGGCTACAAGCATGCATGATTTCTTTATAATGTGTTTCATGATCTTTAGCGGGGTAGATTAAAAACCTAAGGTTAAGTTAAAAGAGAATGAACGGGTTGTTGGTGCTGCACCATTCTCAAAACCTGTCGCATTCGTGTTGGTCGCAAACACTGACTCTGGATCCAGGCCGTTCATGTGGCTGGAAATAAGCCATACGTTGTTGCAGGATACGCCAAGTTTTGCACGTTGTATAAACGTTTTTTCCAGCATCTTCGGTGAGAAGTTATAAGCCAGGTTGATGTTCCGGATACGGATGTTAGACGCGTCATATAAGTTCGCCTCCGTAATACCCAGGTTTCTACCTGCACCTGCTACCGACTCCCAGTATTGTTGTGGTGTAACCGATTTTGTATTCTGCTCATACGTGTTGGTTGCGGTGTTCAGAATCACACCCGGAACAACCATGTTTTCACGCTGACCGTTCACAACTGTTCTGTCTGAAGTACCATTCAACTGCATCTGTGCAAGTGTTGCAGAGAAAATCTTTCCACCGAAACGGCCGTCGATTAAGAACGACAGGTTAAAACCTTTGTAAGCAAATGTGTTGGTAATACCAAGCAAAGCATTTGCCTGTTGGTTACCCAAACGCTGGTTCTGTGCGCCAATGCTTGGTAGCCCAGTGTTATCAAGGATCATTTGACCATTGAAAGGACTAGAAGGATCGTTTACCCTTGCAAAGGTGCTACCATAGATCTCACCGTATTTCTGACCTTTCACCGCGTTCACAGCTACATCGTCAAAGCCACCCAATGGATATACATCCAGGTCGTCCTTAATCGAAATTACTTTGTTGTTGTTGCGGGAGAAGTTCACACCCATGTTCCAGTTCAATCCGGTTTCACTTCTTAGAATCTGTCCATCAAGCGTAAGCTCAATACCCGAGTTCTGAATATCACCGCTGTTTATCTTCATAAACTTGTAACCACTAAGTGGGTCCATCGGCAGGTTCAACAACTGGTTGGTCGCATTCGATTTGTAGATTGAGAAGTCTAAGCCAATGCGGCTTGCAAATAATCTTAGTTCCGCTCCAGCTTCGTAAGATTTGATCAACTCATTCTTAACATTCGGATCGTAAAGGATATCATTTCTGGAACCTGTGGTTGCACCATTCGGATCTTTACCAATGTTGTAAGTGTTGTATAGTTGGTATGCCGGCAAGTCGTTACCCACGGAAGCGGCAGAAGCTCTAACCTTCGCATAGCTGATCCAGGCTGGCACTGTTGAGCCAAGCTTGGTCAACATATCTGTAACCACAAGGGATAAATTTACAGAAGGGTAGAAGAAAGAGCGGTTCGCCGGGCTCAAAGTAGAGGTCCAGTCGTTACGGAAAGTTCCGTCTAAGAACACATAACCATCCCAATTTACACCCAATGTTCCGTAAACGGAGTTGATGCGGCGCTCATTGTAAATTTGCTCAACAGTCGGGTTGTTCACACCATTGTTCAAAGAGAACAAGTTCGGTACGTTTAACTGTCCAGAGTTGGCGTTCAAGCCACTGTTTTGCTGAGACATTAAGTTTCCACCAACGGTGAAGTTACCACCCAATCTGTCGATCACGTTGTCTTTCTGACCAGAAAGCAAAAAGCTGAAGTTGGTCTCGGTAAAGGTTTGTTTACCTAAGCTGTACATACCGCCAGCGTTAGATGGCGAACCACCATACAATTTACCTTCTGTAGTGGTGGTAAACTTGTCGGCACCGGCCCTAACTTCTGCATTCAACCAGTCGTTGATCTGGTATTTCAAGGATCCGTTCAATAAATAACGGTCACGCACATCCTGGTTCAGGTTATAGTCTTTTGCCCAGTAAGGGTTTAGCTGTGCACTGCTGGTGTTGTACCAGATCATTCTGTTGGTCACCGGGTCTACACTTGGGTTAAGCTGACGGATGTCCAATGATCTTGGAAACTGGTATAAGGTTGCAAATACGTTGTTCAGGTTTGCACCACTCGCAGGTCTGTTTTGTGCATTGGAGTTGGTGTACTGCACTTTGGTGTCCATTGTCCAGCGGTCGTCCTCACCAAACTTGCTGATTGCTCTTGCAAGTAAGTTCGTACGCTGCAATTTAGCGCCTGGAATCAAACTTCTGTCGTCCAACCTGTTGAAGGAAGTATAGACCGAAGTCGATTTGTACTGCTGCTGTAAAGACACACTCTGGTTAGAGCTGAAACCTTGTTCTGCATAGTTTGCAAGGTTGTCGTGTACACTTAAAGCTTCTTCTTCGCCTCTCCAGTTGGTTACGGTTTGGCCGGTGATTTTTGGTCCCCAGCTGGTACCTACACGTGCATCAAAGCCGTTTTCATCACCCTGTGCATAATCATTCTGCATTTTAGGGCGGGTAAAGATGTTTTCAATACCGAAGGTTGAAGACACGGTAATACCCAATCCTTTCTGGATACGGCCGCTTTTGGTGGTGATTAAAATTACCCCGTTACCTGCTCTGGATCCGTAAAGGGCAGATGCAGATGGGCCTTTAAGTACGGATACACTCTCGATGTCTTCAGAGTTGATGTCGGAAAGTCCGTTACCATAGTCAATCGAAGGGTTGAAGTAATCGTTGTTTGTCGCACCAGTGAAGTTGTTCACAGGTACCCCGTCAATTACGATCAAAGGCTGGTTGTCACCAGTCAGGGAGTTGTTACCCCTTAAGGTGATCTTTGATGATCCTGCAGGACCGTTGCTGGAACGGGTTACCTGTAAGCCGGAAACCTTTCCCGACAAGGTATTCACCACATTTGGCTCACGGGCTTCTACAAGGGATTCACCTTTAACTTCCTGTACGGCATAACCCAGAGATTTCTTTTCTCTCTGGATACCCAATGCCGTTACAACAACTTCATTCAGGTTATTGCTTTCATCTGCCAGCACCACGTTGATGCTGTTTGATGCACCTACGGTGATTTCCTGTGTTTGGAAACCAATGTAGCGGAAGATCAGGACACTGCCTTTTTCAGCGGCAATTCTGAATTTTCCTTCTGCATCCGAGCTTACGCCCTGCGTGGTCCCTTTAACTAAGATGCTTACAGCGGGAATTGCTTCCCCTTTGGCGTCCTTTACCGTACCCGTCACGGTGTTTTGCGCGAAAGCTGTTATGCTGAGTAAAGTCAGCATTAACATACTTAAGCATCGGGCATAGATCTGTTTCATGGTCTAAGTATTAGTGGTTTAAAATTTTGGTGAACTGTTTAATTGATTGTGGCTTAATTGTTTTCTTTTTAATGTTAATTGTGGTTTAGGTTGATTGTTATGGTGATAGATGCTGTGTGCTTCTATTTAAATTCCGCCTGTTCCATGACCAGGCTTGCTGCGGCAAGCAGCTCTGCATTTTCTGCGAGTTCTGACTGCACGATGGTAGTCTGACTGGCAATCCTTGGAATACAAAATTCATTCAGTGCCTGCTGTATTGGTGGCAGTAGTACCTTACCAGCTACGGCAGCACGGCCGCTTAACACGATGCATTCCGGGTTCATGATGTGGATGAGTGTTGCCAGTCCTTTCCCGATCATAAATGCCGCTTCCGACAAGATGGATACGGCTAATGGATCATGTGCTTTAGCGGCTTCCAAGAAGACCTGTTCAATATTTCTGCTTTTATCAGCTGCCAGTTGGCGCATGCTGGTAGCTGCGCCGGAGGCGATGGCTGCTTTGGCACGCTCGGTCATCACCGAAAGGGAAGTTTCCACTTCCAGGCAGCCGCGTTTGCCACAGGAACAAAGGTCGTCCGACTTCGACAGGGGGATGTGGCTGAATTCACCCGCATAACCACTGCTGCCGCGGTAAAGCTGACCATTAACGATCATGCCCAGTCCGGTTCCCCAGCCGATGTTGGCTACCATCACATTGCGTTTTCCAACTGCTGCACCGTAGCGAAATTCCGCCAGTGCGATTAAACTGGAGTCGTTGTCAATGAAAACCGGAAGCTGAAGTTCGGCGGAAAGGTATGCGGCCAATGGACTGCCATCCTTTGTGGGCAGGTAGGAGTGACTGATGCCGAGTTCAGCATTTACAAAGCCCGGTATACCGATGCCTACGCCAAGAAGTTGTGTTTTAGGAATGCCTGATGCGGCTAAATTGCTTTGAATGAACGTTGCAAGTTGTGTCGTTGCCTCCGGATTGTTCATCAGCGGCAGCTCCATGCTTGCAATTTCAGATCGGCTTGTGTTGCGCAGATCGCAGATCATCATCCTGGTGATGAATTGATCCATGGCGACAGAGACAATAAACTTCTGCTTGTCTGCATTGAGCAGGAACCTGGATGCGCGCCTGCCACCTGTGGAGGGGCCAAGACCTTGCTCTATCACGTAGCCTTCTGCAACTAGCTGCTGTACAATTTTCGTAATCAGCGGCAAGCTTTTATTACTCAATTTACTGAGCTCTGTTAAGGATAAAGGGTGCTTGTAATAAAGCTGCTTAATGATATCGTTTTTAAGCCACTGACTTTTTTCTTCTATCGCGTTCATTACCAGATTCAAGAAGCCAAACTTAGTAAGTATTTATGCTAAATGTTAAATACTTTTTAAATTATTTTTAAAGTTAGGTTAACTTCTGAATTCCTTATGGTAATCTACTGAGAACGAGTGCACTGTTAACGAGCCTTTAGCTACATAAAACAGCATACATAATATGGCGAGCGGTTAGCAGTACAAAATTATGGAAGGTAAAACCAGGTGAAAACGCGTAAAATAGCTGGAATGCTAAACTTTGCTTTTGCGACTTAGTGCGAAACAAATTTTAGACCTACCACAGAAGCGATGAGGGTAGTGATAAAGAAGATGCGCCAGAAGCTGGCTGGATCTTTAAAAACGAGGATACCGATGATGGCGGTACCAACAGCACCAATGCCGGTCCACACGGCGTAAGCGGTACCAATCGGAAGGGTTTCCGTGGCTTTGATTAAGAGCACCATGCTTATGGTTAGCGATACCAGGAAGCCTGCGAACCACCAGTACATTTCTGTTCCATTTGTTTCTTTCACTTTACCTAAGCAGGAAGCAAAAGCAACCTCGAATAAACCCGCAATAACCAATATAATCCAGTTCATATCTTACTCTTTCGCGCAAAGGTCTGCATTTCATAGGAGAATGCTTGCTGAAAATATAAATCTGCTGTAAAGGCCATGCTAATTTAAAGCGCAGTCCAGGGCGTTCACGATTGCTCAAGCCCAGTTGAAACACAGCTAAACCAAAGACAAAACGCACAGCAAACGCACATGCCGTGTGCGCTAGGTGTGCGTTCGGTGTGCGTGTGCTGTGCGTCTCGTGTGCGTTTGACCCAATGCTGTTCCGTAAAAAGTTGGTTATTGCTGTAGACGTTCTGCCACCTGAACTTTCAAGGCTGGTAGCACCGCCTCGCCGAACCATGGATTGACCTTTAGCCAGTTCTGGTTCCTCGGAGAAGGATGCGGTAAAGTGAAGTACCCTGGAAGATATTCCGCATAGCTTTTTACCGTATCGGTAAGGTTTCCCTTGTATCGGTTATTTAGATAATGCCGCTGTGCATACTGCCCAATCAGCAAGATTAATGGCTTGCTTTCAAAGGCATCCATCAGCTTGCTGTGCCATAACTTTGCGCATGCGGGCAGAGGCGGCAGGTCGCCTGATTTTCCTTTTCCCGGATAGCAGAAGCCCATCGGAATAATTGAAAAATGTTCCGTATTGTAAAAGCTGTCCTTGTCAACGCCAAGCCAGTCCCGCAGCTTATTTCCGCTGGCATCATTCCAGGGAATGCCGGTTTCATGGACACGTCTTCCGGGTGCCTGCCCGATAATCAGAATTTTGGAGCTTGTTCCGAACTGGATCACAGGGCGGGGTTCGTGCGGAAGGATTCCCGAGCAGAAGCTACAGCTTAGAATTTCATCAAGGAGTGCTGACATCTGCCTCAAAGTTAAGATGCTGCGGGCTTTTTCCACGCAGCATCTTTGGCTTATTACAATGCCGTTACTTGTTCAATGCGGTACTGGCGGATGCCGTTATCCATTTCCCAGGACAGCTCCGTTCCTTCTGCATAGCCAATCAGGGCTAATCCGATAGGTGAAAGGATGGATACGGTTTTATGTTTCGGCTTCGCTTTATCTGGCGCCACGAAGTTGTAGGTGAACTTTTCTCCAGATTCCACATCTGCAAGTTGTACGCTGCGGTTGATGTCGACCACGTTATCTGGTAGATCCTTGCGGAGCACCTGTTTGGCGTTCCGGAGTTGTTCAACCAGCATCACCTCATTATGATGCGGCAGTTTTTTACGTCGGATCTGGTCCTTTAGTAAGTCGAACATGCCAGTAGTTAGGATAATTGCGTTTGTTGCTTCGGTATTTATTGCTGTAGTATTCATGATTTTCTTTTAAGATTGATGTTAAATTCAATTACGTTCCGCCATCATCATTTTACGCGCGACAACAGGGCAGCTGCCTTTGTTGGCGCTGCTTGCAGGAAGGAAACTGGTGCTCATGTGGAGTGATCCGGCGTAAAGCACGTTACCTATCATGTGTTATGCAATAAGCATGTTGCGTAGAAGATGGATGTAAATCCCAGACCTGCGGTATTTAGGCCCGGGCGGAAGTGTTGAAATCCTTAAAAGATGAGAAGATGTACCTTTTGCCACCAAGCAGGCATTCAGGCGCAGCAACAGATTTCCTGTGCATAGCATGGCCATTGAAAAGCTTGTTGCAGCTGGTTATCGGGGCGCTATGTGCATTTAAATGTATCAACTGATTCAAACATAGCCAATATAAACCTGGTTGTCAAGCGGCTGCGTCATAACCATGTCCTTAATGGACTTTCCGGCTATAATCCTCCTTATTAATGCGCAATCTCCCGTAACAAAGTTGAAATATTTTGGCCATCACTTCTTATTTCCCTGATTTCTTCCCAACTTGAATGTGCTTCTAACCAAATATAAACTGCTATGAATTGTAAGCCGCCCTGCGCGCCGTGTGGTTCATGCGTTCTGGTGTGGAGCTTAAAAGATTATTTCCAACCATGAGCGAAAATTCAAGAAGACATTTCCTTAAAACCCTGGGTATTGGTACGGCTGCAATGGCGGTAGGCAACTCCGTTTTTGGTGGCACAGGCACAGGCTTCAGTGCGAAGAGCTACCGGAACATTATGGGTGCCAATGAACGGATCAACCTCTCCGTTATAGGTCTGAATGGCCGCGGTGATAGTATCAGCGGCACCATTGCCAGGCTCAAGGATGCAAGGATTGTATCGCTCTGCGATGTAGACAAAAGGACTTTTGCCAAAGTACAAAATACGCTTGCCAAGGCAGGGTATGAAGGGCAACCGAAAACGGAGGGCGACTTGCGCAGGGTACTTGAAGATAAGGATGTAGATGCGATATATACCGCTACGCCGGATCACTGGCATGCGCCTTTAACAATCATGGGCTGTCAAGCCGGTAAGCACGTTTACGTGGAAAAGCCGCTGAGTCATAATCCACATGAGGGTGAGCTTGCCATCGCTGCTGCGCGAAAATATAACCGCGTGGTGCAGATGGGCGCACAACGCCGCTCTGCACCAATATTAACGAAAGGCATTCAGCTGCTGCATGAAGGGGTTATCGGAAAGGTTTACCTCGCGAAAACCTGGTACACCAATGCCCGCAAGGCAACCCATCTAAAGGCGGGCAATGTGCCCGACTGGTTGGATTACGATCTGTGGCAGGGACCTGCACCGCGCATGGCGTACAAGGAAGGACTTATTCATTACGACTGGCACTGGTTCTGGCATTGGGGAACAGGAGAAGCGCTGAACAATGGTACCCATGAGGTGGATGTTGCACGGTGGGGCCTTGGAGCGGACTATCCGGTGCGGGTAAGTTCAAGCGGTGGGCGCTTTCACTACCAGGATGACTGGGAAACGCCGGATACGCAGGTTGTAAACCTGGAATACCCTGGAGGGCTGTCCATCACCTGGGAAGGGCGGAGCAGTAATGGGCGCCGGGTAGAAGGGCGCGACCGTGGACTCATGTTCTTCGGCGAAAAAGGTAGTCTGGATACCGGGGATGATGCTTTCCAAATATATGATCTTAATGGTAAGCTGATCCGGGAAGAAAAGCAGCAGGGCGAAGGAGATGCCATGGCCGGGCGGAATACCGCAAGTCCGAGTTTAGGGCTGGATACCTTGCACATGGTTGATTTCTTAGATGCCATCCGGAACAATAGAAGGCCAAACTGCGATGTAGAGATCGGGCATAAGAGCACAGTGGCCATGCAGCTGGCGAACATTTCCTGGCGCGTGGGCCGCGACATCCATGTGGATCCATCTAATGGGCACATCAAGAATGATAAAGCGGCACAGAAGCTCTGGAAGCGGGATTATCATAAAGGCTGGGAACCGAAAGTTTAATTCAGCTGGTTTTAAGTTACTTCGTCCCCTGGTGTTTTTTCTTAAACTCACTGGGGGTACAATCGTACTTCGCTTTGAAGACAGTAGAGAAGTAATTCGGCGTAGAAAACCCAACCATATAGGTGATCTCGGAGATGGAATAGGCTTCATTCATCAACAAGTATTTCGCCTTCTTTAACCGTCTGCTTAGAATATATTCCGTAATGGTGCAATTCAATAAGGCTTTCACTTTTCGGTACAGTTGTACACGGGAAATCCCGATTTCCTTACAAATATCGTCCACGTTGAAGCTGTCATTGGAAAGGTTTTGGGAAACAATAGCGGCCAGGTCATTTACAAACTTTCGATCTATCGCATTATAAGTTTGAGACTGTGTAGCTGTGCTTACGTCACTAGTGAAGTGTTCTTTCAGCAACACCCGGTTTTTCAGTATGTTCTTAACCTTGGCTAAGAGCACATCTGAGTCGAATGGTTTCACCATATATGCGTCTGCCATACTCTCCAGTCCTTGTATTTGTTGTTCATTGCTGCCTCGTGCAGTTAGTAATATGATGGGAATATGGCTGGTTCGTATGTCCGACTTTAGCTTTTGGGTTAATTCTTTGCCAGTCATGCCTGGCATCACCACATCTGAAATAATCAAGTCAGGTACATGTTCATAAGCTGCTGCCAGCCCATCGGTGCCGGTACGGGCGGTAAATATTTGATATTGCTTGCTAAACCTTTCCTGAAGATAGTTCAGCAGGTCCATATTATCCTCTACGATCAAAATGGATTGCTCATGTAGTTTAGCTACCTGATCTGATACAGGTTGCAGTACCGGGAGGTCTATCTCTGAAGTATAAATTTGAGCGGTCTCGCTCAGCTCCGCTTTATTATAAGACAGTTCGGATTGTTCCGCCGCGCTGAAATGGTCAGATCCTGTTAGTAGGGTGAGGGTGAAAGTTGTACCAAGCTGCCTGGTGCTTTCCACCGCTATCGTACCATGGTGGATTTGCATGATTTCCCTGGATAATGATAAGCCAAGTCCGGATCCTTTTGTAGAATTGGTGTCTACCTGGTAGAAGTGTTCAAAGATGTGTTCGCTCTCGGCTTTGCTCATTCCAATTCCATTATCCTGTACCTGAATAGAAACATAGCCCTCCCGATCTTCTATGGACACCAGAATGGTTCCATTAGTTGGTGTAAATTTGAATGCGTTTGATAGCAGGTTGAAGATCACTTTGTCCAGCATGTTCACATCAAACCAGACCAGGATGTCCGGCCTGGATGCTGTGAATTGCAGATTGATATTCAGCTTTTGTGCATTGAACCTGAAGCTTTCGAGAATGTCCTTAATAAATTCAACAATGTTGTTGGGGGTAGCGCGGATTTGCACCTTTTCATATTCAATCTTCCGATAGGTGATCAGCTGGTTGACCAATCTAAGCAAGCGATAAACATTCTTATGAATGTGGTTCAAGTTTGTTCCAGCGAGTGTTCTGATTTTTTCATTGTTGAGCAAGTCCTGCAGCGGTGACAGAATGAGGGTTAAAGGTGTACGGAATTCATGGGATATGTTGGTGAAAAAATTGAGCTTTGCCTCCGTTGCCAATTCAGCTTTTGCGGACATTTCCATCAACTGATTTCGCTGATCTAATATTTCCGCATTTTTCATGTTTAACCGCAGATTGATTTTCTTGTTTTCTAAAAGGGAGTAGAAGGCTAAGCCACCAAACACTACGGCCAGCACCAAAGCAATAACGGTGATGTTGAGGACCACCTGTTGGTTGCTGAAGAGTACTTCCTGATCTGCGAGCAAGCCTTGCTGGCGTTCTATATCCTGGTATTGACTCCGGACTTTCTCGACCTGTAGCTTCATCAACTCCACATTACTAGCGTCAATGACGATAGATTGAAGGATGTTTTCTTTGTTGAAAGGCTCCTTTTTTAAAATCTTTAATGCGGTTGAAATTGCTTCTTTGCCTCCGGTGGGGTAGAGTAAGCTTGCGTCAAGGACCTTGTCGGACACCAGTTGTAATCCACCACCCGCACCAGGTAGCGCATCAATACCGAATACCTTTATTGATCGGGGAAGGTTAAGTTGTTTGATGACTTCCCTGGCACCACTAGCCATAACATCATTGTGTGCGAATATGGCATCGAGATCATTGAAGTCGCTTTTAATGCTTTTTAGTTGTTGTTCCGCATTATGCTTCAGCCAGTCCCCATACAGTTGATGTTTGATGTTTATGCCTTCGAATTGCTTGAGGCCTTCGGAAAATCCTCGTTGGCGCTCAATTGCAGGAGAGGAGCCAGGCAGGCCCATGATTTCAACAATATTTCCCTTCCCCTGTAAGGCGGTGCCTACATACGAACCCGCCATTTTGCCGATCTGGAAATTATCAGCGCCTACATAGGCTGTATAAGCATTGGAGGAGGTCTTCCGATCAAGGACAATAACTGGGATGCCTTTTTGATAGGCCAGCTCGACCACGGGCGTGAGTGGCTGTGCTTCATTTGGTGAGATGATGAGCAAATCAATGTTCTGCTTTAACATCCATTTCACTTGTTCTACCTGTGTAGCACTGTTACCCTCCGCATCAGTATAAATCAGTTTAGCGCCAGGATGAAGGGAAAGCTCCATCTTCATTTCTGCAGACATGGCCTTACGCCACATATCTGCACCTGTGCATTGTGAAAAGCCTATGAGATATTCTGGGTGCTTTGTTTTAGAACCACATCCCTGAAAAATGAGGCTGATGAAGATGAAGGTAAAAAGCTTTTCGGAGATCGATGATAATCGTCTCCAAGCCTTTTTTGGGTTATTCATTAGAAGTCCTTTATTGAAAATACAGATTGTGTTTATCTACAAATGCAATTAAAGATATGAAAATTTCAGTTTGCAACCAGTTGCGCGACCATGGTGGAAATCTGCAGGCTAATAACCGTGAAATAATATTGAAGATTACCTGTAATAAAACTGTAAGTCTGCTTTAAAATTTACAATGTATTGTTTTTAAATGGCTGAAATATAGGAAGTTGAATATTTTATGCTTTTTGAATCTATTTGAAACAAATCCGCAGGTCGAAAGCCAGTCTCCTGCATACTTTGCAGATGCTAACCAATATATATACTTATGAAAAATCAATCCGTCCTGGCCTGGTCCATGGTCGTAGCCCTCGGAGGCTTTTTGTTTGGGTTTGATACTGCTGTAATTTCCGGGGCAGAAAAGTCCATCCAACAATACTGGAACCTTTCGGTATTTGAACATGGCTTTACAATATCCATCGCCTTAATTGGAACCGTAATCGGGTCCTTAGTTGGCTCTCGTCCTTCTGATCAATTTGGCCGCAAGAACACCTTATACTTTGTCGCTGTTGCATACCTGCTGTCATCCCTCGGAACGGCGCTTGCAAACGATTGGTCGGTTTTCCTGATCTTCAGATTTCTGGGTGGCCTTGGCGTCGGCATCTCTTCTGTTACTGCACCAATATACATATCTGAAGTTTCGCCAGCAGACCGTCGCGGCAGGCTGGTGGGCTTGTTTCAATTCAATGTTGTACTTGGAATTTTGATATCCTACCTGTCGAATTATCTAATTAGTCAGGGCGGTGAGTCATCATGGCGCTGGATGCTTGGCGTACAGGCATTTCCCTCCATTCTATTTTTAGTGTTGATCTACTTTATTCCTGAAAGTCCGAGATGGTTGATCCTTAAGAAAGGAAAAGATGCGGCAGCTCTTGAAATTTTACGCATTATCAATCCACTTAATTGTGAGGACGAGTTAAAAGCGATCAAGGAATCGAAAGCCCTTGCGACCGATTCAAAAGGCATGCGCGCAGTTTTATTTTCGAAGAAATACAAAACGCCTGTCATTTTAGCGATGCTCTTTGCTTTTTTCAATCAGGTCTCCGGAATCAATGCTATTATCTATTACGCGCCGAGAATTTTTGAAATGGCCGGCTTGGGTGCACACTCATCTCTATTATCAACAGTTGGCATTGGTGTGATCAACTTCTCATTTACGCTACTTGCGATCAATGTTATTGACAAAGTCGGAAGGAAAGTGCTGATGCTTGTTGGGTCCATCGGTTTGATTATTTCTCTTGCACTGGTCAGCTATACTTTCTACCGTGGTGATTTAAGTGGTTTTGCCATACCGATCTACATGATGATCTTCATTGCCTTCTTTGCCTTCTCTCAAGGCGCGGTGATCTGGGTATTTATATCGGAAATTTTCCCGAATGAGGTACGTGCTAAAGGCCAGACACTTGGAAGTTCTACCCACTGGGTAATGGCTTCTTTAATCGCCTTTAGCTTTCCATATTTCGCCGAAAACCTCGGCGGTGGTACCACATTCCTGTTTTTCGCAAGCATGATGGTGCTCCAGTTAATTTTTGTATGGCGACTGATGCCAGAGACAAAGGGACGCTCGCTCGAACAAATCGGAACAAACATAGTGATGCATTAAGCTGCACGCAGCAATAAAACATAAATGGTGATGAAAACAAATCAATCGCAAATAGCAGTAGTGTGTTTTGGTGAAATTCTTTGGGACAATCTTCCAGGTGGAAGAAGGCCTGGCGGTGCCCCGATGAATGTTGCTTACCATCTGCACAGGCTTGGCCTGGAAAGCAAATTGGTCAGCAGTATAGGACAGGATGAGGCTGGCCGGGAATTGCTGGATTTTCTAAAAGCAATAGGCCTGGAAACTTCGTACGTTCAGGTGCATCCCGAACAGAAAACAAGTGAGGTACAGGCGAGTGTGAACCCGGAGAATCATGAAGTAACTTACGAAATACTAGCACCGGTGGCATGGGACTTTATTCGTCTGGAACCAGCATTAGCATCCGTCGTGGAAGACGCACAGGCTTTTGTGTACGGCACCCTAAGTGCGCGGAACACCGCTTCAAAATCTACACTTAGCGCTTTAATTGAAAAATCCCCTTACCGGATTTTCGATGTTAATCTACGTGCTCCTCATTATACAAAGGAAACGATAGAGCAGTTATTGCGCCCAGCACACCTCGCTAAGCTTAATAAGAGTGAATTGACACTAATCGCAGGGTGGTATAATCCCAATTGCCGTTCGGAAGCGGCATGTGTGGAAGTGCTGCTGAACAAGTTCAACCTTGAAGAAGTGCTCGTCACTAAGGGTGGCGATGGCGCATCTTATTACAGTCATACCCTACGCTATGATTATCCAGCCTACAATATTGATGTGAATGATACCATAGGAAGCGGCGACTCCTTTTTAGCTGCCTTTCTGGCCATGAAGCTCAGAAATGAACCGCTGGAATTGATGATGGACTACTCCGCTGCCATGGGCGCTTTTATTACCGCCCAGGCAGGTGCCTGTCCGCCTTATTCCAAGTCGGATTTTGAGCGCTTCATCTGGAAGAAAAAGCTCGGCATCAGCTAGGCTTGTAAACTGAAAAAAAAACCAAATAATAAACCTTAATTAAAAATGTATGAAAAGAATCCTCCTTTTCTTCACCCTGCTGCTTAGTGCAGTAGGATGGAGCTACGGGCAAGTCCGGCCGCTGAGTGGCACGGTAACCGACAAGGCCGCAGTAGCACTTGAAGGTGTAACTGTAAACGTTGTTGGTACAAAGACCACGACAATGACCGACCAGAATGGTCAGTTCCGAATTGAAGCTGCAATTGGGCAAACGCTTAAATTTTTCTATGTCGGCGCGGAGCCCGTGACTTTCCCTGTCGACGCCAACACTACTCGTGTGAGCGTACAGATGGATATCTCATCCAACAAACTGGATGAAGTGGTGGTCACCGGCTATCAAACGGAACGCAAGAAAGACATCACTGGAGCGGTGAATGTAGTGGATATTGCGGATATTAAAGATATTCCGGCCGGTAATCCTGTTAAAGCCTTACAGGGACGGGTACCTGGGGTGCTTATTACCACCGATGGATCGCCGACAGGCGGTGCGACAGTTCGGATTCGTGGTATTGGTACACTGGGCAACAATGACCCTTTATATGTTATTGATGGGGTACCTACAAAGAATGGCTTAGAACAACTCAACCAAAATGATATTGAGTCTATCCAGGTGTTAAAAGACGCTTCATCTGCGACCATCTATGGTTCCAGGGCGGCCAATGGGGTAGTTATTATCACCACAAAAAAGGCAAAAGCCGGATTTTCAAAGGTAGATCTGAATGTTAGTACCTCCATCCAGAATTATGCAACAAAGTTAAACACGCTGAATGCAGACGAGCGTGGGCGTGCATATTGGACTGCTGCAGTGAATGACGGTGCGAACCCGAACAACAATCAAATTTACCAATACGACTGGAACAATGACTTCAGTAATCCAGTGCTGAACAAAGTGGTGCTACCGCCTTTCATCGATGCCGCTAATACCATGCGACCTGCAGATACTTACTGGTACGATGAAATTTCGCAGCAATCCATTATTCAATCGTATGATCTTTCGTTGTCCAACGGCGGGGAGAAGGGAAATTCCTTGTTCTCTTTAGGATATTATGATAATAAAGGGATTGTTAAAGGCTCCCGGAGTCAGAAATATACTGCCCGTTTTAATTCTGATTATAAACTGCTAAACAACAAGCTAACGATAGGGGAGAACTTCTCTGTGAGTTATATCAAGAATGCATTGATTCCGGCAAGCGACATTTTGTTTGCATCGCTTGTGCAGCAACCCATTGTACCGGTACGTACGGTAGATGGCGGCTGGGGCGGTCCAGCTGCGGGTATGACCGATAGACAAAATCCAGTGCGGTTAATTGAAGACAACATGGATAATAAATTCTACTTCTACCGACTTTTTGGTAATGCCTATGCAAACTATGAAGTTTTGCCAAACCTGACCTTCCGTACCAGCATTGGTGTTGATTACAATGGAACTTATCAAAGGACCCTTAAAAAGTCTTATACCTCAGGATTTCTTGCTGACCCTGCCAACCAGGTATTTAACAGTCAGGGTTACCAGGGGAACATCATCTGGCAGAACACTTTAAACTATAAAGTTGAGAAAGGCAAGCACAGTGTGGAGTTTCTTGCCGGTCATGAATACATCAGAAACATCAATCAGGAGTTTTCTGCAAGCAGGCAAGGTCTTGCATTGGAGAACATCAACTACGCCTATTTGAATGCAGGGTCTACAAACACGCTGAACGGCGGCTCGGGTGCTGCTTATGCATTGCTTTCTTACTTCGGAAAAGTAAATTATGTATTGGCTGATAAATATATTGCATCTGTAACCCTGAGAAGAGATGGCTCATCCAGATTTGGCGCGGAAAACCGCTATGGAACCTTCCCTGCTTTTTCTTTGGGCTGGAGACTTAGTGAAGAGGCATTCATTAAGCGTATGGAGTTTATTTCTGACTTGAAGTTAAGATATGGATGGGGTAGATCGGGTAACCAGGATATTCCGAACAATGCCAGTCTATCGCTTTATTCTTCAATCTACGGCGTTGATCCAACCTGGGATTTTGATCGCGGCACTGCATATGATATTAATGGTGGTGGAACAGGGCAGTTACCTTCTGGTTTCACAATGATTCAACAAGGCAATGCGGCTCTAAAATGGGAGTCTTTACAGGAGTCGAATTTTGGAGTTGATTTTGGCTTATTCAACAATAAGCTTACTGGCTCGTTCGATTACTTCATCAAAAAGACTTCGGATATTTTAATCAGTCCGGCGTACCTGGCTGTATTGGGTGAGGGTGGAAACAGATTCATCAATGGGGCCTCGTTACAGAATAAAGGATTTGATGCAATTTTATCTTATGATACGAAGCTCGGGGATGAGCTCTCGATCAATGTGACAGGAAATTTCTCTTTATACCGGAACAAGGTTACCTATTTGCCTAAAGATGTTCTGGCATCGTACCCGGGAAATGGAACGGACAAGACCATTTTGGGCAGACCCGTGAATTCTTATTTCGGGTATGTGGCTGATGGGCTGTTTGCATCTGAAGCTGAGGTGGAAGCTGCTGCGGAGCAGCCAGGTAAAGGTCTTGGCCGCATCAGGTACAGAGATCTTAATGGCGATGGCGTGATTAACGACCAGGATCGTGACTTCATTGGTCACAATAGTCCTCGTTATGCTGCCGGACTTAATGTTTCCCTGAATTATAAAAACTTCGACGTTAGCTTCTTTCTTCAAGGTCTTAACGTAAATGTTGTGAATGACTTTAAGACGTACACCGACTTTTCTTCGCTTTGGACAGGCACAAACTGGGGTTCCAGAACGCTGGATGCCTGGTCTCCAAGCAATACGAGCTCGACCATTCCCGCACTTACCTTAGTGGACAGGAACAATGAAGGCCGGTTCTCAACCTACTTCATTGAGAACGGTTCTTACCTGAAGCTGAGAAATCTGCAAATTGGTTACAACTTTAAAAAGGCATTTAACATGAAGATTCAAAATGCCCGGATGTTTGTGCAGGGCAGTAATCTCTTCACCATCAAAAGCAAGTCCTTCACCGGACCGGATCCAGAGATTCCAAACTACGGATTTCCTGTGCCTGTGGTTGGCACAATTGGTATAAACGTTACGCTATAAATAAATCTGTTGACATGAAAAATTTCAAATATATATTATTGATGATGTTCACGGTGCTTGTTTCCTGCAAGAAAGTACTGGATGAACCTGCGCAGGGTGTCGTGTCTTCCGAGGATCTCGGGACGCCCGAAAATATTGATAAGATGGTGATTGCCGCCTACTCCGCTTTAGGAAACGACCATTATACCTCTCCGTACTCCAGTATGTGGCCCTATGGAAGTGTACGCGGTGGAGATACTTACAAAGGGGGTGATGGCCCTGGGGACCTTTCAGAATTCCACCTTTTTGAAACCTTCTCTTTGAATCGTGTAGATAATCCATTGCTTGATCAGGTATGGTTCAGGCTTTATGTTGGGATCGGCAGAGCTAATGATGCTTTGAAACGCGTGAATGAGATCTCTGATGCGGACTACCCTAAGAAGGCGGAGCGTCAGGCGGAACTTCGATTCCTACGTGGCCATTTTTACTTTCTGGCGAAGATCCTGTTTAAGTATGTTCCATATCTGGATGAGACCATGGACAAGACAATATACAACACCATTTCTAATAGAGCATTATCAGACGCTGAACTTTGGGCAAAGATTACGGACGACTTCAGAGCGGGTGCAGAGGCGTTACCGGATAATCAGGCAGAAGTGGGGAGAGTGACTAAGTTTGCAGCGAAAGCCTATCTGGCGAAAGTGTTGTTATACCAGGCTTATGAACAAGGGGAAGATCATCAGGTTACGTCCATCAATGCGGCTAAACTAACGGAGGTAAATGCGCTTGCGGATGAAATCATCGCTTCCGGGAAATATAGCTTGGCAACGGATTATGCCAACAACTTCCTGGGTTCAACGCAAAATGGATCAGAGTCTATCTTTGCCATCCAGTATTCTAAAGATGATGGAACGCCTAAAGGCAGGTTGGATTATGGCCATGCACTTAATTATCCGATGAATCAGGAGTATGGTTGCTGTGGCTTCAACGTACCTAGCCATGATTTGATCAATGCCTACAAGACTGACCAGAGTGGATTGCCACAGTTTACAACCTATAACAATACGGATGTGGCGGCAACACTGGACTTTAAATCGGCAACATTTGATCCGCGCCTGGATCACACGGTAGCGAAACCGGGGGCGCCATATAAATACAAAAGCAACTTTATCTATCAGCGTTCGTGGTCAAGAGCACCTGCAATTTACGATGCATTTGCAAGCATGAAGGAAGCGGTACTGCCCGATGATCCGTCCTTTCAGAAGGTTCCGCCATTTATCGGGAGTTCTAAAAACTGGGAGATTATACGTTATGCGGATGTGTTGCTCTGGAAAGCTGAAGCTTTGATTGAGCTAAACAGATCCCTTGAAGCTGTTCCGCTAATTAATCAGGTTCGTGCGAGAGCAAACAACAGTAAGAATCTATTGAAAATGGCTGATGGCAGCCCGGTATCGAACTATAATGTTCAATTGTATCAACCAGGGGTAAACAGCAACTGGACACAAGCCTATGCAAGGGAAGCATTGCGCTTTGAGCGCAGGCTTGAGTTTGCAACCGAAGGGTACCATTTCTTCGATCTTGTAAGATGGGGCGTTGCTGCACAAACCATGAATGCTTATTTTACCACGGAAAAACGTCGGGTAGCCCATTTGAATGACGCTCGTTTTACCAGGGGACGCGACGAATATTTTCCAATACCATTGAATCAGATCAACTTCAGCTCCGGGCTGTATCAACAAAATAACGGCTGGTAGTGCAGCCATTACGAATCTAAAAATATGAATATGAGAAATCTAAAAGGCCTTATCGTACTTATCTGTCTGGCATTAAGTGTGAATACCTCCTTTGCGCAGCAGACCTTCAAAGAACAGCATCGACCACAATACCATTTTTCCCCACCGGCCAATTGGATGAATGATCCAAACGGCATGGTGTACCATAAAGGGATTTATCACTTTTTTTATCAGTATTACCCTGATGGAACGACATGGGGGCCTATGCACTGGGGACATGCCGTGAGCAAGGATCTTGTGAAATGGGAACACAAGCCTACAGCATTGTTTCCTGATAGCCTTGGATACATCTTCTCTGGCAGTGCCGTGGTAGATGTGAACAATACTGCTGGTTTTGCAAAGCCAGGGCAAACAGCGCTGGTTGCAATATTCACACACCATAATGCGAAGCTGGAACAGGAGAAAGCGACGAACTATCAGACGCAAAGTCTTGCCTACAGTTTGGATGATGGTGAAACCTGGACTAAGTACGAGGGAAATCCGGTGTTAAAGAACCCGGGTATTGTGGATTTCCGTGATCCAAAGGTGATTTGGTACGAGCCACAGCAGAAGTGGATCATGACCCTGGCGACTAAAGACAGGATTACTTTCTACAGTTCAGCGGACTTAAAAACATGGGATAAAGAGAGTGAATTTGGTGCAACGATCGGTGCACATGGTGGCGTGTGGGAATGTCCAGATTTATTTCCAATCATGCACAAGGGCAAGCAGGTGTGGGTGCTGCTGGTGAGTATCAATCCGGGTGGACCAAATGGTGGTTCTGCAACGCAATATTTCACGGGATCTTTCGATGGTAAAACCTTTATTCCTGAAGTGGAAAAGACGAAGTTCATTGACTACGGTACAGACAATTACGCTGGTGTAACCTGGGCCAACACAGGTGAACGTAAGGTGTTCATCGGCTGGATGAATAATTGGCAGTATGCCAATGTTGTGCCGACCAAAGGCTGGAGAGGTGCTGCAACAATTCCAAGGGATCTTGACATTACAGAAGTTAATGGCGAACGGTATCTGGTCTCAAAACCAATTAAAGAGCTGGAAGCCATCCAGAAGGTTGGCTATAAAAAGGCTTCTTTAGCGCTTAAGAAGGAGGTTGACCTAAGTAATCAGATTAAGGATGCTAATGGTCAGTTTAGATTAGATATGAGCTTAGATGCTAGCAATGACTTTCATATCCTGCTGCATAATAAACTTGGACAGGAACTTATGGTTGGTTATGACAGTCAAACACGGATATACTACATTGATAGAACAAAGGCTGGTAAGTCGGACTTTGAGGCTGGCTTTGCTAAGAAACATACTGCGCCAAGGATCAGTACGAGTAAAGAAATTAAGCTGAGTTTGTTTGCAGATGCGGCATCTGTTGAACTCTTCGCTGATGAAGGGTTGTCGGTGATGACGGATGTATTCTTCCCGGATGAAAACATAAGCAGTCTTAAAGTAGTAAGTGGTAAAACGAAGTTGCTTAAGGATGTGCGTGTAGCGACCATGCAATCTATACACTAAAATGTCGCAGCGCTAAACACGCTATTTTAAATTCATTTGATGTCTGTTTGAATGCCGCTCATTATGGGGCCGCATTGAACAGACATCAATGTTTAAGGGTTTGTTTAATACCCCAGGAATGCTAACTTGCCTGCAAAAATTGTATCCAATGGCAACTTCAAAAATTACGTATAACGGTGGTTTAAGAACCACATCAGTTCATCTGCAGTCGGGCACCGAGATCATTACGGATGCGCCTGTGGACAATAAGGGGAAGGGTGAGGCATTCTCACCAACAGACCTGCTGGCGACTTCTTTGGGTAACTGCATGTTGACCATCATCGGCATTGCCGCGAATGAACATGGCTTCAACATCGATGGCACAACCTGCGAAATCACCAAGATCATGGCTAAAGAAGGGCCAAGAAGAGTGGCGGAGATTGTTGTGGATTTTAACTTCCCAACGAACGACTACTCAGATAAGGTGAAAACCATCATCGAGCGGTCGGCACATACATGTCCGGTTGCATATAGTATACATCCGGACATTACGAAAACGGTTTCTTTTAATTATTAATCACTTCAGCAACTTCATCCGCAGAGATGTCTCCATGGGAGGCATCCAGGATGCAGTCGCCATTTTTGATCAGTAAGATCTGAGGGGACTCATGATGCACCTCAAACGTTTCCGCGATATGCGAGGAAACATTGCGGTAAGCAATCAGGTCCAGGAAGTGGAGTGAAACATCTGAAGGGATAACATCCCAGTCCATTTCAAATCTCCGCTTTGCCATTGAACTAACCGGACAACGGGTACTGTGTTTAAAAATAAGGCTATAGCCTTCCTTCGATTTGATATCGTTGACTTGAGCGATATCTGTGATTATATTCCACTGCATTTATAAACGTGTTTAATTTAAAATGGAAGCGCGGTTATGCTCTTCTTTTTTTGCCTTCCCGGTAGGAACTGTAAGCTGGACAGATCTTGTCTGAACAGGCTTGTAACATCACGGTTGCAAAAAATACGCCAAGCAGGAGTAAAGCAATTCTTTTCATAAGAGGTGGATTAATGGATTTCTATTATTTAGGGGGATCTTTTACAGTGTAGCGGCCATGTGTGCCATTTTGATGGCCGTTATAGCGGCTTCATCGCCTTTGTTGCCATGCTTGCCACCGGCACGGTCAATTGCTTGCTGCTGGTCATCTGTCGTGAGTACCCCAAAGATTACAGGTTTAGCATGTTTTATGCCAACTTGTGTAACACCATTTGCAACGGCATCGCAGATGAAATCAAAGTGACGAGTTTCACCCTGAATGACACAGCCCAGGCAAATGACTGCATCCAGTTCAGGATGTTTGTTCAGCAGGATCTCTGCAGCACCACTAAGCTCAAAACTTCCGGGTACGGCAACAGAAAGAATGTTGTCTTCTTTGGCGCCATAGGCAAGGAGTTTTTGCAGTGCGCCATTGTACAGGCTGCCGGTGATTTCGGCGTTCCATTCTGCAACAGCAATGGCAAATTTGTATGGACTGGCATCAGGCACAGTAGTATGAGAGAAGTCTGACAGGTTTTTTAATTGTGTAGCCATGGGATAAAGATAGGTATTGCCTATAAAAAAAGGCTAGCATCTTCATGCTAACCTTCGATATTGTGGGTTATCTGCAACTATTTTACTTGCGCATGAGCACGAGCGATGTAAGAATCGATCATTGCTGCTTCTTCGCTTGCAGGATATTCAGTTTTGATTTTAGTGTAAGCATCTTCAGCAGCTTTGAAATCTTTCAATTGCTCCTGTACTAAACCAAGCTTTTTAAGGAACATTGGAGAAGTGAAGTTGTTACCTGTTTTATCAGCTGCTTTTTTGTAGTAGGTAGCAGCTTGTTTGTAGTCTTTCAACTCGCTGTAAGCATCGCCCAATAGGCCTAAAGCCAATGGATCAGCTACCGGACTGCCGGTTTCTGAATATTTACCCAAAGCTTCAGTTGCTTTTTTGTACTCCCCTTTGCGTAAATAAATACCACCAAGGTAAAGGTTAGCAAGGTTTGCAGATTTTGTGTTTTCATACTCATCAGCAATCTTCTCAAATCCAGGGTATCCTGAATCACCTTTAACCGCTTTGTTTGCTAATGAATCTACACCGATGTACTGTTCTGCTTTGTACATTTTTGCAGAAGCTTCTTCTGCTCTGTTTTTTAAGTATACATTCTGATACCAGATGTAGATCGCGATTAATACGACTACCGCACCAGCAATGAACAACAAGCTTTTAGAATTTTCAATTAAAAATGATCCCTTTTTAACTTGAGGATTTATTTCGTTTTGTGTTGTAGACATTTCTTTTTATAAAAAATTAAGGATTGCAAAAATACATTTTTCGATTAAAGTATCAACCCTTTTGCGGTATTTACACAAACTTTAACCTTCTGAAACTGAACTATCCACAAAAAAGTTTTTAAAACTATCCTTTTAATGCGGCAAAAGCATATTTAGAAATTAAGAAGCGCAATAGAATCTTATTGGTAACTTTGAAGCTTAATATGTGGTTAAAAAACATTACCCTCCTGAACTTCAAAAATTATGCGGATGCTGCTGTTGCTTTTTCCAAGACTGTAAATGCATTTGTTGGTAATAACGGTGCAGGCAAAACCAACCTCCTAGATGCCATACATTACCTCTGCCTTTGTAAAAGCTACTTCAACCCGATAGACACCCAGCAGATTAAAACCGGTCAGGATTTGTTTATGATTCAGGGTGATTTTGACCTGAAGGATAAGAATGAAAAGATCAGTTGTGGGGTAAAGCGGAACCAGAAGAAGCAGTTTAAGCGAAATAAAAAGGAGTATGATAAGCTGGCAGACCACATCGGCTTGTTTCCGCTGGTGATGATCTCACCTTACGATTCCAGCATCATCATGGAGGGGAGTGAAGAACGCCGCCGGTTTATGGACAATGTGATTTCGCAAACCAACGCACAATACCTCGACGAGCTCATCACCTACAACAAACAACTTCAAAGTCGCAATGCCTTCTTAAAGCAGGTGGCTGCAACCAGGCGTTTTGATCCGGCTTTGCTGGAGATTTATGATGAACAACTTGCCCATTCCGGCAAGCGGATCTTCGAGAAGCGTAAGGAGTTTATGCTCGACTTTATTCCCTTGTTCAATCAGCATTATGCGTTCCTGACCGACCAGCAGGAACAGGTGCAGCTGGAATATGCATCGCAATTGAATGACACGCCTTTTGAAACCCTGTTGATCCAATCTATAGAAAAGGATAAAACATTAGAGCGCACCACCACCGGTATTCATAAAGATGAATTGCTTTTTACCATCAGTGATATGCCGTTAAAGAAATTTGGTTCTCAGGGGCAACAGAAGTCCTTTCTAATTGCCCTGAAGCTGGCGCAGTATAGCTATTTACAGAAGTATAAAGGTTTTAAGCCATTGCTGCTGCTGGATGATATTTTTGATAAACTGGACGATAAGCGTATGCACAAGCTGATGGAGATGGTATCTCACCATGACTTCGGTCAAATCTTCATCACCGATACCGGGAAAGAAAGGGTGCTGAACATCTTCAATAAGATCAATGTGCCGATAACTTTGTACGACGTCGATAACGGATCCATCAATCATGCGTAAGCCGAATGACATCACCCTAAAAGAGGGTATCGAGAAAATGCTGAAAGTTTATCGCCTGAAAGGTAAGCTGGATGAGACCTCTGTGGTGGCACTATGGCCGGAGGTGATGGGGAAGGCTGTCGCGAACCGCACGACGCAGATCTATATTGCACATCAGAAGCTGTTTGTGCGCATAGAATCTTCGGTGGTGAAGAATGATCTTTTGATGATCAGAACCGGCATCATTCAAAAGTTAAATGAACGCGCCGGCTCTGAAGTGATCACAGAGATTGTATTTCTTTAATTTCTGCTGCCGCCACCAAATATTTTACTGATTACCCAGATGATCAGGGCAAGAACTACGACAACCATGATTACGCCGGCCCACATACCAGCTTTGAAGATACCTTCAATGGCTGAGCAGCTAGCTAATGTTGTAGTAAGGAGCGCTACGAGGGCTAGGGGGAAATATTTTTTCGTCATCATAATGTTTGTTTTTATCTACTAACAACACATGATAAAAATGGTTTCCCCATTAAAGGGTATTATTTAACCTTCACCAGCTCTACTTCGAAGATCAGCGTGCTGTAAGGCATAATGTCCTGACCAGCTCCACGCTCGCCATACGCAAGCTCGTAAGGGATGAAGAAGCGGTAGGTAGCACCTTCATTCATCAGTTGCAAGCCTTCTGTCCAGCCTGGAATCACGCCGTTAACGGTGAGTTCGATGGGATCACGACCTTCATTGCTGTCGAACTGCTTTCCGTTCAGCAAGCGACCTTTGTAGTTTACCAATACGGTTGCATCTGCACCAGGTTTAGGACCAGTGCCCGCTTTAACTACGAAGTACTGCAAGCCACTTGCAGTGGTTTTTACGCCATCCACCTTCTTGTTATTCTCCAGAAAGGCTTTGCCTTCTTCGATGGCTGCGGCGAACTTCGCCTTGCTTTTCGCCATGAACAGCGTATTAATGGCTTCCTGTGCTTCCATACGATCGAGCATGGGCTCCTTACCTGCAAAAGCATCCTTCAGGCCTTTTAGCAATAGATCATAGTTCAGGGCAGTAATGCCGTTCGACTTTAAACCCGTACCCATAGAGCTTCCGAAGCTGTAACTCGCGGAGTCGAGCGTGTTCTTTAAGGTTACCACAGGTGCCGCTGGTTTCGCTGCAACTTTCGCAACAGGCTTTTTCGGTGCGGGTTTTTTTGTTTGTGCAGTGGCAGAAAAAGCTGCAAGGCAGCAGGCCAGCGCGATATATGTTTTTTTCATCAGTTTATGGATGTTGGATGCGTACTTGGTGTTAGAAATGGCTGGTTAAAAAATAAGCACCCTTTTGAGGTGCTGTATTTTGTATTTTGACCTGTAAAGGGTGCTTAGAAACGCTCGTCAGCTGTAAAAAAGAAGTTACCTTCGATTTCAGCATTTTCGTCAGAATCTGAACCATGAACAGCATTTGCATCAATTGATTTTGCATATTTCTGACGGATGGTACCTGCATCAGCTTTTGAAGGATCTGTTGCGCCGATCAATTTTCTGAATTCTTCAACAGCATTATCTTTCTCAAGGATAGCAGCAACGATTGGTCCTGAAGACATAAAGCCTACTAAATCATTGTAGAAAGGGCGTTCTTTGTGCACTTCATAGAAAGCACCAGCTTTTTCTGCAGTAAGTTTAGTGTATTTTAAAGCAACGATTTTGAAACCTGCAGTGGTGATGTCGTTGATAATCGCACCGATATGACCGTTTGCTACTGCATCAGGCTTAATCATTGTAAATGTTCTGTTTGTAATCATGGATTTTGTATTTTTTTCCAAAATTACGTTTTAAACAGTAAATATTATAGCTTCAAAATAAATCGACATCAATTCACCTATTTAATTATTAGCTTTGCAGCTTTAAAATATGCTATCTCTTTCAGAATTAACCGATTTATTGGCTACGCCACAAAAAATTGTCATCACCACCCATCATAAACCTGATGGGGATGCAATGGGTTCTTCACTTGGATTGTACGCCTATCTGATTCAGAAAGGTCATCACGTAAAAGTGATCACGCCAACAGATTATCCTTACTTTCTACACTGGCTGCCTAACAATTCCGACGTTATTGTTTATACCGAAAATCAGCAGGATGCGGAAGTTTATGTCGCAGAAGCCGCATTGATCTTTTGCCTCGACTTTAATACGCTAAGCCGTATTAATGAGCTTGGTGAATTGATTCGCAATGCGGATGGCTACAAAGTGATGATTGATCACCACCTGGAGCCTGAGGATTTTGACGATTTCCGTCACTGGAACATCAATGCCTGTGCTGCAGCACAACTGGTGTACGACTTCATCGTGAACGTGCTGAACGACGGCGCATCCATGACTAAGGACATCGCGACTTGTCTATATACCGGCATCATGACCGACTCCGGTTCATTCCGCTTTCCATCGGCAACTTCAACTGTTTACCGCATTGGTGCAGACCTGATTGACCTTGGTGCAGAGCACTGGAGAATTCACCAGCAGGTTTATGACAATGCAACAGAAAGCCGTTTAAGGTTTTTAGGACATTGCCTGACCAACAAACTGGAAGTGATCCGCGAGTTTAACACGGCGATCATCACTGTAAATGCCGAAGAGTTAAAGCAGTTCGACATCGTTACTGGTGATACGGAAGGTATTGTGAATTACGCATTGTCTGTGAACGGCATCAAGCTGGCGGCGTTCATCATTGAGCGTGCAGACCGCGTAAAACTGTCGCTGCGCTCAACTGGCGAGTTCCCTGCAAATGAAATCTGTAAAAAGTATTTCAATGGCGGTGGGCACCGTAATGCTGCAGGTGGCGCTTCGGATAAGCCTCTGGAGGAAACCGTTCAAATCTTTAAATCCTTGCTGAAGGACTATGAGCAGCAATTATTAGCGTAACTATTTGCAAACGAATATAAAACAGGATAATGGTCCTGTGCAGCTTATTAACCAAATCAAATAACAAATGAAGCATCATAAGTCTACAGTCAACAAGCTTTTGATCGCTTCATAACTTCTAAAAACAAATTACATTAATGAAAAAAAGTTTAGTAATTCTTTGTGCAGCCGCTCTTGGATTGGGTGCATGTAACAACTACAAAGATGCGCCGGGAGGTACTCAGTATCTTGTACACAAGTCTGAAAGTAAAGAAAAAATCAAAGTAGGAGATATCGTGAAATTGAACTTCATCCGCAAAAGCGAGAAAGATTCAATCATGAGCAGCACCTACGATACCGAGCAGCCTCAAATCTTCCCTGTAGCGGAAAAGATGTATGCTGGTGATATGAACGATATTCTTACCATGTTTGGAGAAGGCGATAGTGCAACTTTCAAACTGAACCTGGATACTATGGCAACCAGATCTGGTCAGCCGAAACCTCCGGGCACTAAGGATACCTACATGCTATTCACCGTGAAGGTTGAAAAAGTATTGGCAAGACCTAAGGGTGAGCCAGACAGTGTGTTCTTCAAAAAAGCACAGGAGTTCTTCGAAAAAGACTACCAGGCATCTGTTGCAACACGTAAGAAAACTGAAGAAAGTAAAATCAAGAAGTACATCGCGGATAACGACCTTAAAGTTAAGACCACGGCTTCTGGTTTACAGTATGTAATTACAGCCCCTGGTGACGCGCAACGTGCTTTACCAACGGATACCATGATGGTTAACTACACTGGTCAGTTTACACACAAGAAAACTGATGGTAAGATCAATGTTTTTGATACCAACATCAAAGCTGACGCAGAAGCGAGTGGCAGAAAAGATAACCCGGGTATGGAATATCGTCCAGCTCCTTTCCAATTGGGTAGAGCAATCCCTGGATTTGATGAAGGCTTGAAAATGCTAGGTAAAGGTGGAAAAGCAACTTTCATCATTCCTTCAAGATTAGGCTATGGTGAAGCAGGTATGCAAGGTGGCATTCCTCCATTTACACCATTGGTGTTTAACGTTGAATTAGTAGACATCAAAAAACCGGTACAATAATTTACCGTCAAGGTATAGCATAAAAAAAGGGCGCCAATTGGCGCCCTTTTTTTATAAATAGCTATTCAGAGATGCTGTAGCTGGCAAGACTACTTTGTTATAATCTCTATGTTGCCGCCTTTAAGGAACACCTCATGCGGCACGAAATAACCTTTGATGGCTTTGCCATTCACTTTAATGGATGTGATTGCGCGGCCCTTACCTGGTTTCTTGATGGTCACCAACTTGCCATTGCTGCTGCGCCATTTTACCTCGTCAAAAAGTGGTGCCGTAACAATATACTCCGGGTCCGTAGCGGAAAAAGGATATAGGCCAAGCGAGCTGAATACATACCAGGCCGACATTTCTCCTGCATCATCCATGCCGCTCAAGGCTAAGCCCTCATCGCCAATCCCGTAAAGCGTATTCAGGATGGTGTCCAGAATCTTTTGCGACTTCTCTGGCTTGCCAATAAAATGGTACGAGAACGGTGCTTCGTGGTCCGGCTGGTTACCGTGGCAGTACTGCCCAATGAACGTCTCTACGTTCCTGGCAATATGTTTCGGATTCCATGGCACGGTAAACAGGGAGTCCAGTTTAGATTCAAAACCCTTTTCACCGCCGTAAAGTGCAATTAACCCTTTCATGTCGTGTGGGGCGAAGAAAGACATCTGCCATGCATTTGCTTCCCGGTACATGTATTCGTAGTACGGGTACTGCGGATCAAATGGGGTAATCCAATCGCCATTTGCCAGTCGGCCGCGCATGAACCTGGTACCAGGATCGAACATGTTTTTGTAGTTATTGGACCTGGCCATCAGGATGCGATAATTGGCGGTGTCCCCAAGTTTCTTGGCCATCTGCGCCAAAGAATAATCATCATACGAGTATTCGAGCGTTTTAGAAACGCCTGCGCTGGCCTTTGTTTCAACATGCGGATTTTTGATGTCGGGATCGGAGATAAAGCCTTTCTGTATGTATTCTGCAATATGCGGACGGGCGCCGCCAGATACATTCGCATTTTTCAGCAGTATTTCATAGGTGCCTTTAACGTCGAAGCCATCAATGCCACGCAGGTATGCGCCAGTGATCGACGAAGCACCATGGTCGCCATGGAAGAAGGTCGGGATAAAGCCTGTTTTGTCGCCCACGTCTTTCATGGATTTAATAACATCCAGCGTAACCTTGGGACTAATCATGCCCAGTAAAACGTCCTTATTCCGGTAGGTATCCCATAAAGAGGGTTCTGTGTAGTAGTTGTAATCTGCTTTCACCACGTTTTTCTTGGCGTCGGTAAATTCGCCATTCACGTCGCTACGCAATGCAGGCCACAGGAAGGAGCGGTACAGTGAAGAATAAAGCATCTGCTTCTGCTTCTCGGTGCCACCCTTCACCTGGATGTTGGAGAGCAGTCCTTCCCACTTCTTTGTGCCCTCAGCCACAATTTGCTTGAAGGTCTTGTTGCCGATTTCCGCTTCCAGGTTCTGCTTTGCATTTGCTGCACTTGCAAAGGAGATCCCGATCTTCATTTCTACAGGACCGCTGCTGCCATTCGCTAAATGTACAATCGCATAGCCGCTCTGCTTACCCTCTTCCTGCTTTTCTAGCCGCTCTATGCCGGTATTCAGCTGTGCATAGAAAAAGATCTTCTCTCCGGTTTGCTGAAATCCTTGTACGGCGTTCTGACCAACCTGTTCTATGCTCCAGTTGGAGATCCTGTTGTTCGCTCTCGCGAGATCAAAAAGGATCTGACGGCCCGTATTATCCTTGAATTCATATTTATGGTAGCCGCTACGCAGGGTGGAGGTTAGGCTAACATTAACATTGTAGTCGTCCAGGTAAACCTGATAAAAGCCAGGGGCAGCGCTTTCCTTTGTATGCGAAAAGCTGGAGCCAAACTTAAAGCCTTTGCCTAGTGTCGCCAGGTTTTTTCCTGGGGCGGAAAGCGGAAGTACCGGAATGTTACACAGGTTCCAGTGCCCTTTATTGTTGTGGGTGAAGCTGTAGATCACCTTGTCTTCATACTCGTAACCGGCGCCGGAGCCGTATTCCGTCATGGGGCTGAGTTGCACCATTGCATTTGGCAGGGAGCTTCCGGGGAAGGTTAGTCCGGCCCAGGAGCGCCAGCCATCGGGCAGTTCATAGCCCAGGATCTTAGGATCCGTTAAGGGCGCGGTGCCGATGAAGGTGTTCACATATTTAGTATATGCAGTGCTTTGGCTTCTGCCGGTGGTGGATGCCGTTAGCAGTACCGTAGCAGCAAATAAGCTTTGTTTGAGAAAGTTCTTCATGTTAGGTAATATTTAAGGAATGGGGTGCTTTGCGGGTATGTAAAAAGTACACTTAGTGTACACATAACCGGGTGGTCGTGAGACAAAAAAAACAGTTTTACTGACAACCTTCAATCTACGCGCGGACGAGATGTGAAAAGGAAGCTTAGCCCAAATATGGTATTTTCCTGGAAATAATCAGCAGTTATAGAAGCATTTGTACTGAAAACACGGTCCGTTTATATGAAGAGCATGTTGGTACAGGATGGACAATTGCATTGTCATTGAATTGTTACGAACTAAAAGCTTTGTGTCTCTTGTGGATCACATTTAAAATTCGCTACTTTATCCTTAGTAAAACGTTTTATCTCTACTGTATGATAACTTTAACGCGGAGTATGGTTTTAAGTGCAGGAGTAACAACGTTTATAAAAAGGTCAACCAAATAAATTAACGGTATGAAAAAAAGTTTTATCAAACTTATTAAGCCAGGACCAGTATTAATCGCAGGTAGCGTATTATTCGGTCTGGGCTTCAATTATTCTGGCGTTTTTGCTGCTCATATCAACATTGAGCGCAGTACAATGCTTAGCAGTAAAAAAGGAATGGCAGACATTCAGGTACAAGGTGTTGTACGTGACGAAACCGGTCAGCCAGTTCCGGGGGTAAGTGTAAGAGTCAAAGGAACGAGCACTGTCGTAGCGACGGATGCGAATGGACGTTTTAGCCTTTCTGCACCAGCCACAGCATCTGTATTGACGTTTTCTTTTATCGGATACGACACGCAGGAAGTAACAGTAGGTAACCGCACCAACATTACAGTTAATTTAAAGCCTAATTCTACGAATCTGGAAACTGTAGAGGTTGTTTCGGTAGGTTATGGTACACTCGACAAAAAAGAGGTGACATCTTCTGTGAGCCACGTTGACGCGTCTGAATTCCGTCAAAGTGGATCAAGAAACCCGCTTGACCTTATCCAGGGTAAAGTACCGGGTTTGGTATTAACCAGAACTGGAGGCTCCAACCCGAATAGTGGTGTTTCTGTTCAATTAAGGGGTGCTATTACGGTAACTGGTAGTTCAAGCCCGTTGTTCGTAATTGATGGTATTCCTGATGCTAACCCAGATCTTTTACAACAAGACGACATCGAGTCGATCGACGTATTGAAGGATGGTTCTGGTGCTGCGATTTATGGTACACGTGGTAACGCCGGTGTAATCATCATCACCACGAAAAAAGGTAAATCAGGGCCGCCGCAATTCAACTACAACTCTTATTTCAGAAAAGAGTACCTGAACAATAAACCTGACTTCTTGAGCCCTGACGAATTCGCATCAAGGGTTGCCGCAGGAGACATCAAACAACAGGATTTCGGCAATAGAACCGATTTCTATGATGCTTTGATCAATAAAGACAACTTCTCTCAAAACCATAACTTATCACTATCAGGTGGTACTGACAAAAGCAGCTACCGTGCAAGTTTAAACTACAGAGATCTGCAGGGTATTGCTTTGCAGAACGGTAGAAAAGAATATACGGTTCGTTTGAATGTTAATCAAAAAGGTTTCAATGATCGCTTAAGTGCACAGTTTAACCTTGCATCCAACTTCAACAATGCAAATACGCTTGGTGGTGGTGGATGGGAGAGTGAAGCTGCTAAGAACCCAACTTTGAGCAACTTCAACCCGGATGGTACATACCGTTACGACTTAACCAGTACGAATGAGTATGCACGTTTATTCATGGAGACCAACAGACGTAAGCAGCAAACAACTTCAGCGGATGCCAAGTTCGACTTAGACATTATTGAAGGTTTGAAAGCTTCCGTTTTCGGGTCGGTAACGAGAAACAACAACAATGACGGTTCTTACCGCTTCAAAGGCAGTGAGGATTCTATGGAGAACTCTGATTTCCGTGGTGGCGCTTATGCTTCCAGAGGTACAGATTTGAACCAAAGATTTGCAGTTGAGCCAACCTTACAGTTCAATAAACTGATCCAGGAAAGACATAGCATTAATGCCGTTGCAGGTTACAGTTACAGATACGAGATCAACGAAGGATCTTCAGCATCTAACCGCGGCTTCATCAATGACCTTTTCCATGAGGATAACCTTGGACAAGGAAGTGCTTTGGGTGTAGGTAAAGCAAGCATGAGCAGTTACAAAAATGCAAACAGTCTTGTTGCATTCTTTGGACGTGTGAACTATGCATTAGATAACAAGTACCTTTTACAGTTCATCATGAGAAGAGAAGGTGCTTCCAGATTTGGAGATAACAACAAGTGGGGTAACTTCCCAGCGGTATCTGCAGGATGGAACATCTCTGAAGAAGGCTTCCTTAAAGATAACAAAACCATCAACTACTTGAAATTTAGGGTTGGTTACGGTATCACTGGTAACAGCGGATTTTCTAACAATGCTTCAAGGGTAACCTTAGGTGGCGGTGGTAAATACCTTTTCCCTGATGGTAACTACTATGAGACTTACGGGCCAAGCAGAAACCCGAATCCAAACTTGAAGTGGGAAACCAAACGCGAGCTTAACTTAGGTTTAGACTTCCGTATGGTTAACAACAAACTTTCTGGTTCGATTGATGTGTTCAAACGTACAACCAAAGATTTGTTGGATACTTATACTACACCACAACCTCCATTCGTACAATCTAGTATCTATGCAAACGTAGGTCAGATCTCTTCAAAAGGTATCGAACTTGCATTAAGTTATGCAGCAGTTGATCATGAAGATTTCAAATGGAACATGGATGTAACCGCAAGTACATTGAAAAACACACTTGATTCATACTCAAATGCGCAGTTCAATGTGAAATACAAAACCTTCGGAGGCATTGGCGGTGCAGGTGCTTTAGGTGATGCGATTACGACTTATGAAGGATCAAGAGTAGGTGAGTTCTGGGGTAAGAAATTTGCAGGTTTCAATGAAGAAGGCAAATGGTTATTCTACAACAGAAATGGTGAAGCGGTTAGAAATGATCAGATCAACAACTCTAAAGATCTTAATCAAACCGATCTTCAAAACCTGGGTAATGCAATTCCAAAATACTACGCTTCATGGACCAACAACTTTGCTTACAAGCAATTTGACTTGAGAATCTTTGTTCGTGGTAAATTTGATTACCAAATTCTAAATACTACTGCACTTACCTATGGTAACAAAACATGGAGCGGTAACTTGTTAAGAGAAACTTTTGGCAAATTCAGAGATATCAATGATACCTACATGTACTCAGACTACTATTTGGAAAGCGGTACAAACGTTAAGATTGATGAAGTTACCTTGGGATACAACTTCAAGTTGAACACCAAATGGGCTAGAAGTGCAAGAATTTATGCATCTGGACAAAACCTTGCAACCATCACTGGTTACTCTGGAAATGATCCAGACTTCGTACAAGATACAGGCTTAGGTCCTGGTATCGATGGCCGTGGTGCATATCCAAGTACCCGTTCCTTCTTAATTGGATTAAATGTTGGATTTTAAGCAATCAAAAAATGAAAAGTAAATCAATTATATACTTAGGCCTTGCCGCTACACTGAGCTTTACAAGTTCTTGTAAGAAGCAGCTTGAAGAAAAAGCATACGATCAGTTACTAACTGATAATTTCTACAACAACGAAACCGAGGTCGTTTCAGCGGTATTAAGACCATATACCCACGCAAATGCATGGGTAACACCTTCCGGCCAGGATGGCTGGTGGAGAGCTGCAGAGCTTTCCGGAGATCAACTGGCATGGCCTACTAAAGGTCGCCACGGTGAAGATGGTGGTAAATGGAAACGTTTACATTACCATACCTGGACTACAGATGAAGGTGGATTGAACAACGCCTGGTCACTAATGTACTGGGGAATGGGCTTGTGTAACGATGCTATCGAAAACATCAGTAGCCGTGAAGTTAGTGCAATGGGTATCACGGAAGAGAAAAAAGCCTCTTTTGTAGCAGAGCTTAAACTTCTGCGTGCTTTCCATTACCTGAAACTAATGGACCTGTTTGGAAATATTCCAATCGTTACCAAAGTTGGTGAGCCTCTGAAGCCTGAAACGGCATCTCGCCAGGAAGTGTTCAATTTCATCGAGAAAGAAATCACTGAAAACATCAACGCTGCGCCTAAACATTCAAGAGCAATGATGGGTCGTATGAGTCAGGCTGGTGCTTATGCCATGTTGGTGGAGCTATACCTGAACGCTGAAGCCTGGACTGGTACCCCACGTTGGGATGATTGTATTGCAGCAGCAAATAAGCTGATCAATAACGAAGCTGGTGGCCAGAATGGCGCAATGGCTTTGGATCCAAACATCATCGATCAGTTCAAACCAACTAACGACTTGTCTAAAGAGGTGATCTTCTCGATCGCTTACGATTACAAGGTTGCGAACTTCGAGCCATCATGGCCAAGTGAATTCTATCACTTCCAGCAACGTGAAATCTATGGCGGTGGTCGTAATGGTAACGACGGTATTGTGGTTGTACCTGGTGTGTTTACCACTTACCCGAACAATGACATGAGAAAAAGAGGTTGGTTATTACAAGGACCAATGGTTAAATTCTCAGATGGTAAAAGCCCTGTGCTTGCCTCTGAAGAATACAACGGCCAGCAGCTGGTTTTCGTAGACAGTATCCAGAAAGTAAAAGCTGGTTCTACCGTTTCAAACATGAGTGAAGGTGAAGAAAACAGCGGTGTACGTTTCAATAAATACAAACTGGGTAACCAGCAGCCTGGTCCGGGCATTGCAGCAGACGCTAACTACAACAACACCGATTGGAACATCTACCGTTTAACATGGGTGTACTTCGCTAAAGCGGAAGCAATCATGCGCAAAAATGGTGGCGTTGCAACACAGGAAGCAGTTGACTTGATCAACACTTGTAAAAAACGTGCTTATACCGCAGAAGACTGGGCTTTACCAGGTGTAGCATACACACCAGCTACGCTAACAATGGATGAGTTCCTTGCTGAACGTGGTCGTGAATTCATCTTCGAAGGTTTCAGAAGAGATGACTTGATCCGTTTCGGTAAATTCACCACAGCATCATGGTGGGATCACCAGCCTTCAAATCCAACCAAAGCTTTGTATCCTATTCCACAAAGACAAATTGACTTAAACAGTGCCCTGAAACAAAACCCAGGTTACTAATTCGAATAACACAATGCTTAAGCGGCTGTTCATGTAAAAATGAACAGCCGCTTTTTTTTATTGCAACAATTGCATTTCAAACCATGAATAAACAGATGGCAAACAGATACCAAACAAAGACCAGACAGAGACCAAACCCACAGCAAACCCACACTTCTGTGCGTCTGGTGTGCGTCTCGTGTGCGTGTCCTGTGCGTTTGGTCTGCGCTTGACTCGAAGCTTTTAACCGCATAACTCAGCTTCGCTTCGTTCCCGCCCATGCGTTATATTCTTTCAATTATTTTTTTAGATTTGTTTTATGTCCACAAAAGTGCTCTCCATAAGAGATATCGCCGCCAAAGCAAACGTCTCCATTACCACTGTCTCCTTTATCCTGAATGGAAAAGCCGTAGAACGAAACATCAGCAAAGCCGTAATTGAGCGCGTTGAAGAGATCGTAAAAGCGGATGGCTACAAGCCCAATCAGATTGCCAGGAGCCTCAGGACCGGAAACTCACAAATCATCGGACTTATTGTAGAGGACATCTCAAACCCCTTTTTCGCAGGCATTGCACGCCTATTGGAGGATAAAGCTTACAAGAAGGGTTATAAAATCATTTACTCCAGTACAGAAAATCAGGCAGGAAAAACCCGTGAGCTGATTAACCTTTTCAAATCAAGACAGGTGGATGCCTACATCATTGCACCGGCGCAAGGTGCGGAGAAGGATATCGAAAGCATCATCTCTGATGGAAAACCTGTGGTGCTGTTCGACCGTTACCTGCCCGAATTGGATGTGAACTACGTCGGGATCGACAACTACGATGCGAGTTATCAGGCCGTGAAGCACTTTATTGGCGAGGGGAAGCGTCATCCTGCATTGGTTACGGTAGACCTCGATATCCAACAAATCCAGGAGCGTGAGGATGGCTTTACCGCTGGCCTTCGTGAAGCTGGCATTGAAGATTCCGCCGCAGTGGTGCTAAAAGTCCCTTTTGCCAACACAAGGGAGCAGACCATCGTGCTACTGGAAGAGCTGTTCAAGCAACGTCCGGATGTGGATTCGGTGCTCTTTGCAACCAACTACCTGGCTATTTCTGGCCTGCTTGCCATCAAGAATACCAACAAAATCATCAATAAAGATCTTTCTGTAATCGCATATGATGATGGAGACATCTTTAAATTACATACCCCACAAATTTCAGCACTTGCACAACCTGTAGAAGAGATCGCTGATGCAATCATTCGCAAGATCTTTCAGGAACTTTCCGCCACTACAGAAAAGACCATTGAACGTACCATTCTTCCGGTGCAGTTGATCGTGAGATAAGGCGGTGAACATGTATCTTTTTTTTTACATGTACTTGGTGTACGTGTTTTGTGAATAGAAATTATATTGCCTATTATTGGAAAAGGTAAAACGTTTTACCACTACTAATTAATACCATATACCACCATTTATAAGCATTCTGTATGAGAAGAAGAAATTTTATCAAGAACACCGGCTTGCTGGGTGCAGGGGTACTAGCATCTAAAGTATCTTTCGCAGCAGCACCAGACTTCCCGGTTGTTCGGGTTGCAGCTTCAGAACGTCACTTCAGAAGTAAAGCTGTAGACGCAGCAATAAAAACTTTCCAATCTAAAGTTAAAAATCCTGAACTCACCTGGTTATTTGAGAACTGCTTCCCAAATACCCTGGATACCACCGTTTACTACAAAGAGGTCGCAGGTCGCCCAGATACCTACGTGATTACCGGCGATATCGATGCCATGTGGTTGCGCGACAGTTCTGCGCAGGTTTGGCCGTACCTTCAGTTTGTAAATGAAGACAAGCCATTGAAGAATCTGATTGCAGGGGTAATCAATCACCAGACTAAAAGCATTCTGAAAGATCCTTATGCAAATGCCTTCTACGGTGATCCGCAAAAAGTGGGTGAGTGGAAGACAGATCATACACAAATGAGCCCGGGTGTGCATGAGCGCAAATGGGAGATCGATTCCCTGTGCTACCCAATCCGCCTGGCTTTCCATTACTGGAAAAAGACCGGCGATAAAGCGCCTTTTGATGCGGAATGGAAGAAGTCCATTGCTGCAATTCTGAAGACCTTCAAAGAGCAACAAAGAAAAGAAAACAGAGGTCCTTACAAGTTCCAACGTCAGACACCACATCCAACAGATACCCTTCCAATGGGTGGTTATGGCTTCCCGGTTAAGCCCGTTGGGCTAATCGTATCTTCATTCAGACCCAGTGATGATGCAACGATTTTCCCATTCCTGATCCCATCAAACTTCTTCGCAGTAGTTTCCCTGAAACAAGCTGCGGAAATGGTTACCGCATTACACAACGACAATGCATTGTCAACTGAACTGCTTGCATTAGCGAAAGAAGTAGAAACGGCGATCCAACAGCATGGTGTGGTTACCCATCCAAAATATGGTAAGATCTATGCCTTTGAAGTTGATGGATTCGGTGGCGCTTACATGATGGATGATTCGAACGTACCAAGTTTATTATCGTTGCCATACCTTGGCGCGGTAGATAAAAATGATCCGATCTATCAGAACACCCGGAAGTTTGTGCTTTCTGCAGATAACCCTTACTACTTCATCGGAAAAGCAGCTGAAGGTATCGGTGGGCCACACGCCGGACAGGACATGATCTGGCCAATGAGTTTGAGCATCCGTGCTTTAACTTCAACAGATAAAGACGAGATCAAATATTGCATTGACACTTTAAAAAAGACACATGGTGGCAAGGGCTTCATGCATGAATCTTTCCATAAAGATGATCCGAATAACTTCACCAGAGCATGGTTCGCATGGTCGAACACCTTGTTTGGGGAGCTTTTATGGAGAACTTATCATGAAATGCCTGAATTACTTAAAGCATAACAAAGGAGACATCATAACATTGAATAACATATGGTTGCATTAGGCATTGATATAGGAGGTTCGCACATTACAGCGGCCATGGTAGACCTGGAAAGTAGAAGTATCATAGCGGGATCAACCTTACGAACGGCGGTAGACGCCAGCCTGAATGCAGAAGAAATTTTAAATACCTGGTGTGCCTTGATTGATTCGGTACAGGGTAGCGGCTCGGGGGCAGAAGCACACCTTGGGATTGCGATGCCGGGCCCTTTCGATTACGACCATGGCATATCGCTGATCAAAGACCAGCCGAAATTCCAGAACTTATATCAGGTAAATATAAAAGATGAGCTGGCGAAGCGCCTGCAGGTTGAACCGGGGAACATCCGGTTCATCAATGACGCAGCCAGCTTTCTACAGGGCGAAGTTTTTGGTGGAGCAGCCAGGGACAAACAAAAGGTTATCGGATTAACATTGGGCACTGGGTTAGGTGCTTCTTATTGTGCGGATGGGGTTGCAGTTGATGCTGCACTCTGGGACTCACCATTTAAGGGAGGCATTGCTGAAGACTACCTGTCTACCCGCTGGTTTGTTTCGCGGTATCAGGAGCTGACTGGAAAGACCATCTCGGGCGTGAAGGATCTTGCCGATCTGCGTACCGAGGCAATGGTTAAACGTCAGATTTTTCAGGAATTTGGAAAGCACCTGGGTGAGTTCCTGCTTCCTTTTCTGGAGGCACAGCAGCTGGAAACGGTGGTGTTGGGGGGTAACATCTCCAATGCACATGCTTTGTTCATGCCAGCCTTGCTGGAGCAGCTGCAGGGAAGTGCAAAGCCAGTGGTGATAAAGATTGCGGAATTAAAAGAAGATGCATCGCTGATTGGTGCCGCGAGCTGTTGGGCTTCGCTGGTGCAGGCGAGTTGAATTTAAGATAAACGCGTATGAAATTGAAGTCTGTTTTTGTTGCTTTGCTTCTTGGATTATCTGCTGCGGGCTATGCGCAGCAGCAGGACCTGGTGCGGTATGTAAATACTTTGCAAGGCACCAACTCCAAACATGAGCTTACGCGTGGGAACACTTATCCAACCACGGCATTGCCTTTTGGCATGCACACCTGGACCCCACAAACGGGGCGCAACGGTGATGGTTGGAAATACCAGTACTTCAAAGATAAAATCCGCGGCTTTCAGCAGGCACATCAATGCAGCAGTTGGACCAACGATTACGCCGTTTTCTCTTTAATGCCGGGCTTAGACCAATTGCAGGTGGATGAAAATGCCAGAGAACTTGCTTTCAGCCATGCCGATGAAGTCGCCCGCCCGGACTACTACAAAGTGAAATTTCAGAATCAGATCAGTACCGAGATCGCGCCTACGGAGCGTGGTGCACATTTGCGCTTCAGTTATCCTAAAGGGCGTAAAGGTTTTCTGGTGCTTGATGGCTATACGAACATCAGTGGTGTGACCATTGATGCGAAAAAAAGAAAGATCAGCGGCTACGTGAATAATGGCCGCGGTTTCAAACCAGGTTTTAAGAGTTTCTTTGTCATGTATTTTGATCAGCCGATCAAAAAGTTTGGCACCTGGGAGAACCGGAAGCAAACCGTGCATGCAGATTCCACCACTGCGGAAGGTCTTGGTAAAGGCGCATGGCTTGAATTTGCAGCGGGTAGTACCGTGCAAGTGAAAGTCGCCTCCTCTTACATCAGTGCGGCACAGGCCGAGCTTAACCTTTCCAGGGAACTTGGCGCAGCAAAAAAGCTTGAACAAACGCAGGCAAAAGCAGCGGCAGTGTGGAATGCATCCCTAGGTAAGATACAAGTGGAAGGTGGAACAGAAGCCGACAAGGCGACTTTTTACTCCTGCTTCTTCCGTGCAAGTCTCTTCTCCAGGAAGTTTTATGAACTGGATGAAAAAGGACAGCCATACTATTTCAGTCCTTACGATGGCAAAGTACACCAGGGTTATATGTTTACCGACACCGGTTTCTGGGATACTTTCCGTGCACAGTTTCCGCTGAATGCGATGCTGCACCCGGAGATGCATGGGCGCTACATGAATGCCATGCTTGATGCTTACGATCAGTGTGGCTGGTTGCCGTCCTGGTCCTTTCCGAGCGAAGCCGGCAGTATGATCGGTAACCATGCCATCAGCCTTTTTGCAGATGCATGGGTGAAAGGCATCAGAACTTTTGATCCGGAACGTGCCTTGAAAGCTTATCAACACGAAGCAAATAACAAAGGTCCATGGGGCCCGGCAAATGGGCGCGATGGCTGGAAAGAATATTATCAAATTGGCTATGTGCCTTACCCGAAATACCGGGAGGCAACCGCCAAAACGCTGGAGTATGCCTATGATGATTTCTGTGGCTACCAGCTGGCAACACAAACCAATAACTCGTTTTTTGCTGATGTTTTCAGTCGCAACATGTACAACTACCGCAACGTTTACGATAAATCGTCGGGTTTTATGCGTGGCCGCGATGTTGACGGGCAATGGACGAAGAATTTCGATCCTGTAGAGTGGGGTGGACCGTTTACCGAAGGTAATGCGTGGCATTACCAATGGTCCGTTTTTCAGGATACGGAGGGTTTAATCAACCTCATGGGTGGTAACAAGGCTTTCACCAACAAACTGGATTCCGTGTTCAGTGGGCCGAACACCGTGAAAACGGGCACTTACGGCGGCATGATCCATGAAATGACAGAGATGGTAATGGCCAATATGGGGCAGTATGCGCATGGGAACCAGCCGATCCAACACATGGTTTATCTGTACAACTACGCCAATGAACCATGGAAGGCCCAATACCATGCCCGCAATGTTATGGCAAAATTATACGACGCGACAGAAAATGGCTACCCTGGAGATGAAGACCAGGGGCAGACTTCGTCCTGGTACGTGTTAAGCGCACTGGGTTTTTACAGCGTAACCCCGGGCGTGGATGAATATGTGTTTGGAAGCCCTGCTTTTGAAAAAACCAGCATCAAGCTGGAGAACGGAAAAACATTTACCGTGCTGGCCAAGGGCAACAACAAGGAGAATGTGTACATCCAATCGGCGACCTTGAATGGAAAGCCTTATACAAAGAACTTCATCCGCCATGCGGACATTGTGAATGGAGGAACCCTAATCTTCGAGATGGGTCCGAAGCCAAATACCGGCAGAGGACTGCTTAGCGAAGACAAGCCCTTCTCCTTAACTGCAGTTAAATAATCCCCCAAATAAAATAACAACAACCAGCATGCTGGTTAAATTAAAAACAGAATGAACAAAGTAGCAAAACAGCTTAGCTTACTTGCCCTTGGCACATTGATGGGCGCAACTTCCCTGCATGCGCAGCAAAAACCGGAGGTAATTAAGAAGAAGGGTTATGAATTAACCTTCGAGAGTAACTACGCCGCGTTGGACCCAGCTTTGAAGCAAAGGCTGATCAGCACTTTCTTTGAAGTGTACCCGAAATTAGCAAAGGCATACAACCCGAAGACCCTGAAGAAGGTAAGTTTCCTTGTAGACACTGCTTATAAGGGTGTGGCAGCAACATCGAGCGGCCAGGTGGTGTACAGCTCCATTTGGATGGACAAACATCCGGAAGATATTGATGTGGTTACCCACGAGGTGATGCACATTGTGCAGGACTACGGCAACAGCGTTGGTCCGGGATGGCTTACCGAAGGTATTGCAGATTATGCAAGATTCAAGTTCGGTATCGACAATGCTGGTGCAAAATGGGCATTGCCGGAGCTGAAACCAGAACATCATTATAAAAACAGTTACCGCATCACGGCACGGTTCTTCCATTGGATAGAGCAGCATGTGAAAGCAGGGGTAATCAAAACGGTAGATGCGAGTTTACGCGACCACAGCTATACACCGGAAATCTGGAAGAAGCTGACCGGAAAAGATCTTGATGGACTTTGGGCAGACTATGTAAAGAACCCAAAGATCTAACGTTACATTAAAAATGAAATCCTAATATCAATTGTATGAAAAAAGTATTTACAGCCTTGCTGTTACTGGGCGCAAGTTTTACCCAGGCACAGACCACGGGTAAAATCACAAGCCCGGTAGATTACGTGAACCCATTGATGGGTACGCAATCAAAACCTTCTTTGTCTAACGGAAATACCTATCCGGCAGTAGCCGTACCATGGGGCATGAACTTCTGGACACCACAGACCGGTAAAATGGGGGATGGCTGGACCTACACCTATGATGCTGATAAAATCCGCGGCTTTAAACAAACGCACCAGCCATCGCCATGGATGAATGACTATGGTCAGTTTGCGATTATGCCGGTAACCGGAAAATTGAGATTTGATCAGGATGAACGCGCAAGCTGGTTCAGCCATAAAGCAGAGAAATCTACACCTTACTACTACAGCGTATATCTTGCAGATGCGGATGTAACCACTGAAATTACGCCAACAGAACGTGCAGCGCAATTCAGGTTTACTTTCCCAAAAACAGATAGTGCTTATATCGTTATCGATGCACTTGATAAGGGATCTTACATCAAGATTATCCCTTCTGAAAGAAAGATCATCGGTTATACCAAGAAGTTTGCAAGAGGACCACTTCCTGAAAACTTCAAGAACTACTTTGTAATGTACTTCGACAAAGATTTCAAGTTGTCGAAAACATGGAGCAAGAAAGATCTTAAAGACGGACTGGAGATTGAAAGCGATCACGTGGGTGCCGTTGTTGGTTTTAACACCAAAAAAGGTGAGCAGGTAGTTGCAAGAATCGCTTCTTCATTCATCAGCTTTGAGCAGGCAGACATCAGCTTAAAGCGTGAGTTGGCGAACGACAACTTCGATGCAACGAAGGCAAAAGCTAAAGCCATCTGGAACAAAACTTTAAGCAGAATTAATGTTGAAGGTGGTACCATTGACCAGACACGTACTTTCTACTCGACCTTGTACCGTACTGTGTTCTTCCCGAACAAACTGTATGAGCTAGATGCAAACAATAAGATTGTGCATTGGAGCCCATACAATGGTAAAGTGCTTCCGGGCTATATGTTCGCAGGTACTGGCTTCTGGGATACTTTCCGTGCCTTATACCCATTCCTGAACCTGGTTTATCCTTCGATCAACAAAGAGATGCAGGAAGGTCTGATCAATGATTACAAAGAAGGTGGTTGGTTGCCTGAATGGAGCAGCCCATCATATGCCAACATTATGGTTGGTAACAACTCCGCTTCCGTAGTGAGTGATGCTTACATCAAAGGACTTCGTGGTTATGACATCGAAACCTTATGGGAAGCCTTGAAAAAAGGCGCGAACAATACCGGTCCGATGGCTGCGGTTGGTCGTGATGGTGTGAAGTTCTACAACGAGCTTGGCTACGTGCCGTTTGATGCTGGAATTCATGAGAATGCAGCGAAAACCCTGGAGTATGCATACGATGATTTCGCGATCTACAACCTTGGTCGTGCATTGGGCAAACCAGAGAGTGAAATCGGCATCTATGCTAAACGCAGTATGAACTACAAAAACCTGTTTGATCCATCATCTGGTTTAATGCGTGGTAAAAATAAGGACGGTAGTTTCCAGTCGCCATTCAGTCCATTTAAATGGGGTGGTGCATTTACCGAAGGTAACAGCTGGCACTATACCTGGTCTGTATTCCATGATGTAGCAGGATTGTCGAAACTTATGGGTGGCAAGGACAAGTTTGTAATGAAACTGGATTCTGTATTCTCTTTACCACCGGTATTTGATGAGAGTGCTTATGGTGGGGTGATCCACGAGATCCGTGAAATGCAGATTGCAAACATGGGCCAGTATGCACACGGTAATCAGCCGATCCAGCACATGATTTACCTGTACAACTACGGTGGTGCACCATGGAAAACGCAATATTGGGTTAGAGAGACCATGAACAGAATGTATTCTGCAACACCTGATGGCTATTGCGGTGATGAGGATAACGGACAAACCTCTGCATGGTATGTATTCTCATCCATGGGCTTCTATCCGGTAACGCCTGCTGTTAACGAGTATGTATTGGGTGCACCATTATTTAAGAAGGTTACCCTGACGCTGGAAAACGGTAAGACCGTGGTGATCAATGCGCCGAAGAACAGTGATGATAACCGTTATGTAGAATCGCTGAAAGTTAATGGTAAGCCATATTCGAAAAACTGGTTAAACCACGTCGATCTGCAGAAAGGTGCGGTACTTGATTTCAACATGACAGCAACGCCAAACAAGAAAAGAGGTACTAACGAGGCGGATTTCCCTTACTCGTTCTCTACAGAAAAAACACATAAATAGCATGTAATACCTGAATCATTTTTACGGTGATTAGAAGAGGGCCCTGAAAAGTGGCCCTCTTTTTTTGTTAGCTTTGTTTCATGCTTTTAACAGATACGCATACCCATTTATATTATGAAACGGATGAAGTAAAGCAGGCGGCACTGCTTCAACGTTGTTTTGATCAGGGCATACACCGCCTTTTTCTGCCAAATGTAGATGTTGCTTCCATCAGCAGGATTGATGAGTTGGTAAGCCGCTACCCGGAGAATTGTTTCGCTATGTCGGGTTTACACCCTTGTGATGTTTCTGAAGATTATGCTACGGTACTGGCGGAGATTAAAGCCAGCATCCCTGCAAGGAAGATCTATGCAATCGGGGAAATCGGGATTGATCTGCACTGGGATAAAAGCACGCTGAAATATCAGCAGGACGCATTTGCGGAACAGATAGGCTGGGCGAAGGAAATGGGCTTACCCATTGTAATCCATTGCCGTGAAGCATTCGATGAGGTATTTGAAGTGCTGGAGCAGCATAAAGATGAAAAATTATTCGGCATCCTGCATTGCTTTACCGGGAATCTGGAGCAGGCAAAACGCTGTATAGACCTGGGTTTTTACCTGGGTATTGGGGGCGTGCTGACCTACAAAAAGGCAGGACTGGATCTGGTGTTGTATGACGTTCCGCTGGAACATTTAGTACTGGAAACCGACAGCCCGTATCTGGCACCGGTACCCTTCAGAGGTAAACCGAATGAGAGTAGCTACCTGATCCATATTGCAAAGAAAGTAGCAGAGATCTATCAGCGCCCGCTTGAAGAAATTGCCGAAATCACAACAGCGAATTCACGTAAAATATTTAACGTTTAACCACAGATGACGAAAATTCTGATCATCTATACCGGCGGTACCATTGGAATGGTTAATGATCCGCACAGCGGAACTTTAATACCTTTTGACTTTGGACAGATTCAGCAGAACGTACCCGAGCTTGCTCGTCTGAACTACGACCTGGAGGTCCATTCTTTTGATCCCATTCTGGACTCCTCTAATATGGACGCTTCCGTTTGGGTTGAACTGGTTCGAATCATTGAAAAGAACTACCATGCATTTGACGGATTTGTCGTTCTACATGGCTCCGATACGATGGCTTACACCGCTTCCGCATTGAGTTTTATGCTGGAGAACCTGGCGAAGCCTGTGGTGTTGACCGGCTCGCAGCTACCGATCGGGGAGATTCGTACCGATGCAAAGGAGAACCTGATTACCGCACTGGAAATTGCCGCTACCAAGAAAAATGGTGCAGCAAGGGTGCCGGAGGTTTGTATTTGTTTCGACTACCAGCTTTTCCGCGGAAACCGCGCCATCAAATACAACTCTGAGAAGTTTGAAGCATTCCGTTCGCCCAACTACCCGAAACTCGCGGAAGCTGGCGTGCAGCTCACGTTTTTTAACAATTACATACAGAAGCCATCAAAAGCAGAACTGCGGATTAACGATAAACTGAATACCAATATCGGTGTACTGAAATTGTACCCCGGGATTAGTAAACAAGCCGTGGAGGCCATTACGACCTCTACACTGGATGCCATTGTGCTGGAGACTTTTGGTTCCGGAAATACGAGTACGGCAACATGGTTTTTGAACTGCCTGCAGGAAGCTGCAGACCAGGGCAAGATCATTGTCGACATTTCGCAGTGCCAGGGTGGGTCTGTGGAGCTTGGGAAATATGAAACAAGCAGGCGGCTGCAGCAGATGGGCATATTGAGCGGTTATGACATGACTTTCGAGGCCACGATAACCAAACTGATGTTCTTGCTGGGCAAAGACCTGGATAAAGCAGAACTACGCATAATGATGGAGCAATCCCTGCGCGGAGAACTGAGCAGAACGGGTGTGATCTAGGTCATATTTAGGAGCTGCTAAAAACCTTAATTTTGAAAAAAGGACCTGAAGGCGTTTGATGATATGTTTAGATCAAATCAGCGGCAATCAGGGACAATAATATACTAAAGAAACAACCATGAAAATAGAACAGATTTATACCGGATGTCTTGCAGAGGCTGCTTACTACATTGAAAGCAATGGGGAAGCTGCGATCATCGATCCGCTGCGGGAAGTTGATGCTTATCTGCAGCGCGCAGAGAAAGACAACGCGAAGATCAAGTATATTTTCGAAACGCATTTTCATGCCGACTTCGTGTCCGGGCATGTGGATCTGGCCTTGCGCGCCGATGCGGACATTGTTTACGGTCCGACTGCGGAGACGAACTTCAAGGCCCATATTGCGGAAGACGGCGAAGTGTTTCAGATTGGAGACATCACCATTTCGGTACTACATACGCCGGGGCATACCCCGGAATCGACCACTTACCTGCTGAAGGATGCATCCGGAAAACCATACTGCATCTTTACTGGCGACACTTTGTTTATCGGTGACGTTGGCCGGCCCGATCTTGCGCAGCAAGGGGAACTTACTGCGGCAGATATGGCAGGTACTTTATACGATTCTTTGCACAGCAAAATATTGGTGCTGCCAGATGACGTATTGGTTTACCCAGCACATGGTGCAGGTTCTGCCTGTGGTAAAAACATGAGCAAGGAAACCTTTGATACTTTGGGCAACCAGAAGCAAGTGAACTATGCCTTGAAAGCTGCCGATAAGGAAAGCTTTATACGCGAGGTAACGGATGGCATTCTGCCGCCGCCGCAATACTTTGCTAAGAACGCGGCAATTAACAAGCAAGGCTACGCGCGTTTTGAACAGGTGATGGAGAAAGGGCTGCAGGCACTTACACCGGAGGTGTTTGAAATGATGGCCAATGAAACTGGCGCTTTAATTCTTGATGTACGCGATCCGCAGGTGTTTGCTAAAGGCTTTATACCTTCTGCTATAAACATTGGCCTGGGTGGGCAGTTTGCGCCCTGGGTGGGCAGCCTGATCACCGACCTTCAGCAGCCGATCTTACTTGTCACGGAGGCAGACAAAGCGGAAGAAGCAATTACGCGCCTGAGCCGCGTAGGTTACGACAATACCATCGGTTACCTGGAAGGTGGTATGGATGCATGGAAGGCTAGCGGTCAGGATGTGGATACCATTACATCCATTACGGCTACGGAATTTGAAAGCATTGCTGCATCTGATCCATCGGTTAACGTACTGGATGTGCGCAAGCCTGGAGAGTATGCTTCGGAACACCTGGAGATGACACTGGCACGCCCATTGGACTACATCAACGACTGGACCCATGAAGTGAAGCCAGGAGCGCAATATTTCATCCACTGTGCAGGTGGTTACCGTTCGATGATTGCCGCTTCCATCTTGAAAGCAAGAGGTGTGGAGGATGTTATTGATATCGCCGGTGGCTATGCTGCTTTAAAAAATACAGGCTTACAGCGGACAGATTTTGCTTGTCCCTCTAAAGCCATGAACAGTTAAAAACATATGGTAGATTACGATGTCCTGATTATAGGTGCCGGTCCGATTGGGATGGCATGTGCGATAGAAGCGAAGAAAGCAGGTTTAAGTTACGTGATTGTAGAGAAAGGGGCACTGGTGAATAGTTTGTACAACTATCCCGTGTTCATGACCTTCTTTTCCACTTCCCAGCGTCTGGAGATCGGTGATGTGCCATTTGTAAGTATCAATCCCAAGCCAAACCGGAATGAGGCGGTAGAATACTATCGCAGGGTGGCCGAAAAGTTTTCGCTGAACATCCATCTGTTTGAGCGCGTGGAGAAAGTTGAAAAAGCCGCAGATGGCTTGTTTGACATCCAGACCTCGAAGCGGAACTACCGTACCAAGTACGTGATTGTATCGACAGGCTTCTATGATGTACCCGTGTTGATGAACATCCCCGGAGAAGATTTACCGAAGGTTACGCATTATTATAAAGATCCGCACCTGTATGCATTTCAGCGCGTGGTGGTGGTCGGTGCAAATAACTCCTCCATTGATGCAGCACTGGAGACTTACCGGAAGGGGGCACAGGTCACGCTGGTGATCCGTGGAAAGGAGATCGGGTCTTATGTTAAATACTGGGTGCGTCCGGATATTGAGAACCGGATCAAAGAAGGCGAGATTAACGTTTACTACGAATCTACGCTGCGTTCGATAGAACCGGAAACGGTACACATCGATACGCAGGAGGGACCGGTGGTGCTGGAGAATGACTTCGTGATCGCGACAACAGGTTATACGCCTGATTTCAAACTGCTGAAGAATCTGGGCCTGGAGCTATCTGGTGATACGGCGAATTGTCCGGTTTACAACCCAGAGACCATGGAAAGCAGTACGAAAGGTTTTTACCTTGCCGGTGTGGTTTGCGGCGGTATGGACACCCATAAGTGGTTTATCGAAAACTCGAGGGTGCATGCGGTGCAGATCTTCGAGCACATCAGGAGCTTGCAAAGCTAAAATCCGCCTAGGCACCGTTGAATTCCTGCGGACTACGGCGGTTGTCGGGAATTAAGGCGGGCATATAAATGATTTTAGCTAAGTTTGCACAAACATTTCAACACCTGAATGCCGGGAATAAATCAAATTAAACAACCTATAGCTGCGGATATCAGTGCCTTTGAAGAGAAATTCAAAGCTTCCATGCACAGTGATGCCCCGCTTTTAGATCGCATTACCCATTATATTGTTAAGCGCAAAGGGAAGCAGATCAGGCCTATGTTTGTTTTTTTTGCCGCCAAACTTTGCGGCGGGATCCTGGAATCTACCCATCGGGGTGCAGCGCTCGTGGAGTTGTTGCATACCGCTACACTCGTGCATGATGATGTGGTGGATAACGCTTATGAGCGCCGGGGCTTTTTCTCTATCAACGCTTTGTGGAAGAATAAAATTGCAGTACTGGTGGGCGACTACCTGCTGGCGAAAGGTCTATTGCTTTCCGTGAACAACAATGAGTTCAGGTTGCTTCAGATCGTTTCAGAAGCTGTGAAGCAGATGAGCGAAGGGGAGTTGCTGCAGATTGAAAAGGTGCGGAAGATGGATATTAGCGAAAGCCTGTACTTCGACGTCATCCGGCAGAAGACGGCATCACTTATCGCTTCCTGCTGTGCATGCGGTGCAGCATCGGCCGGTGCCGACGAGGCGACAGTTGAAAAAATGCGGTTATTTGGTGAAAAAGTGGGTATTGCCTTTCAGATAAAAGATGATACTTTTGACTTCGGTACCGACAATGTAGGGAAACCTCTTGGCATTGACATCAAAGAAAAGAAGGTGACACTTCCACTGATCTATGCACTGAACCGTGCAGACCGGTCTGAGAAGAAGCGGATCATTAACCTGGTGAAGAACCATCAGGATGATCCGAAGAAGATTGCGGAGATCATCGACTTTGTAAATGCCAAGGAAGGGGTGCACTATGCGAATCAGAAAATGCTGGAATACCAGCAGGAAGCCTTCGACATCCTTTACACCTTTGAAGCAGGTGAGGCCCGTACGGGTTTGGAGCAGCTGGTTCGCTACACTACAGAGCGAAAAAAATAACAGCCTTTATGGACCATGCATAACATCAATATAAAAGAACTTGCTAAGTCGTTAAACCTATCTACATCTACCGTTTCCAGGGCGTTCAGAGATAACAGCGATATCAACAAGGCTACAAAAGAGCGTATTCTGGCCAAGGCAAAGGAATTGAACTACCAGCCCAACCATTATGCGAGTAATCTGCGCGAGCAGCGTAGCAAAACCATCGCCGTTATTGTTCCGGAACTTGCCAATAACTTCTTCTCACAAGCCATTCATGGTATTGAGCGCGTTGCGCGCGAAAAAGGCTACCATATCCTGATCTTCGCTACCGAAGATGAATATGAAAAAGAGGTGTCTTTTATCCGCCACTTGCATAATGGCCGGGCAGATGGCATAATCATGTCGGTTTCTGGCGAAGCGAACGACCATACCTATCTGGACGAGCTTGCGGAAAAACGCTTGCCATTGGTGTTCTTCGACAGGGTGTATGAAGATATCATTACGCCGAGGGTAATCACCAATGACTACAACAGCAGCTTCTCTGCAGCAAAGCACCTGATTAAGCAGGGTTGTAGCCGTATTGCTTACCTGGTGATCAACAAGAACCTTTCTATCGGTAAAACCAGGATGCAGGGTTACCTGGATGCACTGGAGGAATTTAACATCCCTTATGATGATAAGCTCGTAATTGATTGCACCAATAGCTACCGTAAGAACAACACCATTCTGAAAAATATGCTAAGCAAGGTTAAACCGGACGGTGTATTTACATCGGTAGAACGTCTGGCTTTTGCAACCTACTATGCCTGTTACGACCTCAACATTTCCATCCCTGATGATCTGAAGGTTATCGGCTTCTCCAGTCTGGAGATTGCACCACTTCTGAATCCATCACTTACGACCATTACACAGCCTGCAACCAAGATCGGGATTGAAGCAGCACTGCTTTTGTTCAAGCTGCTTGAAGCACCTGAAACGGTCGACCTGAACTGCCGGATTGTGCTAGACTCAACGCTGGTGAAAAGGAACTCTACAGCACTTAAATCCTGATTAAGAAATTGGTCTTTTTAGGTTAAGAAATCGACAAACTTTATTGCCGAAAATCGGAAAACGCGCAGAATTCCGGGGCTGAAAATCCCGGGTTCAGAAATATGTCGCCTAATCTTCGGGAACGATCCCGGTAACGTTCCCGAAATTTCACGTGCTTTAGCCTTAGTGTACGTTTAACACCATGTATTGCGGATTTATTTTGTAAGGCTTTGACGGTCAAACAAATGCATGTTTGTTTGTGCGATTTTAAAATTTGACAATAAGTACATCTGCTCAAAATTTCCCGGTTTTGACGTATAAAATATTGCGTAGAAATAATTTCTAGTATAAAATTTTGAATTCTGATGCTTGAATGTAAATTTACTGCGATTGTATACACACTAAGTGTTAACTAAATATATCACCATAAAAACGAGTCCAAAATATGAAAGTATTTTACGTCATGAAGTCTTGCTTACTGTTGCTGTTTCTATTTGCAGCAGTTACAGTACAAGCACAAACCGGTACACTTTCCGGTAAAGTTTTAGATGAAACCGGTCAGGGTTTGCCAGGTGCTTCGGTTCAGATCAAGAGTCTGAATAAAAGTACCTCTACAGATCCAGACGGTAATTTCCGTATCACCGGATTGGCGAACGGCGCGGTGACCATCACCGTAAGTTACATCGGTTATACCCCGTTTGATCAGGCGGTAACCATTTCAGGTAACACCACGACAAACATTAACCTTAAGCCTGATGCGCAGAACCTGAATGAGGTTGTGGTAATCGGTTACGGTACTGCTGAGAAAAAGAACCTTACTGGTTCAATTACAACAGTAGGGGCTAAAGATTTCCAAAAAGGTACAGTTACCACACCTGAGCAGTTGATTCAGGGTAAAGTAGCTGGTGTAAACATCGTGAACAACGGCGGTACACCAGGTGGTGGTAGCGTCATCCGTATTCGTGGTGGTGCATCCTTAAATGCAAGTAATGATCCATTGATCGTTATTGATGGTGTACCATTGAGTGGTAACTCTATTGGTAATGCTGCAAATCCGCTTGCATTGATCAACCCGAATGACATTGAAACTTTCACCGTGTTAAAAGATGCGAACGCAACTGCAATTTACGGTTCAAGAGCTTCAAACGGTGTTATCTTGATTACCACTAAAAAAGGTGGTTCAGGTGCGCCAGAGATTAACTTCGTAACCAACAACTCTATTGCAACCGTTGCGAAGAAAGTAGATGTACTTTCTCCTGCACAGTTCCGCGAATATGTGAATGCAAATGGTAATGAAACGCAGAAAGCTTTACTTGGTGCTTCGAACACCGATTGGCAGGATGAGATTTACCAGAATGCTTTTACTACAGATAACAACTTAAGTATTGCTGGTAAATTCCAGGGTGTGCCTTACCGCGTATCCGGTGGTTACCTGGATCAGCAAGGTACTTTGATCACAGACCGTTTAAAACGTGCTACTGGTGCAATTACCATCAGCCCAACTTTATTTGATAATCACTTAAAGGTAGATTTAAACTTAAAAGGATCATTAACAAATAGTCACTTTGCAAATAGCGGTGCTATTGCTGCAGCAATCCAGTTTGATCCAACACAACCTGTTTACGCTGACAACCAATTTGGTAACTACTTCGAGTGGACACAAGGTGCAGTACCAAATCCAAATGCGCCAAGAAACCCGGTTTCTTTAATCCGTTTGAACAACAATAACGGCAAAACAGAAAGAAGTATCGGTAACATCCGTTTAGACTACTCTTTCCATTTCTTGCCTGAATTACACGCAAACTTAAACTTAGGTTATGATGTGTCTAAAGGTTACGGCAGAATCAGCATCCCTACATTTGCAGCACAGTCGTTTGCAACTGAAGGATCAAGATCTCAGTCATTAAGCGAAGAAACCAACAAAATTGCCGAGTTCTACCTGAACTATGCGAAGAACGTAGGCATCAGCCGTATTGATGCGACTGCAGGTTACGGTTATTATGATAATGCAACCACAGGTTATAATTTCCCAAGTTACCGTGCAACTGGTGCTGTTCAAACCACTCCGGTTTTCCCATTCGGTGTTGAGCAGAACAAATTGCTTTCTTACTATGGAAGGTTAGTTTATACTTTGAATGATAAGTATATCTTATCAGGTACCATGCGTGCGGATGCTTCTTCGAAGTTCTCGCAGGATAACCGTTGGGGTTATTTCCCTTCTGTAGGTTTAACCTGGAGAGTGATCGGTGAAAACTTCCTTAAAGACAGCAAAGTGCTTTCAGACTTGAAACTTAGATTAAGCTACGGTCAGACGGGTAACAAAGACGGTATCGGAAACTACGATTACCTTGCTAAATACTACGCGAACAGCAACACTGGTCAGTACCAATTGGGTAATGTTTTCTATAACTACTACACACCAGCGGCATACGATCCTGACTTGAGATGGGAATCTACAACCACTTACAATGCTGGTATCGACTACGGTTTTGCTGGTGGCAGAATCTCGGGTAGCGTTGATGCTTACTACAAAGAAACCAAAGATCTTTTAAGTACCATCAACATTCCGGTAGGAACAAACTTCAGTAACTTGTTGACTACAAACGTAGGTAACATGGAAGTAAAAGGTATTGAGGCGAACATTAACTTCGCAGCAATCCAGTCAGAAAACCTGAACTGGGACTTCGGATTCAACCTTGCATATAACAAGAGAAAAGTAACCAACTTAACTCTTAACCCAGATCCGGGATCTAAAATCGGAGCAGGTAACATCGCAGGTGGTACCGGTACGACTTTAAAATACAATGCTGTTAACCAGGTTCCAGGCGCATTCTTCGTTTACCAACAAGTTTATGACTCAAATGGTCTTCCTTTAGAAGGTGTTTACGCTGACCGTAATGAAGATGGTGTGATCAACACCAGCGATCAATACTTCTACCAGTCACCTGATCCAAGACTTACATTAGGTTTCAACACCGCATTGAGCTATAAAAAATGGACAGTGAGCACTGTTTTGAGAGCAAACTTCGGCAACTATGTATATGATAACGTAAGCTCTAACTTAGGTATCAGAAGCAATGTATTGAGTCCAAGTGGCATCCTGAACAACACTGGTTCAGACTTCCTGAACACAGGCTTTACCCAGGTACAGTATTTGAGCGATTACTACATTAAAAATGCCTCTTTCCTGAAAATGGATAACGTAGGACTTTCATACAATGTAGGTAAGCTATCTGCAAACAGAAACACTACTTTACGTATTTCTGCAAACGTTCAGAATGTATTCGTGATCAGCGATTACGAAGGTTTAGATCCAGAATTACCTTCAGGTATTGACTACAATTTATATCCAAGACCAAGAACGTACACCTTAGGTTTAAATGTTGGTTTTTAATCAGAAATTAGAAATGAAAAATTTATATAAAATAGCAGTGGTATCGGGCTTGTTCCTCATGTCACTAAATGCTTGCAAGAAAGAAGACTTCAACTTAACGCCAACCAATGATGTAACTTCTAAAGAAGTTTACAACACTCCGGAAGGCTATAAAAATGGACTTGCTAAACTTTACGCAGGTTACGCATTAACCAGTGCGCAAGGTTCGGACGCGAGTGATATCGGTGGATTGGATGCAGGTTTTGCAGATTTCCTTAGACTTTACTGGACAGCGCAGGAATTACCAACAGACGAGGCCATTTGTTCCTGGGGTGATGTTGGTATTCCGGAACTTGATAACTCAACCTGGGCAGCGGATAACGTTTTCCTTAGAGGTTTGTATTCAAGAAGCGTAATCCACATTACTTTCATCAACGAGTTTTTACGTGAAAGCACGCCTGAGAAATTAGCGGAGCGTGGTATTACTGGTCAGCAAGCAACTGATATTCAAAGATACCGTGCTGAAGGTCGTTTCTTAAGAGCGTTCCAGTACTGGGTATTGATGGATAACTTTGGTAATCCACCATTTGTAACCGAAGCAGATGCCATCGGTAAAACGCCACCTAAACAAATCACCAGACCAGAATTGTTCAAATTCGTAGAGTCTGAGTTGTTGGCGATAGAAGCAGATCTGGCTGAGCCACGTGCAAACGAATACGGTCGTGCAGACAAGGGCGCTGCATGGGCTTTACTTGCGAGAGTATACCTGAATGCTGAAGTATATGCCGGTACTCCGAAATTCACAGAAGCAATCACATATTCAAGCAAAGTAATCAATGCGGGTTATGCTTTAAAAGCAGAATACAAAGATCTGTTTAACTATGCTAACGAGACAAACAACCCAGAATTGATTTTATCCATCAACTATGATGGTTTAAGAGGAACAAACTTCGGTGGTACCACTTACCTGATCAACGCAGCGGTAAACCCCGCAATGGATCCTGCATCATTTGGCGTGCCGAATGGCGGATGGGCTGGTAACAGATCACGTCAGAATCTTCCGGCGTTGTTCCCGGATACCAAAGGAACTGCAGATAAAAGAGCAATGTTCTTCGGTACGAAAGCTACGGTAGATGAGATCGGTACGTTTACAGACGGTCTTGCAGTAACTAAGTTCAGAAACGTAGATGCGCAAGGTAAAGCAGCACCATCTTTAAACGGCACATTCAGTTCAGTGGATTTCCCATTGTTCCGTCTTGCGGAGCAGTACCTGATCTACGGTGAAGCGGTTGCCCGCGGTGGTAACGGCGGTACAGCTGCACAAGCCATCACATACGTGAATGCGCTTCGTACCCGTGCTTATGGCAATACTTCTGGTAATGTAAACAGCATCTCGACAAACTTCTTCATCGATGAGCGTGCGAGAGAACTATACTGGGAAGGTCACCGTCGTACCGACCTGGTACGTTACGGCAGATTTACTGGTGGCAACTATTTATGGCCATACAAAGGCGGTGATAAGTCTGGTAAAGCAATCGCTGAAACCCGTAACATCTATCCGATCCCTACTGCGGATTTAATTGCAAATCCAAACTTAGTTCAGAACCCAGGTTATTAATTATAAGATCTTAAAAATATATGAAAGCAAATATCTTAAAATCTGTAGCAGTGGGCCTGATGGTGCTCTCGCTATGGTCTTGTAAAAAAGATGAAGATAGAATCATTTCCGACGCTACGCCGGCGGGAACACTTAGCGCATCTGCAACAAGCGTAAACTTGAACATCGCAGGTGCTGCAAATACAGCAGTAACCTTCACGTTCCCTGCAGCAACCGTTACCGGCTATCAAATTCCGGTGACCAGTACCCTGCAGTTTGCCCTTAAAGGTGTTAACTTCGTGAATGCGAAAGAAACGGTGCTATCGACAACCACATACAGTGCTACCGTTGCAGAATTGAACAAGATGCTATTGAGCCTTGGCGCAACCATCGGCGCACCTGCAGAGATGGAAGTGCGTTTGAAATCTGCTCCAGCTGCAAACGCAGCAACTTACTCCAATGTGGTTACCATTAGCGGAACGCCATACTTAGCTTCTGCATGGGTTTATGCACCGGGTGCATACCACGGATGGAGCTTTGATACCGTAGATAGCTTGGTTTCTTTAACCGGTAACGGCATTTATGAAGCGGTGATCAATATGCCTGCAGACAAGCTGATGTTTAAAATCACGCCTAAGAAAGCCTGGGATGTTGCATACGGTGATGGTGGCGGCGATGCGCTGAGCACGACCGGTGGAGACATCAATGCTGGAACGCCTGGGTTGAAGAAAATCACGGTTGACCTAAACAAGAACACTTACAAGATTGAAAAAGCGGATTCATGGGGTCTTATCGGTGATGCTACTCCAGGTGGCTGGGATAACGATACCGACCTGAAGTTCATCAACGACGGAAAAGGTCTTTGGAAACTTACTGTAAATCTTAAAGTAGGTGAGTTTAAATTCCGTATGAATGATGCCTGGGATGTGAATCTTGGTACCAAAGACGGCGCAGTTGTAAATGGTGGAGATAATTTTAAATTATCTGTTGCCGGCAACTACACCATCTCACTGGATCCTGTTGAAAAAACATACTCAATCGTTAAAAACTAAAAATACCTGCCCTGCAAATGATCCATTTGCAGGGCTTCTTTTCTTCAAACAACGCTCATTACACAAGAATTCAACATCAACAAAAACTGCTAAATGAGAAATCTTTTTACCTCGTTACTATTAGTCGCTTCGCTCCAGGTATTTTCCCAGGCCCCTAAATTGGAAAGGGTAGAACCCATGTCATGGTGGGTAGGCATGCACAACCCGAAATTACAGCTGCTGGTACACGGCGATCAAATTGCCGATGCCACCGTACAGCTCAACTACCCTGGTGTGTCGCTCGTTAAAGTCAACAAGGTAGAAAATCCAAACTACTTGTTCCTGGACCTGGAGATCAGTTCAGCAGCGAAAGCGGGCAAGTTCCCCATTACTTTTACCCAGAAAGGGAAGAAAACCCTTAGCTATACTTACGTGCTGAACAACCGGGATCAAACGCCTGGGCGTATTCAGCCGGTGACCAGCAAAGACCTTATTTACCTGCTTATGCCTGACCGTTTCACCAATGGCGATCCATCTAACGATGTGGTTAAAGGCCTACAGGAAACCAAACTAAACCGCGACTCCATGTATTACCGCCATGGGGGCGATATTCAGGGTGTAATCAACAACCTTGACTATTTTAATGATCTTGGCGTTACCGCCATCTGGATGACTCCAGAAATTGAGAATGACATGAAGCAAGCCTCTTACCACGGCTATGCTGCTACCGATAACTATAAGATCGATCCGCGATACGGCACCAATGCGCTGTACAAAACCTATGTGGAAAAAGCACATGCAAAAGGATTGAAAGTTATCAAAGACATCGTACACAACCATATCGGCACGGGTCACTACACCTATAAAGATATGCCCATGAAAGACTGGTTAAATCAATGGCCAGCCTATACACAAACCAACTACCGCGATCAGCCGGTAATGGATATACATGCTTCAGAGGCAGACAAGAAGCGCATGCTTGATGGCTGGTTCGTGCCATCCATGCCCGATCTGAACCACAGAAATCCATATGTTCAGAACTACCTTACACAGAACCACATCTGGTGGATCGAGTATGCTGGAATCGATGGACTGCGCTTAGATACTTACCCGTACAACGACGGCGAATACATGGCCGACTGGGCACTGAAAGTTAAAGCAGAATTCCCAACCTTGTCGATCTTCGGCGAGACCCTGGTGAATTCAGCAGCCTCACAATCCTACTTCACTGGCGGCAACACCAGCAACCGCGGTATGGACACCAACCTGCCAGGCATCACAGATGCAGTATTAAAAGATGCCATCTATGAGGCGCTAAATGGCAAACCAGGATGGACCGACGGCATCTTCCGTTTATATTCAACCCTTGCGCAAGACTTCCTTTATAAAGATCCATCAAGCAATGTTGTGTTTATGGACAACCATGATATGAGTCGTTTTTACTCCATGGTAAACGAAGACTTCAACAAATACAAAAGTGGGATGGCCATGTTGTTAACTTTGCGGGGTATCCCTCAAATCTACTACGGTACAGAGATTCTGATGAAGAACTACTCTAATCCGGACGGCCTTGTCCGTTCTGATTTCCCGGGGGGATGGAAAGCTGATAAAGTCAACAAATTCACAAAGGCAGGTAGAACTGAAAATGAAAACCAAGCCTTTGATTTTGTAAGCACCCTTGCAAAATACCGTAAAAGCAGCGCGGCCCTAACCACGGGTAAGCTCATGCAGTTTATACCTGAAGATGGTTTGTTCGTGTACTTCAGATATGCGGAAGACAACAAGAAAACAGTTATGGTGATTGTAAATTCAGAAGACAAAGCTAAATCGCTGAAGACTGCACGGTTTGCAGAACGCATCCAAACGGCAACTGCTGCAACCAACATCATCACAGGAGAGAAAATCGATAACATCAACACCATAAATATCCCAGCCAGCAATACCCTGGTTTTAGAACTCAATTAATGAATATCCACACTGATAAAATAGGATGCCTTTTCGACCTTGATGGCGTCCTTGTAGATACCGCTGTATACCATTACAAAGCCTGGAAAGCACTGGCAAACCGTCTCGGATTCGACTTTACCGAAGCACAAAATGAACACCTTAAAGGTGTAAACCGCATGCGCTCCCTGGAGATGATCCTGGATTGGGGCGGCGTTTCCAAAACCGAAGCAGAGCAGCTGGAACTTGCAGCAGGTAAAAATGCCGAGTACGTAGAAATGATCAGCAAGATGACCGCTGAAGAGGTGTTGCCAGGCACGCTACAACTGCTGGAGCAGTTGAAAGCCGCAGGCATCAAAATCGCCTTAGGCTCTGCGAGCAAAAACTCAGGACTGATCCTGGAAAGAACAAACCTTGCACATTACTTCGATGCCATCGTAGATGGAAATCATGTTACCGCTTCCAAGCCTGATCCGGAAGTCTTCCTGAAAGGCGCAGCAGCAATAGGCCTCGAGCCTGCACACTGCATCGTGTTTGAAGATGCACAGGCGGGCATGCAAGCCGCGATAAACGGTGGGATGAAAGTAGTCGGCGTAGGCCAGCAGAACAACCTGCAAGGGGCGAACATCGTCGTAAAAGACCTTTCAGAAATCTCCGTAACACAAATCATTGACCTGGTAAACGACAAAGCATAAGAACTGCGCCGAAGCACAGCTTGCATTTAAAGCAGCGGCTCAGGGCTAAACATATTAAATACGAATGAAAAATTACATCAAACCAAGCGAGTGGAATATAGTAGAGGAAGGTTTTGATCCTCATTTAAATAAAATATCAGAAAGCTTATTCAGCATCGGCAACGGCCGCATGGGCCAGCGCGCCAATTTTGAAGAGGCTTATACTGGAGATACCCTTCAGGGCAATTACGTTGCCGGCGTTTACTACCCGGATAAAACCAGGGTAGGCTGGTGGAAAAACGGTTACCCGGATTACTTTGCTAAAGTTTTAAATGCAGCAAACTGGATCGGCATCGACATTAAAGCCGATGGCGAAACACTGGACCTGAACACCGCTAAGGTGAGCGATTTCAAGCGCGTGCTGAACATGAAAGCTGGTTACCTGGAGCGTTCATTTACAGCAGAGCTCGCATCAGGTAAGGTGTTGCGTGTAATTTCTAAACGTTTCTGCAGCATCGCTGATGATGAGTTGGCAGCAATTCGTTACGAGCTTGTTGCGCAGAACTTCAGCGGTACTTTAACCATCACCACGGCCATAGACGGCGATGTAAAGAACCAGGATTCCAACTATGATGAAAAGTTCTGGGAAGAAGTAAGCAAGGGCTTCCAGGCAGAGACCGCCTACATCACTTTAAGAACAAAAAAGACAAACTTTGAAGTTTGCACGGCAACCAACACGCAGATACAGCTGAACAACAAAGCGGTAGGAGCGAAGGCAGCGCTAATAGAAAAAGAAAAATACATTGCTTCAGCGATTGAACTGCCAGTTGAAGCTGGTGACACCGTTACCATCTATAAATACGCAGCCAACGTTTCTTCACAGAACTACGATAAAGCAGCACTTCAGGGCGCCGCAACTGCGGCTATTGCGCGAGCAGTAGAAGCTGGTTTCGATGCTTTGTTCGAAGCACAAGTTGCAGCCTGGGCAAACAAATGGGAAGAGGGTGATATCCTGATTGAAGGTGACGTTGCTGCACAGCAAGCCATCCGCTTCAACATCTTCCAATTGAACCAGACCTATACTGGTAAAGATGCCAGATTGAACATTGGCCCGAAAGGTTTTACCGGCGAGAAGTACGGGGGTTCCACTTACTGGGATACCGAAGCTTATTGCATTCCTTTCTACCTGGCCACAGCGCCACAGGAAGTTGCGAAGAACCTGCTTGTTTACCGCCACAATCAACTGCAGAAAGCCATTGAGAACGCAGAGAAGTTAGGCTTCAAAGATGGTGCAGCGCTTTACCCGATGGTAACCATGAACGGTGAGGAGTGCCACAACGAGTGGGAGATTACTTTTGAAGAGATCCACAGAAACGGAGCCATCGCTTTCGCGATCTACAACTACATCCGCTACACAGGTGATGCAAGTTACCTGGCATCCCACGGACTGGAAGTGCTGATCGGCATTGCACGCTTCTGGAAACAACGTGTGAACTGGAGCGCTGAGAAAAACAAATTTGTAATTCTTGGGGTAACCGGTCCAAACGAATACGAAAACAACATCAACAACAACTGGTACACCAACAAACTTGCGGCTTGGTGCATGCGCTATGCGAAAGAAGCTGCGGAATTGGTGAAAGCAGAAGACGCATCAAGATATGAAGCGATCCTTAAGCAAGTGAACTTCAACACTCAGGAGTTTGAAGACTGGACCAGCATTGCAGACCAGATGTACTATCCATATGATGAAAAAGCAGGGGTGTTCCTGCAGCAGGATGGCTACATGGACAAGGAGCAGATGCTTGTTTCTGAACTGCCAGCAGCAGACCGCCCATTGAACCAGAAATGGAGCTGGGACAGGATCTTAAGGTCGTGTTTCATCAAGCAGGCAGACGTACTTCAGGGTATGTACTTCTTCGAAGATGAGTTCGACACGGAAACCCTGGAGCGCAACTTCAAGTTCTACGAATCCCGTACCGTTCATGAAAGCTCGCTTTCGCCATGTGTGCACAGCATTCTTGCTGCACGCTTAAGCGACGAAGAAAAAGCGTATGAATTTTACCTGCGTACAGCACGCCTGGATCTGGACGATTACAACAACGATACCGAAGACGGTCTGCACATTACCTCTATGGCAGGTACCTGGATGAGCATCGTGGAAGGTTTTGCCGGCATGAAAGTGCGCGACGATAAGCTTCAGTTCAATCCATTTTTACCGAGTCAATGGCAGTCGTTCTCCTTCAACATTGGTTTCAGAGGTACACAACTGAAAATCAAAATCAGCAGTGCAGAGCTGTCCATCACCAACAACAGCAGCGAAACTGTTGCCGTAAATGTATTTAATGAAACATTTGACATCGCGCAGGGCGAGAAAAAGATATCTTTAAAAGCACTAAGCCTGTGAGGAAATTAAAATATCTAGTACTTATGACCATGATGTCTGCAACTGGCCTTGAATATGCAAACGCACAAAGCAAGGACAAACTGATGATCTACCAAATGTTGCCAAGGGTATTCAGCAACACCAATTCGCAGAATATCCCCTTCGGTACCATTGAACAGAATGGTAGTGGTAAATTTAACGACATCAATCAAAAAGCAATCGACGGCATTAAAGAGCTGGGCATTACCCACGTTTGGTATACCGGCGTCATTGCACATGCAAGTCTTACCGATTACAGCAAGTACGGCATTCCAACAGCTGATGCCGATGTGGTTAAAGGCAGGGCAGGTTCTCCGTACGCCATCCGCGACTACTATGATGTAGACCCGGACCTGGCCGTGGACGTGAAAAACCGCATGAAGGAATTCGAAGCTTTATTGCAAAGGACCCACAAGAACGGCTTGAAAGTCATCATCGACTTTGTGCCGAATCATGTCGCCAGAAGTTATAAATCCATCGCCAAGCCGGCGAAGGTGATCGACTTCGGAGCGCAGGATGATAAATCCGTTGCTTACCACCCGCGTAATGACTATTACTATGTGCCGGGGAAAGATTTCGTGGTGCCAACAGACAGCAATACCAACGATGGATTAGCCAGCCTTAAAGACGGTAAATTTGCGGAAAGCCCTGCGAAAGCAACTGGAAACAACGTTTTCTCTGAAGCACCAAGCAAGAATGATTGGTATGAAACGGTAAAACTGAACTACGGGGTAGATAATCAGAACAACAGCAAAACCTACTTTGATCCCATTCCACCTGTGTGGAACAAAATGCGAGACATCCTGGTTTACTGGAGCAATAAAGGTGTAGACGGATTCCGTTGCGATGTTGCAGAAATGGTACCTGTTGAATTCTGGAGCTGGGTAATCCCGGAGTTAAAGAAAGTAAAACCTTCACTGGTGTTTATTGGTGAAGCTTATGACCCTACCGCATACGAAACCTACCTGACAAAAGGCAAGTTCGATTACCTATATGACAAAGTAGGCTTGTATGATGGTTTAAAGCGCTTGATGCGCAATGAACCGAATGCAAAAACTGCAGACATTGATCATGTGTGGCAAGTGGAAAGCGCAAATTTTGGCAACAAGATGCTGCGTTTCCTGGAGAACCACGATGAAGAGCGCATTGCCTCGAAGGCTTTTGCCGGCGATCCGATGTTAGCTGTTCCGGCGATGGTTGTATCTGCTACCTTATCCGGCGGCCCGGTGATGTTATATTCCGGACAGGAAGTTGGGGAGAAAGCAGAAGGCATTTCCGGTTTCAGCGGTGATGACGGACGTACCACCATCTTCGATTACTGGGGCGTACCTGCATTGCAGCAATGGGTAAATAACGGCAAGTATGATGGCGCTTTATTAAGCGACAGTCAGAAAGCACTGCGTGCATTTTACAGCAAACTCTTTAAAATTGCAGGTAAGTCTGATGCCATCATCAATGGTAAGCACTATAACTTCCCGTTAGGGCACGACAGTCGTGGTTATGCATACCTAAGGTACACGGAAAAAGAGCGTATGCTTATCGTGGTGAACTTCGACCGGGCGCAAAGCCTGGAGCGCGAGATCAACATTCCTGCGGAGTTGTTGTCGGGTACAAAACCTGCTTCAGCAACAGAACTGCTGAACGGTGCCGCCGTTCAAATCAATGATCAAGCAATTCGTGTGAAGGTAGCACCTTCCGCGGCTCAAATTATCAAATTCTAACATCTTATATGGAACAAGTTAGCCAAAAACAAGTATCCTCAAAACCCCGCTTAAGTAAGCTACAGATCTTTAACATGAGTATGGGCTTTTTCGGAATCCAGTTCGGTTTTGCATTGCAGAACGGAAATGCTTCCAGAATTCTCCAGACCTTCGGTGCGGATGTTGAGCATTTATCTTTGTTTTGGCTAGCTGCCCCATTAACAGGCATGATCGTGCAGCCCATCATCGGGCATTATAGCGATCGTACCTGGAACCGGTTCGGCAGAAGACGTCCGTATTTCATGATCGGTGCCCTGCTTACCGCGATTGCACTGATCCTGATGCCCAACTCGGCGGTACTTGCCGGACTCCTCCCGCCAATTATTATTGGTGCAGGTATGCTGATGATTATGGATGCATCCATAAACGTGGCTATGGAGCCCTTTCGTGCGCTAGTGGGTGATAAGCTTCCTGAAAGTCAGCGGAGCTATGGCTTCTCTACCCAAACCTTCCTGATCGGATCAGGTGCCATTGTCGGTTCCTGGCTGCCGTACATCCTCTCCGAGTATGTCGGCGTATCCAAAGTGGCTGTAGAGGGGCAAATCCCCAACAACGTCATCTATTCCTTTTACGTCGGTGCCGCAGTGCTTATTGCCACCATCCTGTGGACCGTTATCACCACCAGAGAATATTCACCGGAAGAAATGGAAAGTCACCACGCAACCCCTATACAGGAAGAGCAACACGGCTTAATCACCATCTTCAAGGATTTCAAAAACATGCCACTTACCATGAAACAACTTGGTGTCGTGCAGTTTTTCTCCTGGTTTGCATTGTTTTCCATGTGGGTTTTTACCACGCCAGCAGTCGCCCAACACATCTATAAGGTTACGCCTGGTGACACGACATCTGCACAATTCGCAGATGCAGCAAACTGGGTGGCATTCCTATTCGGAATTTACAACGGGATTTCTGCCGCTTACGCATTGATCTTACCCTGGATTGCAGATAAAACCAGTCGCAAGATTGCCCACGCTTTCTCCCTGGTTTGTGGCGGTGCCGGACTACTGTCCATCTATTTCATCACCAATCCGGATTATTTGATCTTTTCCATGATCGGTATTGGCCTGGCATGGGGAAGTATCCTCTCGATGCCTTACGCCATCCTTTCCAGCTCTATTCCGGCGCGGAAGATGGGTGTGTACATGGGGATCTTTAACTTCTTCATCACCATGCCGCAGATTGTGAATGGCTTTTTCGGTGGTATGATTGTAAAGCGTTTCTACAATGGCGAAGCGATTTACGCGATTGTACTTGCCGGTATCTTCATGATTTTAGGTGCCATTTCTGTACTCTACATCCAAAATAATAAAGAAAAGATTTAATGAAAAAACTTTCCTGTTCGCTGCTTATCCTCTGGATAATGGCTTCCGCATGCCGTAAAAGTAATCCTGAGGAGCAAGTGATTGATCCTGTGCAAGAGCCAGTTACCGCTTCTGCGGGATTGATTTCAACATCAGCAACCTTCCCGAAATCCGATGAGGCATTCGTGTTAACTTTCGATGCTGCTAAGGGGAACAAAGCCCTTCAGGGTAAATCCGCAGACGTCTACCTTTATGCTGGATTGATTACCGACAAGAGTGCCAACCTTAGCGACTGGAAGTATGTGAAGAGCCCTGCTTTTAACACTGCGGATCCGGCTGCTAAAATGAAAGCTGCAGGGCCTGATAAATACGAGATCAGCATCAGTCCGAGGACCTTCTTTGGCGTGCCTGCTGCAGAAAAGATCCTGGGCATGGTGATGCTGTTTAAAACCGCGGATGGGCAGTTGGTTAGTAGAAACGCCGATGGCTCAGACATCTACCTTCCGCTGTACAACAATGGGCAATTTGCCTTGAAGCTAACTTCACCAGAGCTGAGTGCCACGCCGGTGCCGGTGCCAGTGGTGAATGTTACCGCGATCGGACAGGAGTTGTATGTTTCTGGTGCGGCTTCTATGGCGGCCGACCTGCGTTTGCTGCTCAACAACGAGGCTTTTGCCACTGCCCCAAATGCCACTGCAATTGCGGGTAAAGTGAAAGTAACGAAAGGCGGGGTACAGAAAATCACCTTGGAGGGCAACGTAAATGGAACAAAACTTACAACGACAATTGAACTGATTGCTACAGAAACAGCTCAGGTAGCAGCGCTACCCGCAGGTGCTAAAGACGGCGTAGTCTTCCTTAATGGCGGCACTTCTGCAATATTAACCCTCACCGCTCCAGAAAAAAGTAATGTGTATGCCCTTGGCAGCTTCAACGGCTGGCAAGCGGGCGCAAGCATGATGAAGAAAACGCCTGACGGCAAGAAGTGGTGGTTGCAGCTAGATGGGTTGGATGCGAATAAGGCCTACACTTACCAGTTTCTAATAGACGGAAACCTTAAAGTTGCCGATCCATATTCGGAAGTCGTGCTTGACCCAGACAACGACCAGTACCTTTCCGGTGCGCAGCTTCCCGGACTTCCAGCCTATCCGGCAGGGCAAACAAGCGGTATTGTCAGCGTGATGCAGGCAAACCGGCCATCATATACCTTTAAGAACAAAGCTTTTAACAGACCGGAGAAGAACAAGCTGGTTATCTATGAACTGCACCTGCGTGATTTCCTGAAAAGCAACAACTACAACACACTTACCGATACCTTGAACTACCTGACAAAGCTGGGTGTGAACGCCATTGAGCTGATGCCAGTGAACGAGTTTGAAGGCAATTCCAGCTGGGGTTACAATACATCTTTCCACTTTGCGCCAGATAAGTACTACGGTAGCAAGCAGATGTTGCAGCGTTTCATAGATGAATGTCACGGCAGGGGTATAGCGGTCATCCTGGATATGGTGTTGAACCATGCCTTCGGCCAATCGCCTATGGTGCAGCTGTACTTTGATAAAGGCGCAAGCAAACCTTCGGCAAACAGTCCATGGTTCAACGCAGATCCCACACATCCCTACAATGTGGGGTACGACTTCAATCACGAAAGTGCAGCTACAAAAAGCTACGTGAAGGATGTAATGCGCTTCTGGATGGAAGAATACAAGATTGACGGGTACCGTTTCGACCTTTCCAAGGGCTTCACGCAAAAGAATTCCGGCACCTCCGACGCGAGTGTTAATGCCTGGAACGCTTATGACGCCAGCAGGATTGCCATCTGGAACGACTACAACAACTACATCAAAAGTATAGATGCCAACAACTTCTACGTGATTCTAGAGCATTTCGCTGCGGACAATGAGGAGAAGGAACTTTCGGATAAGGGCATGATGCTTTGGAACAACCTCAATGGCAGCTTCAATGAAGCGACCATGGGCTATCTGGATGGATCAGATTTTTCAAGAGGCTTTTTCGGTACACACGGCTTCAGCGGTTCCAATAATCTGATAAGCTACATGCAGAGCCATGACGAAGAACGCACCATGACTAAAAACCTTGCTTATGGCAATGTTTCGGGGAGCTACTCGGCGAAAGACCTGAACACCGCGCTAAAGCGTGAAGAGCTTGCAGCAGCATTCTTCTTTGCCATTCCCGGACCAAAGATGCTGTGGCAGTTCCAGGAGCTGGGCTACGATGTTAGCATCAATACCAACGGTAGAACAGGAGAGAAGCCTGTTTACTGGAACTATTATCAGCAGCCGGCACGTAAAGCTTTGTACAATGCCTACTCGAAGTTCATCAACCTGAAAAAGAAGAACCCGGTGTTCAACACCACGAACCTGCAGTTTGGGGTAGCCGGTGCGGTAAAGTACATCAAACTTACTGACGCGGATAACGTGGTCGTAGTAGTGGGGAACTTCGATGTTACCAATCGGGCGGCAAATGTGGACTTCGGCACTGCGGGTATCTGGTATGAAGCGGGCAGTTCGCAAACCCTGAATCTGGGCAGTAGCACTTACAACCAGAACCTTGCGCCAGGTGAATACCACATCTACAGCAAGCGGCCATTGTTAAACTAAAACGGGTGAGGAGTTGTTATTTCAACTTGCGCCGTTTTTAACTAAAAAATAGCTAATCAGCATGTAGCTGTAATGTTTTAAATAAAATGTCTATTTTTACAGCCCGCTTATGGAACAGATAAAAACGTCATTTGATTTCGAAAAACCAATTGCTGAACTGGTTCAGCAGATCGAAAAAGTAAAACAGGTTTCTGAAAAAACCAAGGTAGACATGTCTGCTACGCTCAGAGAACTGGAAGAGAAGCTGGATGTCACCACAAGATCTACCTACAGCAATCTATCTGGTTGGCAGCAAGTGCAAATGTCCCGCCACCCGGAAAGGCCGCAAACTTTAGACTATATCAATTTGATCTGTGATGACTTCATTGAGCTTCATGGAGATCGTACGGTAAAGGATGATAAAGCGATTATCGGTGGTTTTGCAACCATCGGTGGACAAACCGTAATGGTTATCGGGCACCAGAAAGGTAAAAATACCAAGGAGCGGCAGTACAGGAACTTCGGTATGGCAAACCCGGAAGGTTACAGAAAAGCCTTAAGGCTGATGCGTCTTGCAGAAAAGTTCAACAAACCGGTCGTTTCCTTCATTGATACCATGGGTGCTTACCCGGGATTAGAAGCAGAAGAGCGTGGACAGGGTGAGGCGATTGCAAGAAACCTGCTGGAAATGTCTATTCTGAAAGTGCCAATTCTATGTTTCATCGTAGGTGAAGGTGCTTCAGGTGGTGCATTGGGCATCGGTATTGGCGACCGTGTTTACATGCTTGAGCATACCTGGTACTCCGTAATTTCTCCAGAATCCTGCTCATCCATTCTTTGGAGAAGCTGGGATTACAAGGAACGTGCTGCAGAATGCCTTAAATTAACATCAGATGATATGTTCCACAACAAGTTAATTGACGGTATTGTGAAGGAACCACTTGGTGGTGCGCATCAAAACCCGGAATTGATGGGCCAATATTTAAAAGAACAAATCTTAAAAGACCTACAGGAACTTATTCCTGTACCAACAGAACAGCTGATCGCACAAAGGATTGACAAGTTCTGTGCAATGGGCGTGGTCGAAGAAAACTAAACAAGATTTATATCACATAGCTGAAGGCTGTTCATGTTACATGAACAGCCTTTTTTGTTGAACAGTATTGCTGGTTTAAGCGGCTTGTAACAGGTTAATATATTGATAGCTATTAGAAAGATGGACAGCATACAAAGGGCGGACTTGCTTCCTTCAGGGGGTGTGCAGGGGGTTGACAAGGCGAGGGCCCTGTTAACCCCCTTTATGCCCCCTGTGGGGACCCTGTGGAGGCCTTGTTATCCCTGGTGTTGTCCGCTTGTAATTGATGTGCTGTTAAGGTGCTGCTAAGCACAAAAAAAATCCCGCCATCAATGATGGCGGGATTGAAATATGTAAGCTGCGTAATGCTTATTCCTGTGCCAGGTAAGGACCGAATCTGGTTTCCAGTGCCCTGAACTGGTTGTTCAGTTTGTCTGCAAGCGGCATTTGTTTGTACTGTGACGCAGTGTTTGCCATCTGGTTTAAGAACGACATACCCAGACGTACGTTTTGCATACCCACAAGCCTGTTTTTGCTGTCAGATACATCGGCAAGGTAAATTAATTCCTTCTGGATGTAATCCGCGCAGCGGGTTACAATTGCGTTTGCTTTAGCGGTTTCTCCCAGGGTGTAGAAGTTTTCAGCCATAAAGTAGGTACCCATCATCGAGCGCATGCCGTAGAATTTGGTTGGCATAACTTCCAGGTATTTGTTGGCGGCCTTTTTAGCTTCTCCAACTTTACCTTCTTTAAGCATGCCGGTTACGGTGTTGTTCCACACGTTTGAGAAGATTGAAATGTCATCTGCGGATTGTGGATCCAGGTATTTAGCATCCTTGATGTTACCCCATTTGAATTTGTTCATCACATTGTTGTACAACACTGGCGCATTGATCAGCTCTGCTCTGTTTGCAGCTGTATCAGGTGTTAGCGGCATTAAGCGTAATGCTAAACCTTCGTTGTACAGGTAGCTGTCCAGACCGTTATACTGATCTGAAGGAACGGTGCTGGCGAAGTAAATTGGTCTCTTCCAGTTGTTATGTGCAAGGATGTCAAACATGGCCAGTGTACCTTTGGTTACATAGCCTTTATTAAAGGTCCATTGCATAATCGGTGCAATCTTGTCCGCATCTGCAGGGTTAACGGTACCCGTTTTAAGTACATCTTCTTTGTTAACGGTGATGTGGAAGTTCTTCGTTGGAATGAAGTTCTCTTTTGTCGTTTCTGTAACCTGAACCTTATCCTCATCGTTGTCTGACAACAACACTTCAAGGATGCTCTTCAGCTCTACAGAACCAGCAATTTTATAATCCTGGTAGTACATGACATCACGAACGCCCTGTACATACTGCGATTCTTTCATCGTAATTGGCAGAGGCTCAGATTCGTTCATCTTGCGCTTCATGCCGTTGATGTACCAGTCGGTGTCGAATAAACTTAAGTTTACCAGTCGGATATCTGGACGGATACCTTCCACTTCCTGTGCATACCATAGCGGATAGGTATCATTATCCCCATAGGTGAACAGGATGGCGTTGGGCGCGCAGGATTCGAGGTAATCTACGGCGATGTCATGTGCAACCATCTTGGTTGAGCGGTCGTGGTCATCCCATCCCTGTGCAGCCATAATGATTGGCGCAGCGAACATGGATACGACGGTGGCGCCGATGGCGGCATTTTTAGGGGTGACTTTCTTCTCCAGCCATTCACGAATGGCGAGCACACCGAAGCCGATCCATATGGCAAAGGCATAGAAGGACCCTGCATAGGCGTAATCACGCTCACGCGGCTCTAAAGGCTTTTGATTTAAATATAAAACGATGGCAAGACCGGTAAAGAAAAACAATAACGCAACGATGCCGGCATCTTTCTGGTTGCGCTTAAAGTGCCATACGGCACCCAGTATACCGATAATAAGGGGTAGGAAGAAGAACCTATTGTAAGCTTTGCTTTCCACAATGCTCGGTGGCAGGTTCGACTGATTACCAAGCAAGATGCCGTCTACCGGCTTAATACCGCTTAGCCATTGCCCTTCGTATAGGCTGCCCTGGCCCTGATCATCATTTTGTCTACCCACGAAGTTCCACATGAAGTAGCGCATGTACATGTTCCCAATCTGGTATTTGAACAGGAATCCGATGTTATCAAACAGGGTCGGGAACTGGGTTTCATCCAGGCCAGTCATGTCTCTGTAGTACTCTACGTGACGCGGATCGTCGCTGTACATACGAGGGAAAGGTGTTTTCCTGTCGTATTCGTAGTCGGTCTTTTTACCGGCAATTTCATATTTGTCTTCACCTTTTCTGTACAGGTTTTTACCTTCTTTCACTGCAACACGTTGTGAGTTGTAGTTTGGTCCGAAAAGCAATGGGCGGTCGCCATATTGCTCCCGGTTTAGGTAGCCAAGCAAAGCGAAAGCATTGTCCGGATCACTGTTGTTCAGGTTCGGATCTGCCTTTGCGCGGATGACGATCATCGCGTAAGATGCGTAACCGAAGATGATCAGTACGGTCGAAAGCAGGGCAAGGTTAAGGACATGCTTGCGGTGTTTAATGGAGTGGCGGATACCAAGCACGAGCGCTGTAATCAGCACCAATGCAAAGAATAGTACGCCGGTACCGAAGCCCATGCCCAGGGTGTTGACGAAGAAAAGATCGAAATAAGCGCCGAAGGAAATCAGGTACTGGATGATGCCATATTGAACAACGGCAAGGATCAGCACGCCAACAATGAAGGTTTTAAATATCCCTGCAGTGGTTGGTTTTACGGTTTTACGGAAGTAATATACAAAGGCAATTGCCGGAATGGTTAGTAAGTTAAGGAGGTGAATACCAATGGAAAGACCCATGATATACGCGATAAACAACAACCAGCGATCTGCCTGCGGCTCGTCTGCATGTGCTTCCCATTTCAGGATGCCCCAGAATACGATGGCGGTAAACAAAGAAGAAAGCGCATAAACCTCCGCTTCCACGGCCGAGAACCAGAAGCTATCGGAGAAGGTGTAGGCGAGTGCGCCGACCGCACCGGCACCCATGATGCTGATCATTTTGGAGGTGTTAATTTCTTCATCTGCTTTCACGAGCATTTTCTTGGCGAGTGCCGTGATGGTCCAGAACAGGAAGAGGATGGTGGCTGCACTGGCAATGGCAGAACCCAGGTTCATGAAGTAAGCAACTTTAGTTACATCGCCGAAGGCTAGTAGAGAAAAGAAACGTTCGATCATGAGGAACAGCGGTGCACCCGGTTGGTGTACGACTTGCATTTTGAATGCGGAGGCAATGAATTCACCGCAATCCCAGAAACTTACAGAGGGTTCAAGTGTCAGCGTGTAGGTAACTGTAGCAACTAAAAAGCATATCCAGCCAATTAAGTTGTTTATTTTATTATACTTCATTTTAAAAGTGGGTATAGGTTATGGGCATATAAATGCTGCCGAAATTAAAGATAAAGATTGATAATAGGGCAGGTGTAAAAAAGAGTTTAACAAATTTTAACTAGCACTCAGGGCTTTAGCTTGGGATTTTAAAATAATTTGAAATTTTCTTGGTGAAGATTTGCAGAATTAAAAAATGTGTGTAGATTTGCAATCCCAATTCAAAGCAACCCTTTGACGGAGATTGCCCGATAGTATAAAGGTAGTACGACGGTTTTTGGTACCGTTTGTCTAGGTTCGAATCCTGGTCGGGAAACAAAACATATTCGGATTGCGAATAAACCCGCAATCCGATTTTTTTTAACCAGCATTGATACCCGCCAATCATGCCATTGCAATTTAACCCAGTTAAACTCTTTGCCGGAACCGGCAGTAAAGCATTAGCTCACAAAATTGCCGCCAGTTACGGCAAGCCCTTAGGAAATGTAACCTTAAGTAGATTTAGTGACGGGGAATTCCAGCCTTCTTATGATGAAACGGTACGTGGATGTGATGCATTTCTAATCCAGTCTACCTGTCAGCCCAACGATAACCTTATGGAACTGTTGTTAATGATCGATGCCGCGAAGCGTGCTTCGGCGCATTACATTACAGCCATTGTGCCTTATTATGGGTACTCCAGACAGGATCGTAAAGATAAACCACGTGTAGCCATCGGTGCTAAACTGGTTGCAAATCTTTTACAGGCAGCAGGCATTAGCCGCATCATGACCATGGATTTACACGCAGCACAGATACAGGCATTTTTCGATGTTCCTGTAGATCACCTGGATGCTTCTGTAATCTTCGTACCGTACATTAAGAGCTTAGGCCTTAGCGACCTGATTATCGCATCACCGGATATGGGTGGTTCTTACCGTGCACGTACCTTCGCAAAGTTTTTCAATGCAGAGGTGGTGATTTGTGATAAGCGTCGTAAACGTGCGAACGAAATTGAATCCATGTCGATCATTGGTGATGTTACCGGGATGGATGTGGTATTGATCGATGACATCATTGATACTGCAGGTACGCTTTCCAAAGCAGCAGGATTAATCATGGAGAAAGGTGCAAAAAGTGTAAGAGCTGTATGTACGCATCCGGTACTTTCTGGCAAGGCATACGAAACCATTGAGAATTCAATGTTAACGGAGCTGATCGTTACAGATACCATCCCGCTGAAAAGAGAAAGTGAAAAGATCAGGGTACTGAGTACTGCTGAGCTGTTTGCGAAAGCCATTGCAAATGTAAATGAGCATGGTTCGATCAGCGACTTATTTAAAGTATAAACAATAACAATAAACCGGAGCCAGTACATTGGGTAGGAAGCTTCAAATAATTAAAAATCAATAAAATGAAAACAATCGCAATTAGCGGTTCTCCAAGAGAGAACGTAGGGAAACGCGATGCTAAAGAGCTTCGCTATGAAGGCAAGGTTCCTGCAGTATTGTATGGTGGTACAGAGCAAATTCACTTTGCTGTAGTTGCAACTGACTTAAAAGAAGCAATCTACACCCCAGAAGCAAACTTCTTAGAAATTGAAATCAATGGTGCTAAAAGTAAAGCAATCATTAAAGAACTTCAATTTCACCCACTAACTGACCTTTTATTACACGTAGATTTTCTACAGTTGTTTGACGATAAAGAAATCCTTATGGAGATCCCTGTTAAATTAACCGGAACTTCTCCAGGTGTTAAAATGGGTGGTAAACTGGTACAAAAATTACGTAAACTTCGTGTTAGATCATTGCCTGCAAACATGCCACAAGTGGTAGAAGTAAGCATCTCTAAATTAGAAGTAGGTAACTTGTTCCGTGTACGTGACCTTGCAAAAGCAGATTACGTAATCACCAACACACCAGAAGATACCATCGTATCTGTAGGTATGTCAAGAGCTTTAAAACAAGCTGAACAACAAGCTGGTAAAAAATAAGCTTCCGAGCTTAAAAGAAAAGGCCTGTATCGATTTGATACAGGCCTTTTTTGTTTGCTGTTATGTCCTACTGACTTTCCAATACCATATACTGATAGGGTTCCAGGGAAACGGCTGTTTTAAGTGCTTTGGTGTTTCCGCTAAAAGCGTCTTTCCAGCGGGTGTTCCTTAATAAAGGAGATATAAGCTGGTAGCTGATTGCTTTGGGTCTTAAATTCGCCACAACGAGCACTTTCTTGCTGCCAAGTTCCTTTGTGAATACACAAACATCATTATTGCTGTATGTTTTTAGCTGACCACGCCTTATTGGCTCACTACCTGCTCTAAACTTTATAATTTGCTTATATGCAGCGGTATGCGATGGATTGATGCTCCAGTCGATTTTATCGGTTGTGAATGGGAAAGACAGACGATTAGGTGTTCCAACTTCCTGTCCATTATAGATCATCGGAATACTTTGCATATACGAGACCACAACAAAGGCTGCCAGTTCTCCTTTTTTACCATCAAAAAGGCTTAAAGAAGTACCATCAGAACTATTTACATCATGATTGCTGGTGTATCTGACATATTGCTGGCCAGGCACTGCACCTTTGAGATCTGCAGCGTTTATGCTATCAATAGATTGAACGGGCTTTCCATCTCTGTATATCTTTTTAAGGTTTTCAAAAAAGTGAAAGCCAAAGTTATAGTCAAATCCAGCTTTAAAATGATCTGCGCGGGTACCTTCCGATAGCAATAATAGCTTTTTGCTTCCTGCAGCAGCTCTTAAACTTGCAACAGCCTCTTTCCAGAAATCAAACGGTGGGCCATCAGAATAATCACATCTAAACCCATCTATGTTGACGTTGTCAAGCCAGAATTTCATAGATTTTATCATTTCCCTCCGCATGTCGGGATTGTCGAAATTAAGTTGTGCAACATCATTCCAACCTGTTCCCGGAGGACTTATAATTTTACCGGTGGAATCCTGCTTGTACCAGGATTTGTTTTTTGTCCAGGTATGATCAAATGCCGTATGATTGGCGACCCAGTCCATGAGTACCCCCATCTGCTTTTGGTGTGCGGTGTTGACTAAGGTCTTCAGATCGTCCATCGTTCCAAATTCTTCTGCTATGGAAGTATAATCCCGAATGCAGTAGGGGGAGTTAACGGAATTTACGGTCCCTACCGGGTACAAAGGCATCAGGTAAATGACGTTTATGCCCAATGCCTTTATGGAGTCAAGCCGGGCCGTTACGCTCTTAAGGTCTCCGGCAACACTGAAAGCACGTGTGTTGACCTGATACAAGGATACATCACGTCTCTCGGGTACAATAAAGGATGTTGATGAAGATTGCTGCTGCGCAATAGCTGCTGTTCCAAAGCAGAGCAGGAGCAGGGTGTTTAGTGCTAGTCTTTTGAGTGAATTCATATTCATGACGCTATATTTCAGGTTTTCTTACGATAAATTAGGTGCTGCTGGATTTACGCAAAAGCGTGGTATTCGCGAAGGTAGCTGTTAATAATCACTTAAAGGCCTATATTTGCGGGGCATGAAATACTTAATCGTAGGTTTGGGAAACATCGGGTCTGAATACGCACACACCCGTCATAACATTGGATTTGATATCGCCGATGAGCTGGTAAAATCACTTGATGGCAGCTTTCAGAACATTCGTCTGGCCTACTACGCAGAGGTTGGTTTTAAAGGCCGGAAACTCCATGTGATCAAACCAACAACTTACATGAATCTGAGCGGCAAAGCCGTGAATTACTACATGCAGGAGTTGAAAATTCCTTTGGAAAATGTGTTGGTGCTGGTTGATGACCTTGCATTGCCTTTAGGTAAGCTTCGCTTGAAGCTGCAGGGCAGCAGTGCCGGGCACAATGGCTTGAAAAGCATAGAAGCCCTTTGCGGCGGACAGCAGTATCCACGGCTTCGGTTTGGAATCAGCGACAACTACCCGAAAGGGAGACAGGCAGATTATGTGCTTGCACCGTTTGACAAAGACGAACAGCTGGAATTACCTGCCTTAATTGATCGTAGCGTGGAACTGATTAAGAGCTTCGTTACCGTGGGCCCTGCCAAAACCATGACTGCTTTTAATTCCTAGTTCAGGACACCAGGCAAAGATCGCTGATTTTGCTGTGCAGTAATTTTACATCAAAAGGTTTACTTAGAATGTCGTTCGCGCCTGCGTCTAACGCGGTCTGCTTATCCTGTTCCATTACGGCTGCAGAGAAGGTGATGATGGGCGTCTGTTCTTTTCCGGGCACAATGCCTCCACGGATCAGTTTTATGGCTTCCAGGCCGTTCATAACAGGCATAAAGGTGTCCATCAGAATGATGTTGTAATCATGCTCTTTTAAGCGGTCGATTGCTTCCTGTCCGTTCTCCACGATGTCTGCCTGTGTGTTCCAGGATTTGAGTATGCGTAAGATCAGGAACTGGTTGATTGCATTGTCTTCAGCCACAAGGATCTTTATCCCGTCCAGCGACTTTAGTCTGTTATTTACCGGAACTTCAACCGGCGTGATGTTCACCTGCGGCAGCTCATAGCGGTTGCTGAAACTGAAGGTACTGCCTTTTGATTCTTCACTACTAACTTCAAGAACACCGTTCTTTAGTGCTGCAAGCTGTTTTACGATGGACAAGCCCAGACCAGTGCCACCAAACTTCAGCGTTGTAGAATCTTCGGCCTGTTCAAATGACTCGAAGATCTTATCTATGTTACTCTTGGCAATGCCGATGCCGGTATCAATCACCAGAAACTTAAGCATGCAGTCTGTTTCGGTACGATCGCGCACTTCAACCTTTAGGGTTACACTGCCTTCGATGGTAAACTTTATGGCGTTGCTGATCAGGTTGGTCAGGATTTGGTTTAAGCGTAGGGAGTCTGCGATTACCGCATCAGGCACGTCCGTTTCGATCTCCAGGATAAGGTCAATACCTTTCTCCTTGGCTTTAAACTTCATGATGCTCAGCACGTCGTTGCAGATGCTGCGGATTTGGGTTATGCCACGCACAATTTTGAACTTACCGGATTCAATCTTAGAAAGGTCGAGGATATCGTTGATTACGCCAGAAAGGGAATTGGAAGATACCTCAAGTAGATTCACCATTTCCTGTTGTTCTTCGTTCAGGTCGGTAAGCTGCAGGAGTTTAGTGATGCCGATGATGCTGTTTACAGGGGTACGTATTTCATGGCTCATCGTAGCAAGGAAGTTCTCTTTACCGCGTTTTGCCTGCTCCGCAAGTTCTTTAGCTTTGATAAGTTGCTCCTGAAACTCGAGCAGCTCCTGGTTTTTGTTCTTCAGTATGCGCTGCGTTCTGGTGAAGCGGATAAAGGCATCTACTTTGGCAGCGGTTACAAAAGGATTGAGGGGTTTGTACAGGTAATCTACAGCACCGGATTGATAACCCTGTAATGCGAATTCCGTATCCGTGGAAATGGCCGTGACAAAGATCACGAGAATGTCTTTAGTCTTTGGACTGCTTTTTAGGATTTTTACGAGTTCAAAGCCATCCATTTCAGGCATTTGAACATCTACAAGGGCTATTGCAATATCATTTTCCCATGCAATACGAAGCGCGTCATTTGGTCGGGTAGTGCTAAGTATATTGATGTCTTCGCGTTGCAAAAGTGCTTCAAGGGCAATGATATTCTCGGGTCGGTCATCAACAATTAATATGTTAATTTTATCCATGTTCCTACTTGGTACATTATGTAATTTTCTGATAGATATTAAGCTTCCTGTCAACAACCTTGAAACGGCCGGTCATGCTACCTTTCAGACTTTCTTTACTTCCTAAGCAAAGAAAGCCAAAATTAGCCAAACTGTCGTAAAATAACTTGAGGACTTTTTCCTGTAGCTCGGGGTTGAAGTAGATCAGTACGTTCCTGCAGGATATCAGATGAAACTCGTTGAATACGCCATCGGACACCAGATTATGAATGGAGAAAAGGGTTCTGTGCTTTAATGCCGGGCGTATTATGGCCGTATCGCCGTCTTTATCATAATAGTTTGCCAAGCATTTGCGGCCACCAGCAAGGCGATAGTTTTCCTCATAAAGGCTCATCTGCTTCAAGGGATAGCGGCCACTGCGGGCCTGATCAATCACCAGGGCATTGACGTCTGTTCCGTACATGAACGACCTATGATAGAGTTCTTCCTCTTCAAAAGCGATGGCGAATGAATAGAGTTCCTCGCCCGATGAGCAGCCTGCGTTCCAGACTTTAACATGGGGGTAGGTGCGCAAATATGGGAAAACTGTGCTGCGCAAAGATTTGTAGAAGTCGGGATCTCTGAACATCTCGGTGACGTTTACCGTGATCTCCGTCAGGAAATATTCGAAGTAGTCCGCATCATTTGTCAGCAGATTTTTCAGGTCAAAGATGCTGAGGTTCTGCAGCTGTGCAATGCGTGCCACGCGTCGCTTCAGCGATGCCGGCGAATACTCGCTGAAGTCGAATCCGTGTACGTTTTTGATCAGCTGCACCAGCTGATCCATGTCCTCAAAAGATATGTTTACAGGCATATGGAACGTTTAACTTAACCAAACACGCATGAGGGCGAGTAGTTTGTCGACATCAACAGGTTTGGAGATGTAATCACTCGCACCGGCGTCAATACACTTCTGCCTGTCGTTTTTCATCGCCTTTGCCGTAAGGGCGATGATAGGTATGCTGCCGTACTGCTCGTCTTTTCGGATGCGTTCTATGGCTTCGTAGCCATCCATTTCGGGCATCATAATGTCCATTAAAATCAGATCAATATCTGGCGTAGACGCTAATTTTTCCAAGGCTTCCCGACCATTATTGGCGATGATAATTTCCATGTCGTAGGCATGGAGCGCTGTGGAAAGTGCAAAGATGTTACGCATATCATCATCCGTAATCAGGATGGTCTTGCCTTTTAGTACCTGCTCCTGATTTGTGGACTTCTGTTTAGGGAGGGATTCTGTTGTTTCGGGCGCGGATTGTTGACTTTGCAGCTTGTTCATAAACAGGCTGACCTCATCCATGAGCCGTTCGTTCGATTTATTCGACTTTAGCACCATGGCATCCGAGTAGTGCATAATTCTGGTCATCATCTGCTGGTCGAGCTCCATTGCCGTGTTGATTACAACAGGAATGTGGGCGAGCTCTGGCTGACTTTTTATCTTGTCGAGCAGTTCCATACCTGAAATATCCGGCAGGTTCAGATCAAGAATAATGCAGTCGAAGCTGTGCGTAGCCAATAAAGCCATAGCCTGCTTGCCATCGAATGCCTGACGCACTTCGATGCCTCTGGAGGATAGCTGAACTTTTAGAATTTCACTTTGAAGCTCCTGATCTTCCACGATGAGTACAGATTTGAAGTTACTGAACTGCGCGTGTTCCAGCAGTTCGAATGCCTCGTTAAGCGCTGCGCGCTCCACAGGTTTTTGCAGAAAGCCCACAGCACCTTCTTTTTCCGCTCGGCCGGGATTGCTATCACCTGAAGACATCATGTGTACCGGGATATTCTGGGTATTTGCATCTGCCTTTAGTGATTTCAAAACTGCCCATCCATCCATATCCGGCAGGAAGATGTCGAGAATGATTGCATCTGGCAGGTGTTCCCTGGCAATGCTTAAGGCGGTTGCGCCATCGTGCGCGAGCAGGGCCTTGAACCCTTTCTGATTGGCATAATTTTCCAGCAGTTTCGCGAAGATGACATCGTCTTCAACAATCAGCATGGTGTGGACGCTGTTGGATGTAGTCGCTTCTGCTGTTGCTTCTGGTTTTGACTGCGGCGCTACTGTCGGCGCCGGGGTGAGGGATGCATCAGGCTCCGTTACCGGCAGGTACAGCGTGAACTTACTGCCCATGCCCACTACACTCGACAGCTGGATTTCACCTCCAAGCAGCGCTGCAAGTTCCTTGCTGATGGACAATCCAAGGCCTGTGCCGCCGTATTTACGGCTGGTTGAACCATCTGCCTGTTGGAAGGCTTCAAAGATGAGGCGCTGTTTTTCGTCCGGGATGCCAATGCCGCTATCGGAAATGTGGAAAGCGAGGACATCCGCTTGCGTGCTTTTCAGGTTCTTGGAATAGAAAGGTTGCGTGGCGGGTACAAGTTCTACCTTCAGCGCGATGGTACCCTGCTCTGTTGTAAACTTGAAGGCGTTAGAAAGCAGGTTCTTTATAATTTGCTCGACCCTTAAGCTGTCGGAAGTAAAGCTGCCGGGCACCGCAGCAGCAATCTCGGTATGGAACTGTATTTTCTTGCTGTTAGCAATCTCAGAGAAAAGCAACTCCATATTCTGGCAAATCTCTGTTGGCCGTACTGGCTCCTGAATAAGTTCAACCTTTCCAGATTCGATCTTCGAAAGATCAAGAATGTCGTTAATCAGGTTGAGCAAGTCCGCACCAGCATTGTGTATCACCCCAGCATATTTGATCTGATCCTCAGTGAGGTTTGATGGCTTATTTTCTTTAAGAATTCTGGCCAGAATTAGGATGCTGTTTAGCGGGGTGCGCAGTTCATGACTCATATTGGCGAGAAACTCCGATTTATACCTGCTGGAGGCTTCAAGCTCTTCTGCCTTTATGCTCACTGCTTCCTTAGCCTGATTGATGGCGAGGTTTTTCTCCTCCAGTTGCTGTGCTTTCTCCTCCAGTTCGGCATTGGTTTGCTGAAGTTCTTCCTGCTGAATTTTAAGTTCTTCTTCAGAGGCCTGCAACTGCTCAGATTTGTACACCAGTTCTTCGTTGGTGGTTAACAATTCTTCCTGTTGACTTTCCAGTTCTTCACTTTGTGCCTGCAATTTATCGTACAGCTGGCGAAGCATGACTTTCGCGATGCTACTGTTAAGGCCCACAGCGATGTTTGCTGCCAGGCTTTCCAGGAATAAGACAGCATCAACATCCGGTTCATTGATGTAGCCCAATTCAAAGATGGCCATGGTTTCCTGATTGTGTTGCACCGGGATCAGGTAAAGTGTTGATGGCTTGCGCTCGCCTAAAGCGGAGCTCACTTTGATGTAGTTATCCGGCAAATCCTTGATGATGCTGACCTGCCCGTCTAAAGCGGCTTGCCCAAGTAGCCCTTCACCCAGCTTAATGGGCGATTTATGCTTGCCTGGCGTGACAGCATACGTGCCCTTGATCAGCAATTCATTTTCTTCCGTACTAAAGTACATTGCGCCCACACTTGCCTTGGTGTATCGGCAAACTTCGTTCAGGATGTTCTTAGCCAGATCTTCAAGCTCCTGATTGCCGAACATGAGTTCGTTAACTTTCCTTAAAGCAAGCATCAATTTGTTCTTCTGGTCATTGTCGTACGACAGCTGCGCAAGTCGCTCATTACGCTCTTTTACCTGCTCCTCTACACGCTTTTGGAAATCAAATGTCTTTCGGATAAGCGTGAGTAGATAAAGCACCAGACCAAAAATGGTCAGGGAACTGATGATCACGATGGCGATGGTACGCTTAGAATTAAGTTCGGAATCCGACTTTCGCTGTTCAAGCAGCAGGCGTTCCTCAGCCACGAGTGATTCCATGAGTCCCAGAATCCGCTCTTTATAAATCCTGCCCCTGTCTGCAGTAACCAAGAGTTCGGGCGTAATGATTTTATTCTTCCTGAAGAGCTCCAGGTTGCCCTGCATGGCGGAAACTTTTAACCGCACAAGCGCCGATAAGGTATCCAAGGTGGCCACCTGCTTTTTATTGTCAGCAACAACAGATCTCAGACTATCTACAGCAGGGATAATATTGTCGATATGTTGTCTGTAGGGATCTAAAAACTTATCTGAACCGGTCAGTATGTAGCCCCGCATTGCGGTTTCTGTAGATATGATCAGGACATCAAGGGCTTGGATCTTGTTGATCACTTCATAGGTGTGGCTTTGCCAGGCATCACTTTTTCTGGTGGATAGCACACTGATGCAGGATGTGATGGCGGAGATGAGAGCAAAGATCATCGTGATGGTGAAGCCCACCAAGACTTGTCTTTTAAACGCGGAATTAAGCATGTTGTAGGAATGTAATCGCAATTTTACGAAATCGACAAGAATAATAAAAGAACTACAATCATTTAACAATAATTAACAGTCAGTTGAAAATAAATTTCCTTAGCATTGTAACTAACTACTTAGTTTCATGTCTTACCAACCACTTAACCTATTTTAAATGAGAGTGCTCTCCATCTTGCTGTTCCTAACATGTGTGTGTTTCTACAGTGTTAAAGCCCAGGTTTCACCGGAAACCGCATCCATCAAAGGTATTGTTATCGATTCGGCTTCAAATAAGCCCCAGGATTACATCACCGCCGCATTGAAAAAAGACAATGCAACCGTCAAAACTGCTTTGTCAAAGAGCGACGGATCTTTTCAAATTGACAAAGTCGCACCCGGCAACTATACCCTGGTGATTGTGGCCATGGGCTTTAGCCCGAAAAACATTCCTGTTAATGTAAAGGAAGCGAAGTCGTATGACCTCGGAAGAATTAAGGTCGCCGGAACGACCAATAACCTTGCGGAAGTAAGTGTTACGGCGGCAAGACCGATCATCAAACAAGATATCGATCGCATTACCTACGATATCCAGGCCGATCCGGAAAGTAAGGTAAACACCGTGTTGGACATGATGCGGAAGATTCCATTACTATCTGTAGACGCTGAAGATAAAATACAGCTTAAAGGCAGCGGGAGCTACAAGATTCTGATCAATAACAAGCCATCATCTTTGGTGGCCAGGAATCCATCCGATGTATTTAGAAGTATGCCTGCAGCGAACATCGAGAAAATTGAAGTGATCACCACGCCACCGGCGAAGTACGACAGCGAAGGTTTAGCGGGTATCATCAACATCATCACCAAGAAAAACATTGATGCGGGGTATAATGGTAATTTAAACCTTCGCCATTCCTTTCCAGCTGGCGGTCCAGGAGGCTCCGGAAGGATTACCGTGAAACAAGGTAAATTCGGACTTTCCGCCTTCGGTATGTACAACCTGTTTGAAAATCCGGGAACAGTATCCCGCAGCGAAAGGACAACCACTGCAAATGCGCTGTTAGGTCTTCCGGGAACTTTCCTGAATCAAATCGGTACCAGCAGTAATGATGGAAATTCTGGCTACATGAGCGCGGAGCTTAGCTATGAGATTGATACCCTGAACTTGCTTTCAGGAGATCTTTCCTTCAACAGGTATAGTTTTGATAACATATCGGAACTGACATCATCATTGCTTCAGGCCAGTAATCCATACCAATCGTACCGTTCTAACAGTTTCTCTAACAACTTAGGTGATGGTTACGATTTCAGTATCAACTACCAGAGAGGTTTTAAAAACAATAAAAACCAGTTGCTCACCATATCTTATCGCTCCAGCAACTATGGCGGAGATGCGGAGTCGGCCTACAACATTTTTGATCGCTTCAATTACGATCCACAAGCTTTTCCAAACTATTCCCAGTTCAATGAAGAGCAACAAAAAGAACAAACCATTCAGGCAGATTATGTGCATCCTGTAGGGAAAAAATTGAATATTGAAGGTGGGGTAAAAGCCATTCTGAGAGATAACAATAGTGAATTTGAATACCAGGGTCAGAATGCCAATGGCGACTATGTTGTGGACCCAAGCAGAACCAATAATTACAATAACAACCAGAATGTTTATGGTATTTACAATACTTACCAGTACAATCTGGCCGACTGGGGTTTTAAAGCCGGGGTGCGGGTAGAGTTGACCACCATAGATGCAGATTTCATTTCACAGTCCTCCAATCTAAATGAAGAATTCTTCAATGTGATTCCCTCTGTTTCCATAAACAGGAAGTTCAAAAACATGAGCAACCTGAATTTCGGTTACACGCAGCGGATTGAACGTCCGGGAATCTGGCAGTTGAATCCGTTTGTGCAACGCCAGCCGAACTTTGAATCCAGCGGTAATCCTGATCTTGAACCTGTGTTGAACAACAGTTTTGAGTTAAACTACAGCAAGTTCAAAAAGGGTTCTATAAATATTGGTTTGAATTACTCTTTTGCCAACAATACCATTCAGCAGGTAAGTTCGTATATCCCGGAGACAGAGATTACAAGATCGACCTTTGTAAACACCGGTAAAGACCGCAAGCTGGGTACAAACTTCAACGTGAACTATCCAATTCTGCCAACCCTAAACTTCTCAGTGGGTGGTAACATGAACTACGTGTGGTTGGAAGGTTTCGTAAACGGGCAGACGGTGTCTAACGACGGCTTAACAGGTTATACTTATGGAAACCTGAACTACAGGCATAAATCCGGATGGCGCCTAGGCAGTAACTTCTCTTATAGCAGTGCATGGATTACCTTGCAGGGAAGCTCCAGATCAAGATTCAGCAGTGGTTTTTCTCTTGGTAAGGATATCATAAAAGACAAATTAACCTTCTCTGGAAGTATAAGTAATCCATTTACGAAGTTCATGGCTTGGGAAAATACAACAGAAGGTCCTAACTTTAGCCAACGAAGCTATAGCGAAATGTATTTCAGACGTGTTAACGTAAGTTTAAACTGGAACTTTGGTAAGCTGAAAGAATCAATTAAAAAGAACAGAAGAGGAATCAGCAACGACGACGTAAAAGCCGGCGGTGGTTCTGGAGCAAATTAAAAAGCAATGATAAAAGTATACGGTATTCCCAATTGTAACTCCGTTAAAAAGGCCATCACCTGGCTAAAGGAGCATAACCTGGAATATGAATTTCACGACTTCAAAAAAGAAGGTGTTAACGCAGACCAGCTGAAAAGCTGGTCTGCTGTGTTTGGTTGGGAGCAGGTGCTGAACAAGAAGGGCACCACCTGGCGGAAGCTAGACCCCGCGCAACAATCGTCCGTGCAGGACCAGGAAAGTGCAGCGGCTGTGATGCTTCAGGCTTCAAGCGCCATCAAGCGGCCCGTCATTGTTCAGGATGAGCAGCCAGTATTGCTTGGCTTCGATGAAGCCGCGTATGCGCAAACGCTTAAATCCTAAACCCTCGCTGTTGTTTGTTGTTATCCTAAAACCGGTGCAGACTAAACTGCATTGGAACACACCATGATGAAGAAGTTTCTGTTATTATCACTATTGATGCTGCCGCTGATGCTGGCAGCACAAACATCCATAAGCGGCCGTGTTTATGACTTTGAAAATAAAGTGCCGCTGGCGCAGGTTGAAGTACGCAACCTGAACAATAAGCAGGTTTCTAAAAGTGCTGGTGCAGGACAGTTCTCCATAACCGCGAACCAGGGCGACGTACTGACCTTCACGCTGAAAGGCTACCATGTAGATACCTTGTATCTGACCAGCATGCGCCCAATTGCAGTTTACCTGCCCAATTCATCTATTAGTCTGAATGAAGTTAAAATTCAGAGCGCCAAATTATCGCCGTACCTGGATGTTGAAAACATTAACGCGGGCATCCCTGCAACCAAGCGCATAGAAGGAGATGGCCTTGATGGTAAGCGTAATAACGATCGCGCAGGGGGCATTGTCCTGAACCTGGGTTTCGATAAGATGAAAGCGCAGCGCGAGAAAGAACAACGTTTAACCGCCAATGAAGGGGTAGAGAATGACATCCGCTTGAACTTCAATGAAACTACAGTCGGCAACATCACCAAACTAAAAGGTGACGATCTGAAAGCTTTCCTTTCCATTTACCAGCCAAGCGTGGACCGTGTGAAAAGTGATGCGCCATTCAATTACACTTTGTACATTGCACAGGCCTACCAGGCATGGCTCAAGTTGCCACCGTCACAAAGAAAAGTACCTAAATTTAAATAAAGATTATGATCAAAACCTGCAGTAAACTTCTGCTTCTTGTTGGTTTTCTGAGTAGCGGTGTCACCGCCATGGCTCAGGAAAGTGCCAGTCCGCAGACTGGAAAGTATAATTCACACGATGCCTTCCGTCCGATGTTCTACACATCAAATGGAAACGAATACCGCTCCGCGAGTGGTTACCCCGGTCCAAAGTACTGGCAGAACCGCGCGGACTACAACATCACCGCCAGCCTGGATGAACAGACACATACCATCTCCGGTACGGTAACCATTACCTATAAGAACAACAGCCCCGATCAGTTACCCTTCCTGTGGTTGCAACTGGATCAGAACTTATTTTCAAAAGCATCCCGTGGTAATGCTTTGATCCCTAAAGGCAGCCGCTATGGCGCCCGTGGCGAACAGATCGACGGTGGTTATAAAGTCACGAACCTGAGCGTTTCGCAGAAAGCAAAAGCAGTAAAGTTTAACTCCCTGATTGAGGATACCAGAATGCAGATTCAGCTGGATCAGCCAATGGCTGCAAACGGCGATCTGATTACCATCAAGATGGATTATTCCTTCCCGATTCCGGTGAATGGCTCTGACCGATTAGGGCACCTTACGACTAAGAATGGTGAGATTTACAGCATCGCACAGTGGTTCCCAAGAATGAGTGTGTACGATGACGTAAACGGATGGAACACCTTACCTTATTGGGGCGCAAGTGAGTTTTACCTGGAATTTGGTGACATCACTTACGCCATTACTGCAGCCGCTAATCAGGTGGTTTTGGGATCAGGGGAACTGTTGAACCCACAGGAGGTCTTCACTGCCGAAGAACTTAAACGCTGGAATGCAGCAAAAAACAGCGATAAGACTGTGATCATCCGCTCAGAAGCGGATGTGCTCAATCCAGCTTCAAGGCCATCTAAACAGAAGTTGACCTGGAAATACAGGATCAACAATACCAGGGATGCAGCCTGGGCTTCTTCCAAAGCGTTCGTCGTATCTGGTGCAAAGATCAATCTGCCAAGCGGCAAGAAATCTTTCGCAGTGGAAGCACATCCTGTAGAAAGCAATACGCCGGAAGGTTATGCACGCGGTGCAGAATATGTGAAAGGTAGTATCGAGCATTATTCCAAACAATGGTTCGAGTACCCATATCCGATGGCGATAAACATCGCTTCAAACATTAGTGGTATGGAATACCCAGGCATTGTGTTCTGCGGCTGGGAAGCTAAAGGAGAAGAAGTATGGGGCGTAATTGATCACGAATTTGGACATACCTGGTTCCCGATGATCGTTGGTAGCAATGAGCGTAAGTATGGCTGGATGGATGAAGGTTTCAACACCTTTATCAACAACATCTCTAAAGCTAACTTCAACAATGGTGAGTTTAACAAAGGTCGCATGGACTATCAGAGCATCGCCAAATACCTGGCCCGCCCATCCAACGAAATTGTAATGTTAACACCAGACGCCATGCGCGAGGCGAATATTGGTATCAACCTGTACTACAAGCCGGCAATCGGTTTGGAAATCCTGCGCAAGCAGATCCTCGGTGAAGAGCGTTTCGACTATGCTTTCCGCAATTACATTAAGCATTGGGCTTACAAACACCCTACACCAACAGACTTCTTCCGTTCTATGGAAAATGCCGCTGGTGAAGACCTATCGTGGTTCTGGAGAGGTTGGTTTATGGAAGATTGGTCCATGGATCAGGGCATCGGTAGCGTGAAGGAAGCTAAGAATAAAGCTGGACAACGTGAAGGCTATGATATCGTTGTGAATAACCTTGGCCGCTTGCCAATGCCGATTATCCTTGGTGTAGAAACCAGCAGTGGTAAGAAGGAGTTGGTTCGCGTTCCGGTAGATGTATGGATGCGCAACAGCAGCTGGACAGTAAGGTTCCCGACTACTGAAGAAGTGGTGTCAGTAACCATCGACCCTGATCATGAGCTGCCAGAAGCTAACCCAGATAACAATACCTGGAAAAAGTAATCTCAATAAAAATAAAAAGGGCTGCTATATCGTTTATAGCAGCCCTTTCTTTTTTAAGGAAGTATCTATTTCATGGTTACTTCTGCCAAAATAGGGAAGTGGTCAGAAACGAATTTTCCGCGGTAGGTGTCTGTTAGAATACCCCAACGTTTAGCGGTAAACTGTTTGGTTACGAAGATGTGGTCTATCACGCCAAGATCATCCAATTGCTTACCCCAGCCGTTGAAAGAAGCATTGTTCACGTAAGGCTTTTCTACCTGGTTGTAGGTGTCTGTTAAGAAGCCTGAGTTCTTAAGGGTCAGATACCACTCACTCTCGTGATCGCCATTTAAGTCGCCGGTGAATACCGCAGGTGCATTACCTGCAATTTCCTTGATCTTTTTAATCATCAGTTTGCTGCTTTCCACGCGGGCAATTTTACCCTGGTGATCAAAGTGCGCATTGAAGAAAAAGAACTTCTTGCCAGACTTGATGTCTTGCAGCTGTACCCAGCTTGCGATACGATTACAGCAGGTTGCATCCCAGCCCAGCCCAGGTTTATCCGGTGTTTCCGATAACCAGAAATCACCTTTACTCAACAGCTTAAACTTATCTTTCTTGTAGAAAATGGAGGAGTGTTCGCCACCAGATTGACCGTCATCACGGCCGGCGCCATGATTAGCATATTCCGGAAGGTAGTTGCTCAGGTCATCAATCTGGTTTTTCTTGGCTTCTTGCGTGCCAAATACATCAAACTGATGGAAACGCATCACGTTGGCGGCGTACTCCCGGCGTTGTTCCCAAAGGTTTCCAACATCACCACGGTTGTCGTTCCTGACATTAAAGGTTCCGAAAATATAGGTTTGTGCATAAGCACCGCAGCTAATGCAAAGGAGCAAAGCAGCGGTTAATAGGTTTTTGATTTTCATTGTACGTTATTCAAGTTTATAATAGATACTACCATCCTGGGTTCTGACCGAGTGCCGGATTAAACAGGCGGTCAGTTTCAGGGATAGGGTAAAGATAATTTTTATCTGTAAATACCCGATTTGTAGTTGTTAACCAGGTCAGCTCTCCAGAGGTGTTGTTTGACAACCTTTGTGGATTAGGTCCACCGCTTACCGTAGGGGCAACATTGATGTAGTTGACGCCCGGCACGCGGGTTGCCGGCATCACCTGATAGAATGCGACATCCAGAATGCCGTCCTCATTTAAGTCCAATGGTACATCCAGTGCAGGCACGTAGAAGCCGTTCCATACTTTAGTCATCAAATCGCCTTTCTTCCACCTAATGATATCACTAAAGCGCAGTCCCTCGAACGATAACTCAATGCCGCGTTCCCTTCTGACTTCCAGCAGTGCCGGATCGGAGATTTCCGGGAAGTAGTTGGCCTGCAAGTAAGGATCAGCAGCAGTAGGTTTCGTACTGATTCCGCCTGTAATACCTGCCCTTTGGCGCAATGCACCTATGGTTCTGGTCCAGTCCGCATCGCTGAAAGTGCCCAACTCCGCTTTTGCTTCCGCATAGTTCAATAATATTTCAGCGTAGCGCATCAATGGAATTGAGTTGATGTTTTGCGCACCACCATCATACCTTACATCATCCAGTACAAACTTGATGGGCTGATAGCCGGTATAAGTGTAAGAGAAGATCGGTGGGGCAGCTTCTGGCGCGCCACCATTGATGCGCTTGTAGTTGCCCATGCGAATGGTTTGTTGCAAACGCTTATCGCGGTTCTTCACCTCATCTTTAAACTGCAGGGTCGCGTAGTCTGGTCTGCTGGTAAATGGCGTACCATCGATGTTCAGATAGGTGTTTACAAAGGTGCGGACCAAGCTAACCCTGGAACCGTAGGTAGCACTTGTCCACCACCAGTTCGCATCATTATAGACCGCAAGGTTGGCGTCGGTCACTGCAGCAAGCATCACCTCGGTAGCAACAGGTGCCGTGCTGATGAATAAATTTCGGTAGGCAAGGTCGGTGCCGCCTGCAGTATTCAAGGTGAAACCACCCGCAGTCATAACCTGCTCGGCAGCACTTGCCGCTTCCTGCAGCCACTGATTCGCAGAACCTGTAAGTCCGGCCTCCGTGTGGTATTTCCTGAACGTACCCTCAAATAACGCAATTCTGGACTTTAAGCCATACGCTACATACTTCGTGATTAGTGAACGGCTGTTGTCGTTTGTCCGGGTGATGTTTTCACATGCATAATTAATGTCTGCAAGTACAGAATCCATAACCAGTGCACGTTTATCGCGACCGTTAAACAATGCCGGATCATCTACGGCAAAGGTCTTGTTAATCCAGGGCACATCACCAAAGCGCTTTACTTTTTCGAAGTAGAAATAGGCTCTGAAGAACCTGGCCAATGCCGTGTATTGCTGCCTTACAGCAGGTGCAACTTTTGGATCATTATTGTTCTCCAGAAAGTAGTTGATGTTGCGCAGGTCAGACCAGCTCCAGCCGGAACTCTGGCGTGGGCCATAAGCGCCATCAACCAGGAATTCTGGCGCCTGACTTCTTGCGGCGTAATCCGCCATAGCATCACCTTTATGTGCGTCAGAAGGTGAGGGCAGGATATTGTAAAATGAATTGGTGTATAGTTCAAGCCCCTTTTCATTGCTGAAAACTGCTTCCCTGGTGGCCGTATCTTCTGGTGTCTGATCAAGTTTCTTACACCCGGCAAAGCCGATGACTACTGGTATAAGACATAATAAGAACTTCTTCATATTTAAATTTTTTAAATGCTTGTTGTAAATGCTTTAACCCTAGAAAGTGGCCGATAGACCTAAACTGAAGGTTTTGAGTATTGGATAGTTATTTCCATTCCCACTGCCGCCATCTGTTAAAATAGCATCAGATCTGCCGATGTTCTCGATATCCAGATCCTTAGTTACTTTGTAGAGCGGTGATGACGACCAAAGGTTTTCACCAGACAGGAACACGCGAACATTGCTTAAACCTACTTTTTTAACAAAGGTCTGCGGCAAGGTATAGCCCAGCTGAAGGTTTTTCAAGCGGATATAAGACACATCCTGTAGGTACTTCGTTTGCGCCTGAGCCAGTGTTCCAGATCCGTTTTGAGCAATGTAGCCTCTGTAACGTGGGAAGTATGCATTCGGATTTTCAGGTGTCCAGATGTTACCAAGCTGTGAGGTTGGAATTTTGTTGTACGGACGGTTGTATTGTCCCCAGAAGGTTCCGTTCTCTGTACCCGGGTACCAGTCCATAGAACCCACACCCTGGAAGAAGGTGCTAAAGAAGAAACCTTTCCAGTCTGCGCCCAACGCAATCCCGTAGGTGTAGCGTGGCGTAGAGTTACCAATGATCTTGCGGTCTCCAGGATTGCCAACGGTATTATCACCATTGTTGATCACGCCATCGCCGTTGATGTCGCGGAATTTGACATCCCCGGGCAGGCTTTTACTGGTGTTTGAAGATTTGTAAAGAATCTGATTCGGGGAGTTGGCAACATCCGCTTCAGAAAGGAAGAAGCCGTCGGTTTCAAAGCCCCAGATCTCACCTACAGTCTGGCCAGCATAGTAGTCAGATAGCCTTTGGTCCGGATTGTTGTACTTCAGGATCTTCGCCTTGTAATCGGCAAGTGTTAGGCGCACCGAATAACTCAATGGCGAGCCACCAACATCAAGGCGATCATTCCAGGTTACGTTTGCTTCCCAACCCCTGGTCCGCAAGTCGGCATAGTTCCCCTTTGGTACACCGATACCAAAAACGGCCGGCAGCGTCATACCCACAGTAAACATATCCGTGGTCTTACGGGTATAAGCGTCTCCGCTGAAGTTCAGGCGATTGTTCAGGAAGGCGATGTCCAGACCAATGTTCTGGGTAGTAGAAGTTTCCCAGGTTAAGCCATCAGGGATAACGCCTGGCTGACTGGTTTGCTGCGGTCGTACACCGTTCAATACACGGCCCGACTGGCTAATGCCAAATTTCTCCTGAAAAGCATAAGATGCGATGTTACCATTACCCAATGAACCGTAAGAAGCACGGATCTTTAAGTCGGTAATTACATTCGGATTAATCTTCCAGAAAGGTTCCTTGCTCACGCGCCAGCCTGCAGAGAAGGACGGGAAGAACGCATAACGCTGGTTATCCGGAAACTTCGATGATCCATCATAACGACCATTCAATTCCACCAGGTAGCGGTCTTTGAAAGCATAGTTTAAGCGGTAGAATCCGCCAAGTATGGCCCATTGCTCATATCCGCCGGAGGTTTGAATAGATTGCCCAAGTGCCAGGTTGATGTCGTTCGCATCTTCGAAGATTAAGCCATTACGCAAAGCCTCGAGACGTTTATAGGTCGACTGCTCGTAATTGTAACCTGCAAGCACCTTGATGTAGTGATGCTCACTGATCTTTGGCTCGTACTCCGCGTAGATGTTTGTCACCATGTACTGCGTATTGCGGTCAAGTTTCTGCAGGTCATTATAGTTCAAGCCCACATACTCAATAACCCCGGGTTTACGGCTGTATGGCACTGGCACACGCTTACGACTTTGATCATTATCGGTATTCTGGAAAGTGAAATCTCCTTTAATTCTGAACTTATCCTCAAAGAAGCTGGTGCTGAAGCCAGTGGTATTTCGAAATACTTTGTTGTCCATGTCAATCCCATTTTTACCATACCAAAGATCTCCAACAGTATACGCGGAAGAAAAGGTAAGCGTACCATCCGGGTTGAACATCGGCGCTACAGTATGGCCCTCATCGGCAATGTTACGCCAGATACCGCCACCTTCACCAACATTCACCGGTGTGTGATATTTGGAAGCCGAGTAGTCCGCATTGTTGTAAACCTTCAACCATGGGTAGAGCTGTATAGAACCCTTTGCACGAAGGTTCAGCATCTCGTAGTCGTCAGAATTGTAACGAAACAATCCATCCTGTTTGTAAGATCTTCCAGAGATGTAGAAGTCGGTCTTGCCACTTCCACCAGATAAGGAGATGTTCTGCTCCGTAGCACTGGTATTGTCTTTATACAGCTCATCGTACCAGTCAGTATTCTCATAGTAAACGTACTCACCCGCAGCATTAACCTCTGTTTTAGGCAGGTTCGGATTTTCAGAACGGCGTTTTAGCTCTTCCAGGTAAGCTGGAGAAAACTTAACGGTTTTGTTGATGTTCTGCGGGGTTTGGGAGTAATCATTCCAGGCCGACCAGCCTTCATTGAACATACTGGCGAATGTGTAGCCGTCACTTACATAGTCGGGCACGGTTGTCGGTGTTTTGATGGATTGTGTGATGCTGTAGCTTATCGACGTACGCTCTTTAGCCGGATTTTTAGTGGTAATCAGCACCACGCCAAATGCAGCTCTTGCACCATATATCGCGGCAGATGCAGCATCTTTCAGCACCGTTACACTCGCAATGTCATTTGGATTGATCCTTCCGGGATCTCCTTCAATACCGTCAATCAATACCAGTGCGCTTCCGCCTTGTCCAATCGAGGTTGTTCCACGAACGTTGAAAGCTGGAGACTGCGTTGGCCTGCCGTCGGCGATGCTCAGGTTCAGGTTGGGAATCACCCCTTGAAGCCCTTGCGCCAGATTGGCGACAGAGCGGTTTTCAAGCACTTTGGAGGTAACCTGGGTCACTGCACCGGTTAGGTTTTCCCGTTTCTGCGTGCCGTAACCCACTACAAGAACCTCGTTCAGTGTGCCCGTTTCAGCGGTTAAGGTGATGTTTAGCGGGGTGGTCTGTCCAGCGCGAACGGCGACCTTGGTTTGTGTGGAGGAGGTATAGGAAATGAAGCTGGCGGTTAGGGTATAACTGCCTGGCGCGACATCAAAGGTGTATACACCATCTGCGTTGCTTTGAACAACAATGTTGAGCTCCGCAATCCGGATGCTTGCACCCGGCAGGGACGCACCCTTTTCGTCGACGATTTTACCGCTGATCCTTCCGCGGTCCTGATTGAGGAAGTTGCCGGCATTCAAGCTGGCATTTGCTCCAATGGTCAGGAGCAAAAATGCCATCAGTAAAGCGACTTCCTTTTTTAAAGTAAGTAAAGTTTTAAGCATAATTGGTTAAGGTTTATTGTGTACATGTGAATTGGTGGCAAAGTTGTAAACGTGATGTTAGCCGAGTGTTAACTGCCGATTAATTAAACATAGAATGCCCATGTAACGGGAAAAACATACCCGAAACAGCATACGCAATTGTCTCTTCGCAGTTATAAATCGCTATAAATGAGTCGATATGGTTTACAGCATATCTTAGAAGAACCGGGAAAATCTGGTGGTTTTTGGCAATGGATCAAGCTTGCAATGCGACATGCAAGGCTTGCAGTTAGAGATGTAATCATACAGTATTTGGTTTGGTCTTGTCCAAGTTAGGGAATACAGAAAGCTTGAACATTCCTTACATGTAAATAAAGTGTTACATCCTGTAATTTGTTAACATTTAGTTAACGCAGTGCGTTAGCACACTATTTCTTGAAAAGCAAGGGCGCGAACGTACTCAAATACCTTCTCCAGACATTGTAGCTATGTACGCCTTCCGTTTCTGTGTAGCTAAACCTGATCTTCTTTCCCTGCAGCCAGTCCCGGAATTTGCGTGTTGATTCCAGCAGATAGTCATCCTTCCCGATCGCAATCCAGACAAGTTTAAAATCCTTGTTCACCGATGCATTCAGCTTTGGGAAAGCTTTGCTATAATCTGGATTAAGCAGGATAACAGCAGGACTGAAGCCGCCAACATAGCTGAAAAGCTCCGGGTGATTTAAGCCGGCGTCCAGCGACTGCCCACCACCCATAGAAAGACCGGCAACGGCACGGTAATCCTTCGAACGTCCCACATTGTAAAGGGTATCAATCATGGGCATCACTTCTTTCAGCAGCGAAGCAATAAACAGTTCCTCATTCTTTTTCAACGCTTCAGGGGTACGACCATTCGCCACTGCAGGATCAAACATTTCCGGTGCACCATAACCCAGTGTATTCACAATAACCATCGGAACAGCTTTCCCCTCAGCAATAAGGTTGTCCATAATAACATGTTCGCGGCCGGCGGTGATCCAGGCACTCGTTTCATCTGTAATGCCATGGAAGAGGTAAAGCACTGGATAAGGGTCTTTGCGCTTGGGATCATACCCTGGTGGGGTGTACACGCGGAAATCACGGTAATCCCCAACAATCTTCGAGCTATAGAAATGCTGATTCAGCTGACCATGCGGAACATCTCGCACTTGCCAGGTAAGCGCATCTTCCCCTGGTACAAGAACGAGGCTTTGCCCCAGTGCCCGCCTGAAAAGCGGCTTAATGAATGGACTGTTCGGATCGGGAAGCACATTCCCGTCTACAGAAAAAGTATATCGGTAAATGTCGGGCGAGAACACAGCGGTATAACTCCAAACCCCAGCAGTGTCAAGTGTCATGTTTCGAAGCTTCCCGTCATCCATAATGAGCAGAACCTTCTTTGCATTGGGTGCCAGAAAGCGGAAAGTAACGGCACCATCTGGTTTAACTTCCGGTGACTGGATATACTTTGCCGCAGCTTTAGGTAAAGTTTGCGACTTTGATGCAGTGCTGCACAAACAAAAGCACAGCATAAGAATTAAGATTTGAAATTTCATCAGCTTACATTGGTTATCGCCATAGCCTTCAAATTAAAAAGAAGGCCGGTAATCGTACTTAAACATCCGTAATATAATTAACCGAAAGTAGACAGCTGCTGTTACCAGAATTGCGATTTAAAATTAATTCTTAAGCGAGGGTGCTGGGCGAGGCAAAGCAAGCATTGAAGCTTGATGCCGTCGTGCTCCGTTAATGAAAAGTATTCAGATATAGTTTCTCTACCTTCTTGCGCGCCCAGTCGGTTTTACGCAAAAACTTGAGGCTCGAGCTCATCGTAGGGTTGTTTTTGAAACACTCGATACGCACATAGGTAGACAATTCCTCCCAGCCATAGTGCCATACAAGCTGTTTTAGGATAAACTCCAGGGTTTTTCCGTGTAGCGGATTATTTACTTGTTCTTGAGTGGCCATGCTGCAAAATTAGGAAGATTAAGTAAATTTGAGCTATGCAAATAAACTTAGGCGATTTCGTCCGTTTCGTGGACGAAAACATTGAGGGCTATGTCACCCGCATCATTGATAAAGACACCATTGGTGTTACCGACGCGAACGACTTCGAAATCCCGGTACTCGCATCAAAAGTTACCCTGGTTCATGGCACCATTCCAAGTGACGATACCGTTGTCAGCAATCGCAGCACCCAGGTTGTCGCAGCTGCAGAATTCATCAAAGACGGCGTTTTCTTAGGACTGGTAAGTGATCAGCACAGCAACTCCGTGGCGCATTTTCATGTGGTAAACAATACATCATACGACCTGCTGGTTGCATTCTCAACCGAAAAGAATGACCATTTCAGGGGCGAGTTCGCCGGTGTCGTAGCTGGCAATTCTGCAAAGCGAATATACTCGGCAAACATGAGTGATATCCAAATCTGGCCCAAGTTCCGAATGGAAGCGCTTTTTCATACACCGCTTAGCTTCGAACCTAAGCCTGCCATCATCTTTCACCAACAGCTTAAGGGCAAAGATCTATCCGTAGCAAAACAAGACATTCCCTTGCTAAAGGCAAAAGGTTGGTTAATTGAACTCGATCAAAAGGAAGCAGCCTTAAATCTGGATCAGCTTAAAGCCAGGTTTAAATAGTCTCCTCCGCATTCATGGAAAACACATTCAACCAAGACATCATCCTGTCTAATGAGCAGCAAAGGCTTGCAGCACTGCGCAGATATAAAATTTTCAATACAGAAGCAGAGAAATCATTTAAAAACATCGCCCGCCTCGTTGCTGAAATATTCAATGTTTCCATTTCCATGATTTCTTTAGTGGATGATGAGGAAGTTTCCTTTCAGTCGAATGTTGGAATGGAAACTTCGATTGGTCCCAGAGGGGAGAGCTTTTGTTCGTTAACGGTCCTAACTCCGGAGGTACATGTTGTTGAAAATGCACTCGTCGACCCGGCCGTTTCCCGAAACCCGCTGGTATGTGGCGAGTTTGGCTTACGCTTTTATGCCGGTGCACCCTTAGTTACACCAGATGGCTTTATAATTGGCACCGTCTGTATTGTAGATACCAAACCCAGGGTATTCAGCGACCACGAAAAACGCATCCTATCAGGAATGGCAGCCGTGGTGATGGAACAAATCGAGCTGCACCTAATTACGTTACAAAATGCAGAGCGGCAGCAAGCTGTAAATGACGCGCTCAGTGCAAGTATTGAGAAGCTTGCCAGTAGCGAGCAGCACTTTCAAAACATCCTGAACACAATGGCCGAAGGGGTAGGAATTATCGATGCTACCGGCAAGATGACCTACGCCAATGCAATGGCGCAGCGAATTTTAGGCTTAACGCATAGCGAGATAAAAGACAGGACATTCGACGATCCCCGCTGGCAGAACCTGAAAATCGATGGTTCAGCATTGCCCGATGAAGAACATCCGATGTCCATCATGATGCGCACCCGACAACCCGTGTTCGACTATGAAATTGGTGTGCAACCGCCCGATCGAGTACGCTTCTACATCTCCATAAATGCCGCACCAATCATTGACCCTGAAACTGATATGCTGGTCGGCGGTATCGGAACCTTCATGGATGTCACCAACCGGAGAAGGGTGCTCCAACAGAAAGATGAATTTATCAATGTGGCCAGTCATGAACTCAAGACGCCCGTCACCAGTCTTAAAGCTTCCATTCAGATCCTTCAGCGGATGAAGGATAATCCAAATCCGGTGATATTCGATAAGATGCTCAGCCAGGCGGGGAAGAGTCTGGACAAACTGAACCGGCTTATTGTAGATTTGCTGGATAGCAACCGTATTTCAGAAGGTCAGTTACAACTGCGAAAAGTGCGTTTTAACATTGGTGAGCTGGTTCGCGATTGCTGCCAGCATGTTCGTACGGCAGGTACCTTCGATATTGTGCTGGAGGGAGACTATGATACTATCGTAGAAGCCGATGAACAGCAAATTGATCAGGTACTGGTCAACTTCATCAACAATGCCATGAAGTATGCGCCAGATTCATTGGAGATAAAAGTTGTTTGTGAACGTAGCGCTGCAGCACTCAAAGTATCCGTGGTGGATAGTGGACCGGGTATCCCAGAGAAGCAAATCCCACATTTGTTCGACCGGTATTATCGCGCAGATTATAGTGGCTTCCGCTTTTCAGGACTGGGTTTAGGCCTGTACATCTGTGCGGAGATCATCAAGAAGCACGGGGGCACCATTGGCGTAGACAGCGAACTTGGAACAGGCAGTGCTTTCTGGTTTACTTTACCGTTGTAGTCGTCTTTGATTCTATAATCGCGACCAGTTCATCCAGATCGAATGGCTTGGCCAGGTAACCATCCGCACCAGCTTCGGCACATAATTTTTCGATATCACTGTTTGCAGAGAAGTAAACCACTGGGATGTGTTTAAGCTGGTCGGAAGCTTTGAGCGCCCTTGTAGCCGTAATACCACCTTCCTCCGGTATCCAGTTGTCCATCAAAATGACGTCAGGAGCTATTTCGCTCACCCGTTCAATAATTTGCGTGCAGTCCGTAAAAGTAGAAACCTGCCAGCCACTTTGTTCCAGAAAGTAACTGCAAATCGATAGAAGATCCTCGTCATCGTCAAAGATGACTAGTTTCTTTCTGTTAAGGGGCGTTTCATTCATAAGGACTAAATGTAATTGTTTCTTACTTCAAAATTGCCTTTTTCAATACGCTAACTTCTTTAAGCAGCAGTGGAAATGCCGGAACGGCCATGCCACCATGATCAAAACCCTGAAGTTCATACAGCCTGGTGGATTTATGTCCCGCCAGTTTCATCATGCGGTTCAGGTATGCATTCTCCTCGTACCTGCCCAGTAGTTCCTCCTCCCGGTCGCCGGTAATCAACAACATTGGGGGTGCATCAGCTCTGACATGATACAGCGGCGCATATTTATCGATGGTCGGCTGTGTATCTTTAATGCCCATTTCCTGTCGTACCGTAAAATGTGTAATGGCCTGCCCGCTGAAGGGAATCAATCCGGCAATGTCATTTGCATTGATGTTGTATTTTGCAAGGTACTGCTTGTCGAGCGCCACCATCGTTCCAAGGTAGCCACCAGCAGAATGGCCGGAGACGAAGATCAGTTTGTTATTGCCGCCAAATTCAGCCACGTGCTTAAATGCCCAGGCAATCGCCGCTGCGGCATCTTCAATATAAGCAGGTGCCTTCGCTTTTGGCGAAAGCCGATAACCAACACCAATTACCGCCACGCCCTGATCCATCAACGCTTTTGGAATTTCCTTCGAACCACCGGTAATACCACCACCGTGAAACCACACGATCGTTGCGAAGTTCTTACCGTTTTTCGGATAGTAAATATCCAGCCGGCATTGCGACTTGATGTAAGCATCTTTTATGGATGTGCTATCCGGGTAATAGAAAATGTTGTTTTTCCGCTCCGCTTGTTGGCTGAAGCTGTTTAGTCCGATAAAAAGGAAGAATAGCAAAAGCAGCAGGGTAGAGCGATACCCAGCCTTGGTTGTGGAAGTCAATTTCATTGGTTTACCATTGGTTCACCGCAATTTAGAAAGTATTGACAGTCTGGGAAAACGAATGGCGTAACAATCCTGGTATTATCACCAGAAACGTATTTGTACGTATAATAATTCATGATTGCAGTGGAGCTTAGCAACCTTCCACTGCAATCATAAATAGCTATGCATTCGAGCGAATATGCCTATAAATACAAGGCGCTGCCGTTGTCCAGAAACGCTTTAGACTTCGCTTCCATGCCCTTCTGTATGGCCTCTTCTTCCTCAACACCCTGTGCAGCGGCATAATCCCGTACATCCTGGGTGATCTTCATGGAACAGAAGTTCGGTCCGCACATGGAACAAAAATGCGCAATTTTGGCGCCTTCAGCTGGTAGGGTTTCATCGTGAAATGCCTTTGCCGTATCCGGATCCAGGGAAAGGTTAAACTGATCTTCCCATCTGAACTCAAAACGTGCCTTACTCAATGCATTATCCCGATACTGCGCACCCGGATGTCCTTTAGCCAGATCTGCCGCATGTGCTGCAATCTTGTAGGTAATCACCCCATCCTTCACATCTTGCTTGTTCGGCAAGCCCAGATGTTCTTTTGGTGTTACATAACAAAGCATCGCCGTGCCAAACCAGCCGATCATTGCTGCACCTATGGCCGACGTGATGTGATCATAACCGGGTGCAATGTCTGTTGTTAGCGGACCTAAGGTATAAAATGGCGCTTCACCACAATGTGCAAGTTGTTTATCCATATTCTCTTTGATCATGTGCATTGGAATATGCCCGGGCCCTTCAATAATTGTTTGTACATTATGTTTCCAGGCGATTTTGGTCAGCTCACCAAGCGTCTCCAATTCTCCGAACTGTGCCGCATCATTCGCGTCCGCAATACAGCCAGGTCTTAAGCCATCACCAAGCGAAAACGAAACATCGTAAGCTTTCATGATCTCACAGATTTCTTCAAAATGCGTGTACAGGAAGTTTTCTTTATGATGCGCTAAACACCACTTCGCCATAATGGAACCGCCTCTTGAAACGATGCCCGTGATGCGTTTTGCCGTTAGCGGCACATAGCGCAAAAGCACACCTGCATGGATGGTGAAGTAATCCACCCCTTGCTCGGCCTGCTCAATTAAGGTGTCGCGGAAAAGTTCCCAGGTCAGGTCCTCTGCTTTACCGTTCACCTTTTCCAGCGCCTGGTAAATCGGTACCGTACCAATCGGGACAGGGGAGTTGCGGATGATCCATTCCCTGGTTTCATGGATGTTCTTGCCGGTAGATAGATCCATGATCGTGTCTGCACCCCAACGGCATGCCCATACCGCTTTTTCCACTTCTTCTTCAATGCTGGAAGTAACGGCGGAGTTGCCGATGTTTGCATTGATCTTCACCAGAAAGTTCCGCCCGATGATCATTGGTTCTATTTCCGGATGATTGATGTTGCAGGGGATGACGGCACGACCGGCAGCCACCTCGGCCCGGACAAACTCGGGTGTGATGAAACCCTTTGGCGTATTGGCGCCAAAGCTATGCCCGGGATGTTGCTGCCGCATCAGCGCCTCATCTCCATCTAACTGTGCCTGCAATGCATCAATCCGCTGGTTTTCGCGGATGGCAATGTATTCCATTTCTGGCGTAATGATCCCTTTTCTGGCATAATGCATCTGCGAAACATTCTGCCCTGCCTTTGCACGGTAAGGCTTGCTGATGTGCGCAAACCGCAACACGTCCAGATTTGTATCATCTGCGCGCAGCTGTCCATAGCTCGAGCTGAGCCGATCCAGCTGCTCTACGTCTCCACGGTTCAGGATCCAGCTTTCCCGCAGTTTAGGGAGGCCTTGTTTTACATCAATGGCGACATCGGGATCGGTGTATGGTCCGCTGGTGTCATAAATGGTTACGGCGGCATTGGGCTTGGTCTCGCCAAAGCGACCCTGCAGTTTGGTATCGCTAAGGCTTACCTCACGCATGGCGACTTCAATGTCGTGCAACTGACCTTTAACAAATACTTTTCGCGATGCCGGGAATGGTTTGCGGCTAATGACCGCTGCTTCTGGTGTTTTTTCAGTTTTCATGTTGATTGTTTTACACTCAGGGAAGCACCTGTACAAGGAATGGTAAACAACATGAATATGTCATCTCACTTTTCCCTTCGGCAGTACTAACTGCATCAGGTTCAAAGGGTATATCTCAGCACAAGGCACCCCTAAAGTTTTTTATAAAGCTAGGCAATCAATTTTATTATCAAGCGATTTTGACGGTAAACTGTACAAATTTATCAGAATTGTATAAGTACTTCCCCGAAGGATGCCGTACATTTGCAGGGTAGCATGAAAAAGATATTGTTGATTTTACTCGCCTTTGTTTACCTGGCACTTGCCCAGGGACCAACGGTATATCTTCATTATTGCATGGGTGAGCTGGTCCAGATGGGCCTTGAACATCCAGGCGAATCAGCTGACTGTGCGTACTGTGGCATGAGCAAATCGACATCTGAGAAAGAAGCTTGCTGCCAGCAGGACACGAAAACGGTGAAGATTGACAATGTTCAAAAAATTGCCAGCAGCACCTACGAATTTACGCAGGCCGCTGTGTTGCTCCCTAAATCTTTGCTCCACGAATTTCTGAATACGACAGCCGAAAAGGGCTTCCGGTCAAGCTTTCCTGCTTTTGAAACGCCTCCTATCCAGGAGGTGCCCGTCTTCATACGGAACTGTACCTACCGCATTTAATACCATCCATCTACTGCTTACACATCCGTGTAACGGCATCAGGTATTCCCTGCATGCAACAATTTTCAATTAGAATTTTTCTTTAGACTGTTCTTTAGCTGCATCAATGCTGCTGGAGGATGATGGTTTAAATCATTGCATAAATGGTACATAAAATTATTGAATGGTCCCTCCGAAACCGATGGATCGTGCTGCTACTGGCTACTGGCCTCTTCGTCTGGGGCATCTTCGCGGTTAAGCAGAACCCGATTGATGCAATACCCGACCTTTCCGAAAATCAGGTTATCGTGTATACCGAATGGATGGGCCGTTCGCCCCAGCTTATAGAAGACCAGGTTACTTACCCATTGGTCACCAACCTTCAAGGCCTACCCAAGATCAAGTATGTACGTGGTTCCTCCATGTTCGGCATGAGTTTCATTTACGTAATCTTCGAAGATGACGTGGATGTATACTGGGCGCGTGAGCGGGTACTGGAACGACTCAGCACCATCGGGAATACACTGCCCGAAGGTGCCACACCACAACTTGGTCCCGATGGCACCGGCGTGGGCCATGTGCTCTGGTATACCCTGGATGCACCTGAAATGGACCTTGGTGAACAACGTGCCATACAGGACTGGTACGTTAAATTCGCCTTACAGAATGTACCGGGCGTCAGTGAAATCGCCTCCTTTGGTGGTTTTGAGAAGGAGTACCAGATTGCCGTAGACCCCAACAAGCTGCTCTACTACCGGCTTTCCATTCCCGAGGTCATCGCTGCGGTACGCGGCAACAACAATGAATCCGGCGGAAGGAAGTTCGAGCGCAGTGACATCGGCTACATCATCAAAACATCCGGTTACCTGAAGTCGCTCGACGAAATCTCGAACATTCCCATAAAAAACCAGAATGGTACAGCCATCAAGGTTTCAGACGTAGCTACTGTGCAAATGAGTGGGGAAACCAGGCTGGGCATCTTCGACCAGGACGGGGAAGGGGAGCGTGTCGGTGGAATCGTTGTGATGCGTTATGGCGAAAATGCGGCAGCAGTAATCGACCGGGTGAAAGTCAAGATGAAGGAAGTCTCGAAAGGTCTGCCCGCAGGCGTTAAGTTTGATATTGTATATGACCGCGGTGAGCTGATCCAGGAGTCTGTGGATTCCATTACCACCACGCTTATAGAAGAGATGATCGTGGTTTCACTAGTAGTCATTGTCTTCCTCTTTCACTGGCGGAGTGCGGTCAGCATCATCATCCAAATACCCATTACCATTGCCACCAGCTTCATCCTTTTAAATGCCTTCGACATTTCTTCCAACATCATGTCACTTACCGGCATCGCCCTGGCTATTGGCGTCATCGTAGATAATGGCATCGTGATGAGTGAAAATGCCTATAAGCACCTTGCAGAGCGATACGAAAGCTGGCAGGCAGCACAACAAAAATCTAAAATGCTATGAGAAACTGGTTTAAACGAAAAGTAGATAAAGACGCAGACTGGATTTCCGAGGCCGATCGTCTTGCGGTAATTGAAAAATCCAGCAAGCAGGTATCCCGTGGGGTGTTCTTTGCGACCATCATCATCATCACTTCTTTCCTGCCGGTATTTATGCTCAGCGGTCAGGAGGGCAAGATGTTCCATCCCCTTGCTTTTACCAAAACATTCATCATGATTGTGGATGCCGTACTGGTGCTTACACTCGCACCGGTGCTGATTTCCTTCTTCATGAAAGGCAAGTTCAGGCCAGACCATGCGAATCCGGTTAACCGCTTTTTAGAGCGCTATTATGAACCTGTGATCCGTGCGGTACTGAACTGGCGCAAAACCACCATTGCCATTAACATCATCGCCTTGCTGATTACCATTCCACTTCTGAAAAACCTGGGCACAGAGTTCATGCCGGCGCTCGATGAGCAAAGCATCCTGTTTATGCCGGTTACGCTGCCCGACGTTTCGAACAATGAGGCCAAGCGTATTTTGCAGGTGCAGGACAAGATCATCAAGTCGGTGCCCGAGGTAGACAAAGTACTGGGTAAAGCAGGCCGCGCAAGTACCGCAACGGATAACGCACCCATTAGCATGATCGAAACCATCATCATGCTGAAACCCAAATCGCAGTGGCGCGAAGGCATCACTAAAAAAGACATCATCAATGCGCTGGATGAAAAACTGCAGATCCCAGGGGTGGTAAATGGTTGGACACAGCCCATCATCAACCGCATCAATATGCTCGCCACCGGAATACGTACGGATGTAGGGGTGAAGATCTACGGACAAAACTTAGATACCATTGCGGCAGTCTCAGAACGGGTTAGACTAGCCCTTCAAGGTACCAGCGGTGTTACCGATTTGTACGTGGATCCAATCACGGGTGGTAAATATCTGAGCATAGACGTGAAACGGGATGCGCTTGCCCGGTACAACCTGAGCGTGGATGATGTCAACCAGATCGTAGAATCTGCACTTGGCGGTGCTTCGGTCGGCACGACAATCGAAGGGCGGCAACGTTTTTCCATCGGCGTAAGGCTGGGGCAAAGCTTCAGGAGCGATGTGGAAAGTATTAAACGCATTCCGCTGACCTCTGCCAGTATGGGTGAAATTCCCCTTTCTGCCGTTGCGGATGTCCGTTTTGAAGATGGACCACCCATGATCAATTCGGAAAATGCAATGCTTCGTGGCGCAGTGATGTTCAACGTACGCGATCGTGACCTTGGCAGTACTGTGGAAGATGCTATGGAAAAAATCAATGCAAGCCGGGGCATCCTGCCTGAAGGCTATTTCCTGGAGTGGAGCGGACAATATGAAAACATGATCCGCGGACAAAAAACACTGTCCTGGATAGCGCCAATCGTGCTCATCATAATATTCTTCTCTCTGTACTTCGCATTCAACTCCTTGCGGGAGGCTTTTTTGAGCCTCATCACCATTCCTTTTGCACTGATCGGCGGGGCATACCTCATTTATTTCTTTGATGTAAGCCTTTCCGTTGGTGTTGCCGTGGGTTTCATCGCCCTCTTCGGCATCGCCGTAGAAACTGGAATCGTCATGGTGATCTACCTGAATGATGCCATGCATCAGCTTGTGAAGCTGAAAGGCAATTCTAGCGCAACCATCAGTCGCGAGGACTTACGCGAATACGTGGTTAAGGGCGCTGCAAAGCGACTACGACCAAAACTGATGACGGTATGTGTGTCCTTGTTTGGCTTAATTCCAGTACTCTGGGCCACCGGTGTGGGCAGCGATGTCATGCAGCCGATCGTCTTGCCAATGATTGGTGGCGTGCTGACCTCATCAACACACATCCTGTTGGTAACGCCGCTCATCTTTCTGATGAGCAAAGAATATGAATTGAGAAAATACGGAAAACTGGAGGTGCACAATGCGAACCATTAAGATCATTGCGCTGCTGCTGGGCTTTTTCCCAATGCAGCTGCTTGCGCAACAACAGACAATACCACTGGATACCATTTTGAAAAGGATCGATGAAGACAATCCCTTGCTGAAATCCTACGCCCTAAAGGCTGAAAGTTATAAGCATCGGGCAGATGCAGGCACGGCTTGGATGGCACCCATGATTGGCGCTGGAACCTTTATGACGCCTTATCCAGGACAGCAAGTTATGGACGACAGTGATAAAGGGTCCATCATGCTCCAGCTGGAACAGGAAATTCCAAATCCAGCGAAACTCCGTGCACAACAAGCCTATGCTGCTTCAAAGGGCGATGTTGAACTCGCCGGACGAGGCATCGCACTAAACACCTTAAAGGCCAGGGCCAAGAGTCTTTATTACGGCTGGATCATCGCCCGCCAGCGCATTAGTGTGCTGCAGGAAAACGGGAAAACCATGCAGATGATGAAGAAGATTGAAGAGATCAGATATCCTTACAACCGTTCACAGCTTTCTGGCGTATACCGTGCGGGCGCTAAGCTGGAGGAAAACGCAAACATGATCCGCATGCAGGAAGGGGAAATCGCCAAAGCAAAAGCCTGGCTCAATACCTTGATGAATTTACCAGCAAGAACCGCACTCGCTATCGACACGACCCAGCTACCGGCATTCCGGCCGGAACTGGCTATGGATACCCTCTTGCTGGCCGGGCAGCGTAAAGATATCCTACAGATGGAGCAAAACATCCGTTCCATGCAGCTGGGCGTAAAAGCAATGAAGAGCCAGGCGAAGCCTGACTTCAAAGTTCGTATAGACCATATGTCGCCGCTGGGTGGCATGATGCCCAAAGCTTACAGCGTGATGGGCATGCTCAGCATCCCTGTGGCACCATGGTCGGCAAAGATGTATAAGTCGGAAGTTAAAGCCATGAACTATGAAATCCAGGCCATGGCGCAGGAGCGTGTCGGCATGCTTCAGGAAAGTCAGGGCATGTTAACCGGCATGCAGTACGAGATTGAATCCATGCAAAAGCGTATTGCCGCAATGGAACAGAAAATCGTGCCTGCATTGAAAAAGACCATGGAAGCCGACTTTGTAAACTACCAGGAGAATAAGCAGGACGCCATGGCTGTCATGAGCAGTTGGGAAGCATTGACCATGATGCAACTCAATGTACTGGATGAGAAAATGAAATGGTATCAAATGATTGTTGATTATGAGAAAGAACTATATCGCTAACCTGTTGCTTGTGCTGCTCTCGGTGTTGCTGTTTGCGTGTAAGCGTAATGCGGCACAACACCATGCAGAAACAAGCATGACTCTGGACTCGGCATTGCTGAACGTCTCAAAGCCGGTAAATGAGCAGGTGCTTGCGCGCATGCCTGTGATCCAGGCAAAAAAGGGATCAAGGTTGTTTGTGCAGGAAGTGCAGGGTCGCATTGAATATGATACCCGTAACCAGCTGACACTTGCCAGCAAAGTTTCAGGAAGAATAGAAAAGCTGCACGTAAAGTTCAACTATCAGCCCGTTAAGAAAGGCCAGTTAATCATGGAGATCTACTCGCCTGACCTGGCTGCTGGACAACGGGAGCTGTTGCTGATCCAGCAGCATGGAGATGCTGAAGGGATGCTGGAACCCGCTAAACGCCGACTGCTATTGTTGGGTATGGAGATGGGGCAAATCAATAAGGTCTTGCGTACCGGACAGGTGGCCTACCGCATTCCGGTTTATAGCAATGCAGAGGGCTTTATTCTGGAACAATCCGCTGCCACAGCTGCCTTGACGCCGCCGCAATCAGCAGGAGCTGCCGCGGTCGATGGCATGGGTGGTATGGCGACCGGCTCGGCTGCGCCTGGCGCCACCTTGCCAATCGCGCAGAATACACCGGTAATGATCCGTGAGGGTCAGTACCTGAATGCCGGGCAGCAGGTGTTTACCATTTACCGGACTGGTGACCTGATTGCCACTTTTTCTTTCAACCCTGAACTTGCAGCACAGATCAACAGACAAGAGAAGGTGCTCATCCATCCCTTGGCGGATAGCACGACTTCCATCTCAGGTAAAATCGGAATGATACAGCCGGTGCTAAATGCCGGAGAAAATTTCGTGATTGCCAGGGTATACCTGAAGCAATCGGGCTTAACCCCCGGTGAACTGGTAAGTGGACAATTTCCTTTCTTTCTAAAAGACAGCTTTTGGCTTCCACAAGCTGCTGTCGTTTCCTTAGGGAACGAAAGTGTCGTATTCAGGAAGGTGGGGCAGGTCTTCGAACCCAGCCGTGTGCGGACGGGTGTATTGCAAAACGGCGAGCGACAGGTGTTTGACGACATCAGTAGCTGGCAAATTGCAGCCAACGCGCAGTACCTGGTCGATAGTGAAAGCTTTATAAAACCCGCTAAACAACGATGATCATGAGGCATATCCATATATTCTTATTCTTACTGTCCATGTTCCTGCTGCTCGGCTGCGCCGAGGAACAAGGAAAGACTTCCGCCAGCACAGCAGCTGCGACAAAGACTTATACCTGTCCCATGCACCCTCAAGTGTTGCAGGATAAACAGGGTACCTGCCCCGTATGTGGCATGGACCTGGTGCTTTTTGAAAAAAGCGCCGCGGTAGAAGGTTTGCAACTGAACGAACGGCAGCGAGCATTAGCCAACATCAGTACCATGGCCATTGAAACCGATGCTGAGACTTCCGCACGACAGCTTAATGGTCGGCTTGTGGCCAATCCGGAGCAAACAACCTTTATCACCAGCCGTGTCGCAGGTCGGATAGACCGCCTGTATGTACGTCAGACTGGCGAGCAGGTATCCAAAGGGCAGCCCCTCTATCAGATTTATTCAGAGGACCTCGTGACCCTGCAGCAGGAGTTTCTGCTCTCAACGGAACAGGCCGCACAGTTCCCGGAAGATAAAACCTTCGCGCAGCTGCTGCGTGCCGCCAGGCAGAAGCTTATACTTTATGGCCAATCGGCAGGGCAGATCCGCCTGCTGCAGCAAAAGCGAAAGGCAAACCCGAACATCACCATTTTCGCCGCAGAAAGCGGAACCGTAGCGGAACTTTCCGTTACCGAAGGGCAGTATGTTGCCGAAGGCAGTCCGCTGCTTAAATTGGAAAGTTATAAGTCGCTCTGGGTAGAAGCCGACATCTATGCTTCAGAACTGGGAAACATCAAAGCCGGGCAACAACTTCGGGTGCAGATCCCCGGCTGGGAGGATCAGCCGCAGCGCGTTAATGTGTCGTTTATCAACCCTGCACTGCAATCGGGATCGCAGCTGCTGCAGATCCGTGCTGAAATGCCCAATCCAGGGGGTATATGGCAACCGGGTTTGCAGGCAAAAGTATTCGTAGAAAGTAAAACCGATGCCAAAAGCTTAGTCTTGCCGGCAGATGCGGTGCTGAAAAATGCGGCAGGCGCACATGTCTGGCTGGAACGCAAACAAGGTTACTATGAACCCAGGGTGGTGCAAGCCGGAGCTGAGCGCGCGCAAGGCGTGGAAATCATATCAGGGCTCAATCCGGGAGATCGTGTGGTAGTATCCGGTGCGTACCTGCTATACAGTGAATATGTACTGAAGAAGGGCAAAGATCCGATGACGACCGCAAAGAAAGGTTGATTATTATCTCACATGCTTAAATTAAAATCATGAAAAAACTAAATCATATCGCATTACTGCTGAGCATAACCATATTTGCTATGGCATGCAACCCGAATGAAAAACAGAAGGCCGGACAAACGCAACATGCACATGGCAGTGCTACCAACGAAACCGGCCATAAGACTAACCCGGGTTTGAAAGCTGATGCCCCGGGATCTGTAGTCTTGAAAGACCCGGATCTGGACGCCCTCCACCAGCAATATCAGCTGTTGACAAAAGCCCTGGTTGTGGAAGATGTAAAATCGGTAAAAACCGCTGCTTTAGCCATCGAAGCTGGTGCCCGGGCAATAAAAGGAACAGGATCTATGGCAACTGCTGCGGCGAAAATCAGTAGTACAAGCGACTTGAAAACCCAAAGAATGGCTTTCTCTACGCTGAACGAAGCTTTTATCGCTTTGCTGAAAGATGCTGGTTTAGACCGTGGCAAGCTGTATGTAGCCCATTGCCCCATGGCCCTTGATGATCAGGGTGCATCATGGGTCAGTTACACAAGGGAGATTAGAAATCCCTATTTTGGAGATCGTATGCTGACTTGTGGGTCCATAACGGAAACGCTGTAACTTCACGGTGCCGCTGTTTACAGGATTGTGGTCATGTTTTTGAGTTCTTTGCTAAAAATGTTTAGCTAATATTGTTAGCAATGTTACTTTTGCATTGGCTAAGCTGCATTCTTATTCCAATCTATGGCAATCCTCCGAAAAATCATCCATATCGATATGGACGCTTTCTACGCTTCTGTGGAACAGCGGGATAATCCGGACCTTCGGGGGAAGCCCATCGTTGTCGGGGGTTCTCCACAGGGCAGGGGTGTTGTGGCTACCGCCAGCTATGAAGCCCGGAAGTTCGGCATCCATTCGGCCATGCCTGCACGACAAGCCGTGCAGCTTTGTCCACACGCCATCTTTGTGCGTCCGCGCTTTGAAGCCTACAAAGAAGTTTCAAATCACATCCGCGAGATCTTTAGCCGCTATACCGATCTTATTGAACCATTATCACTGGATGAAGCCTACCTGGATGTCACAGCAGACAAACTCGGCATTGGCTCCGCACTGGAGATTGCCGAACAGATCAAGAATGCCATTAAAGATGAACTGCAACTGACCGCTTCAGCTGGGGTATCCATCAATAAATTTGTCGCAAAAATTGCTTCCGACATCAATAAACCAGATGGCCTAAAGTTCATCGGACCCTCCGCAATTGAAGCTTTCATGGAAAAACTACCCGTAGAGAAATTCCATGGCGTAGGCAAGGTGACGGCAGAGAAAATGAAACAGATGGGCCTGCATACCGGGGGCGACCTGAAAAAGCTTTCTGAAGAGACCCTGGTCTATCGCTTTGGTAAAACAGGACATTTCTACTATAACATTGTCCGTGGGATCGATAACCGACCAGTACAGCCACACCGGGAAACCAAGTCACTCGCTGCCGAGGATACTTTCTCCTATGATCTGGAGGAACTCGAAGATATGGAGCTCAAGCTCGAAGAACTCGCCGAGATTGTACACGAACGCCTGAAGAAAAAGAACTTGTCCGGGCGGACAATCACCTTAAAAATCAAATACAGCGACTTTAAGCAGATTACCAGGAACCGCTCATTCCCTCATCCGGTAAGTGATCTGAAGACCATTGTGGATACCGCAAAAAGCTTATTGATGAGTACGGAACCTAAAGATCACAAAATTCGCCTCCTGGGCATTTCGCTTTCCAACTTCGGTGAAGCGCAGCCAAAACAAAAACCCAGCAAATACACCGGACAGCTAAGTTTATTTTGAATATTTGTCAGGCCAATCATGCGCCCAATGAATTACATATGTCCGACTCCGTTTTAATTATTGATGACGAGAAAAAACTCGCTGGTCTGCTTGCGCGGATCATTGGCCTTGAAGGCTTTAATGTTCTGCAAGCATATACTGGAAAAGAGGGGTTAAAGCTCCTCAAAACAGAAGATATCAAAGTCGTTGTCAGCGATGTCAAGCTCCCGGATTATAATGGTATCGAACTGGTAAAAGCAATCAAAGCGCTAAAACCCTATGTAGAGGTCATCAGCCTTACGGCCTATGGCACAATTTCCGATGGCGTTATGGCCATGCGCAATGGTGCTTTCGACTACATTACTAAAGGTGATGACAACGATAAGATTATCCCGCTTGTACATCGGGCCATGGAGGCGGCAAGCGTAAACTTCCTTGCCCACAATCAAAGTGACCATAAGCAACAATCTATAGGTTTCGACTTTATACTCGGTAAATCTAAGGCAATTCTGGAAGCCGTCAATCTGGCAAAAAAGGTCGCACAAAAGGATACCACGGTACTCTTACTCGGCGAAACCGGTACCGGTAAGGAAGTCTTCGCCCAGTCCATTCACAACGAAAGTCCGAGGCAAACCAAAGCCTTTGTCGCCGTAAATTGTAGCGGTTTCAATGCGGAGTTGCTGGAGAGTGAACTCTTCGGCTACCTCGCCGGTGCTTTTACAGGTGCACTGAAAGATAAAAGTGGTTTGCTTGAAGCAGCAGATGGAGGTACTTTATTTCTGGATGAAATTGGTGAGATGACACTTGAACTGCAGGCCAAGTTGCTTCGCGTACTGGAAAGCCAGACTTACATCAAAGTCGGAGATACAAAGACCAGAAAAGTCAATGTACGTGTCATTGCCGCGACAAACAGGGATCTTAAGGCGCGTGCAGAACAAGGTAGCTTTAGATTGGACCTCTATTATCGACTTTCTGTTTTCAGCATTGAACTGCCTACATTGGCCTTGAGAAAGGATGACATCTTACCGCTTGCCATGCATTACCTGCTTCAATTTAGTGGGAGCACAAAAACTGCTGAATTCAGCATTGATCCCGAATTTACCCGCTTGCTGTTGACCCATCCCTGGAAAGGAAACATCAGAGAGTTGAAGAATGTGATGGAAAGGGTGACCATCCTGGCAGCCGATAATAACATCACAGCAGATTTACTGCCGCTTGATTTTCTCGATGAAGCCGTTGGCGGCGATCCTATGAATATGCAAAATGTTGAAAAGATGCATATTGTAAAGGTCCTTAAGCATACACAAGGAAATAAAACCGAAACGGCCAGGCTGCTCGGCATTGGCCTCACCACCTTGTACCGCAAAATTGAGGAGTACAAGATCAATTAATACTTGTATAGTTCCATTCTGAAAAGCACCCTTCCATTTTGGTAGGGTTTTTTTGTGCCCAAAAATACCAAAAAGAATCCTGCTGACATAACTATTTGTCTCAAAGCGCGATACAAATCTGTCGACTTTTTTGGACCCGCAATTGGCTAAGGGCTTCTAAAAAAGACTATGCTAACGATTCTACTGCTACTTGCCTTACTCATCATGGTTTGGCTATTCTACAAATCCATCGACTGGTTCGAAAAAATCTAATCCTTATGATCTCCTTGTTTTTAATCGCTGTAGCCGTATTGATCTACATGATCTACGTGCTTCTTTACCCTGAAAAATTTTAAACTATGAACACAGAAATCCTGGGCGTAATTGCGGTGTATCTGCTTACCCTGGTCATTGCAATCCCACTTGGAAAGTACCTTGCAAAAGTATTTGCAGGGGAAAAGGTCTGGACCGATTTCCTAAAACCAGTGGAGGCGGGAATCTTCAAACTTTCCGGTATCAATCCTAAGGTCGAGATGACCTGGAAGGAACACATGAAAGCCCTCTTGACCATTAACCTGGTCTGGCTTGTTTATGGCTTTTTTGTGCTGATGCAACAGGACAAGTTGCCCATGAATCCCGACGGGAACCCCGGCATGTCGCCAGATCTGGCTTTTAACACCATCATCAGTTTTGTTGTGAATTGCAACTTGCAGCATTATTCCGGAGAAACGGGCGTAAGCTACCTTACGCAACACTTCGTACTGATGTTCCTGCAGTTTGTAAGTTGCGCTACGGGCATCGCTGCAGCCGTAGTTTTATTACGTGCCTTTCGGGATAAAACCACGCAGAACCTCGGTAACTTCTGGGATTACTTCCTGAAGTCGATCACCCGATTGCTGCTCCCGCTTTCGCTCCTCATGGCGCTCATTCTTGCCTTCAATGGTACGCCCACCAGTTACGAAGGTCAGGACCGGTTCATTTCCTTACAGGGTGATACCGTTAATGTTTCAAGAGGCCCCGCTGCACCTTTCATCGCAATCAAACATTTGGGTACTAATGGGGGAGGCTGGTTCGGCGCCAATTCCGCACACCCACTGGAAAATCCAAATTACCTCAGCAATAGCGTTGAACTCATCGCACAGGTGATCATCCCCATTGCTATGGTTATTGCTTTTGGGTATTACATCCGACGCCGAAAACTAGGGTGGATGATCTTTGGCATGATGACGCTGGGCATGTTGCTACTGCTCATACCAATGATTGCATCGGAAACCGCTGGTAGTGCCACAATTGAAAGCATGGGCATTTCACAAGCTACAGGTGCAATGGAAGGGAAAGAGGTTAGGTTTGGTCCAGCAATTTCCGCATACTGGAGTACCGTTACCACCATCATTTCTACAGGCTCTGTCAATAACATGCACGATAGTAGCATGCCTCTATCCGGTGCCTGGCAGCTCCTGGGTATGATGATCAATGCCTTTTATGGAGGCTGCGGCGTCGGCGTCCTCAACTATTTTGTTTACCTCATCATTACGGTCTTTATTTCCGGTTTAATGGTGGGTCGCACACCAGAGTTCCTTGGACATAAAGTTGAGTCCAGAGAGGTTAAGATTGCCGCTATTGTAACTTTGCTCAGCCCCTTTCTAATTCTCGCAGGAACGGCGCTCGCCACCTATGTCTATACCAACCATGGCACAGCAGATTGGGCGGTACAGCCATCCAACTGGCTAAACAATCCCGATTTCCATGGCTTTTCTGAGCTGCTGTATGAAGTTACCTCGTCTAATGCCAATAATGGATCCGGCTTTGAAGGTCTGGCTGATAACAACATCTTCTGGAATGTCCTCACTGGCTTTGTCCTGCTGCTCGGACGTTTTCTGCCGATCATTGGCCCCGTTGCGATTGCAGGTATACTTGGAGCCAAGAAGTTCATCCCCGAGTCTGCAGGGACACTGCGTACAGACACGCTAACCTTCAGTTTGATGACTTTCGCCGTGATCATCGTCTTAAATGCCCTTTCATATTTTCCTGCCCTGGTCTTAGGTCCGCTGGCTGAATACTTTACCTATTAGAAATGAAAACTTCCAGAAATAATCTATTTGAACCCCAACATGTAAAAGCTGCACTGCTGCAGGCCTTTATAAAGCTGCATCCGAAGGTGATGATCAAAAACCCAGTGATGTTCACGGTGGAAATCGGCACGCTGGTTATGGCTTATGTTACCATTTATTCCATCACGCATAAAGCGGAGGGCTCACCGGTTTACAACTTCGCCGTTTTTATCGTGCTGCTGCTTACCCTCCTGTTTGCCAACTTCGCTGAAGCGATAGCGGAAGCCAGAGGTAAGGCGCAGGCAGATAGCTTGAGAAAGACCAGGGAAGAAACACCGGCAAAGGCGCTGAACGCAGAAGGTCATATAGAACTTCGCTCTTCCGGAATGCTCAAGAAAGGCGATCTTTTCCTATGCGAGGCAGGTGACACCATCCCCTGTGACGGCGAAATTATAAAGGGCATCGCGACCATTGATGAGTCGGCAATCACTGGGGAATCTGCACCTGTGATCCGCGAATCCGGTGGGGATAAATCCTCTGTAACCGGTGGCACAAAGGTGCTTTCGGATCAAATTACCGTTCAGGTTAGCACTGCCCCGGGAGAGAGCTTCCTTGATCGCATGATCGCACTGGTGGAAGGCACTTCAAGACAAAAGACACCAAATGAAATTGCCTTAACAATCTTGTTGTCCAGCTTCACCATTGTCTTCATCATCGTTTGCCTTACTCTGAAACCATTCGCGGATTATGCGAATACACCGGTCACCATCGCCGCCCTGATCTCTTTGTTCGTGTGCCTGATTCCAACAACCATCGGCGGGCTCTTGTCTGCAATTGGAATTGCGGGTATGGACAGGGCACTTAGGGCTAACGTAATCACAAAATCTGGGAAGGCCGTGGAAACTGCTGGCGATATTGATGTTTTGTTGTTGGATAAGACAGGTACCATCACCATTGGGAACCGTAAGGCGACCCACTTTTATGCAACGGAGCAGGTAACCGAAGATCGCTTTATCGACGCAGCTGTGCTCAGTTCACTGGCAGATGAAACACCTGAAGGCAAGTCGATCGTAGAACTCGCTGCATCGATCCAAAGCGGCAAGGTTTGGCAGGCACCAGAAGGGGCTGTGTTTATCCAGTTCACCGCAGAAACCCGTTCCAGTGGCATGGATACCCCTGAAGGCCGCAGCATCCGCAAAGGCGCATTCGATTCCATTCGTGAAATGGTACAACGGGCAGGGAATACTTTTCCTGTTGATGTGGAAAACCATGTTAAGAACATTTCCAGCAATGGCGGTACACCGCTGGTTGTTGTAGAAAATCTGGAGGTTCTTGGTGTAATTGAGCTTCAGGACATCATCAAACCAGGTATCAGCGAGCGCTTTGAACGATTGAGGAAAATGGGTGTTAAGACCGTCATGGTTACTGGTGATAATCCGCTTACGGCGAAGTTTATTGCGGAAAAAGCAGGTGTCGATGATTTCATTGCCGAGGCGAAACCTGAGGATAAGATGAACTACATCAAAGCAGAGCAGGCACTCGGAAAACTAGTCGCCATGATGGGTGATGGCACCAACGATGCGCCTGCCCTGGCCCAGGCAGATGTCGGCGTCGCCATGAACAGCGGTACCCAGGCTGCAAAAGAAGCTGGCAATATGGTGGATCTTGACAATGATCCAACCAAGCTGATCGAGATTGTGGAGATTGGAAAGCAACTCCTGATTACCCGCGGTACGCTCACCACCTTTTCCATCGCCAATGACATTGCTAAATACTTTGCCATTGTACCGGCACTTTTCATCGCCTCCATCCCAGGCTTGCAGAAGCTGAACATCATGAATCTGCACAGTCCGGAAAGCGCCATCCTTGCCGCTGTCATCTTCAACGCCATCATCATACCAATACTTATCCCGCTTGCCTTGAAAGGTGTGGTTTACAAGCCCATCGGCGCCAGCGCCTTGTTGCGCAGGAATCTTTTGATCTATGGTCTTGGTGGTATCATCGCACCGTTTATCGGGATCAAACTTATTGATCTTCTAGTAGGCCTATTTGTTTAAAACAACCATTAAAATCTCATGAAAAAATATCTTATACCATCCATTCGCCTAACCCTCGTGTTAATGCTGCTCCTATGTGTACTCTATCCAGTTTTCATATCCTACGCTGGTCGGCTTTCGGAAGGTCAGGGTGGTGGCGAAAAAATGATTTCCCAGGGAAAGATCGTGGGCTATGCAGCCCTTGGGCAGCGCTTTGATAAGCCGCAGTATTTCTGGGGCCGTCCATCTGCGGTAGACTACAATGCTGCAGGTTCCGCAGGCTCCAATAAGGGACCCGCTAATACCGAATACCTGAAAATAGTTTCAAACCGGGTAGATACCCTGTTAAAGTATCATCCCTACCTAAAAAAATCAGATATCCCTGCAGATCTTGTAACCGCTTCTGGTAGTGGACTTGATCCCGACATTTCAGAACAGGCCGCCACCATCCAGATCAAAAGAGTGGCTCAGGCAAGAAACATCCCGGAAGCGGAGCTGGCGGCACTCCTGGTAAAACATACTCAACAACCGCTCTTCGGATTGTTTGGCCCAAGCGCCGTGAATGTGCTGAAGCTGAACATAGATCTTGATAAGCTAAAACCACGCCCCCTTAACTAACCTTCCATGAAAAAAATCATATTTGCCGTACTGGCACTTACAGCTGCATGCGCAGCAAAGGCACAAGCCCAATCGAAACTTAAAATCAGCGGATACCTGGAGACCTATTATGGTTACAACTTGAATAAACCTGCAGATCACAACAGGCCAGGGTTTGTCTATTCGCACAACAGGCATAATGAGGTAAATCTCAACCTGGGCTTCATAAAAGCCAGCTATGAGGATGATCAAGTGCGAGCCAACCTGGCCATCATGTCGGGAACCTACACCAATGCTAACCTTGCTGCGGAGCCGGGCGTATTAAAAAACATCTTTGAAGCCAATGCAGGCATAAAATTGGCGAAATCAAGCAACCTGTGGCTCGACGCCGGTATTTTTTCTTCTCATATAGGCTTTGAAAGTGCTATTTCAAAAGACTGCTGGGTCGTAACCAGGAACATTTCTTCCGAGAATACACCGTATTATGAAGCAGGGGCGAAACTGAGCTACACGACAGAAGACGGAAAATTTGCAGCAACATTGCTTTATCTCAATGGATGGCAACGGATTGCCCGGCAGGCCAACAATAGTGCTGCGGCAGGAGGTTTGCAACTTACCTGGAAACCGATGGAGCACATAACAATTAACTACAGCAACTACGTAGGCGCCGAGGGCGCAGACTCGATCGCCACAACCAGGTTTTACAATAATCTTTATAGCATCATTAGGATAAGTGAGACCTTTGGACTTACCCTGGGTGTTGATTACGGCATTCAGCAGCGCGAAAAAGGTAGTACCACACAAAAACATGTTTTCTCACCAGTAGCAATCGCCCGCTATAAGCTTGATCCGCAATGGGCTGTTGCCGCAAGGATTGAGTATTATCGCGACAAGGATGGCATGTTAATCACGACCAACATGGAGAATGGGTTTGAAACCTATGGATACTCCCTAAATGTTGATTACTCCCCCGTAAATAATGCAGTATTCCGCTTAGAGGGGAAGGTTTACGATAGTGAAGGGCAGATCTTCTCCAGGCAGCTGCAACAGGTGAACCATAGTGCATCACTCACGGCAAGTTTAGCGGTATCATTCTAACGAAGACGCATTACGATCCATGGAACAAGCGCAGCAGTCGGCATCCGTTAAAAACTTTCTTGACCTGGTAAAAACATCCAGAAAGGGGAAGCTGAAGATCTATTTAGGTATGAGTGCTGGTGTAGGTAAAACTTACCGGATGCTGCAGGAAGCCCATTCCATGTTGCACAACGGTATCCATGTACAAATTGGGTATATCGAAACCCATGGTCGTGTGGAAACCCATGCATTGCTGTCGGGCATACCCATAATCCCTAAACGGGAGATCTACTACAAGGGCAAACACCTGGAAGAAATGGATCTTAATGCGATCCTGCACGTACATCCTGAGGTCGTGCTGGTTGATGAACTTGCACACAGCAATGTAGAAGGCAGTAAGAACGCAAAGCGCTGGCAGGATGTCTTCGACATTTTAGCGGCTGGTATCAGTGTGATATCAGCCCTTAATGTTCAGCATCTTGAAAGCATTAATGAAGCGGTTGAACAGATAACCGGCATAGCCATTACGGAACGGGTTCCGGACAGCGTTCTGGATGCTGCAGATGAAATTGTGAACATCGATCTCACCGCTGATGAACTGATTGCGCGGCTGCTTGCCGGAAAAATTTACGATAAAAGTAAAGTAAGCTATGCGTTAAACAATTTCTTCAAGCGGGAGAAGATCTTGCAATTGCGGGAGCTGGCGGTAAACGAGGTTTCACATCACCTGCAAAGGAAAATCCAGATTGAGGTGGCAAAAAATATCAAGCTTCGCCCCGAAAAATTCATGGCTTGTATCTCTACAAACTTTAAAACGGCCAAGGTAATCATCCGGAAAACAGCCAGACTCGCATCATACTACCATTCTCCCTGGATTGTACTGTACGTACAGAAAAGCGGTGAAAGTGCTGATAAAATAAAGCTCGACCTGCAGCGCCACCTGATTAATAACCTTAAACTTGCAACCGAACTTGGTGCAGAGGTGATCAGAATAAAAAATGATGACATTACCAGCTCCATATTCCAGGTGTCATTGGAAAAAGAAGTCACAACAATATGTATTGGCAAGCCACATATCACCCTCTTCCAGGTTATTATGCAAACAGCTGTGTTCAACCAGCTCATAAAAAAACTTTCTACAACAGAGACGGATCTCATCATCCTCTCCTGAATGGCTAACTCCTATGAAAATCAAAACTAAACTTCGCCTTGGCTTCGGATTTTTATTCCTGGTCATCTTATTTTTCGGCGCAATCTCCTTGTATTACATGAATAGGATCTCCATAAGTTCAAAGGTGATCTTAAAAGACAATTACAAGAGTTTACGACTTTCAGGCAGCATGCGGGCCATCCTTGATGATCAAACGCTGCCTTTATCGGCCGGTAGCAAACGTGAATTTTTAGCCTTGCTTGAACAGGAGCGGAGCAACATCACCGAACCTGGGGAGCGAAAGGCTGTAGAACATGTTAGCCGGGCATTTGAAGTGTTGTCAAACCCAGCCATAAGCCCAGGAGACAAGGCTGATGCCCTGAAATCTGCAAGGCAACAATTAAGAAGGATAGACCAGTTGAATATGGCTGCCATCTCCAGTAAGAATGACGCTGCACTAGCGGGCGTAGAAAAGGCCGCTGGATACCTGATCTTTGCGGCTTCCATTTGTTTTCTGGTGCTTTTTTCCTTTATGCTGAACTTTCCCGGCTTTGTGGCGAACCCATTAAGGGAGTTTTCGGAAGCCATAAAAGGTATCAGCAGGCAAAACTATAAGCAGCAACTCCAGTTCAGCAGTACCGACGAGTTTGCGGAACTCGCACAGGAATTCAATACCATGGTAAGGCATCTGAACAAATGGGAAAACAGTAACCTGGCGAAACTGCAGTCTGAAAAACGACGTATAGAAGCCATTATTGAGCAAATAAATGATGCAATCGTTGGCCTCGATGAACATAGAAAAGTCCTGTTCATTAATAAGGTCGCGTGTTCCCTGCTGAATATGGACAAGGCCGATGTGATGGGGCAGAACGTAAATGCGCTGATGGCTAAAAACGACTTGCTAAAGAAAATTCTGAATGCGGAAGCGGAAAATAAAAACTTCACCATATACGCTGATCATAAAACATCCTATTTCCAGTTGGAGAAAAGCCTTATCCATGTACCCGCCTTCAGCCCGGGAGATGAAGCGATTACGGAAGCCAACATTGCAGCAGGTGAGGTTTATGTGTTAAGGAACATCACACCTTTCAAGGAGCTTGATGAAGCGAAAACAAATTTTATCGCTACTGTATCGCATGAACTGAAAACGCCAATTTCGGCTATAAAGATGAGTGTAAGCATATTGGAGGATGAGCGGGTGGGAACAATGAATGCAGAACAAAAAGAGATGGTTCAGCACATTGCAGACGACTGCGGCCGGCTGCTGAAAATCACGAGTGCATTGCTGGATCTGGCGCAAGTGGAGACGGGTAATCTGCAGCTAAGCTTCAGAAAAACGGCTCCGGCTACGATTGTGAATTATGCAATAGATGCGCTTCGTTTCCAGGCAGATCAACGCGAGATCCAGCTTGAGCTTCATGCTGCGTCAACCTTAGCCCTGGTGAATGTTGATGTAGAAAAAACAGCATGGGTGCTAATTAATTTCTTAACGAACGCATTGCGTTATAGTACGAATCGCTCCAGGGTAGTGTTGGAAATTCAGCAAAGCGGTGATGATGTCGTATTTTCCGTCAGGGATTTTGGTCAGGGGATCCCGGATCAATACCAGGAGCGTTTGTTCGAACGCTATTTTCAGGTGCCCACCGATGGCAGAAACAAATCAGGGTCCGGGCTGGGGCTGGCAATATCGAAAGACTTCATCGAAGCGCAAGGCGGAACGATCTGGGTAGAGTCTTCTGTAGGGGAAGGCAGCCGGTTTTGCTTTCAGCTGCCAGGCGTAGGTGCAGCGTAATCAATGGGGCAGGGTTTAAGGGATAGCTTTGGACCAAACGCAGACCAGACGCACACCAACCCCAGACCAAACGCACACCAAGCGCACAGGTTGTGTGCGTTTCCTGTGTGTTTGATGTTTGACTAACCTTTAATTCTTCCCTTGATGGACGTGGTTCGGCATGGCCTTAAGACACTGCAATTCAGCTTGGCAAACAAATGCAGGGATGGAGCAATATATTTCAGTTAACCCCTTGATTTATAAAATGTATCTTCCTACCTTTGCAGTCCCTTTATTAGGGGTAAAGTTTTTAAAACACTTAATAGAAAACAAAAAACAATGCCAACCATTCAACAATTAGTTAGAAAAGGTAGAGTAGCACTGGAGTTCAAGAGT